>Ga0209210_1000931_pt1 | contig 26796 bp, 31 predicted proteins | sample RifGroA1_FD_183991 | JGI IMG/M metagenome (GOLD analysis project Ga0209210, IMG submission 183991) | Contaminated groundwater microbial communities from Rifle, Colorado, USA - Rifle Groundwater A1 (SPAdes) (version 2) | ecosystem: Environmental > Aquatic > Deep subsurface > Groundwater >...
CAAGAATATTGCACCTTGCAAATTAATTCAGCAATTGAAAGGCTTCTCGTCGAGAATGATGAGAAAAAACCATTGGAATTTGTTTAGACATTATTTGTGGGGAGACAAATTTTGGAGTGGGGTTATTTTTGCAGGAGCATTGGAGCAACTACAACCGAAGCTGTAGAGTATTACATAAAACACAGCCAAGATAAACACTGGCAAGATTATGAAACTTATCAATTAAGATTAAATTAATTTTGAGTTAGCACGTGGACGCCCCTGACTTTAGTCTGTGGGTAGTTCACATTCAAAGTATTTTAGAATATTTGAGCAGAGATCCAATAAGAACGAGAACTTTAACAGGAGAAATTAAATCTCGAGGTTTGGATTATTCTATTAATAGGATATTTCCTTTAAATGATTTTTTTAATGGTTCTTTGAGTTATTTAAGAAGATTAAAAGTAAGTGAAGATTTCATAAGAAATTTCTCAAGAGAATTATCCAGGGATGTTCTATTCGCAGATTAAATCTTCCTAACTGGATACTTTGCGCCGCAAGCAAGGCAGTGTTTTATTGTGACACTTGTATCTGAATCTTTAAGCAATTCTGTGTCGGGTTTGCCGCATTCTTTACATAAAACAAATTCTTTAGCGTATTGTTCGATTTTTGCGTTTATCTTTGCTGAAGGCACTTTGTTGTTTAAAATTAGCCATGTTCCGTCGATTTGGCCCGAAGTTGCAAGTTCTTTTAGAATGAATTTTTGGAAATGTTCTGGTTTTCTTCTTAAATGATTTGCTATATTCAGGAAGTTTGTTAAGATTGTTTTTTTACCTTCAACTCTTCCCTCGATTTTCGGGATTTCGAATCTTTCAGTAGAAGTGTCAACTTGTTTGACTTTTGAATATGCTTCGTCTAAGAGTTTTTCGTAATTACTTGTCATGATAATTTTAGATAATTGTGTTTTTTAAAAGTATGCTTCGCTTCGCGAATTTATCTATGGCTCAGAAATTCCGCTTCGTTTGAATTTATTCGCTGGATGAAGATTAATGTGATAATATTTTTTAGGGATTGTTCTTCTAAAGATGGATTTTTTTGGAAAGGAGGGGATAAATTGGTTTAGGAAGATTCGTTAAAAGCAAAACTTATAAACTCTTTTTACATATTCTTTTTATGGTTTTCAGCATAAAGAATCTTGTTCTTGGAATTGCGATTTTTATATTGACAATTTCTGTTGGTGTTTATGGAATTTCTACTCTTTATGGTAAATCTCCAAATCAAAATGATTATTGTCCCTATATTTCTACTCAAGAAGAATGTGTTGCTGAAGGTTATGAATGGATTAACAATACTTATTATGACGGGCGATATCCAGCAAAACCTGTTGTTGTTGACGCGACTGGATATTGCGAGGTTTATAGAAAATGTCAAGAGCCTTTTGAAAAAGCACAAGAAAAATATCACCGAAAAGTTTTCTTAACTGCTTTACCTCTTGGAATAATTATTATTGCCGTCGGTGCAATTGTATTTGGCTTAGAAAGTGTTGGAGCTGGTTTGATGTTGGGAGGAGTTGGAATAATTCTTTATGGGGTTGGAGGATTCTGGAGATTTACTGAAGATTGGTTGAAGTTTGTTTTGTCTTTAGTTGGGTTAATTATAGTTATATGGATTACTTATTTTTGGAATAAAAGAATTGGGAAGTTGTTAAAGAAGAGGAAATGAATTTGCTTCGCTTCGCGAAGATAGTGATGGCTCATGAAGACAACCAAGGTTTTCTCTCACACACTTTCCTTTTAATACTTCGTTTAGACTTTTCGCTGGAGACAGAGTTAGGGTAATAATTTTTGATAAGTTGTTTTTTGGTTAACTTTTTATTACTTGCGAACGAAGTGAGCCTAATTTAAAGATATAAAAATAATAATCCTTGAATTAATCCTATAACTCCTCCCAAAATTCCTCCAGATATTTCTATGAATCTTAATTCTTTTCTTATTACTTTTTTTATTAGAATTTCTAGGTCTTCGTTTGAAGTTTCTCTTATTGTTTTTTCTATACTTTTTTTTAGAGCTGCGTCTATTTTTTCTCCTATGATTGGAATTTTTGCAATCTTTGAATAAGCCGGAGGAAGAATTAAGTTAATATGCTTAGCGATATTTTCTGCGAGTTTGTCTTTTCTTTTTGGAATAACACCATGAAGCAATCCGCCAAGTTTTGGAGTGTGAGGATGAAACAGCATGTAAATAGCGACGGCGTTTGTGAAGTAGCCAATTATTGCGCCGATGATTATAGAGGTTAGGATAATGTATATGGGTTGCATTTAAAAGGTAAGAGAGAGAGGTTTATAATATTTTACTTCGCTTCGCGAAGATGCATGCTCACTTCGTTCGCAGATTAAATTGAATTTTGTCTACTCGCGCCCACGTTTTGTAATTGGTAATAAATTTGTCAAAACGTAAACGCTCGCTTCGGACACGACAAAATTAGGGGAAAATTGTTATCGCGGAAAAGATTCTTGAATATGTTGTTAATAGATTTATTGATTAAAATGTTTTAATAGAACACGAGCGTCAGCGAGTGTAATTTTTTCTTATCCAAGAAATCTCATTACGTTTGATGTCTCGGTTATTTTTTACTTCGCTTCGCGAATTTATTAATTGCTCGAAGCCAGACTTTGTCACTGCTCGCGACCCCACTCAAACAAAGTTTTGAGGCGCCACTCGTGAAATCGCTCGTCTCCGCGAAGAAATTGTTAATGGGGAAGGATTTAAAATGTAACTGAGGATTATTGTTATTTTTTGTCATCATAATGTTTTTAGTGGAACATCATGACGAAGTCTGATATGGAACGGCAGAGATGAGCGAGCGACTTTGGAGCGAGCGTATTTTTCTTTTTATCCGAGCCATCTCACTTTCCCGGGCCTTGGCTCAAAAATAGTTCCTTCTTCGAGCATTCGTTTTATTTCGGCGTTAATTATATCTGGCGAGGCCTCGCGGACTTCGAGGATTATTTTATCTATTTCGATGCCGCCGTCTTGTTCAGATTTTTTTATGAGTGTTAAGATTTTATCTTTGACCGCTATTGTTTGAGAAGAGTTTTGTGGAGCAGGTGTATTCTGGTTTTTTTCTTTTTCAATTTCTAATTTTCTTACTAAAAGATATTCTGAAGACATTTCTTTAACGATTTCCGGCTGAATGTAAACTTCGTTGTTGAAAGACCTTAATGTTCCAATGCATAAGACAGTTTGGCCTTGTGAAAAAGGTGTTAATCTTTCAATGTCGTCTCCAAAAGCTTTTAGACTGATTTGTCCTGAGCCGTCGTCGATTTTTGAGAAAATGTATTTTTTTTCGCCTTCAGATTCATATTTTTCAATTATACTTCCAATTATATTTACACGAATAATTTTTTTATTGCCTAACTCTAAAAATCCAAATCTTTCTTGATTCATTATTGGTTTGCCTATTAAGACATCTCCGATTCTGAGTTTGAATGCTACGTTTCTTTTGAATTGGTCTTGTTCCGGCATTTTATTTTTACTATTTATTCAATTCATTTACTGGTTTATCAACTTTTCCATTAATTGCACATACATGAATATATCTCGAATACTTACAAACCATTTTTAATTTATCTCTTGGAATGTATTGTTCTCCATTTGATCTTGTTTGTTCGTGAAGTAAACATCTTGGATTTTCTTCTTTTTCTCCATAAAAACCTCCCCAATAAGAACATTCTCCAATTTTAAGAGAATTTTCTATAGTCATTCTAGCAATTTCCATAAATTCATTTTGTTTTAATCTTCTCATTTTACGTTTTTTGAACATAGCCTCTTCGAGGGCGAAATATATCCCCTGAAGAATTTAATTTATTTATTGCGTCTTCAATTTCTTCTTTTTTTAATTTTCCTTCAAGTTCTTTTTCAATTTCTTCGACTGGAATTAATTTTCCTAATTTATCTTCAAGTTCTGTTATTGTGTTTCTTACAAGTATTATTTTATTTCTTTGAGATGTTCCAATTCCAGAAGTTATTCTGTCGATGTCAAAAGATTTGCTTTCATAATCATAACCGACTTGCATTAAGTAATATTTCATTAATTCAATTGCGATTTTTGCGTCTTCGATTTTTACTTCTTTATTTAATTTGATTTTTGCTGATGCTTCTGACATTCTGATTAATGCACTGAGTTGTCTTGCTGAAATTGGAATTGGGCGAGTTGCTGCTTCGGATGAAACTGGTGCATTACGCAAGGTTACATAAAATCTTTTTATTTCTTCAACTGCTTCATTGGTTAAAAATGGTTTAATTCTTTGTTTTGCATATGCAACGTATTTTCTAAATAATTCCCTATTAATTAACATTGATTCTCCTTCTGTCTGGTGTTCAAGTAAAACATGAGTTGCGATTGCTTCGTCTTTTTCTCTATTTGGAATATCCCTCAATGTGAAAATTACGTCGAAACGATTTATTAAAGTTGGGGGAATGTCAATTTGCTGCGCGATTGATTGATATGGGTCGAATCGCCCGAATTTTGGATTTGCTGCTGCGAGAACTGATGTTTCTGCACGAAGAGTTGCCTGAACATTTGCTTTTGAAATTGTGACTGTGTTGTGTAAAATCATTCCATTTGAGATAAATGTATGATAGGGTTCAATCGTCACATCATAAACCCATTTAGTTCCCTGGTTTTTTATTTTTGAAACTTCTTTAATTTTTACCCATCGAGAATAGCCAAAAGCTAATTTTTGTAATTCTATAATTTCTTCTCTTATTTTATTTGCTTCTTCAGTATTAAGTTGATTCGCTTTTTTTATAGCAATATTAACTAACTTTTGTAGAAATATTCGCTGTTTCTCGACGTGTAAATCAATAGAATGCCCAACTTCTTTTCTCGCTGATATATTTAATCTTTTAAAAATTTCATTTATTTTTTCTGTGCAGTTTGGAATTAAATCTCTAATTGTTTTGTATGATTTTTCTTTTTCTAAGTATTCTTTTAATTTTTGTTTTTTATGTTGAGATAAAAAGCTGATGTTTAGCAAAAATTTGCTTAAATTTTCCTGTCCTGTAATGTCTAATCTCCAAACATTTTTATCTTTGAAAATGGAAGATTGAATCCCAAATCTTAATAATAAATCAGACATTTGTTCTTCTAATTCTTTATTTTCTGAAACAAATGAAATTCTGCATCCATTTCTTTTTTGGTGAGAAACAGAACCATCTCCGTCGTATAATGCTCTCAAAAGATATTTTATATTTTCTTCAGGCATTTGCATTATTTGTTCAGGTATTTTCTTTATTTTGCCTTTTTCAAGTAATTTTGGATCAATTTCTAAAATTTTATTAACAACTTCTTTTGAAATTACTCTTACTGAAATAGATTTTCCTCTTTTTGTCGTGATTGGTTTAATATTAAAATATTGTTCAATTGCTGATTTATAATCCTGAATTAACTTTTCATCATTATTGCAAAATTGAATTCCTGTTTTTTTGCCTCTGTTTAGTTCATAACATCCGTCGCTTAAATGATATCCCAGGATTTTACAAAGCAAATCATTTTCTTTTTTATAATCTTTTGTTTTAATTTTTATTTCAGAGGGGATTGGGAAAAATTCTCCTTGTTTTAATTTTTCAGCGGGAATTGTAATTATTTTCCCGTTTTTGACAGCCCAACAAGGATGTTCTGGAGTTACAGTAATTTCTCTTCCATTAGTTAATTTAATTTTTACAAATTCTTTTGGTGCAACATGTCTGCTTACTCTTACTGCTTTTAATGGAAAGTGGTTTTGAAAATCCGTTGAAAGGAGTTCTATATTTTCTACTGGAAGAATTTCGCAGTCTTTTCCTTGATAAACTTTTTCTTTGTTTTTTTCAATTAAATCATTGACGAATTTTCCAATTTCAACTTCTTTTCCATCTGAAAGTAAAAGTTTAAAGTCTGGTAACATACATTGCTGCTCCATCGCTTCGTGCATTGCACTTCTATCACTTGGGTCCATTTTTTCTAATTCATCAATACATACAAGTCCTTTGTTTGCCAAAACTATTGCGCCGGCTTCTAAACTCCATCCGCGTAAATATTCGTCTCTTACAACAGTTGCTGTTAGGCCTGCTCCTGATGCAGATTTACCGACGACATATCTTCCTTTTGGAGAAATTCCTGCCATAAATGTTAATGTTACTGATTTTGCGACTCCTGGATCACCCACTAAAAGAATATGGATGTCTCCTCTTGATTTTTGGCCATCGCTGTGAGTTTTTTTTACACCCCCAAATAATTGCAATACTAATGACCTTTTTATTTCTTCATAACCAAAAACGCTGGGTGTTATGCTTCTTGCCAGCTTATCGAATATTTTTGGGTCTTGCGACATTTCTATTATTTGTTGTTCGTCGTCATCTGAAATTTTTAACTCATCGAATGTTTCTTCTAACGGGATTAAGTTATTTGCTTCAATTGCGATTTCGAATCTTGTTGATAAGCCGCCTGTTTGTAATGGCACTGGAACTTCTTTTAATATTCCGATTCCCATGACTCTGCTTCCAGGGGTTGTTTTTTCTTCCATTCGCGGTTCTACGAGATCTTCTTTTAGGAAAACATTTATTCGTTTTGGCTGTTCTCCACCAGTTAATGATTCAGGGGATTCTTCAATTACTAAACGCTGCGTGTCGACCATTTCTTTGCTTAAAAGTTTGAAACCTCCCCGTCTTCCGCACGAGCAGCGGGATGGTTCTCTGAATTTTTTTTCCATTTGTAAAACCGAAATAATTGTTCCGCAAGAAGGGCATTCAAATTTTGAGTTTACAACTTGCGGCCGAACATCTGAAGCTTGCCGTACGATTCCCTCTATCATTATTAATGAGTTTAAATTTCGTGAACGGATATTTCTTATTTTTATTAAGTGAACGTCAGGGATTTCGGCTAATCTGACTCTTGCGTCTTTTACTAAACCTGATTCTTCAATTGCAATTTCTAAGAGTCTTAACATTTCTTCCGGGTTTGTGATTAGTTCGTCGGAAATTTTATTTGAGAATTCTGTTAAATGAAGGAAATTTACTTCTATTACATTGCTGCCTCTTCTAATTGAATCTCCGAATTCTTTTTTATATGCATCAAAAAAGCTTTTTGCTTCAATTATAAGTTCGTCTTTTTTAGCGCTTTTTTGTCCACTCTTTTCTTCACCCATATTCGAAAAATGGTTGTTTTGTTTTTATAGATTGTTGTTAAAAATTGTATGTTTTGGATGTTGGAGAGTAACTTGGAGGGAGTAAAAGATGATATACTCTCCTATAATTATTTTTATAAATGTTTTAATTATGTATGTGAATGTCAAAACAAGCGTCAATTGAACAATCAACAGGAGAGATTTATGGTGTGAATGTTTTTAATGGGAAAAGGAATTATGTTAGGTTTCATACTGGCGAGGATAACAGCGGATTAGTTTTTCGAGTTAAGAATGAGGAGTTTCCTGCGAGTTTGGATAAATCATTTGAATATAAGCCTGCGTGGGCGTTTTATTTAGCTGGTTGTATTTCTGTAAGAGGAAGAGATCAAAGGGCAGATCATGTAGAGCATCTTTTGGCTGATGTAGGTTCTGCTGGAATTGATAATTTAGTTATTGAACTTTCTGATGGAGTATGTCCAAGATTTGATTATGATAATAGCGAGGTGTTTGAGATTTTGACTTCTATAAGAAAAGAAGGGAGTTCAGATAGGGTTTATCTTAAAGTAAATGGTGATTTGAGTAATAAAGAAAGAAATGTGAAAGATGAAAAACGCAGAGATGGGCTGCATGTTGAACCAGCTAAATATTTTTTTATTGATTATACTGCCGGTTTTCCGCATAATGCAGTTGGCGAGCAACATCATAGATTTAATGTTTCTGAAATAAATTATAGAGAAGAAGTAATGCAAGCAAGGCCGATATTTTTTATGCCGCCAATTCCGGAAGGTATTCTCCGGAGATTTATTCAACCATGGTTTGGTATAACTGATTCAAATGCTTTGTTGATTGGAGGAAAAGAAGAAACGCGATATAGAAATAAAGTTCATCCTGAAGGCCTTTATGGCAGAGACGAATTTGTAAGGCATAAAGTACAGGATGTTCTTGGAACTTTAGCTCTTTTAGGAAAACCATTTAAAGAATCTGGGTTTTTCTTTTATAAGACAGGTCATGAATTTGATTTGCACGCTTTAAGGACATTGAGAGATAGGGGTTGTTTTGTTGACGCTTAGTTATAATTCTTCAACGCAATTTTTATGTTCTTGCTAAGCTGCTGCATTGAATCTTCTAATTGCTGTTTGTTTTTTGTTCCTGTGCAAACGAGTTTTCCATTTGAGAAAAGCAAGAAAGTTGCTGATGGTTCAACGAGTTTGTAGACTAAACCTGGAAATTGTTCTGGTTCATATTCGGTGTTTTCTAATTCTAATGCTAAGAAATTTAAATTGAGTTTTAAGTTGATGCTTCCTGATGCGACAATATTTTGAACTGTAATTTTTGGTTTTGCTGTAATGTTTACGTTTATTTTTCTTAATTGTTTTATTACTGCGTCAATCACTTGTTTTACCTGCGCAATTGATTTTGTTCCAGTGCAAACGAGATTTCCAGACGAGAAAACTAAAACTGCTGATTTTGGTTCTTTAACTCTAAGAACTAAACCTGGAAAAGTTTCTGGATTGTATTCTGTGTTTGGCTGGGTTCGAGCAAGTTTTGTTAAAGGAACAGGTTTTCCTAATGACGCAGTCGCGACAATATTTTGAACTTTGTAACTACTTGTTGATGTTGTCATTTTGTCTTAAATCTAAAGAAAATTTACCTTTATAAAGGTTTTTTATTATGGGTTTTATATAAAAGTAACAGATATATGTGCTAGGATTATCGAAAAATTACTTCTCACTCACGCTCGAAAATTTATTACGACTTCAAATCTGTAAGGCACCTATGTCATTAACCTATACAATTTTAGAAATTCTTTTGCTCCAAAGTCGCAAAACTATCATATGTTGATAATTCAAATACCATTATCTAAAACACAATTCATCTTCAGAATTTTAACATTCACAACTTCTTCCAGTGGAAAATCATGACGAAGTCTGATTTGGAGCAAGAGATATCTTTGCGAAGTAAGAAAATTTACACATAAAATATTATCAATAATAAAAATTTTCTTCTTCTTGTTTTTTGTTTTTTATTAAGTAGATTACAAAAATGGCAGCGACGATTAATATTAATCCGATTAAAACAATTATTAATATTACAATAATCCAAATTTTATTTTGTTTGTATTCGCATGTTTGTATTGTATTTGGTTTTGAATCTGTTGTTCCGCAAGTATTTATGTCAGTGCAGGATTTTGTTTGAGTTTCGTTTTTAGGGCATGTTGATGGCTGCCAGTTTGTGCAATTCCATTTTTCAGTGCATGATGGTGGGGGAGGAAATACTGAACAAGATTGATTTTCAAATTTATTTGGAAGGCAAGTGTTTAAGTCCTTACAGGTTCTATTTTGATTATCGTTTATACATGCACTCCAACCAGTACAATTAAAAAATGGTTCACATCCTGGAGCAGGTCCTAAAAATTCTTCTACTGCTGAATTTGTTAAACCTGAAATTGTGAAAGTGTTATTTGATAAAGTGCATGTATATCCGCCTCCTGATCCAGGACAGGAAAGGAGTGTTTCACTTGTGCCATTGCAATCTGAATCGATTTCGTTAATTGAATTTATTTTCATGTTTTTTACACAAACGCTATTTGTTGAGTTTTCTTTTTGGTCAACATAAATTGTTTTACTTGCTGGAATTCCGTTGATGATTAAATAGCCGTTATTTGAAGAAGATGGTTGTTTTTTGATTGAAATATTTCTTAAGTTTAAGGGCGTTGCGAAGTTCCAAGATGATTGGACTTTTAATTTACTTCCATCTAAAATTTTTATATTTTGTGTGCTCGTATAAGTTTTAGATAAATTTAATCCTGATTCATTAATTTTAAAATCTAAATTTATGTTTGATAAATCAATGTTTGATAAATTTCCGATGATGCCATTGTTGTCGTAGTCGCAGTCGAGTGTTTGGTTTGAAGGACGAGAAGTTTCGATTAGACATCTCTTAGTATCATTGAACCACCTATTATATGTTTCAGTAATTTTGCATTGTTCGTTTATAGATGTCCAGTTTGAAATACAGGATGTATCAAATATAAGGAATTGATTCATTGTGTAGTTGGCTTGCACAAATAGGTTTGAAGAAATTGTGCCTGTAGCAGTTTGTTGATTTTCATTTGAAATGTAAACTATCATATTTGGATCTTCAGATACTATTGCTTCTACCCATGTTCCTGGATTTATCTTAAGATATTGTGAAAATTCTGCTGTTGCATTTTCTATTGATAATGGATTAGAACGTAATTTAGAATGTAAAGAAAGAATTAATTGGGTATCTAAGAAATTTCCAGATTGAATTGCATTTAGGTAAATTGGGGTGAAATTTCCTTGCGTTGCTAGAATTCCTTCCCCAAACAAAACGAAATTAGATAAGATAAATGCTTCTTCTCCTTTTATTTTGTATGCATAGAAGTATTCACAAGCTGTGTCGTTATCTTTTACTATATTAATGTTTGATGAATTTTCGTAGAATATTGCTTCCCAAGAATTGCTCACTTGTTCGTTAGAACAATCTGTTGGCAAAGGGATGTCTGGTGGCGCCAAAGAAGGTGCAGAAGGTGGAAGAGTAATATATTCCAATAAAATTCCTAATACAATTAATCCAATAACTAAAGATGCAGTTATAATTGCATTCCTCTTACCCCTTTTCATATTATTGCATGATTTTTAGGTTTATAATTTTTTAGATTAATGTAGCAGAGAATTTCCCTATGTAATAAGTAATGATTATTACTATTATCGCGATGATGAGATGTTCTATTATTACACTTGCAGGGTTTTTTCTGTGTTGTTTTGCTATGTAATAACTAAATAAAATCAAAAGAATTAAACCGAGAATTATGCCTGTGATTACTGCAGCTTTAAGACTAAGCAATAAAATTGGAATGATGAAAATTATTGCGAAGATGAATTTAAAGAAAAATGTTGAGATTGAATTTTCCCAGATTTCTTTTGTTGTAATAGATTTGCTTCCGGATTCTTCGGAGATGTGCACGCCGAAACCGTCTGAAAGAGCGTCGGCAATTGCTATTACTAAAATTCCTGCGAGAACAACCGCTTTTGAATTTGTCGAGGAATATAATCCGATTATTAATCCAAGAGTTGTAATTATCCCTGATGTTAATCCGAATCCTAAACCTTTTCTTATCGAGAGTTTCATAAAATAGGAAGGGGAAGATTGTTTATAAAATTATTTAGAGAACTGCTTCTTGAACTTGAATTTCTCCTCTTTCTCTTCTATTAAATAAGTCTATAGCTTTGACTGTAACTGATAAAACATAATCAACTAAATCTCTTCTGGAAGGAGTTTTTTCATCTTCTACAGTTATACTTACTCCCATAAGATGATAATCTTCTTCAAGTCTTGCAATTAATTCTAGTTTTTCTTTAAATAACAAATTGCTATTTTTAAAATAATTCATAGCTTCTTCATAACCACTATCATCAACAATTCTTCTGAATTCATCGTAGTTAAATTCTTTTCGCATATTCTATTGAAATTTATTTATTATTTAAATATTATTGTGATAATTAATTTAGCACTCACTTTGTTCGTGTTATTTATTGGCTCAGAAATTCTGCTTTGCTTGAATTTCTTCGCTAAAAAGAAAATTAATGTGAAAAATTTTTAATCATTGTTTATCAGAATATTTTACTATTTTAGTTAATAAAAAAGAAATTGACAAATAAGCCATATCTCCAGTTTCTTTTTTTATTACTGGCTCAATTACTTCTTCATTTTCTTAAAAATTCAAGTTGCCCAACCCAACTCGCTTCGCTCGTGTCCGCAAACCCTATTTCCTAAAATTTCAAAGAAATTTTAGTTAGCTTGAATTTTTAATTATCTTTAAATCTTCGCCAATAATTGGCTTTGTTGAAGATTTTTTTTGAGAATTTTTTGAGTTAGTAATCGCCCACTAAAGCCTGTCTTCGACAGGCAACCCACCCTCTTTTGTGCTTTGCGTTGCCAAAATTTTACCTAACTCAAAAAATTTATATTTTCAACAAAGCCCCAATAATCTATCCATATCTCCAATTTCTCTTTTGGTTTTCAAAATCTTTTTTTACTTCTTCTAAAGATGCGGCGTCGCTTGGTGATTTATCAGGGCGCAATGCTGTGAATCGCGGGAATCTTAACGCGAAACCGGATTTGTAATTCGGCGAGTGCTGGATTTCTTGATATGTAACTGATAAAACTATTTTTGGTTTTATGTCAACGTTTTTCCCGTGTTCTTTTTCAATATGCGGCTTTATGAGTTTTGTGAGTTCTTCGAAAGATAATGTGTTGTCGTCGCCTATTTCAGTTTCTTTTTCTTTTAATCCTGTTGAAACTTTTCCTATTTCTAAGAATTCTTTTTTATTTTTGTCATAGCATGCAATGTTGAAACTGCTTAACCATCCGGAACGTTTACCGCGACCGTATTCTGCCCCAATAATTACAACGTCTAAATCTTTTTCTTCGGGTTTTATTTTCAACATATTTCCTACTCTTCTTCCGGGTTTGTACGGCGCGTCGAGATTTTTCATCATGATTCCTTCCTGATTATCTGCGAGAGCTTTTTTATAGAATTTTTTCGCTTCATCTTCTGAACTTGTTATGATTTGTTTAGCGTGAATTATTTTGTACGGGTTATTTTTTAGAATTTTCTTTAATAATTCTGTTCTTTTTTTAAATGGTTCTTGAAGCTGGGGTTTTCCATTGTAGAATAAAATATCGAAGACATTTATTTCAATAGGAAGATCTCTTTGCATTTTTTCTATGTCGTATTTTCTACGAATTCTTTGTGAGATGTCTTGGAACGGCGTGTATACTTTTGTTTTTTTATGATAACCAACTGCTTCTGAATCTAGAATAAATGAATTTCCTTTCACGTTTTTTAATATATATTCGACGACTTCTGGGAATTGTTTAGTGACATTTTCTAAACTTCTTGTGAATAATTTTACTTCTTCTTTGTTTTTGTGGATTATCATTCTAAATCCATCATATTTATATTCTATTGCTGCAGGTTTTCCAACTGCTTTGAATCCTTCGGTGATATTTTTTGCTTTTTGTGCGAGCATTGCTTTAATTGGTTTGCCAACTTCTAAATGGATGGCGTTTAGGTTTTTTAGTTTACCTTTTTTTGACATTTCAAAAACTGCGGCGATGTCGTTGCTTTTGTCTATAGCATCTTGAATTTTTAATGCGATTTCTTTTTCTTCTTGTTTGTCAGAGTATTTGAAAAAAGCTTTTGCTATTGATTCGCGGATTGTTGATTCTTTTATTCCAACTCGTAAATCTCCAATTAAAGTTCTTGTCAGGTATTTTGCTTCTGTTGGAGAAGCAGAAGTTAATAATTCTGTGATTAGTGCGATTTTTTTGTCGACGGTTCCGTGCCCTTCAAGTTCTGGAAGTTTTCTTAAATTTGTAAGGACTTTTTCTGTTGTTAAAACATGAGTTTGAAGTGTGGATTGTTTTTTTGAAGATGTTAAGAGTTCTGCAACTTTTCCTAAGTCTCCTAATTTTTTCCATTCATTTACAATCTCTTTTTTTTCAATTCCTGTCGCCTTTGATAATGCTTTTATTGCTAATTGCTCGCTTATTCCAATTCGCCGTTCGTCGTATTCTGGATAAATATCTCCTAATAATAAGTAAAGGATGTCTTTGTCTTCGTCGGATATTTGATTTAGGAATTTTGCGAGGATTGCTGTTTTTTCTAAACGCTTTGTTGTTGACGAAAGTTCTTCGTAAACTTTTGCTAAAGTCGAGTATCTCATTTTATTTTCTTAACATTTCTCTAATTCTTTTAATTAGAAGCAGTGTTACTAGGAATGAGAATATTGATATTATTAACATTATTGTGAAGAGTGTTTGGAATCCATATTCTTTTGCAATATATCCGCCGATAATCGCTGCGATTCCGGTTGTTATTGCTGCTGTTGATTCCCATATTCCCCATTGTGAGGCAAATTTTTTTCGGTTCAAATTTTTTGAAAATAAACTGTCAAAAGCAGGAGTGATTATTGCAGATTCAATTCCGAAGATAATTTGAACTATGAATAATTGGGTTGGGTTTTTAATTAAAAGGTAGCCTATGAATCCGATTACAGCCAGAAATCTTCCGAAGACTAAAAGTTTTTCTTGGTGTTTGACTTTATCTTCCCATTTTCCTAACATGAAAATTAAACTTCCTGATGCGATTGCAAAAATAGCATAGGCTGTTCCTGCTGTTAAAAGGTCGCCGCCAATTTCTTCGACGAAGATGGCATAAATCGGGCCGAATAAACCTGCGGCTAAGTTTATGAAAAACGATGATAAAATTAAAATTTTTAATATACGCCTCATTTGGATTATTAAGTAGAATGAGTTTTTAAATATTTCAAATCCTATTATTTACCAATTTCTTCAACTTCTTTTTTTCCTTTTTCGAGTTCTTTGACTTGCTCTTTGTCGAGTTGAAGGAGTAATGCCTGGAATTCTCCGACGTGGGTTTTTTCTTCTCTTGCAATGTCGAGAAAGAGGGCTTTGATTTTTGAGCCGGATGCTTTTGATGCAAGTTGTTCATAAAGACTTATTGCATCAAGTTCAGCAATCATTCCAAGACGAAGAATTTCTTTGTCAATATCTGCTTTATCAACTTTAGACAAATCAATTGGTGTTTGTGATAACATTTTAAAAAGAATAATAAGAAGTTTATATAGATTTTGATTTTATTCAGTATTTCCGAACAGAAAAAAAATAGCCCCATAAATTAATCCTCCCAAAAATACTAATAGAATAAAATTCACTCCTCGCTTAACGCTCGTCGAATTTATATTAATTATTAACAAAAATCTGCGAATATCAGCCTTGAGCAGTAATTTAAGGGAAGATTAAGCGAAGGAAACCGTAGGTGTCCTCGCATGAGCAGCTAATTTTTCTCTCTTGAAATAATTAAAATTTATCGGAGATATTATTTACTTCCCTCTTCTTTTTCCTGCTCTTACAGATGGCCGAGTTTTTGAGGTTGGGGATTTGTCCATTAAACCACGCGATTTTTTTGCACTAGAAGTTAATCCACGCATTGCACGTTTTTTGTTAGAAGATTTTGTTACAAAAGATAATTGTTTGTCGCTTTTGATTTCTGGTTTGTCTGGGTCTATCATTATGACTTCGAAGAAATAATGCATTCCGTCTTTGCCGATTGGGTAGGAATTTAATACTATGAGGTTTGTGAATTTTCGTTCTGCTCTTTGTTCTGCAATCCATTGGTAACTCATTTTTAGAGTTTTTCTTATAGTCATTCTTTTACTTCTTCGTCCTTTGTTTGGACGTGGTTTTTTGTGACCTCCACGTTTTAAACGAACACGAATTACTACAACTCCTTTTTTTGCTTTGTAACCTAAAGAACGTGCTCTGTCTAATCGAAGAGGTTTATCAACTTTAACTAAAGCATTTGATTTACGCCATTCAATCATTCGATCGCGAAGAACTTTTGCATCAGGCTTTTTCCAAGCCTCGCGAATTTTGTGATACATTCCTTTTGTCATGAATACTTGTGAGAAATATGGTTTAAAAAAGTTTGGATAAGAACTTTTATAGATAGCACTCACTCCAAAGTCGCTCGTGTTATTTATTGGCTCCTAAGCTGACTTCATTAAGCTTCTTCGCTAAAACGAAATTAATACTGAAATCATATAATTGTTGTTATCAAATTATAATAGCTTTGCGCGAACAACTTCGCGAGGACAATTTAAATTATTTATAATCGAGCGGGGTTGTGAGATTTAGAGCAAAGGAAATTTTTGTAAATAAGATTACGGGTTTTATTTTACCTATAAGAACGTTTATAAATCATATATATTATCTTTCTTAATGAACAAGTTAACAGAATTATTAGGAGGAATTGCACTAGTCAGCGCATTTGCTTCTATATATATTGGTAATGAGTTATTCCAACAAACAAAACATTTAGTTTATTATCTTACTCTTCAAAATCATGAAAAAGTAGGGGATGATTCTGAGCACTCTTTTCCTCGCTATATAAAATTGTAGGACTATTTACAGATAAGAACTTTTATAAAGATTTTAATTTTGGTTTTGTATGAGGGTGTAGCTCATGAGAAGAACCAAGCGGTTCTTCCTCACACCATCTCCCTTTTTGTTCAAGGGCGACAAAATCGCTACACAACTCAGTGAGGGTGTAGCTCAGCCAGGTTAGAGCACTGCTCTGATATTCATCTTTGATGAGATAATCAGTTAGGCAGGGGTCCACAGTTCAAATCTGTGCATCCTCATTTTATATTCTAACTTCTCGCCAAAAATTCAAGAATTAATTTTCCTTTAGAGAATTTGTGGTTGGTGATAGGAAGATTTATTGGAATTAGTTTTGAATAAATCTTGTTTTTTCCTATCGCTTTAATCTCAATACTATTTTCTAGTTGTGCAATTGAAACGTCATCGGATGAATTTACGCTTGGTATATCAATTTCATAAATGATTTTATTTGAAATTCTTTTAATATTTGTTTTTGGTTCTGAGCGAGGCAGGGTTAAAAGTTTTTGCATGTTTTCTTCAGAAAAGTTGTTTCTTGCTTTGGCTAATTCTTGTTTGATTATATTTTCTTTTTGTTTGATGTTTTCTTGATTTTTTCCAGAAGTGCTTACACTGATATGGGGAGGTTGGTTCCCGAATGAAGAAATATTTATTCTTATTGAGTTTGATTTTGGAATATCCGAAGATTTTAACATTTTTTGTTCTTCCAACATTTCTCTGTTTATTTCTTTGAATTGTTTATCTAAACTTTTCATTAAGGAATTAAAAATTGTGTTGAATCCGAAAGGGAGTTTTAAATTGTCTAATGGTGATTCTTCTTCTGGAAATAAATCATTTTTACCGAGCATTCCATATCCTTCGTTTCTTTCTTTGTTTAGTCTTTGGCCACAGTCAGGGCAAAAGCTGTTGCTTTTGCCTACCTTTTTCCCGCATCTTGAACAACTTTTCTTAGAAAACATTTAATTAATAATTAATATTTATTTAAATAGTTTTTGGATGATGCGGCTACATCCTAAATTAAATTTTTTTGAGAGATTTTGTTATTGTATAATCTCAAAGATTTCTGATTTTTTAACAGAGTCGGATTTAAGTTATCTTAAATGTATTTTCTTATTGACATAATTTCATGAGCTTCTTCTAGAAGTGTTGGTTTGGCTTCTTTAAATATGAGGTATTTTATTGCGTCTTTTGATTTGATTTTTTTGGTTTTTCTGACTTCCTTAATTTTTGGAAGAAAGATGAATACAATAAACATTCTTAGAATTCCACTTATTACGAAGATTAATAAAATTGGATGGATAGATTCTGTTTTTAATACTCCAATTAAAAATGCTCCGAGGCCAGCTCCGAGAAAAATTCCAGCACCATATAACATATTATGATAAGAAATGGCTAATGTTCTTTTTTGCGGTGTGACATTGTCATAAATAAAATTATCTGAAGATAAATTAAATCCGCTCCACGCGATTCCGCTAATAAATTGGGGGACTAAAATTAAATAAAATGGATTTGAATTTATTATCCACAAAATTGGTATTATTGGAATTAATGCTGATGTTAATGTTAAAACTTTGTAATTGCCATAATGGTCTGCAAATTTTCCCCAAATACCAATTACTGCCAACGAGAAACCGCTTCCAGAAAATATGATTATAGTATACATGACATAATTGAAGTTGAGCTCTCTCAATAGGTAGATTGAAATTATGGCGGCAGATATCGCTTGTGCGAAACCTAGAAGCGTTCTGAAGATTGTGAATTTTCCGAAATTGTTTTTGGGCGAATTTATGATGAATTCTGAAAATGAAAAATAGTAATTTCTTTTTATTTTTATCTTTGGTTCATATTGTTTTTTGAATAATCTCCATGAAATAATTCTTGCTAAAGAAGCCATAAAAAATAGAACTGCGAATCCGATTATAATAAGGTTTTTTTTGGAGAGGTAATCAAGAAATATTGCTGATGTTATAACAAAGAAAATTGACACCACTCCTGTCAAAAGATTTCTTTTTGCGAACCATCTTCCCCTGTAATTGTCGTCGACAATGTCGCCCATCCATGAGAACCAGGCGGGGCCTGATATTCCCATTGCTATCACATATAAAGAAAAGAAGAGAAGTAAAAGCAATGGAAGCTGTGTTATAATTATTCCCTTATAAAATAGCAGTGCTAATAGTATAAAAGGAAACCACATTAATGCTTCGAAGAGGACAGCATTCATTACTACTTTTTTCCTTGAATGTTTTTCTATTAGTCTTGAAGAAAACATTTGGCTCAGTGGAGAAAGTAAACCTTGGATTGAAGTAAGCAAAGCCACCATAGAATTGCTTGTGTTAATCGCGATTGCAAATGGTGAAATGTAATGATCGCCGAAAGAACTTTTTATTGACGCGAAAATCCCTTCTTTTATTGAGCAACGTCTTGCCTGATGTTTGAGTTTTTTTTCAGATATTCTTTTCACCATCTTTTTTATAATTGAATAGATTTTTAATTTAAATTAGTTATGCATGACATGTCGGAACATTTATTCCTCTTTTTTTGAGATATTTTTGATGGTATTCTTCTGCCGGAAAGAATTTTGTTGATTTCGCGTTGACGAGTTCGGTTACAATTGGAGACTTGTAGTCTTTTTGTTTTGATTTAATCGCGTTTTTAGATTCTTTTTTTTGCTTTTCGTTCGTGTAAAAAATCGCGGAGCGGTATTGACTTCCTATGTCAAAGTGTTGCCTGTTTTTTGTTGTTGGGTTGTGATTTAGGAAGAATTTGTCCATCAAAGCCGAGAAAGTTATTTTTGATTTATCGAAAACTATTTCTGTTGTTTCTGCGTAATTTGTTAAGTGAGAGCAAACTTGTTCGTAAGAAGGGTTTGGGAATTTTTTTAAATCTCCTCCCATGTAGCCAACTCTTGTTTCAACGACGCCGGGAGTTTTGTCGAATAGAAGTTGAGGGCCCCAAAAACATCCCATTGCGAAGTAGGCGGTTTGAAGTTTTTGTTTTTTCATATTATTTAATAAAAAGTTACCTTTTTATATTCACACTTTCTAATTTTCTTATGGCAAAGAGCTCTTTTAAAAAAAGACCTCGAAGAAAAATGAAACCGAAAAAATTTTACATTACGACCGCAATAGATTATGTGAATGCAAAGCCGCATATTGGGCACGCGTTTGAGAAAGTTATAGCTGATGCTATCGCTCGTTGGCGAGAATTGAAAGGCGACGACGTGTTTTTTTTAACAGGTGTTGATGAGAATGCGCAGAAAAATGTTCAGGCAGCTGAAAAAGAGGGAGTTGGTGTTAAGGAATTTGTTGATAGAAATACCGGATTTTTTTTGGAGTTAGTTAAGGGATTAAATATTAGTTATGATAAATTTATTCGGACTTCAGCGAAGGAGCATGCGAAAGTTGTCCAAGAAATTTTGAAGAAAATTATTGATAATGGCGATATTTACAAGGGCAAGTATGAGGGTTTGTATTGTGTTGGGTGCGAGGAATATAAGACTGAAAAAGATTTGGTTGACGGCAAATGCCCCGAGCATAACAAAAAGCCAGAGCACATGTCTGAAGATGCTTATTTTTTTAAGTTGAGTAAATACCAAAATAAATTAATCAAGTATGTTGGGAATTATATTGTTCCTGTTTCAAAAAAGAATGAGATTGTTAATCGTTTGAAAGAAGGTTTGAATGATTTGAATGTTTCACGGAAGAACGCGGATTGGGGAATTGATTTTCCTAATGATAAAAATTTTAAGGTTTATGTTTGGGTTGATGCGTTGATAAATTATATTTCTGGGGCTAAGGAAAAATGGCCTGCTGATGTTCATGTAATTGGCAAGGGAATTAATTGGTTTCACTCTGTGATTTGGCCGGCGTTGCTGATTTCTGCTGGTTATGAACTGCCGAAGAAACTTTTGGTTCATGGTTATTTGAATGTTGGCGGAAAGAAAATGTCGAAGTCGTTGGGAAATGTTATTGATCCTTTAGAATTAATTAAGAAATATGGAGCAGACAGCGTGAGGTATAGTTTACTTCGTTGCAGTGTTTTTGATGATTCTGATTTTAGCGAGGAGATTTTAATTTCGCGAAATAACGACGAGCTTGCTGATAAGCTAGGAAATTTAGTTTCGAGAATTGCATCTTTAATAGAAAAGAATGGTATAGAAAAATGTGAAGTTAAACTTTTAAAGAAATTAGATGAAAAGAAAATTGAAAAACATTTTGAAAATTTAGAATTGGATAAAGCTCTTCAAGAAATCTTTTCTTTCGTTGATAAGTGCAATGAATATGTTCAGGAAAAGAAACCTTGGGAAACAAAAGACAAGAAAGTTTTGTATGAACTTAAAGAATCTATATTAAAAATTGCTGAATTGGTTTGGCCGTTTATTCCTGAATCGAGCGAGAAGATAAAGAAGCAGTTTTCTGCGAGGGAAATTAAGAAGGGAGAAGTTTTGTTTAGGAAGATAGTGGTTGAAAAATGACAATAGACTTTAATTTGTGTTATGATTTTTATTTACATAACGAAACAAGAGAAACAATAGCTTGTTTAGCTCCAACTTATTTATTTGCCGCTTATCTTTATTATAATTTGAAAAAAGAACAATGGAATATGATGACTGGACATGAAAGAAAAATTTCTCTTCGAGAAATATTTAAAAAAGTAGGGCTTGAAGATATTTTTGGAGATGATGAATAAAATGATAAAAGAAACAATTTCATACGACGATTTTGCGAAGCTGGATTTACGAATAGCTACTATCAAGAAAGTCGATGAAATTGAAGGAGCCGACAAGCTTTACAAACTTACTCTTGATGTTGGTGACGAAATAGGTGAGAGAATTGTATGCGCCGGAATTAAAGAATATTTTTCAGACAAGAAAAAATTGAAAGGAAAGCAATGTGTTCTTTTAGCTAATTTAGCTCCGCGAAAATTGAAAGGAATTGAAAGTCAGGGAATGATATTGGCTTGTGGAAGCAAAGATGAAGGTTATGTTTTATTGACGCCGTCGGAAAAGGTTAAGGAAGGAAGCGGAGTTGGTTAATTCAGAAAAGGCAGGACATTTATTTCTTCTTCGTCTTCAACATGCAAAATATCAAAATCAAAAGCTTCATCATCAAAATGTTTTTTAAAATCGCTAATTGAGTTTCTTAATTCATCTTCGTTTTTATAGAAAAATTGAATTGTGCAATTTGGCTTTGAAAACATTAACCCAAGAGAATTTACAAATTTGTGATTTCTTGAGAAATCCTTTATTCTTTTTTCAAGCGAACTTGAAAAGTGTTTGAAATTGATTAACAATACTGTGTAATTATAGCCGAGTTTTTTCATATCAAATTGAACTCGCGTTCCAAGAAGAATGCCGTCTTTTTGAAGCTGTTTTATTTTGTAAGTGGCAAGCTCTGCAGAGATATTAGATGATTTTGCTATATCAATTATTTTGGCGCGGCCGTCTTTTTCTAAAGCTTTTAGTATCTTTTTTTCTTTTTCGTCGAGAGTTATTGTTTTGCTTGAGGAATCTATAAGGACGAAGCTGTTTTCTTTTTTGTTTTCAAGAAATTTCAGTGGAAATAATTCCGAAAAGTAAGGCTCTAAAATTAAATAGTCTGAGATTGTTTCCCTGTTTTTACTAAGGAGAGAGGATAAGTATTCATTTCTTTCTTTTTCATTTTTGAATATGAGATTAACAAAAATATCGTATTTTCCGTATATATTTCCACGCGAAAACCATGACGAATCTCTTTTGTGTTCTTTTTTGAACTCTTCTATATACTTAGATTTGTTAAATTTGATAAACATTATTGTAAAACTTTTATAATCTAATTTTGAGTAGTTTATTACTGGAAAGAATTTTTTTATAATTCCTTTTCTGACAAAATTGTTAAGATTATAATCAACCTTTTTTCTTGAAAGTCCAGAGTGTTTTGCTAATTGACTTAGGGATTCTCTATTATGATGATAAATGCAATTAAGCAATTTGATTTGAGCTTTGGTAAATTTAGCGTCTTCCATAATTATTTATAATTTGATACTTTAATAAACTTTTCTTTTATATTATTTCTTTTTTTAACAAAATTTAATAGAAATGTGTAAATATATTAATTCCTTTATGATAGTAACTAAATTTATGGAGAATATGAAAAATGACAAACGAAAGATATAACTTAATAGAAAGAACACCTAAAGAATTGCAATGTGCAATTGCAGCTTGCCCTGCTATTTACGAAGGATTAAGAGAAATGACTCCTAAAGAATTGTTATGTATTATTGGAGGTTGTCCATCAAGTTATGAAGCGAAAAGTCCGGAAGGAAATGGAGTTTACCTAATTGTTGGAAGAGTTGTTAATCCTACTGAAGCTGGACTTGAAAGTAAGGTCGGAGAAGGCGAAACTTTGATTGAAGTTCCGAGAGCTTTGATTGATAAAATGGAAAAATAAACTTTTACAATGAAAACACCTTCTTTTGGAGAAAGATTAGATGATTTATTAGTTAGATATGTCGCCTATTCAAATTTCAGAAATTATGTCGAAAGAATGAATTTGAAAGATAGTGATAAAGTTCTTGAAGTTGGAAGTGGCGGTGGAAATTTATCAAGATTTATAGCACAAAGAAATCCTAATGGAAAATTATATTGTGTAGATACTTCTCCATATTGGATAAGTAAAGCACGACAAAGATTGAGCGAGTTTGATAATGTAAGTTTTTTCCAAGGAGAAATAAAAGATTTTAAAGACGAAGATAGATTTGATGTTGCAGTTCTTCATTATGTTTTACATGATATTCCTGCTAATGAAAGAATGGATTCTCTAAGTGCTGTGAAAAAGTTATTAAAAAAGAAAGGAAGAATTTACATACGAGAACCAACGAGAAAAAATCATGGAATGTCTTCTGAAGAAATAAAATCGCTTATGATGCAAAGAGGTTTTTTAGAAAAATCTTCAAAAGAAGGATATTCTTTTCCAATTAGAGGAAAAGTTTACGAAGGTGTTTTTTAGAATAATTAATTTGGGAACGAAGTGAGCAGTATTTTGCGGATTAGTTTTTCCCTATTTATTCTTTCTAAGATAAAAAAGTAGAAGTAGTAAAATAAAAATCCTATTCAAATAAAACTTTATGTATTGGTCCACTTGGTTTATCGATTACTTATGTGGCATTTTTTGTTTTGTAAACTTATTTTTCATCGCGTATTTTTACTGCTTCACTTGGTTTACCAGAGATAATTCCCACAACATTCTTTTTTGCTAAAACATTTTTGATGCCGCTTTTATCTTTTAGTCCGTAAATTAAAATCCCAACACCATCTCCTGCATGGTCATAAAAACTTTGGTTTACATCGCTTCCGTCTACAGAGACGTAATCTGCATTTGCTTGTTTAATAATTCTCCATGGAATAATACCTAACTTATCTCTTATTTTAGTTCCTAAATTTAGAAAGCCAGATGGCATTACGACAGATGTTTTAATATCTTTATTTATACTTTTTATTTTCCTTAATGATTCTGCATTTCTTGAAGAAACAATTACATTGTCATCGGGAAGATATTTACCAATTATTCTCATGATTTCTTTTTCTGTTCCTGTTTCTTTTAAATCAATAATTGCTTTTTTATTTTCTAAAGTTTTTAATGCTTCATCGAAAAGTGGAATATGATAGCCGAGTTTTTTTACGAGTTCTTCTGCTCGATTGTAAGTTATCCATTTTAACGGCCGTCCTGCAATTGTTCTGTCGTGATAGACAATTAATTTTCCATCTTTAGTAGAACGGACATCCATTTCGGCCATGTCTGCTCCTGTTTTTTTTAAGTGAGAAAAAGCTTCTAAACTATTTTCTCTGTAATGTTCAGTTCCGCCCCTGTGAGCAACAACTAATTTTTGTTCATATTTTGGAACATTGAAATTGTACCTTGGGGTAAAATCTCCGCGAAAAGGAAAAAGAGTTGAGCCAGCGAGTAGGGCAGATGTTATTATTTTTCTTAATGTTTTTTTTAATTTAATCATAATAACAAAAAAGAAAGAATATATTTAATGTTTTGGTTTTATCTTATTTTGCCAAAAACTTTTTTGTTGTTTCAATAAATTTTTCTAAATTCGCGGCGTATTCTTTGAGCATGTCGAGGTTAACGTTAATTTCTTTTCCTTTGTACCATAATCGCAATGTAACATTTTTTCTAAATTCGCCGATTCGTTCTTTTCTTAATTCATCAACTTTTCTGAACATTTCATACATCTCAATTGTTTTTAAGAAATCTTTGTCTTTTTTGAATAATCCTTTAATCTTTTCTAATTTTTCAACAGGACTTCCGGGAATAGAAGAAATTTTCTTTTTCTTTTTGGCTTGTTTTAATATTTTTTCAATGCTTATTTCAATCATACGACACCAACGGAAAAGAAGATTTATCATTACGTCGCACGTTTTAGTGTATTTCAAACTTACATACAGAAGGTGATCTGCACTGATTTTTTCTTGTATTATTTCTTCCACTTTTCCTCACACAATAATTGTAAAATATATGATTTTTGGGCATTGTTTCAGAAGATAGTGAAGTTTTTATACTTTTCTTAAAAACAAATTTTTTATTTGTTACTGATAGGTGCTATTTTTTATTAGTTTTTGGGAAGTTTTTAAGAAAATTTCTTTTGTTACAACGAGAAATTCTTTTATTCTTTCTAAAGATAGTGTTTGAGGTTGTAAGGTGTCAGAGAGAATTATTACTTTGTCGTTTTTTAAAAATTCCATTGCTGATTTACGATGAGCTTCTGCCAACGATAAAATTTCTATTATAATTCTTAGTTCATTGTCATTTATGTTATATGATTGTGCGCATTTTGTTGTGAAAGTGCGGAAGTTTGTTTTGGCGTCTTTGGATAATTCAATTTGTTTGTAAATGTAATCGTGTTGTAAGATTGAATTTATTATTAAAAGGACAGCGTTGTTTATTTCTGATAAAACTGTAAGAAACATTTTTTTGTCTTGAACAATTGGAAAAGTCATGTATATAAGATGGTCTGCTGTTTTGATTTTTTTTTCTGCTTGTTGAAGGTATTCGTGGTATTTTTCCATGTTTGATTTGATGCGAGCAGTTCAAAACTTCCCTCCTTCCTCCCCCGCCACCCACCCAGAGGGCAGGATTAATAAAAATTGAACTGCTCGCTTTATTATAATAAAATTAAAAGGTGTTTGGAATTAATATGTTTTTGTGTTTTGAAATATAGCGCTCATTTCGTTCGCGTTATTAATTAGAGTTAATGTGAAAACTCGATGTTGTAAGTTATAGATGTTTTGTTTATCAATTTTTTATGAGAATGGACTTGCGGGAGGTATCAAAAAGTTATTTAACTTGAAAATTGTTAAGATTTTTATGAAAAAAGAGAGTATTAGGATTATAGGAGGAATTATTGGAGTTGCAATATTTGTGATTTTGAATTATTTAGATTTGAATCTGGCGTACAGGTTTTTTAATTCATTCAGTTACGGATTAGGACAAGATAAATTTATTACAGTGGGATTTATTTCTTTAGGGTTATCTTTTGTTTTTTGGATTTTAATTGGAGTTTTAATTGGATGGGTTGTTGATAAGATGAAGGGGTAGTTGTTGTGTTGTTGAAAATAGACTCACTTCGTTCTCTTATTATTGGCTTCGAAATCCCACTTCGTTTGGATTTCTTCGCTGATAGAAGTTAATGTGAAGATATTTTTGATGCATTGTTTATGGTTTTATTATCAATATATTAATTCTCACGAGCTTGTGAGTGAAGCATATTAAAATCATTAACTCAATTCCATAATCGCCTCTGCTAAATCTCCGTTTGTTGATTCGAGAACTTTAGAGGCTTGTTCGTGAGTTGCGCCTGTTTTTTCCATTACAGTTTTTATATCATCGTCGCTGAATAATTCCCCTGATTCTTCTGAAATGTCTCCAGCGATTTGAAACGATTCATTGCCTTGCATAATTATCTTTTGAACAGAAGGATTGTTTATGATAATTTTACTTCCGTCGTCTTTTTCGATTGTAACTTTTGACGCAGAGACTTCTTCTTGCTTGATGCCCATTTGCTTCATCATTCCTTGCATTTTTTTAGGATCTAGGTTAAACATGTTTCTATTTTGTTATCAGGACTTTTAAATATTGCGCTAGTGTAATCGCTCCGAGCCAGACATTTGTCATGTTCTTTGCAGAGAGAGATTATTAATATATAGGGTACAGATATAATTATGAATCTGGTTAATGGTTAGTTACTTGCTAATTTCGAGCGACTTTGGAGCGAGACTAATTTTTTAGAATTTAAATAACAGGAGCGGGTAGAGGAAAAAAGATTGGAAGTAAAACTCTTATTAGAACTATTAGAACTACGAATCCGATTACGTGGGATGTTTTTAGCATGAATTTGCTTTCGTATTCTTCGCTGTAGCGCATTAATCCGCCGAATCCGCCGGGCATACTTATGCCTGTGTTTTGCTTTGCCATAAAAATTAGATGATGTGAGGGTATAAAAAGTTTTGGGAGATAGAAGCGTGTCTAAAATAATGTTTTTTGAAAAGAGGGGATAATAGAAATTTCAAGAGATTATACAAATGTTTTTATAAGCTTGCCTGCTGAAAGAAAACTCCACACTTAAGTGATGAGTGAATTTCAGCTGTCATGCCGGCAAGC
>Ga0209210_1000932_pt1 | contig 26767 bp, 31 predicted proteins | sample RifGroA1_FD_183991 | JGI IMG/M metagenome (GOLD analysis project Ga0209210, IMG submission 183991) | Contaminated groundwater microbial communities from Rifle, Colorado, USA - Rifle Groundwater A1 (SPAdes) (version 2) | ecosystem: Environmental > Aquatic > Deep subsurface > Groundwater >...
ACCATCACGATAAGGTTTATTAAGTTATTATGCATGATATTTTCATGGAAACAGCAACAATGCCACCCACGCCTACATTGGCAGATTTTCCCGAGATTCGTAGACTATTTAATTTCCGAGCAATAAAATATTTAAGCTATGCGACCGCTGGTTGTCTTGCTATTAGTCAAGCTTTATCAATTTATAATACTGGTAGCTTGTACGTGCCTGGATTAACACCATTAATCCTGCTGCCACTAATTAACCTGCCTCGCGTAACTGAATCGTTGCTTAAAAAAGCACTTTCGAAATTATCAATGCAAACCCTGGTGACAGAGCGGACCCTTTGGCATGGCGATATTTTTGCAGCTCGTGTAGCAAGCCCATTGCCCAGCCAGATGGCTTCTGAAAGGATTGCACAGTACTTAGCAGAGTATAAACTTCCAATTTATGGCGATACAGGGCATCTTTTTAGTTATGGCAACGGTGTTGTAGTGGAAGCAAGGATTCAAGAAAGGATTCAAGAGAGTAGCCAGTTAGGCGTGACAGTTACCTTGTTAGAGTTAAGTCGTCATAACAGTGGTGGGCGGGCAAAAGACTTAGTCGCCAGATTAACCGCATAGCATTTAATTTTTAAACTTCAGTTTTGAATGGTATTTATGGATACAAAGCTGGAGGTGATAAAATTATTATCAAAAGCATCTGGACTGAAAGAATCAGAAGTCTTAGAAATCTTGGAAGTCCCGCCAAGCCCCGAGCAGGGGGACTACGCGCTGCCGTGCTTCAAGCTGGCTGCAAAATTGAAAAAAAATCCCCAGCAGATTGCAAATGAATTGAAAAATAAAATTTCAATTCCGAAAAATTCTAGCATAAACGAAATCAAAAACATCGGCCCTTATGTTAATTTCTTTCTTGATTCAGCGAAGATGGCAGAATCTGCTATTTCAAAAATCATGAAGGAAAAAGAAGGTTTCGGAAAATCCGGAATTGGAAAAGGCGAACAAGTCGTAATCGATGTCATTGGTCTGAACCCGAACAAGGCAGGCCACATAGGGCATATAAAGACTGGCAGTGTTGGCAATTCAATCGCAAGGATTTACAGTTTTCTCGGGTTCAAGACAAATACGCAGTCCTTCATAAATGACCAGGGCTTTCCTACGGCCTTAACTTTTTACGCTTACAAATACATGAAAGGCCAATTGCCAAAAAGAATAGGCTCCTTTGCAAAAGAAGACCACTGGCAGGGCGAGATTTATATTATGATGAAAAATCTCGCTGAAAAAGATGAAGAATTAAAGAAAAAAGTTGAAAAACTGCAGTTCGACTTGGAGCACAGCAAGGATTTGAAATTATTAAAAGAGCAAAGAGAGTTCATTGAGAAGTGCAAGTCAGCGCAGGCCCAGACATGGGCAAGATTCGGTGCAGATTTCGACCTCGGAGTCCATGAATCTGACATAACAAATTCAGGAATTCTCGAGGAAACTTTTGAATTATTAAAAGAAAAAGGAGCGGTTTTCACTTCAAATGCGCCGGAATCAAAGGGATGCCTACTTCTGAGGCTTTCGAAGTTTGATGAGTTTAAAGGAATGCTATCACCTGACAAAATTTTAGTCCGTTCAGATGGGCGCGCGACTTACACAGGAAAAGATGTTGGCCTGCAGTTCTGGCGTTTCGGGCTAGTGCCGGATAAAATGCTGTATGCTATTTCATCAAAAACAAAAACACACACAGAGTGGGCAACAAATAATCTCTCTGGAAAAAAAGTAAAAAACGATTTCAGCAAAAATACAAAGTGCATTCATGTCGTTGGCGCCGAGCAGAAATATGTTATATCAGTTGATTATTATGCCCTGAAAGCAGCAGGCTTCGAGAAGGAATTCAAAAATAGTTATCATGTTGCAACAGGATTGGTCGGCTTCGGAGAGAGCGCAAAAATATCCAGCAGGGAAGGAACAGAACTGACAGCGGATGGGGTTTTAGATAAAGCAAAGGCGCTGGCACTTGAAGAAGTCATAAAAAGAAATCCCTTGCTGGCTAGAAAAGAAGCCGAAGAGCTGGCAGAAAAAATCGGAGTCAGCGCAGTCAGGTATTACTTATTGAAAACAGAGCCGACAAAATTCGTGAGCTTTTCTTTTGAAGATGCGCTGAGTTTCGATGGAAACACAGGGCCTTACCTGCAGTATGCTTTGGTGCGGGCGAAGAAGATTTTAAACAAAGGCAAGCCAAAAGGGAAAGCTGATTTTGGATTGCTGAAATCGCCGGAGGAGGTTATGCTTGTGAAGAAGCTGTCCGAATTCCCGGCTGTCGTTGAGAAGGCAGGCATGCAATACGCTCCGAGCATGGTGGCAGGCTACGCTTTCGAGCTGGCAAATTCCTTTAGTTCTTTTTACGAAAAATGCCCTGTCCTAAATGCTGAAGCTGATTTGAAGACTGCAAGATTAAAGCTTGTGCAGGCATTCGCGCAGGTTTTGAAGAACGCGCTGTATTTGCTGGGGATTGAAGAAGTCGAGGTTATGTAATTGAAAGCTTTTTAAACCAAAGTTTTTAATCAAAATCATGAAACGCGGTTCTCGAGCGTGGATAAAGCAAAATTGCTATTTTGCTAATCCCTGCTCTCGAGGTGAAGTATGAAAAGAGGCTCTCGAGCATGGAAGAAAAAGAACAAGTCCGGCTATCGCGGACGTTGGAAATGGTATAGAAAGCGCCTTAAGAAGCGAAAGCGCTTGCGAAGACTGCAAAGAGTAGGCAAGTAATTAGTATTCTTTCTTACATAAATATTTATAATTCTTTTTTATTTAGCCATAGCCATGGAACTGAAAAATACACTAAACCAAATCAAAACAAATGGCAAGCACACCAAGAAAGGCTGGATTACAGGCGCGCCAGGGGTAGGCAAGACTGCCCTGCTCCATGGCCTTGTTGGGGAGCTAAAATGGTGCGACAAAACAGTAGAATGGATTGATGAAGTCATACGGGACTGCCCGTATTCTATTGACAAGGATGCCGGCTTCAAAACAGAGATGTGGGTTGTTGAACATCAGCACCTGAAGGAGCTTGAGAAGCTGAAACTCGCGCCGAATTTCCTTTTCTGCGACAGAAGCATGCTGGACCTCGCGGTTTACGGCACAATGCTTTTGGAGGCAGGCAAGCTATCAGAAAAGGAATATCAAATCCTGTTGAGAGCAGTAACAGATTGGATGCATACGTATGATTTCGGCATACTCGTAAGCCCCTCTGGCAAAGAGGTAACTGCTGATGGTTTTAGGGCGACAGACAAAAAATACCAAACCGATATGCACAATTACTTCATTAAAGTTTTTGATGCAATTGGCGCAGATTATGTTGTTGTTGATGGAAGCCATTCAGAACGGATAAGCAAAGTCAAAGATTACTTCGGAAAGAAAGGGTTTTTGTAAAGATTTAATAATATCGCTCCGCAGTTATAATTATGAATAAAAAGCAAAAACAAATAATATTTTTTCTAACATGGCTTGTAATTTGGGCCATGGCTACGATGTACGAGCCATTTCAAGAAACTTTGCAAATTGTTTTTGCAATTAGTATTGTTTTTCTAATAATTGGTTTGGTTTTAAAGAAGAGATTAGGTTTATAAAATAGATTTCTTTTATTTATTTATGCAGGCAACGCGAAACTCAAAGTTTCGCGAATCTGCTTGCTTCGTAAGCAGGGATACCCAAGCGGTCAAACGATGGCTGGCGCGAATAAGAAAAGTTACTCTGCGCGCCGGACATTGGTTCAAAGGGGGTAGCCTCAAGAGCTACTGGCTTAGTGCCTTCGAAGGTTCGAATCCTTCTCCCTGCACCTAATTTCAAAACCTTTATAATATCTTTAATATAGAATTTAATAATGGCCGCGAACTTGAAAGTAACTAATTTCCCAAAGCAGATTGCTTTCTTAATACTTTTAATAGTTGGAGTGCTATTAGTTGGTATTTTGGGTTTTTCTTATTCAGAGAATGTTGGAGTTACCGGCGCTTTTGGAATGACTGTTGACAGCATCGCTTTTAAGCACACTGGGAGCAACATGTTAAGTGAATCCCTCAGCACTTTTCTCGGCGCTATTGGCGTCATCATAATCTGGTTTGCCATCTGGTCTGCCTTTGGAATGGCAGTCGAAGGCAAATTTTCAGAATATTTTTCGGAGGTAAGAATGAAAAACGAAATAAGTTCAATGAAAAACCATTTTATTATCTGCGGGGCAGGCAGAGTAGGAAAGCATGTAGGTCTGAGATTAAGGCAGCGCGGCGAAGCAGTCCTTTTTTTGGAAAAAGATAAGGACAATGTTGCTAAACTGCAGGCAGAGGGCTTTACAGTTATGGATGTAAGCACAATAGAAGAACACACTTTGCGCCAGGCGCAGATTCAGCATGCAAAAGGAATAATTGCCTGCTTGGGCGATGATTCTAAAAACCTGCTTTTAGTCCTGACTGCCAAAGAATTGGCACCGCACATATCTGTTGCCGCAAGAGTAAGCGACATGAAAATAGTGCAGAAATTCAAGCGCGCAGGAGCAACGCACATAATCATGCCAGAAGCAACAGGCGGCGTAAGGCTTGCAGATTCATTGTTGGGTAACCATAGTCATGATGTAATGCGCAGTGATTAATTCAATTTAATCCGCGCGTAAAATAATGCCAAAGCTATGCTGTCAGCAATAGAAATTGTTTTTAATTCACTATTTTATGCTGTCTTATGAATAATATTGATAAAGTATATGAGCTTTTAAGGCAAAATGGGCCAATGCTTCCAGTTGAAGTAGCATCTAAGCTTGGAGTTGACTCTTTCTTGGCTAGCGCATATCTTTCGCAATTAACTGATATGGGCAAGATAAAGCCGACAAAGGAAAGAGTTGGAAGCACTTTTGTTTATTTCATACAGGGGCAGGACATTGCTGCCAGCAACAAAGTATCGATATTATTGAGGCCTACGCAGAAAACAGCAAGGATGTTTGCAAGCTCGGTGCCTGCAGGCGCGGAAGTTGAGCAGAAAAGGCAAGCCTTCGCAGAAAGACTGCAGGAAATCGAGAAGAAGGAAACTGAGCAGAAGGCAATTAAGCAGGAGCAGGCTAGGGTTGAAGCCCCGAAACCGCAGAGGTCTATTTCAGAACAGATTAAGCAGGACTTTCTTGACAGGTTTAGGCCAGCTATCATGGAAACATTACAGAAGCGGGAGGCTCCGAAAGTACCTGTTCTGCCTGCGAAAACCGAGCCTGCACCTGCTGTTGATGATAAAAAGCTGGCACAGCAGATGATGGCGGAGATTCAGCAGAGGACTGCACCGAAAAAGATACTTCCGGAAGGAAAATTAGTTGAAAAAGCAGTTGCATTTTTGGCAGAATCAAAGGGAGATATTATTTCAAAAGACCTGAAAAAGAAAGGAAAAGAAGCAGACATAATTGCGCTTATTCCGTCGCAGATTGGAAACCTGAAATACTTGATTTTAGTGCGCGATAAGAAAACAATCACAGATGCTGATTTAAGCATGGCATACGCAGAAGCTGCGAATAAGAAACTGCCAGCCCTTTTTATGACGCATGGCAAGCTGACAAAAGGTGCAGAAGCTTATTTGCAGACAATTTCCGGGCTTGTAAAAGTGAAGAATTTGAATTGATAAGTAACCCTTTTAAACTCAGGCTTTACTGCATTACCATAGCGGGGTAGAGTAGCTTGGAGTGCTCGTCGGACAGTGCAAAAGATTTATTTTGTGCTGGGCAAAGCTCATAACCCGAAGATCGTTGGTTCAAAGCGAATCACGCGACGCGTGGTTTGGGGAAACTCCAACTCCCGCTATACTTAACACAAGTTTTAGGAAACATATGAAAATCTGCGGAATTGATGAAGCGAGGCGCGGGCCAGTGATAGGACCGATGGTAATATCAGGCGTACTTATCGATGATGATAAATCTATCGAGCTTAAGAAAATCGGCGTGAAAGATTCAAAATTATTAACTTCTAATCAGCGCGAAGCATTGTTTCCAAAAATTAAAAAATTAGTTGATGGTTACAAGGTAATTATAATTTCTGCGCAGGAAATGGATTCGCGCGCATCAGTGGGCCTAAACATCAATCAGCTTGAAGCCCTGAAGGCTGCAGAAATAATAAAAGATTTGAAGCCAGATGTCGCTTATGTTGATTCGCCCACATCTCCGCGAGCCAGCAAGTTTGCAGAGATGATTCGCGCAAATCTGCCGAAGGAATTCCATGTTGATATTATTGCAGAACACAAAGCAGATGTTAATCATGTTGAAGTCGGAGCCGCGTCTATTTTGTCAAAAGTTACAGGCGATGAAGAAGTTGAAAAAATAAGAAAGGAAATCGGGCTTGACTTTGGCTCTGGCTATCCTGCAGATCCCATAACCATGGGTTTTGTCAAGGAGCACTGGGAGAACAAGCTGGCAAAATATATCCGCCATTCGTGGGGCACAATCAAAGAGCTGGAAAAGCTGAAAGGGCAGAAGAAACTCGAAGGTTTTGATTAATTATTTGGAAAATCATTTAGGCATATTCGCATATTTCATAATCGCTACAGCTTCTTCCAGATTTTTGGCAACTTGCACATATAATCGAAAAATTCCTTTTGTTGGCGGCGTTTCGGAAATTATCCTTTTTCCGAGGCCGTGTGCAAAACCCAGCTCAAAGGCAGCGGAATTGCCAATGTAGCCGTCAGGATTTGAAACCCAGACAAAGTGCGCGCCTTTTATTTGTTCGCAATGCCGGCTCTCAATTTGCCATCTCAAATCATTCTGAAAGCCAAGCCTAAGAATGTCTTTGGGCAGTATTCTTCCATAGGCGTATGCTATGCCAATTTCAAAAGAGGTGCGCGGTGTCCTTGAGCCAATTAGGTAGTGCAAAATGCTTTGCTCATAACGAAAATCTTTTGCATGCGGTTTTTTACTTTTTTTGTACTCGCTGTCGCCTTCCAGAATGGCAAACTCATGATTGTTGTCTTCCAATTCGTCAATAATTTGCGGTTTTGTTGGTGATAAAACTTGAACTTCAAGTTCGCGAAATTTTGACATTGCGCGCTGCACATCTTTTAGGTGGCGCCTGAAAGAGCCGCAAACAACGGTTCGCAGGCCCTGCCCGTGCTGCTCGTCAAAAAGCGCATAAACTTCTTTTTGCTTGTGCTCTGGAATCAATAACTGTTGCAAACCCACATCATCAGGAATTGGCGGTGAAATTGAAACGCTATGCCCTTTTGCCCTTACAATGCCTGCAAGCCCGCAGAACCGCGCATACTCCGGGCTTTCGGGGTCAACAATCATAGTCAGGGATAATTTCCGCCTAAGAGCAGCCTCTGCTTTGTCTAACTGCTTAACCGCATCTTCTTCGCGTGTAATTGTGTATTGAAACGCAGGCATGGCGTCTTCGTTTGTGTTATTGTTTTAAACCTTGCGTCCATACGAAGGCATCGCTTTCGATAGTTTTATTAAATGTGCTCTGGCTATTTTTATATGGCATTAGACCTTCACAAACGCATTTACTCAAAAGAAGTGCAGTCCTCCAAAGCAGGCTCGCAGGTAATTGTGGCTGGCTGGGCAGCAGATGCCAAGAGTTTGGGCAAGATTGCGTTTATCAAGCTCAGAGACAGGGCAGGAATAATCCAGCTCGTTTCGTCAGATAAAAAAATAATCGAGCAGGCATCCAAAATAACAAACGAGTCAGTTATTGCTGTCGAAGGCAAAGTTCAGGCTTCAAAAGCAAAGGCAGGCGGCAATGAGATTGAAATATCAAAGATTGAAGTTTTATCGCTATCGGACCCAAAACTGCCTATTGATATGTCTGGAAAAATAGAAACGGATTTGAGCAAGAGATTGGACTGGAGATTCTTGGATTTGAGGAGTCAGAAGCACAAATTAATTTTTGAAATAGAAACAGAAGTTTTGGCAGCTATGCGCGAGTTCTGCTTAAAAGAAGGATTTTTTGAAATCTGTTCGCCAAAATTCCAAGGCACAGCCGCAGAGTCGGGGGCAGAAACTTTCTGGATAGATTATTTCGGTAAGAAGGCAACGCTTGCGCAAAGCCCACAGTTCTATAAGCAGCTAGGTGTAATTGCCGGCTTCGAAAAAGTTTTTGAATGCGCGCCGGTTTTCAGAGCAAACCCTTCGCACACGACAAGGCATGATACCGAATTTACTTCATTTGATATAGAAATTGGCTTCATAAAATCTGTCGATGATATCATATCTTTGGAAGAGCGCTGGCTGAAATATATTTTAGAAAGAGTAAAAGAGAAGTTTGGTAGGCAAATCAAAGAAGTTTTCGGCGTTGAAATAGTCGCGCCCAAAATTCCATTTCCACGCGTAACGATGGATGAAGCGCACAAAATTGTAAAATCATTGGGCGGAAAGGTTGAAGCAGGAATGGATTTGGATTCAGAGGGTGAAAAACTTCTCAGCCAGCACATTTTGAAAAAATTCAGGCATGAGTTTGTTTTTGTAACACCATTCCCCTGGAAAGTCAGGCCGTTTTATCACATGAGGCCGGCAAACAATCCAGATGTTTCTCTTAGCTATGATTTGCTTTACAATGGGCTTGAAATTACAACTGGCGCGCAAAGAGAACACAGGTATGAAAAGCTAATGGAACAAGTTAAAGATAAAGGATTAAATCCAAAATCAATACAATGGTATTTGGATATGTTTCGGTTTGGAGCCCCACCACACGGAGGCTTCGGCTTGAGCCCGACACGAGTCGTGATGCAAATGCTTAACTTGGGAAATGTCCGCGAGGCAACATTCGTTCCAAGAGATACAGAGAGGCTGACTCCATAGAATGGGATGCAAGTTCTGCGAGGTTGCCCAAGGAAAGCGCGAAAAAGAAAATGTTATTATCGAGGATGGCGAGCATATAGCTTTTTTAGATGCGTTCCCGATTTACAAAGGCCAGGTTCTTGTTATTCCGAAGAAGCACGTTGGCGGACTGGATTTATTCAAATTGAAAGACCGTCAATATGCAGATTTAATGCTGTTTGCAAAAAAAGTTGAAAGAAAAATAAGATTGGCATTAAAACCGCAGTTTGTTTGCCTGGTTGTTGAAGGTACTGGTGTTAATCATCTGCACGTAAAGTTATATCCCATAATCAATGTTAAGAAGTGGGCCGAAAAAAGGCCAAAGAAATTAATGCCTTATCTTGGATACCTGGCAACATGGCTTGGCCCGAGAGCCGAAAAAAACGAATTAATAAAATTGGCAGAGAAAATTAAAAAAGCAATTTAGAAGTAATTATTTTTCTTTAAGTAAACAGCGCACAATCCGATTCCAAGCAAGACAACTACTATTGACAGCACGCCATCAGAGCTGAAGCCTGCCATAGGGCGGTCCAGCACAACTGCGCCGGTAATTCCGGAAGTGCCAGCGATGTTTACTATTCCAGCCAAACCTATTCCCGCGACAAGCAGGATTGCGATTACAGCAACTATTGTTGTTTTGTTTTTCATTTTATATTAATTATGATATTTATTTGTATATAAAACTAACTTTTTACTGGAAAGGCAGATTTGGCTTGCTCGGTGGCAGAGGTTGGCCTGTCTGCCGGGTCTTCTGCACGTATTCCTGCCATAGCTTTGCCCTGCGCTTGTATTCTTCAATGTATGCCTTTTTCCTGTCTCTCGGCAGTTTGAAACCCACCAGCACAACAAGCCCTGCGAGGAGGACTGCTGATGCTATTATTGTAGTGATTTTGTTGTTACCTTCGCCGATTTTCAGGAAAGCGCCTGTTATGCCTGACAAGCCTGATTGCTTCGGCGCCTCAACCTTCGGAGGCTCGCTTGCAATTACTTGTGTTTTTGCAGCTTCGAGGCTCTGGCTCAGTGTTTTGCCGGAATATTCAACAACAGCATCGACTTTTACACTTTGTATGTCTGTAATTTCAAATTCTGCTGTAAATTCAACAGGGCTTTTAGCAGGGATGTCTTGCTGGCTTGTGTAAACAGACGAAACAATCTGCGAGCCATTGTAAATGTTAAACTTCGGATTGACAGCGTTTATGGGTTCAATCCATCTGTTTGCCAAAGTTAATGTTATTTTTGCTTTAGCGCCGTTCTGCTCTCTCGCGAATTTTTCAACCTCAAGCAAAGGCTCGCCAACAGTAAAGTTCTGGCTGGCAATAAAGGACTGCGAATTCCATACAACCTTAGCATCAGCATAATACTTTTCAAATTCAGGAGCAGCCCACTGGGCAGAAAGCTGGCCAGTCTCGTCAGGCAAAAGCGATGGAGTGCCTACCAAGTCAATGGTTTCTAAAAACGAGCCTGCTTTGTAAACTTCAACAGTTCCGGAAATAGAAGTTATGTTTCTTGTTCCTGTATTTTTCAAAGGAATATTAAATGTTATATCTTTCGATGGCTTTGAATTAATAATCAGCAGTTCTGCCTGTAGTGATTCTGCTTGTGCCTGAGGCGTTTGTTCTGCTGAAGTTGTCTGGTTGCTTGTGTTAGTTGCAGGCACAGTATAATTTATCCGCACATATCTTATTTCTGTGCTCAGATTTCCCAAATAAGCGCGGTATTTATACAATCCATTTGCCATGCCAGTAAAACTTTTCTGCCAGATATTTGTTTCAGACTGCGTTGTTGAATAAGTGTAAATTGTTCCGCTGGAATTAAATTCAACTATTGGAGAAAAGCTGGCATTCAGAGTAATTACTAACGCATTTGTTGTAAGAGTTGTTCCGTTTGCAGGCGTAGCAGATGTGAAACTCAGCCATGGAATTATCGTTATGTTTGTGTTAGTTGTATTTGTGCTGTTAGTTGTATCTGTCTGGTTCTGCACCAGCGGAATTGTATAGTTCATAGTTATTGTCCGCAAGCCTGTTGTAACTTTTTCCGTGATGACTTTGAAAGTATAGTCTGCGTTGCTCAGGTTTGCCTTGCTGGCCTGCCAGGTTGTGCCGTTGCCAATCATTGGCTCGTTATTTCCATTCCAGACAAGTGTCGGCACTTCTGGTAGGGAAAGCTCTGCAGTTATCACGATATTGTTTGAAGTTAAAATTGCATTGTTTGCAGGAGTTTCTGAACTGAATGTTATTTTTTGCAGGGATTTTCCAAAATAAACAGTATAACTAGTTTCATTTATTTCAGTGCTGTTGTAAATTGGATTTGCAAAAACCAGGTTTGCAGAAATACAAATACCATTTTCTTCAGCAAGGCTCAAAGAATAATTTGTAATTGTATTTATACTGTCTGTTATGAACACCGTCCTGCAGTCATCGAGGCTTATTGGCATGTAGGATTCTGGAAAGTTTATTTCTGTAGAAATTTCAGCTAATTCTGAGGTTGCAGTAATACCCTGTATGTTGCTGAAGTATTCATTTCCTGCAATAAATGAGCCCGTGATTGGCGCATTTTCAGAGCCAAGCAGAAATACAATTGCAATAAGGATTAACAGCATGCCTGAAGCTAAAACAAATCTCCTTGGCTTAAAGTCATGTGGCTGCATGAAATTAGGATAATCTGGCTGATTTTAAATGTATTGATGTTCGCGTATCTATTTGGTTGCCATTAGCACATAGTCACATAATATTTATTATAGCAAATAATGTTTTTATTATAATGGTTGAACAAGTTCCTCAAGGTTTTCCTGTGCGTGGTTTTGGTTTTGACAGGCCAAAGCCAGAAGCCCCTTTTCGTCCGGAAATTTATGATGATGTTGCAGGCCTATCCAGCAGAGTAAGGCTTGTTGAAGAGCGCATTGACATGCTTCGGGGGCACATAGAAATGCTCGACAATTCGCTGATTGAGAAACACAAATCAGTTATTTCCGAGCTGAGAGGTGTTGAAAATGACATCAGAACTCTCAGAGGTGATGTTGAGCAGACCAAGAGCGTGGTTGACCGCATGGCCAAGAGAATGGAAGAGCTGGCAGGCAAGGAAGAGCTAAAAGTTCTTGAAAGATATGTGAGTATGTGGCAGCCAATGAGTTTTGTAACAAGGAGCGAAGTTGAAGCTACAGTGAAAAGTATTTTAAGCAATGCAGGCGTAAAAATAAAGGTGGAAAAAACTAATGGATGAAATATTTTTGCCGAAGGCAAGGTTTCCGATCGAACGCTTTAATGAGCGAAGCGAATGTCCAAAGGGTTCGGTTAAGAGTATTTTAAGCAATGCAGGCATAAAGCTTAAAGAGAAGAAAGAGGAAAAGAAGGATTAACATGGCCCTGTTTGATTTTATGAAAAAAAAGGATGAGTTTGAACAAATCCCTGGCTTGCCACCTTTGCCTCCTTTGCCGCCTGAATTTCAGCAGGCAGAAGAGCCTCAGATGCCTCCGATACCTGGAATGCCTTCGCAACTTCCTCCAGCTCACGATGCTGTTGCGCAGATGAGAGCACAGGGAATGCAGAATCAAGATATTGTAAATTCAATGAGGGCACAAGGGTATCCAAGTACAGATATTCTGTCCGGGATGCAGGCCCAGCAGATGAGGCAAGCCCCACCACCCCCTATCCAATATCCTGCTCTTCCTCCGATGCCTGCTGCGCCTCCGCCACCAACAAGGCCAGTGATTGGCCCGAGCAAGGAAGATGTAGTAACACTTTTGACAGAAGATATCCAGCAGATTGCAGAATCAATAATAGAAGAAAAATGGGCAAAGGCAAAAAAAGACTTTGTTGATGTTGATAAATTCAAAGAAGATGTTGACGACAGGCTGGGCAAGATAGAAGAATTAATTTCGGGGCTTCAGCAGAGGATGGATGGGCTCGAAAAATCTATTTTCGGCAAGGTTGAGGAGTATGGCAAGGGTATGAGTGATGTTTCGACAGAATTAAAAGCAATGCAAAGAGTATTTTCTACAATTCTTCCGCAGTTCACTTCAAATATAAAAGAACTGCAGGGTTTTGTTGACGATAAAAAGAAGAAAAAGAAATGAGTGATAAAAGTTAGTACTATTTTAAAAATTAAATTTTAAAAACGAGGTCCATAATATGGCTACGAGATTAAGCCTGCTTGGGAAAAATGTTAAACTGTAATTTGGCAAAAAAAGAGTTTAGATCCCGGAAATGTCATACCAATAATAATTATAGTTCTTGTCGTGTTATACTTAAAATCAAAAAATATAATATAATTACTTAACTTTTTCCCTTACAATTACATAAGCACCAATTGCCAGTATGAAGAAGAAAATTAGCATGCCAAGGATTGTTGGGTGGAAGAGGATGGCAATATTCTGTGCTAGTGATTTCTCCTGCGCCGTTTGCGTAAAGTTTGCCGGTGCAAGTTCGGGCGAGGAGGTGTACTGGAATTCCGGAAAGACTACTGCAATAGCAATTATGAAGCTGAGCAGGATGACTCCGATGACTGCCCAGAATCCCTCTGGCTGCTGAACGAATTCAGCTATTGCACTTTCTTTTACACCGAGGAACATGAATATTAATATTAGGAAGAATAAAATCAGCAGGAAGGTGGATATGAACGGCATTAAATTTTGAAGCAATAATGATGCTTTTGTAAAGCTGATGAATATAAATGCCATCACCATCGAGATTACTACGTTTACTCCCTTGCTTTCGCCGAATGGCTTGAATTTGGAAAGCAGGCCATAAGTGACTGCAAAAATCAGTAAGAATGGAAATACTGTTGCGTAGAATCCCAAGTTTTGAGTTATGTTTACTGCGTCAATCAGATTGGCCATGTTTTTTTATACTATTTATGGTTTCTTAAATGTTCCTCTATCTTACCCTTTACTTCTCCAAGGGTTTCTCGCACCTTGCCAAATGAGGCATGCAGTTTAATGATGCTAACAGTTAATGCAGCTAATAGCGTTTGCTCTAGTGTGGGAGAATTGCCGAATATATACCAAAGTGCAAAAATTATTGCGATTACTAACAATACCCATGAAAGCATATCTGCTGCCTTTAATGAAAGTTTTGATGCCATTACTTAAATAGCGAAGCAATTAATACTGCAGCTATTAACCCCACAAATATCCAAAAATAAACATCATCCCAGTCTGTCTTGGCCATGTTAAATTATAAGATAAAGAGAATATAAATCTTATCCTATGATCCCTTTTTTGCCGCCAGCCATCACAACAGCACTAACTACTATCAATGGGATTCCAATTATTATTAACATGCCGATTAAGAGGCTCATTGTTTCAGAGTCCATATCGAATGTGAATCCGCCAATCAATCCCTGCGATAGCCCATACAGAACTGGAACGCCAGGACCGACTGAATAGCCGATCATTGCGAGGAAGATTAGAATTAATGGTATTATTATTACCAAAACCCATTTGTTCATCTTGCCATACAAGTCTTCTGTTTTGAAACCGAGGAATGCGAATAGCATCAATACTAATAACGCAATAACTAGTAAGAAAGCAGCCTGCGGTATAAATGTCATCATCGCGTCAACAACAGGCGTGTATGCTATTACTAAGAATGCTGCAACAAGAGCAATAATTGCAGAGGTTGATTTTACCCATGGCGCTTTATCTGCATCGCCTAATACGCCTGTTTTCAAAAGTATTGCATAGAACATAGCAAAGATTAGCAGGAAAGGCAGGACTACTTTGAAAAATCCAAAGTTCGTCAATAACTGCATGACATTTTCCAGCGGGCTTATTCCAAGCGAAGTTCCGCCAGCCGTTTGCAATACATCGTTAGCAATTTGTTCTGTGGCCATGGGTTTGGTTGTTTTTACTGCTTTATAATATTTATGCTATTGGCAGGCATTGGTTTTTAGTTGCTAGGTGGGTTTAGAACTGCTCATGCTCAAAACTTCTCGCAGTGCTGGTGCAAGTGCTATCCAGCCAGTTTAATTCTATTGACGCCGAAATTGTTTATAAAGAGTTCGGCAATAGGAGAATAAATAGGGTTTTGATATTTATATTGTTAATAGTATTATAGAACTATGTGTTATTTTCATAGATAAGTTTATAAATACTTAACAATACATCATTTTATATGTATAAAAAAAGTGATGTTGAAGAGTTGGCTGTAAAGCTATCAGGCCTTAATACTGTGGCCAGCATAGCCAGTAGGCTGAACATTGGCGAAAGGACTGCGGTTAATGTCGTTTGGAGGCTTAGGAAATCAGGGCTTGTGCAGACGTACCGCGGGAAAAACAGGGTTCGGTTTTACAGGATTTCTTTTGCGAATAAAAATCGAAGCGGATACGGGCTTTATGAATATATCAGCAGAAATTCCAAAATCAAAGTAGTTCCGCAGCACGAATTATATATTCATGAGCAATTAACACCAGAATTGGCTTTGATTAAAGCAGTAGAACAGCAGGACTTCCGGCTGCTTTTAGCTGCCTTGGCATTATTTTCCAAAATCAAAGATTGGTGTTTGCTGAATAAATTGGCTAAAAAGAAAAAACTTGGCAGAAAAATAGGAGCGCTTTATGATTTAGCTAAAAGATTTATGCGAGTGAGGCGCATAGATGGAAGAACTTTGAATAGCTTTTTAAAAAGCAAAACAGATAAGTACATAATTCGCGGATTGCGAAGCAGTGATTGGCCAGAAATTCAGAAAAAATGGCGGGTTCATCTGCCATTCGGTAAAGAGGATTTGAAGGACTATGATAGATTTTAACCAGCAGAAAGAACTGCTCGAATTGGTCGGAAGGCAATTGCGCAAGAGAACAGAAGCCTTGCTGATTGGAGGCTCTGCCATGATGTTTCACGGCGCAAAAGCTGCAACTTTTGATATTGATTTGGTTTTTATGGATAAAAATCATTTTTTAAGATTTGCAGATGCTTTGGGCAGTATTGGGTTTTCTGAAAATAAACAATTTGAAATTTTTAGGCACTATGAAACAGCCAAAATCAAACCTAAAATTTTTCTTGGGAGCGATACGAGATTTGACTTATTTCTAAATGAAGTAGTCTGTTTTAAAATAACTGATTCGATTTTGTCACGTATCAAAGAAGAGCATGAATTTGGGAATTTGATTGTGAAAATAGTTGCGCCGGAAGATATTATTTTGTTAAAATGTGCAACTGAAAGAGCAAAAGACAGGGTTGATGCTGCGGAGCTTGCCAGAAAATACAGAATTGATTGGAAAGTTGTTATTTCCGAAAGTATTTTACAAATGAATGTTGGCAAGGCAGTCTACCCCGTATTTCTGCTTAGCTTTTTGCATGAGTTAAGAGATAAGCTTAAGGTTGATATTCCTGATTCTATCTTGGCTGAATTAGAAGCTGTTTGCGAAAAGGCTTTGAAGATGAAATGATAACTGCGGGTTGTTAGTTATTGGTTTTTAGTTTGGTTTCTGTTGTGTTTGGCAGATTTGTGGGTTTCAAATCGCAAAGTATATAAATGCGCATTTGTTATAGTTAGACATGGCATTTGGCGGAGTATTTTGGAAAAGAGTAAAAAATCTGCGCGGATTATCACATACAGATTTGGGTTTGGAAAAGAGCGATATTGAATTATTAAGAAAAGCGGAGAGTTTTGAGTATCAAAATTTGGCAGCAGACCAGCAAAAACTTCTAAGAGAAAAAGAATTATTAGAATCAATCAGGCGAGCCGAAGCCGATTTTAGGGCGTTGATAGCAGAAACAGAACAGCTGGATCAAATTGAGAAATTAGAGCAGCAGGCAGCGGCTGCTGGCAGCAGGTGGGCAGCGGCGCCAATAAGGTCAAAAATTGCGGCGTTGGCAAAACAGCAAAAAATTGATTCTGCACGAGCAGAAGAAATAGCCACTAGATTAAAAAGTGAGTTACAATATATTACGAATGTTATAGAAAAATTAGAGTCACTGGAAGGTACAGAGATGTATAGGCTAAAAAAATTAAGACAGTGGCTTAATACGTCAAGAGTAAGTTTAGATAAGATAGCACAAGCACTAAACATGGTGCTCGCTAACGGAATACCGAGAACATATTAATAAACAGCTTATTGGTCTGGCATTTCGCTACTTTTTTAGATTTTTAACTGCATCAAAAAGACCACGTGCCCGCCATTCTTTCGCTTGCTGCAGGCCTTTTTCACAATATTTGTCTATTTGCTCTTGCTCTGCCAAGACAGCGAGAAATTCCTCTTCCGAAACACTGCCGTAATTTCTTTTTCGTATTTTTTCTAATTGGCCAGCCAACTCTGTATCTTTACAAACAGCAACAGCGCCATAAATAATATATCTTATTGTTTCTGGCAGAAATTTTTCTGCAATTCTAACATCAATTTTTGTTTGTCGTAGTAGGGATTCGAGATTTTTAGTTTTAATTAATTCTTGCAGCTTTTTATTTTTTCTTGAGATTTCTTCTCCAAATAAGCCATAATCGCGCGAATATTGTTTCAGCGAGCTATTGTGGCTGACCAAAGCGAGTAAATTTGCAATAAGCAACCCAGCCATTTCAGCACCTGCAACGGAGCTCGCGATAGTACTGATGGCTGGATTGTATGGCACGTAAGCTTTTATTTTTTCTGACAAATCCCCAGCAGGCGCAAAAATAAGTGTTTCAAAATCTTCATTCCGCGGCGGAGCCAATGCTTCGATGAAATCCATGCTAATTTAGCAACAGAAAGAAATAAAAACTTTATGCCTCGTACTCTAACAGCGTTTTTATTATATTTGCTTGTTTAGCTAAGCGTTCAAGATAGTTTATGGCAGTTTCAATTTCGAGACTAATATTTTTTAGTGGATTGAGCACATTGGGCCAGTTACGATTACGTTGCATACCGAGCTCCCAATTGTAAATTATTTGCTCTGCTTTGAAGAGCTTGACTAATGTTTTTTGCAATTTTGCCATATCTGTCTTAAACGCCGCCTCCTGTTTTATTACAGATTTCGCAGCGTCTTTATTGCTAATTGCTTTTTGGAGGTCTTTAATTATTTCCGCTAATGTGTTGCTGGCACTTTTCAAAGAAGGCATGATTTTAGTCATGGCTCTTTTAGCATTAGCGAGTGGTTTTGGTTTCAATCCATTAAGCGCGGTGCCTTTAAGCTCGCTTTTTCCTGTATTCCATGTTTGCGCCAGTATTTTATCAATCAGTGCTTTAATGGCTTTTAGCCCATTTAGGGTTATAATTTCCTCTTCAAGAATCTGTGCTACTTCTGCTCCGCGCCTGCGCGTGATTATTTTTTCTTGCGACAACGTTAGAGCTTTTTCCCTATCTAAGTTATTATATGAATTAAGCAAGCCTTTGACTTCGTTTATGGCATTTGGCGAGGTGTATAAGGTTTTTACTTTTTTTAGTATGTTTAACTGATCTGTTACTATTAGCAGTAGGGCGCGCTTGGTTTGCTTGTTTAAAGTTTCTAGTACCATTATGCGCCCTCTTTTTTTAAAATTTTAATCTCTTCTTCGAGCTGTTTGATTGCATTGCCTATAAACTTTTTGAATTGGTCCTGCGCTTGTGGCCCGCCACGCTGCAATGTTTCGTATGCGCCAACAACATCTTGGCGCGCCCTTGCGGCAGTAGCCTCTTCAGCTCCTTCGTCTTGCGCTTCTTGCTGTGGCGATGGTGTTCCACCACCAAACATACGCCCCACGCTTTCTAAAAAGCCAGTGCCATCGCCAGCAGGCTTGAAAAACCCAATCATGCCAAAGACTAATAGTAAAAACCCAATCAGGCCAAGCATAGCCCACCAGCCAGTATTGTCAGGATTGAAATAACCCATGGCGATTGCGATTATGATTGCGACGAAGCCCGCCATTGCCAGCTTGCCACTCCAGCCTTGCTCTGCTGAACCGCCAAGTGCGAGGTTTGCAATAACTAAGCCGAGGACTGCAGCTACAATAAATAAGCCGAATGGCGCGATAAACGCCAAGAATGGAATTTTTGCATACCAGATATAGAAAGCAGAGCCAAGGCCCATGAATGCAGCGATGCCCAAGAGTGCAGGCTTTGTGCCTTCAGAGTCCTTGAACTGTGGAACAAGCCCGAGGCCAAGCCACATGGCAAAGAAAACCATGCCAAAAGCAGTAATAAAATCAAGAGTCTGGCAGGAGAGTGCATTGCCGGAGGGGCATAGGTATCCCAATGCCTGATTCATTGCATTCTCAACGACCTTGTTGCTGGTTTTGGCTTCTGCCAATAATGGAGATAATAAAATAGTAGCAAGTAGTATGATGAAAAGATACTTCTTTAATGCAGCCATGTTTAGTTTCAAATATGGCAGAATAAAAAGGTTTTGCTATTAAAACCGGTATATCTTTGCCAGTTCGCGCAGATGTTTAAATAACAACCGCGTTTGCCTGAGCATCATTGGAATGCCGCGCGTTTCATCATGTTGTATTTTTCGCAGGGGTTTGCTTAATTTGTCCAAATCATCAGCTTTTTCCGAGTTTAGCAACGACAAGCGCTGTATGTTTCTTAATTCTGCAGAGGCAGCGTTTAATTCAGTATATAAAGAATAACAATAATTATACGCTAAATTTATATGCCCCCAAGTAACTGGACTTTGTTTTAAGTAAGGATATGCTTTTTGAATTTCGCGCATAGCAGCATACAATAATTTTTCGCCAATATACCATTTATTGATAATGGTGTTTACTTTATCTACGAATAGTGTTTTAAACTGCTTAGGATTTTCAAGAACAAGATATCCTTGTTGTTTTCTAGTATTGCGGCCGAATTTAGTAATTAACTTATGCAAATCATCAAGACTATTTATAGACACGCCTAGGTCTTTTAGAAATTTTAGCAAATTGATTAAGGCTTTTTTCAAATCGCTTTGCAGAGCAATTGTTTGTGCTTGTTGCTGCCTGCCAGCAGCGTTGCCGCCATTTACTCTTTGCTGCCCGCTTGCCGTTGCAGGCAATGCCGGCGGTACAGGCGTCCCGTGCCTTGCCAGATTAAAATTAAATCTGCTGCCCGCAGGGAAACTTCCACCAGCCATCATTAGTATTAAGCCCAAAACTATCAAAATGAATGCAACAACACCGATCAATACCCAGATGCCGTTGTCTGTATTAATCCAGCCGCCCATGAAGATTGCAACCAAAAGCAGGACTACGCCTGCCATCAGGATTTTCAGCCCAGGCGAAGTATTATCGCGCCAGCCAAACACAACAGAAACCAAAGTTATTGCAAGAATCAAGCCAACAATCAATAAACCATAGGGTGCGATATAAGCCATGAATGGTATTTTATTAAACCAGACATAGGCAGAAGTAGCTAATGCAGCAAAAACGGAAATGCCTGCAAGCGCCGCATTCTGTGCGCCATCAGAACCCCAAACGCTGCTTCCCTTGAACTGCGGAACCATGTTCAGGCCAAGCCAGAAAGCAAAAAACACCAAGCCAAAAGACATTATGAAATCCAAAGTTCTGCAGTTCAGCGCATCGCTGGCAGGGCATAAGTAACCAAGGGCAGAACTCATTGCATTTTCAACAGCAAATTTTCCAGCATTGCTATCTGCTGCAAGTGCTGTTGGAACTACCAGCAGGGTTATGAATGAAATAAATAGCAGTCGCTTGATATTCGCAGCCATAATATGCAAACAAATCAAACTTATTTAAACTTGCCTATCTCCTAACTTCGGCATTCAGCTTTGCAAGGTCTGCCTGCACCCTCGCTAGCTTTGCATCAAATTCGCTTAGTTTTGCAGAAACATCTTTTTTTGCCTGCTTGGTCCGCACAGCTTCTATTGCCGCAGGCACTAATTCACGCCAATGCCTATTGAAATCATCGAATATCTGAGGCAAGCCCATGTTTTAGCAGGCTTTTGGATGTTAATATGCTTTTCGCAGGCAAAAAGCTTAAAAATCACGGCAACTAAAGTTATCACATGATAACTAAAGATAACAATTACCGCGTTATGGAGTGGTTCTTCAAATATCCATACCGGAGTTTTCACATAAGAGAGCTGGCAAGGTTAACAGGTTTATCGAGCGCGGGCATTATTAAAATAGTAAAGAAATTGAAGAAAGAGCACCTCTTGGTATCTAATAAAGAAAAAATGGTTGAGGCAGTAAGGCCAGATTTTGATGGCAGATTTCTGCAATTAAAGAGGATTTACAACCTATTTTCAATTGAGGACTCTGGCATGCTAAAAACTATTAAAGAGTTTTACGAACAGCCATCCGCTACTGTTCTTTTTGGAAGCTATTCAACCGGCTTAGACACTGAAAAAAGCGACATAGATGTTGCAATCTTCACACAAATAGAAGATATTCCAGATTTATCAAAATTCGAGAAAAAGCTTGCAAGAAAGATAAATCTGCACATTGTTTCAGAAGAAAAAATATCAAAAGAATTCAAAAATTCCCTGGCAAACGGAATTACCTTATCTGGATTTATTGATGTTGCAAAATGATAAAGCCATTTGAATATTTTATAAAAGAAAATCTCGTTGCAAAGTCTGCCAAAAATCCTGCAATGGCTGAAGCTTTGATGCAGAAAGCAGAGATACGATTGAAACGGATAATTTCGAGCAAAATAGAAGAAGCGGAAGCATCAATTGTTCTAGAAGATATTTATGAAAGCCTGAGAGAAGCATCGCAGGCAATAATGGAACTTGAAGGCTACAAGCCATATTCGCATGAAGCGTTAGTTGCATTTATAAACGAATATAAAATTTTGTCGGATGGTGATGCAAGTGTGCTCGATAGTTTTAGAATTCTTAGAAATAATTCAGTTTACAAAGCGGAAAAAATATCATTGCCGCGGTGCAGGCAGGCATTAGAATTGCGCAAAAAGTTTTCTGAACTGAGCACTACTTATTAAAGCCATATCGAATTACTTCATCCATGCTTCCAGAAATATTCCAGCTGATTCCAGAACTCAGGCCCTGCCAGAAGAAGGCGATAGATTTAGGATTGCTCAGCGGAAAAAATCTTTTAGTCTGCAGCCCAACAGGCTCAGGCAAAACTTTAGTGGCTGAAATCGCTGCAGTAAAAAATATTTTGGAAAATAAAGGCAAGTGCGTTTATATTGTGCCGCTGAAATCCCTCGCATCAGAAAAGTTTTCGGAGTTCAAAGAAAAATACGAAAAGCTTGGGATAAAGGTTGCAATCTCTATCGGCGATCTGGATTCGCAAGATCCATGGCTTGCTGAAAAAGACGTGATAATAACTGTTTCAGAAAAACTTGACTCTCTAATCCGCCACGGCGCGCCCTGGATTTATCAAGTTGCCACAATTGTGATTGACGAAATCCATTTGTTAAACGATCCTGGGCGCGGGCCGACTTTAGAAATTTTAACAACAATGCTGAAGAAAATTCTGAAAACTTCGCAGTTCATCGCGCTGTCGGCAACAATCGGCAATCCAAAAGAGCTTGCCACATGGCTTGGCGCGGAATTAGTTGAAGATTCATGGCGCCCCGTAAAATTATACGAAGGTGTTTTTGATTCAGAAGAAATTAATTTTTACGAAAACAAGGAAAATATTCAAGTAAAGGAAAGATTTGCAGAGCCGGCCCTGCAATTAGCCATGAATACTATTGCGGTGGGCAAGCAGGCACTTGTTTTCTGTGCAACAAAGCAGTCCGCTGAAGCGATGGCGGAATCAGTTGCAAAGGCAAACAAAAATCATAGCGAGGTTGATTTGGCAAAAAAAGTCCTGAAGGTGCTGCCGAAGCCGACAGTTCAGTGCAGGAAATTAGCAAAATCAGTGCTCCGCGGGGTTGCGTTCCATCATGCAGGCTTAGTCCAAAAACAAAAATCACTTGTCGAAGATGGATTCAGAAAAGGAACTGTAAAGATTATCTGCTGTACTCCGACTTTGGCAGCAGGAGTTAACCTGCCTGCATTCCGCGCAATCATGAAATCCCTAAAAAGATATTCTGAGAAATGGGGATACTCTTACATTCCTGTTCTCGAATACAAGCAGATGACTGGTAGGGCAGGCAGGCCCGGCATGGAAGAATTCGGCGAGGCGGTTTCCATTGCCAGCTCTGAAGATGAAGCAGATGAAATTTACGAAAGATATATCTGCGGCGTGCCGGAAGAAATTGAATCAAAATTAGCAGTGGAGCCTGTGCTGAGGATGGCAATCCTTGGCTTGATTGCATCGGGCTTCTGCAAAACGCAGGAATCAATAACAGATTTTTTCGAAAGCACTTTTTACGGATTTAAATATCAGAATGACATCGAATTGATAAATAAAATAACAAAAATATTAATTAAACTCGCGAATTATAAATTCATAGAAAAAAATGCAGAAAAAGTTTACGCAACATATCTTGGAAAAAGAATTGCGGAACTTTATCTTGATCCTGAGTCAGCTTTTACTTTAATTAGTGGGCTGAAAATTGCAAACCAAGCAGAAACAAAATCAATTTCGTATTTGCATTTGATATCAAATGTAATTGAAATTCCAAATTCGAAATTCAGAAAGTCAGATTCAGAATTTTTGCAGGAAAAATTAATTGAGCTCGAGCCTTACTTGCTAATCAAGCCTCCTTCTGAATTTTCATGGGCTTTTGAGGATTTTCAGGATTCATTCAAGACAGCTCTTTTGTTTGATGATTGGATTTCCGAGATGAGCGATGATGAATTAATGGCGAAATACAAAATCCGCCCTGGAGAATTAAGAGTAAAATTAACAAATGCAGACTGGATTCTGTATTCGTGCCAGGAGCTTTCGAGAATTTTGGAATTCAAGGAACTAATTTCAGAACTGATAAAGTTAAGATTGAGAATGAAGCATGGAATCAAAGATGAACTTCTGCCGATTGTGAAATTAAAGCACATTGGCAGATACAAAGCAAGAAAATTATTCAGAAATGGCATGACAAACCTCCAGAAGATAAAGGCTGTTGAGTATGAAATCCTTGCAAGGCTGATAGGGCAGAGGACTGCTGTCAAGGTAAAAGAGCAGGTTGGGGAAAAGGTCAATCCATCGGTAATTGTTAAAAAGGGGCAATATAATCTTTTAGATTATTAAGGGGTCGTCGTATAGCTTGGTAGTATTCGTGGTTCGGGATATCGCTGGAACAAGTTCAGCGGATTTTCTACGGAAAACTGCGTGACCGAGGTTCAAATCCTCGCGACCCCACTCAAACCTTAATAGCTCTCTTGTGCAGTTCAAGAACAACGCCTATTTCATTATAGAATTCGCCAGCCTCCTTGTGAAGCAGGCCTCTCCAGTCATCGTAAGCGCCAATGTGAATGTATTTTCCTATGAATCGCTTCATCATTGTCATTGGAATGTTATCATTTGAGGGGTTATATGATTCAAATTCAACATCTGCATTGACAACTGCTTTTATATTTGCAATCCACTTGCCTGCATGGGGTTTTATGCCAGTGATGTGAAATTTTGCTTTTATTTCAAAAGTTATTTCATCTGTGATTCCCTTTGATGCAACCCAGTTGAATGAAACTTCCTGTTTTCTTTGGTCTTCCTTGAAGCTGTGTTCTGTAATTTTGTAGTGTTTGTTTGAAAGCCAGCCATGCAGATAGTTGTAGAAGCTTTCAAAATCAATCGAGCCAGAATAAGATAGCGTGCCGACTTTAAACTGCGCATATGTAGTGGACATGGATTACTTTGTTAAAATGCAAATATAAAACTTCTTATGAGGTTGGCAGGCCTTTTTCATTAACAATGTATGCTAAAAGAACGAGCCCAAGAGCTAATCCAATCGAGATTGCTAGCCATAACGGCAGGAAGGCAAGCGCTGCGACAGTGCCTATTGCAAAGCCTGCAAATGCAAAGAACAGCGGAGGACTGCCTCCAAGCACAAAAGCGCCGTCAAATGGCGGGAATATTGTTTTTTCCATTCCAGAGCCTTTTTGCGATGGCACTACGAGCGGAATTATGTTAAAGAAAAGCATCCACAGGTTAAATAAATACAAATCTTTTAGCATTGTTGTTTCGCCATAAGCACCGATTAGTACTTTTGACAGCAAGACAAGGAAAAGTGAAACCAGTGGGCCTGCAACAATTATGTTTGCCAGCGGTTTTGGGCCTATTTCAGGGGATTTGAAGCCAAGACGTTTTATGTTTGTGAGAATTGGATTTCCGACAGCAGTTATTACCGCCCATCCGCCAGAAATAATTCCAATTACTGCTGAGAATGCCATCATCGGCCAGGCTGGCTTGAAGAAGGCACGCACACCGTATTTTATTGCCGCGAGTTTATGCCCCCATTCATGCGCCATAAATGATAATGCAACAACAGGAATTGCGATGAACATGTTTTTTATGCCATCTGCTGCGCTGAATGTTTTATCACCCCACTGGCCAGCCGTAAGTGCAAGAGATAGCACAACTATTGCTAATATGATGCCTTTAAGCTCGCCTTTGTCAATGCCAATCCTGCTGAGGGCCGTCCTAATGGCGGAAGGCTTGTCTGCAGTGAATATGTTTGACTTGCTTGCAGCTTCATTGAATTTTTTAATAATGTCTTTTCCGAACCACAGGACTGCGGCAAACACTGCAGCGAATACATACAAGTATGCTACTTTCGGCGAGCCTGAAATCAATAATTCATGCAGGAATTCTCCGCCTACGAAAGAAATAATAATTCTGTGAAGGATTGCAATCGGCGAGAGCATGATATCATAGTATATCTCAGTCATTAGGGCATCCCTTTCAAGCAGGGGCGTGAGAATGAACGTATAGGACAGCGTATTCCATAGAATCATAATTGTAAACAGTGTTGATATGCTTCCGACAACTGGGAATAAGTAATAGAATACAAATGCACCCATGAAGATTGTAAGTGCCCATTTGATGGTGTACATTGGCCATTCGCCTGGCAGGAAAATTCTTGAGAAGAGGAACAAGACTAATGAGAAAATTGCGCCGTAAATCGGGCCATAAGAAAGCGCGATACTGACTCCGAAGAAATCAATCATTTCGAGAGGGTTTAGATATGTTGAGATGCCTGCTGGTATTCTGCTTATTAGCCCAAGGGCTGCCAGAACAAGTATTATCGAAAGCTTTGGATTAAAAAAGTAAATGACAACAGAAGCTATTAAGAGCGCTACGACAGTAAGGATTAAGGGCTTCCATAAAATAACCTTCGGGCCAACCATTTTATTTTACTGTTTTTTAGATTATTTAAACCTTAAGCTTTCCGCGCAATCAAAATAAATGCAGTATGCCCGAGCATCTGGTGTTCTGGCCTTGCAATCTGTCCGTCAACTTTCCATTCTCTCGGAATTGTTTCAATTACCTTCTCGAGTTTTAGTTTTGACTTTTTCAATTCCTCGCTGGCCTGCATTATCTGCGTAATCTGCGGGCAGTATGCAACAAAATATCCGCCAACCCTTAGAGCTTTTTCTGCTATGAAAATCAAATTCTCCGGCGCCTGCACATCGCACGTGAATAAATCCATGTTTGTTTCAGCAACGCCTTCTGAAGCATCAACGTGCTTGGCTGAAATATTTTTCAATCCAAGAAATTCAAAATTCTTTTTTGCCAGTTTGTAAAAATCTTCCCGGATTTCATAAGTTGTAACTTTTCCGCAGATGTTTGCCAGTTGGCTTGCCAGCCATCCAGAGCCAGTACCTATATCAACTGCTTCTGAATTGCATCCGATTCCTGTTGCAGATGCGATTGCGCCAAAATCTTTCGGAAGGATTACTGCAGGCCCTCTTCTGCATCGCGATAATAAATCGTGGAATTGTGGCTTTGCAAGTATGATTTTTTTATTCGCAGAGGTTTCGATCACCGAATCGTAGCTTTTGCCTATGAGCTTTTTCAAATCCAGTATTCCCCAGTCGTTTTCAAAACTCTTTGCTTCTGCCCGCACCAAAACATTTCTGCCAGAATGCATCAGCAATACTAAGTCGTTCTTTTTTATCTTGGCCATTGTAATTGCGCGGATTAAATCCGCCTCCTTGCGCAATTGCACGCAAGCCAAATTTTTGTCTGGCTGCGCGCAGCGGAATTTATTCCGCCTGCGATTCAAAAACTCGCTATTCCA
>Ga0209210_1000935_pt1 | contig 26750 bp, 22 predicted proteins | sample RifGroA1_FD_183991 | JGI IMG/M metagenome (GOLD analysis project Ga0209210, IMG submission 183991) | Contaminated groundwater microbial communities from Rifle, Colorado, USA - Rifle Groundwater A1 (SPAdes) (version 2) | ecosystem: Environmental > Aquatic > Deep subsurface > Groundwater >...
TAGAGTATGAGTGTAGCCATCAATAAGTCCATGACGCATTTCAAGAATTTTACGTTCTTTCGGCGGAAGATCACCGAGAATTTCTTTAACTTGATCAGAAACAATGCGCCTAGAGGAATCTTGGTCCGGAGAAAGAATCTTATCATCTGCTAGAAAATCCCCTAGTTTACTCTTACCATCATCTTCTCCATCAGCACCTACTGGACTCTCCAGAGATACTGTAGATTGGTCAATCTTCTCTATCTGGTGAATCTTTTCCACGTCCAGATTCATCTCAAGAGCAATCTCCTCTTGAAGAGGTTCTCTGCCAAGATCTTGAGTAAGGCGTCTGACAACTTGTTTGTATTTAGCAATGGTTTCAACCATGTGCACAGGCACACGTATAGTTCTAGATTGATCGGCAAGAGCGCGAGTAATAGCTTGTCTGATCCACCACGTTGCATAAGTAGAAAATTTGAAACCTTTAGTCCAATCAAACTTTTCAACCGCTTTATGCAGACCCAAATTACCTTCTTGGATAAGATCAAGTAAAGTAAGATCCGGACTTCTATTGGCATACTTCTTAGCAATAGAAACTACCAAACGCAGGTTAGCTTTCATCAATAGATTCTTGGCATCAAGATCTCCAGCTTCTATTCTCTTAGCAAGCTCTTTTTCCATCGCACCAGCAATGAGAGAATATTGTCCAATCTCTCTTAGATACATTTGTATAGAATCATAAGATGAGTCACCTCTTGAATAAGCATGTTTACCAGTCTCTTCTTCCGGCATCTCGAGAAGTCCGCCACCTTCTAAAATATCTACACCTAGAGCATGGAGCTTATCATATAACTCATCAAGAAATATAATATTGGTTTCAATAGTCGGAAATTCTTTTAAAATCTCATCGAAAGTGACAAAACCTCTTTCTTTTCCTCGCGAAACCAGACGTTCTATCTTTAATACCTCATCGACCTTCTTCTTTACCAGAGATTTACTTAACTTTGGTTTTTTTAATGCCTTCTTTTTTGAAATTTTCTTACTTGATTTTGTCTTCTTTATCTTATATTTAGATTTTTTTGCTGGTCTTTTTTTAGTTGCCAGTTTTTTCTTATTACTATTCTTTTGTTTTTTGTTTGTTTTTTTCATCCCGTGCGAAAGTGTTTATATTACAATATTTTTTTCTTTTCTTCTAGAGCTCTAATCTGCCCATGCAACTCCCGTATACGAGCAGTCAGTTTCTCTATCAATTTATTATTCTTGGATAATTCTGCTTGAGAGAGTTCGGATAACAAATTATTAAGCTCATCTCTCAAAATAACACCAGAGAGATTATTCTTGAGTTCAGCTTCTTCTTTTTTAAGCAAGGCAATCTCTGGTGCAGAGTCTGATAAATCTTTTAACCAGAGTCTAACTTCCGTCAATCGTTCTTCGATAACTTCCTGATAACTCTTTTGAATAACATCATCATCTTTCTTCGTATTGACATCTTCTACATAGGTTTGACCTTGTAAATTTACACTAGGCGCCACAGCCTTTCGTAAATCTTCCCACAATATTTCTTCTTTTATACCAGTACGTTTAGCTATCAAAGAAATATAATATGATTGTTCAATAGCGCTTTTAGTAAGTTTTATCATAGGCAAAATCCTTTTCTCTATCTGTTTACCCAGTTTTCTTGAATCTTTTTCCTGTCCTTGGACTGTATTGAAGAAGAATTCTACAGCTGGCAGAGATTGGCGGAGAATATTTTTCCATTCTTCGGGTTTCTTACTTGCTACCTCCGCCGGATCTAAACCTTCTGGCAAACTAGCAACCTTAACTTCAAAGCCCAAAGACACCCCGAGTATACTAGCCTTCTCTGTAGCTTTCTCTCCAGCAGAATCGCCATCAAAAGCCAGTATTATCCTAGTAGAGAGATGTTTCAGCCGTTCAAGATGAGCACGACTGAAGGCAGTGCCAGAAGTAGCTACAGTATTATTGATTCCAGCTTGGTGAGAGGTCACCAGATCCATCTGTCCTTCTACAAGTACTGCATAATTTTGCTTGCGTATATATTCTTTAGCCTTATCTAAGCCATATAATACTTCGCTTTTAGTAAACACTATGGTGTCAGGGCTGTTCAAGTATTTAGGTTCTGTCTCTTTCGAAAGAGCCCTGCCAGAAAACGCGATAATTCGGCCATTAGAATCTGCTAGTGGAAAAATAATACGATCTCTGAAAACATCATAGGGTTCTTTATTAGCACTAGTCTCACTTGTTTTTATAAGACCAGCTTTAGTAATTATCTCCTTATCGTATCCCATATCCTGTAGATAGCTAAAGAGAAGTCGCCAATCATCTGGAGCATAGCCAATACGCCAACTTTTAACCGTAGCATTACTTATACCTCGAGAAGTAATGTAACTACGAGCTAATTTACTTTTAGCCAATTCTTTTTCAAAGAACAATGTAGCTTTTTCAAGAACTTCTAAGACATTATCTTTTTCTGTTCTCGACTCGCCTCTCTGGTAATCAAGTTCTACCCCAGCTTTTTCTGCCAAAAGTCTTAAGGCGTCGCGGAACTCTAGACCTTCTACCTGTTCCACGAAAGTGAAGATGTCACCCTTCGCACCACAACCAAAGCAGTAGAAATTTTGTCGCGTTGGAGATACGAAAAATGAAGGAGTTTTTTCGTTATGAAATGGACAACGCGCCTTTAGACCAGCTCCCGCTTTTTCTAATTTGACATAGCCAGAGACTACCTCTGCTATGTCTAGTCTTTCTTTGATTGTGTTGACGTCGCCTCGCATATCAACTTTTCTTTATATCCATTTTTGAAACTAGTACCCGCTGGAATAAGGCGACCGATTATGACATTTTCTTTCAGACCGACAAGCTTATCTACCACGCCCCGAATAGCGGCCTGTATAAGAACACGGGGCGTATGCTGGAATGAAGCCGCGGACAAGAAGCTTGAACGGGAAAGTGATATTTCTGATATACCCATAATTACCGCGTTTGCCACCACCTCTTTGAGACCTTTGGTTTTTAGATGGCTATTCATTTCTACAAGTTCAGATATCTCAACTACATCACCACGAGTAAAGTGACTATCCCCTGAATCTTTAATCTTGCGACGACTAAACATCTGACGCACTATCAATTCAATATGTTTATGGGATACTGCCGCACCTTGAAGTTCATACAATTTAGAAACCTCATGAATAATGTAATTTTCGGTTTTTTCTCTGCCAGCATAACGGAAAAGTTCATCCAAATCAGCAGAACCATCTGTTAAAAGATCTCCCTTCAATACATTTTGTCCAACTTTTACCAAAGATGCTCGTGAAGCTGAAACTGTATACTCGTTATCAAGTTTTTTACCCTTTACTTCACCCACTTCTGGTGTAATTACTATCAACTTATCATGACCTAGAACTTTAATTTCGCTTACCATTCCATCCAGATGACTTATAACTGCAGGATTTTTTGGTTTACGTTTTTCAAATATTTCTTCAACACGAGGCAAACCTGCAGTAATGTCACCTCCAGTCGAAGCGATACCTCCAGCATGGAAAGTACGCATAGTTAACTGGGTACCAGGCTCTCCGATAGCTTGAGCGGCTACCGTTCCTACAGCCTCACCTAGTTCAATAGGTTTATTATTACCGAGATCAACACCGTAACACTTAACACAGAGACCATGCAGAGATTTGCAAGCAAGTGGTGAGCGCACTTGGGCAGATTGTATCGAGGTTTTATCAATTATCTCTGCATCTAATTTGGTAATAAGATGTCCTCGCTTAAATAGAGTTACGCCATTATCGTCCATCAGATCAACTGCCAAGAATCTGCCTTTAATATTTTTTGAAAGAGGCATATCAATACCGGAAGCAGTCTTTTTGTAAATAGTTGTACCTTCTTTAGTATCACAATCTACCTCTGTCACTATCTCATCTTGCGCTACATCAAATAATCTACGAGTAAGATACCCTGCCTTAGCGGTATTGAGAGCTGTGTCAGTTAGACCCTTACGGCTACCGTGGGTAGTAATAAAGTATTCAAGTGGAGTCAAACCTTCTTTATAGCAAGACAGGATTGGAAACTCGAGAGATTCTCCGGAAACATTTTGGATAATACCTTTCATACCAACCATTTGATTAAGATTACCTAGAGAACCTCTAGCCTCTGAATAAGTCATGTCATAGACAGAATCATCAATACCAAGAGTGCCCGGAATAAGTTTTTCTACTTCAGACTTCACTCTTTGCCAAATTTCTACTGATCTTATGATACGTTCACGTTTAGATAAAAGTCCTTCTCTATATTGATTAACTATTTCATTAACCTCTATGTGACCTTTATCAATAATGTCTTTCTTGCCGGCGGGAACTTTTACATCACCAAGTCCCCAAGTTACTCCAGAATAAGTAGCGTAACGAAAACCAAAATCTTTAATGTTATCCATAATCGACGGTACATTCTCAATGCCGTAACATTCAATTAAATTATCGACAAGTTCTGACATCTTCTTACGGCTCATCTCGTGATTCTGATAAGGATAATCTTTCGGTAGAATGCTATTGAATAAAAGACGTCCTACAGAAGTTTCAAATATTTTGCCTTCAAATTGTTTATACCTCTCTGTTTTGCTTGGAATAACATGAATCTTAGCCCTAAGATCAACTACACCGAACTCATATGCCAAGATAGCACTGTTAGGATTGGAGTAATACCTACCTTCCCCTTTCTTGCCATCAAGAATCCTAGTCACCCAATATGTACCTAATACTATGTCTAGAAGCTTTGCAGAAAGTACTGGTTCACCATTACCCGGCTTCAAAATATTCTTGTCTGCCGCCATTACTAGACGCGCTTCAGCTTGAGCCTCTTCAGACAAAGGCACATGGACTGCCATCTGGTCACCGTCAAAGTCGGCGTTGAAAGCTGTACAGACCAAAGGATGAAGTTGAATAGCATTACCCTCAATCAATACAGGCTGAAAAGCTTGAATACCCAGACGATGCAGAGTCGGAGCACGGTTGAGCAGAACATATTTACCTTTAATAACTTCTTCCAGAATTGCCCAGACTTCTGGGATAGCGTCTTCTATAAGACGACGCGCTCCGGGAATATTGTAAGAAAACTCCCGTTTCAGAAGTTCAGAGATGATAAAAGGTTTAAAGAGTTCCAAAGCCATGTGTTTCGGAAGACCACATTGATGAAGCTTTAGATCAGGTCCAACCACAATAACAGAACGACCTGAATAATCGACGCGCTTACCTAAAAGATTTTGCCTAAAGAGACCTCTTTTACCCTTGAGATTGTCTGACAATGATTTAAGAGGTCGACGTTGAGACTGATTACTAGAAACATTTGAATGTCTGATAGTGTTGTCTATGAGAGCATCGACTGCTTCTTGGAGAATTCTCTTCTCATTACGCAAGATAACATCCGGAGCATTTATTTCTTTAAGTTTTTTCAGACGATTATTGCGATTGATAACACGTCGATAAAGATCGTTGACATCAGAAGAAGCGTAGCGCCCACCATCAAGAGGCACCATAGGACGAATGGCTGGTGGAATAACAGGAATACGTATCAGAAACATCCATTCTGGTCTGATATTAGAGTTAATCATCCACTGCACAGTACTCATTCGCTTGTTCAAACGAGCAATTTCTACTGAAGAAGCGTGTTCAAAACTTACTTCAAGCTCTTTAAACAACTTACTGAGATCAATATTTTTTAAAATATTATAAATAGCTTCTGCGCCTATACCCGCTTCAAAGATAGTCGGATATTTAATACTTGATCGATGGTATTCAATTTCATTTAATACTCTTCCAGGAATAAGAGATTCTATGTCACGTCGAGTACTTAGTGCTAACTCCTTTAAAGCTAGCTTGCTTTTATCATCTTTAAGGGTCTTGGTTTTTGCCTTAAATTCTGATTCCAGATCTTTCAATACACGAGTTTTTTCTGTCTCTGAAACAGAAGTTACAATATAACCAGCAAAGTACACAACCTTTTCCAGATCTGACACGGGAATACCCATTACTAGAGATATTCTGGAAGGAATATTTTTAAGAAACCAAACATGAGCTACAGGGGTAGCAAGCTCTATATGACCCATGCGATCTCTACGTACAATAGAGCGGGTTATCTCAACACCACATTTTTCACAAACAATACCCTTGTATCTGATACCGCGATATTTACCGCAATAACACTCATAATCCTTATCTGGTCCAAAAATCTTTTCATCAAAAAGACCATTGCGTTCGCTTCTTTGAGTACGATAATTAATAGTCTCTGGTTTAGTTACCTCTCCATATGACCACTCCTTAATACGCTCTGGAGAAGCAAGTTTAATGCTTATAGAATCAAACTGGGTAGCTTCGTTGGCTTTTGTCTTGTAATTATTCATTTTCTTGAGGATTATCTAATTTATTTTTTTTCAACTCTACATCAAGCGAAAGACCGCGAAGATTGTTTAAAAGAACATCAAAAGAAGCTGGCAAATGCGGTTCAGGAATCTTTTCTCCTTTAACTATGGCATCAAATGTAGCGGAGCGACCTACAATATCATCAGACTTTATAGTCAACATCTCACGCAGGGTATGACTTGCTCCATGACCCAAAAGTGCCCAAACTTCCATCTCTCCAAATCGTTGCCCGCCGTTTTGAGCCTTACCACCTAGAGGCTGTTGAGTGATGAGAGAATAAGGACCGATAGAACGCATATGTATTTTATCTTCAACCATGTGGTGAAGTTTGAGAATATACATGTAACCTATGGCAACTTCGTGATCAAAAGCATTGCCAGTACGACCGTCAAAAAGCTTAACCTTGCCTGACTCTTTAAACTGGGCCTTTACAAGCTCTTCTTTAATCTCATCTTCAGTAGCGCCGGCAAATGGTGGCACGATAGCTTGATAGTTTAGAGTATGAGCGGCAAGACCGAGATGCATTTCTAATATCTGGCCAAGATTCATGCGTGAAGGAACTCCAAGAGGTGTCAGGATAACATCTATAGGAGTACCGTCGGCCATATAAGGCATATCTTCCACTGGTAAAATCTTGGAGATGACACCCTTATTACCATGTCGCCCAGCAAGTTTATCACCGACACTTACATTACGCAGTTGTGCCACCTGAATATTGATTTGTTTTAAAACACCGGAATCAAGTTTGTCTCCTTTTTCACGAGAAAATATTTGTACTGATACCACACGACCTCGTTTACCGCCTTCCATCCGCTTGGAAGTATCTTTGACATCACGAGCCTTCTCACCAAATAAAGATCGAAGCAAACGCTCTTCTGGAGTCAGTTGAGATTCTCCTTTAGGAGTAATCTTACCTACTAAGATATCACCTGAACGTACTTCAGCGCCGACTCTAATAATGCCATCTTCTGCCAAATTCTTGAGTTTAGACTCTCCAACATTTGGAATATCACAAGTAGTCATTTCTGGTCCAAGTTTAGTATCGCGCACGTTGATAGTAAATTCTTCTATATGGATTGAGGTAAATTTACTTTTCTCAACCAGACGTTCAGATATGATAATAGCGTCTTCGTAATTAGCTCCAGACCAAGACATGAAAGCCACAAGCACATTCTGCCCAACAGACATTTGTCCATCAGATGAAGAAGAGGTATCAGCCAAGACGGTACCTTTTTTCACTTTCTGCCCCAATTCTACTGAAGGTCTCTGGTGAAAAATGGTAAATCCATTAGTCATAGAAAAATTCACTAGCGGAAACTTGTGGATATTGTTCTTATTGTCTTTAACCATTACCATTTTGCCATCGACATAAGACACTACTCCTTCGACATCAGAGAAGATAACGCGTCCGGTATCGCGAATGGCTACCTCCTCAATACCTGTGGCTACTAATGGCACTTCTGGAACAATGCACGGTGTAGCCTGTTTCTGCATATTTGAACCCATAAGTGCACGGTTAGCATCATCATGGTTAAGAAACGGAATCATGGAAGTTGCTATAGAGAAAGCTTGGTTGGTAGCCACATCCATGAAATGAACTTCTTCGCGAGAAAGTGTTTGCGGAGTACCTTTGATACGGACTTCTACAATTTCAGGAACTATTTTGTCATCCACCACAGGAGTAGCCGCATGAGCAATGCTAAAATTTTCTTCCTCTAAAGCATTTAGATATTTAATCTCACCAGTAATCTTGCCATTTTTAACGACTGCATAAGGAGTCTCGATCATGCCAAATTCGTTAACCCGAGCATATGTGGCTAAGCGTAAGATAAGACCGATATTCGGACCTTCCGGAGTCTGAATAGGACAAAGGCGTCCATAGTGTGAAGGGTGTACGTCACGTACTTCATAACCAGCACGAGCACGATTGAGACCGCCGGGTCCGAGAGCAGATACTGTACGAAGATGTTCAAGTTCCTCTAAAGCATTAGTCTGTTGCATGAACTGTGACAACTGGTTAGTAGTGAAGAATTCTTTCATTCTAGCTTGAAGCGGTTTAGGAGAGATAAATTGCACTGGCAAGGTTACGTCAGTATCAATGGTGGACATCCTGTTTTGTATATTTCTTTTGATCTGAGCCATACCCACACGAATCTTGTGTTGGAAAAGTTCGCCGACAAAACGCACTCTACGAGAACTAAGATGGTCAATATCATCTTCTAGGGAACCGGGAGTAATGTTGAGATGGATGATATGAGAAATAATTAAAACAAGATCAGAAAGCGAGAGAGTGCGGTTTTCAATCTCTTTTGCAGTTTCTTTAATTCCAAAACGGTTATTAAATCTGAAGCGTCCTACACGAGACAGGTCATAACGTTCTTTATCAAATATTGAATGCACAAACTCGCGAGCATTGTCAGCGGCAGCCAAATCACCATCACGTAAACGCTTATGAATCTCTATGCATGCTTCATCTATGGTAGTGGTATGGTCTTTGGCTAAAGTTTTTTCTATATAATGTTTAGCTTCTGGAGTTTTTTCAAAAAGAGATAGAATCTTCTCGTTTGAAGTTACGCCATATGCGCGTAGAAGAGTTGTTACAGGAAACTTCCTCTTGCGATCGATTCTTACGTAGATTGTCCCGTCTAGATCAGTTTCGATCTCGATCCAAGATCCACGACTAGGGATAATTTTGGCGCCAAAAGTCTTTTTACCCTTCAATTCTTGGGCAGTGAAAGAGACTCCAGTAGATCGAGCAAGCTGGGGTACTACCACACGTTCAATACCAGAGATTATAAAAGTTCCATGAGAAGTCATCAGCGGGAAATCAGCCATAAATATCTCCTGCTCTTTCTCTGTATTCATGATCAAGTTCTTGAGTCGTACCCGAACTTTCAAAGGCGCCTCATAAGAGAGTTTTTTATCCTTGGCTACATATTCGTCAAACTTTGGCTCCGCTAATTCAAAACCGATAAAATCTAGTTGAAACTTCTTTTCTGAAAAATCTTTGATAGATGAGAATTCTTCGAAAATTTCCTTAAGACCTTTTTCAATAAGCCATTTGAAAGATTCTACCTGTGAGACCACAAGGTTAGGAATCTCGGCTAGAGGTTTCCTGAAACGACCGAAGTATTTCTTTACCCTGAGTGGGTTTGAAGAGTTCGGTTGTGGTATGTTATTGAGAGATTTTGGCGACGATGAAGGTGTATGCATGAGACAAAAAAAATTCAAAACACGCCACTTTTGTCGTGTCTATAAAAATAATTAATTCCGTTAAAATCTCCTTCGTTTCTGCCGTAACTCAATCGAACCCTGCCTATAAATAAACAGGTCGAAGTTACTCGCTATTCTACTTGCCACCCTTTCTTTGTCAAGTATATAAAAAGTAGAGGCGACTCATCGGTCGCCTCACCACAATTTCTGTAATCACCACTATTTACATTTTCTACCCTTCGCTCTGTTTCGCAACCAGCGGATTGCCAAGATTGAAAATGTGGTTTTGACACCTACTCCAGCTACAAAACCCACCCCCAACCAGCTGAGTCGATGCTCTTCACCCTGACTGAACATGGGCCCAAGATAAACACCAAGAACCCAGGCAAACAGAACACAAAAGATCACCACCCAAACTATCACGCGTATGTCCATATCACCCCCCGCGCGTACTATATCATGAGATAATTATTTTTTCTTTTTCCACTCTTCTATCTTGGCTTTGTGTCCCGAAAGAAGTATTTTTGGGACACGGTATTTCTTACTTTTATATATAAAGACTTCCGGTCGAGTATAGACTTCGCTTGAGGCAACACGCCTTTCTTCAATAGAATCAATATTACCAAGCACACCCGGTACCTGACGAGCCACTACATCTAAAATAAACATAGCTGGCAATTCCCCTCCTGTCAGGACAAAAGGTCCAACTGTTATTTCTTCCACTTTAAAAATTTTCTTCACCCGCGCATCAATACCTTCATATCTTCCACAGATTAAAATGACGTGTTTATACTTCCCAACAATCTTACCAGCGTAATCATTAGTAAACTGCTTACCTCTAGGAGAGAGGAAAATAATTTTTGTGTTTAATTTTTTGTTTTTTGTTTTTTGTTTTTTGTTCGTTTTAAAGCCGCTTCGACAGCTTTAATTACTGGTTCAGCCTGTATAACCATACCAGGACCGCCAGCATATGGTGGACGATCGATTCTTTTATGCTTATCTTTGGTAAAATCGCGTGGATTATAGAATGAAACTTTTATCTTATTATCTTCTATTGAGCGTTTGATAATAGACTCGCCAAGATACGAGCTGAAAGCTTTAGGAAACAAAGTAATAATATGGAAATGCATTTATCCCGATAGAAAAAGTTAGTCTAGATTTAAATCATCGACAGCTTCGTCTAAAGTTTTAGAGACGGGAGAGATCTTAGTATCAGGTGTTCGCCAAGTACCAGAACCAACGGGTTCGTTAATCTTTAAATTTATTCTGGAATTATTTTTCATACCTACTACACGTAAGAGAATCCTGATAGCCTTGGCTGTATTACCAGAACGACCTATCACCTTGCCCATATCATCTGGATGAACATCCAAAGTCATAAGCACACCCATTTCATCAACGGTTCTTTTTATCTTAATATCATCTGGGTGACCCACCAATGCCTTTACAACATATTCTAAAAACTGTACGTCATCAATCATAATCTTTTCTTTAAGGGTAATTATCCAACCTTCTCTTCTATAACTTCTATTGTAGCATCTTCTTTAGTCTCTTCGATCGTCGGAGTTATAGCACTTCCAGTCTCTTTTTCACTCTGAGTTTCTGTTGTAGGTTGTGAATCGTTTGTTGCTGGTGTTGCTGGTTTCTCCTCTGGTACTGGAGCTTTTTTAGACACTGCTGAAACATCGATTTTTGAAGCATTTATTATTCTATGTCTCACAAGTAGATTATTGACAGTAGCTGTAGGACTTGCCCCTTTAGATAACCAGTATTGAATACGTTCGGTATTTAAAGAATCTTTAGATTTACGAGGGTCATAAGAACCCAGAATTTCTTTAAAGCGACCACTTTTGGTCGAGTTTAGAGAATCAGTTAAAACAAGCCTGAAGCTCGGCTCGTGTACTCTACCCACCCTCTGCAACCTGATTTTAAGCATGGGAGTACATTAGCAAAAATAGGTAAATATTACAAATCTTTTTCTGCTTCGATAAACTCATCCAATTCACCGTTCAAAACTCTTTCCACATCCCTCACTTCGACATCGGTACGGTGATCTTTAACCATTTTATACGGATGAAGCACATAAGAGCGTATCTGGTTACCCCACTCTATCTGGGTAGTTTTGGAAATATACATACCTTTTTCTTTAGCTTTGCGTTCATCTTCCAGTAATTTATAGAGCTTGGCTTCAAGGAGTGTCTGGGCCTTTTCTTTATTCTGTGCCTGGGAACGTTCGGACTCTACATGAACAGCAAGATTGGTAGGAATATGCACAAGACGCACCGCCGTTTCGCGTTTATTGACATTCTGTCCACCCGGTCCAGATGACTTCGAATATTCTATTTTGATTTCCTCCGGAATAATTTTAATTTCTCCAATCTTCTCAAATTTAGGGATCACCTCAACCATAGAGAAAGAGGTATGACGCTTTTGCGAAGCGTTGAAAGGCGAAATGCGTACTAGACGATGCACACCTGACTCATTCTTCAAAGTACCATATACACTTTTACCTCCAATATCGAGAGTAATATTTCTATACCCACCGTGGTCATTCTCATTTTTATGCACTACAGAGTAAGACCACTTCTGTTTATCGAAAAATTTCATATACATTTCTAAAAGTATTCGGGAAAAATCTTCTGCATCATCACCTCCGGCTCCAGAGAAGATAGTCATCACTGCTCCACCTCTATCATACTTCCCTATTCCGGATAATTCATCCTTTAGACTTTCTAATTCCCGAATTTGCGATTGAGCCTTATTCTTGTCAATCCAAAAATCTGCCGTACTCATATCGGTCTCAATTTTCTCTATTTTCTGTTTTATATCTTCTAAATTTGCCATGAGCCGAAGGCCGGAATTGAACCGGCGACCTACGGTTTACGATACCGTCGCTCTACCAACTGAGCTACTTCGGCTTGTTCAGCAACTTTAACAAAAAGAATAGGTAAATAAAAGATTGGAGTCTAATTGAGACGCTGTCTTAATACAGTATAAAGACTGATATTTCGCACAAAAAAAAGAATGGTAACAGCTGTTAAAACAACAGAAGATTGGACCAGTAACTCAGTATCAAAAAATGCTGACATAAAATAGCTATAGAAACTTTCTGAAGTAGACATGTTTATTAAAACACTCGGGATAGAAACAAAATAGATAAGGACTGATGCTAAAACTAATAATACAAAAGATTCAGCGATAAAAGGATTCTTCAATTTACGCATAAAACATACTAAATACACGCCAAACATTATTCTACTTTTCATAGTTAGATTTATCATATCATTTCTATAGCGATATCTTTAAATTGTTTTTTAGCCCGATGAAGACCGGAGCGTACAGAAGAAAGAGACAAGCGTTCCAGAATAGCAATCTCTTTGTAACTTTTTTCTTCAAAAAAATAAAGGGAGAGTAACCGAGACAGTCTTGTGGGTAAGCGAACAAGAACTGATTTTACAAACGATACTTGTTCTTTATCATCATAGTCAGATATGCTAGACATTGTATCCAAATTAGCAAAATCTACATTCTGTACACGAGACGATTCGACAATCTTTCTCGACGACAAACTCAAGCACGTATTCGTAAGAATTTTATATGCCCAAGACCGGAAACTGGCATCTTTACGTTTTGAAAACTTATGCGCGTATTTATATATCTTGATAAATGTCTCTTGTACAGCATCTTCAGCAAGATCGTGTGATCTAAGTATATGGAATCCTTTGCGCAAGAACGCTTCCTGATAACGATCCACCAATATGCCAAACATCCATGGACGGTTTTGTGAACTCTTTAGAATCCTGACATCTGAAAGTGGAGATTTGGTCTTCATATGCAAGGGAACAGGGCGCGCATCTGCGTGCTCCCATGTTTATTATAATATTGTTCCCTTCATCTATTATAACTCTTTTAAAAGGTGAAAAGTTGCATCGAGCTTATAAAGGATATCTTGGATCGAAAACAATACGACTCATAATAATTTTTTAAATGATTCTATCATCTGGATATCATTAGGATCTGTCCCGTGAAGTTCCGCAATAGTGTAGGCCATAGCTCCGGCTACAACAAAGGTGAATATGAGTTTATATACCGCATCTTCAGGCATGTTTACAGATTCCAAATCTACACCCTGTGTAGACATAAATTTTTGAAAAGCTTCCATATGATGCTCTAATTTCACATCACCTTCTGGATCCAAGAGGATTAGTATCTTAATCCTTTCTACCAAAGGTCCTGCTGTCTTTGGAATAATCCCCTGCATCTCGTTGTGCGCCAGTTCGGGAAAATAATTATAAAACGCAGGCACCTTGGCAGTTTCATTGAGAATTATCTTCCATAAGTAAGACAGATTCTTATTTACTCTGGAAGAATAAATTACTGGAATTTTGTTCTCAAACTTTTTACCCAAATCTTGCCCTAGCTCACAAGCTTTTGAAAAATCAACATTACTTTTTTCCAATTTCTCTATCAAATCATCCTTACCTAATACACGCAGAAGTCCTTTCAGTGTATAAATGACTGCGTTCCTAGGCTGAAATCCTGAAGGAATAAGAACATAAGGAATATTATGCTCCTTGGCAATTTCTAAAAGTTTACCACCAGATGCAATCACAGCCAGAGGATACTTCTTGTCCAGAGCTTCTTGTACAAAACTCAAGGTCTCTTTCGTATTACCAGAATACGATATGGCCACATACAAAGTTTTGCCTTCATGCTTTTCTGGAAAACCATAATCATCATGAATCCATGCCGGAAATAATGGGTCAAGGAAAAAGAGTAGTCGAGCCGCCATACCGGAACCACCCATACCACCGATAATCACATTATCGTATTGAGTAAAATCTTCTGGTAACAAACCGCCTTCTAATACCGGAGAAAATGATAATTGATCCTTTAATTCTTTTTCTTTCATGATAATTATTTTATTTTATCAAATCTTGGAGTGTCTTTACGACTTCACTCGAACTTACTTTATCAAAAATTCCTGAACAAAGAAAGACATCCCGCCACCACTCGCTGACGCTCGCCATCAAGCAAAATACTCTTTTCCTTTTAGAAGAAAAAATTATTAAAAAACCAAGTTTTTCTTGATTTTCTTAATAAGAGAAAAATCTTTCAAGGATTTAGGCTTATGTTGAAAAACATCAAATCCTTTTTCCTTGTATCTTGGTATTAAATGCCAATGAACATAATTTGCTTCGTCCATATAAACTAAATAGACTTTTTTTACATTTAAAGTTTTAAGTAACGCATTTCTTACGGCAAAAACGGTATCCATTAAATAATCATAATCCCTGTCAGGAAGCAACTTTAAATCTGAAACTTTTTTTCTCAAAACAACAACTGTATGCCCATCTGTAATAGGAAATTTTGCTAAACAAGCGTATAAATTTTGGTCATCATAAATTAAAGATTGTTTTGATGGTTTGAGGAGATTGTTCATAAATTTATTTTTCAATTTGAGAATAACACAATTAAAGAAAAAGCGGAAGAATTAGTTGTCGCCGTTGAATTATTTAAAATAAAAAAGTGGCGACTACTATATTCGTCGCCACCCTGTGTTCAAGCTCTCCTTTCAAAATCAGCAAAAACAAAGTTCTTTTGTCAAGAATTCTATTTCTTGCCGAAGTTCATCTGGAGTTGCGTATTCTCCCTCGAGAATCAACGGAACGTTTTTGACGGAAAGGACCCGGCCAACAAATTCCACAATCCTTCTGACGTTTGCCGCTTTACAAACTCGAGAATGGATATTGTCACTTGTCTCTCCGCTTACATGAAGATGTACCAATTCGCCTTTCAGCGATTCGAGAAGATCGCCAGCATATCTCATTTCATGGTCATGTTCATATGCGTGTTGGACATCCAAAACGAAGCGGCAACCGACAATTTTCACTAATCTTTCCAATTCCGCCAGATCAAAACCGCTGTCCTTTCTTGAATCCATGTTCTCAATTGCCAGAGGAATACCGCCGGAAATCATTTTTTCGTAATGTTCCGTCGGATAATCACTATCCACCTTCAGTGGGTGAGTTAATGCAACAATTGCGCCAGATCAAAACCACTGTCCTTTCTTGAATCCATGTTCTCAATTGCCAGAGGAATACCGCCGGAAATCATTTTTTCGTAATGTTCCGTCGGATAATCACTATCCACCTTCAGTGGGTGAGTTAATGCAACAATTGCGCCACAACGAGCAACAGCATCTCGTGCCATTGCGAGCTGATGCTCTGGCCTTTGACCATTAACGTCGGGTAGGTGCAAAGATCGATAAGTGAAAGTTTGGACGTCAAATGCTTCACCCACTTTCAATGAGAGCATTTTTTTGTCGTTACTGTCCCAACTAGCCAAAAAGATTTCTACGCTATTGGCTCCGGCTTGTTTCAGAACGACTTCCTGCTGACGCAACGAATAAATTTCTTTCTCATACAACCAGCCCGTTGAAGGACCAATCATCAATCTTGCCTGAATGGGATTCATTTAACACCTCTTTTTTGATTTTTAATGTGCAATTTGCCGCGACTCTCTCACGGCAGAGAACATCAAAAACTATTTTCGATATCGTTAATATGATAGCATGGCGTATCTTAAAAGTCAAGGTTGGAAATCGGTTTCTAACTTTGGCGAGAGAGCAAAAAATTTTATCGTGGAGCCGTTGTCCGGGATCGAACCGGAGACCTTCGCCTTACCATGGCGATGCTCTACCAACTGAGCTACAACGGCAAGTGAGGAGCAGAGAGGATGCTTGCATACGCTCTAGCTCCGAACGCCACTGTTGCAAGCGACTCTAGCTTACAACGGCAAATAACGGCCTTAATCTTATAGAGTTTTAGTACGTTTGGCAAAAAAGTTCTAACTTATCACCAGTCACTTTTACTACCCAATCTCCAAAATTGGCCCGTCTCTTTGACAGTACTGACCAATATAAAAATATCATCAGCAGCTTGTTCTGGAGTTCTATCTGGTCCTTCAATTTCAGTTGCTACCTTATAACCCATATCAGTCTTAACCCACCCCGGAGCAAGAGCAGAAACAATAATCCCCTTGTCCTTGACTCGAAAAGCGAGATGTCGTGTATACATATTTAATGCCGCTTTGGAAATACGATAACCAGCAGCACACTCGTCATCTTCGATCAGTTCAGGTTTGGAGATTACTCCATAACCAGAACTTAGATTTACGATATGGCTATCTTTTTCAAATATTGATAGAAGTCTCTCGGTTATATCAATAATTCCCACCAAATTAACTTCAAGAGTTTTCCGTACTTTTACAGGATCAGTAATTTTGTCTTCAGCATCAAGCAAAATGCCAGCATTATTAATTAGAGCATTAAGTTTTGGCGCAATCTCTTTTACCTTCTCTGCTAAATTCTTAACACTCTCTGAACTAGATTGGTCGTATTGAATATCCACTAAATTATCGTGCTGGATAGGGATTTGAGTATTCAAATAAGTCCCTATTACACGCCAATCATTTTCCAAGAATTTTTTGGCAGTTGCTAACCCAATACCTCTACTTGCCCCAGTAATTAATACTGTTCTCATACCAAAAGCATATCAGGTTAAAATTGAGTTGTCCTTACTGTACAACATATAATTACTGAAAATCCAGAATGCACGAGCTACTTGTCCCGCGAAGCTTTAGCGAAGTGGGAGAGAATAATATTAGAATTAAAATTATAATCTCTTTGTAATTTTCTGATAAATCACGGAGCGGTGCATAATCGCTAAGATATATACTCTATTTCTATGTATTCTAAAAACGACACGATAATTTCCAACACGAAGTTTGCGGTAACCCTTTAGAGACCTTCGAAGAGGCTTCCCGTAAAAGTCAGGGGCAAGAGTGAGTTTGTCTTCTATCGCAGATCTAATTTTACTCCGCCAGACTAGGGAAAGACCAACGATGTCTTCCTTCACTACTTTAGTGTGATAGGAAATCTCAAAATTTACCGCCATGCAACTTTGTGAGAAACAAATTTGGTAGACGAACTATCCCGACCTTCGGCGATAGTATTTAGAATATTATCCTCCTCAATTTCAAGAGCAAAACGAAGTAGATGCTCCGCCTTAGTTGCTTGTGGCATCTGATCACGTTTAGCAAGCTTTATGAGAGCGTTATCAAGCTCTTTTGAAATACTTATATTAATGCGTTTCTTTGTTGTAGGCATATATGTAAGTGTATCAGAAGTGTATCAGAAGTGTATCAGTTGTCAACGACACCTTTTGGATGTGCGAACTACTTGTCCTGACTTGTAGTGAGCTTGTCAAACTAGCTAGTCCAAGGAGTGGACAACATCAGAACTGGATTTGAGAGTAAAAACGATACGATAATCTATATATCCACTTTTGATTTCACTATATAACAAAAATGGAGAGACGATTTCTCATCTCTCCATTCAGAGCGGTTCGTGCTCAAACCTCTCCTGCCGTGTCATACCCTCGTTGTAATAGGACCTTGCTCTGATTTGATGAGATTATCTCTTACTGGGAAACATATCGTGCTTATTTTCATATTGGTCTCCTTTGTAAGTTCTCTCTATTCTTCAGAATATACACCAGTAATACAAAAGTCCAGTTCAAATCTCGTAGATATGTGAACCACGTAAAATAACAAAAATCCTGATTTCAGGATTTTTATTCTCATGTGGCTCGCTAAGACTAAGCTTTCGCTTCGTTCACTTGTCCCCCTTGTGGGAGCCACGTGGACTTACTACAAGCAAATCTTTACGGGGCGCGAGTGATGGGACTTGAACCCACGGCCTCTTCCGTGACAGGGAAGCGCTCTAACCAGCTGAGCTACACCCGCATTATGCTTTAAATTAACAGATTTTTCGCACTTATTCAATCTAGTGCCGGTGAATGGAATCGGACCATTGTTTGAGGCTTATGAGTCCTCTGTTCTACCATTGAACTACACCGGCAAGTAAGAAGTTTACTATATTATAAAACGTTGCTTTTCTCAATAAAAAGCGTAAAATAACGCGAATAGCGGGTTGGAGGAGTAGTACCTCGACAGGCTCATAACCTGTAGGCGTCCGTGCAAATCGGGCACCCGCAACCATTTAGATACAAAAGACACCTCAAGGTGTCTTTTGTATTGTAAAACATTTTCAAATCACATTAAATTCTTTAAACACTTTTTCAAAGAGAGCCAGAACGCGTTTTGTCTCACGTTCATTCAATTGAAAATTTATTCCGGAATGAGCGATATCATTTCTCACTTTATGTGCTTCCCAAGCATCATCTAGAGTAAGAAAATTATTTTTATCAACTGACTTTAACATCTCACCTGTGGAATCCCCTTGGTAACCCAAGTTACGTAAAAGATCCTCCAACATCACATCTGCTTCCATAACAGCCAAGCGCCAATCTGAATCATTACTAGAGTTCATGTATTCTAAGACCTTATTCCACTTTTCATTACCATCTTTTAATCCCCCACTTTCAGAAACAAGAGAAATTTCAGACACAGGATTGTAAATCTTTTTTTCCTCTATTTCGATACCTCTAAGTTTCCAGAAATTATAAACAATACCGATAAATGCCAAGATACTTGTAATTACTGCCACAATTTTCCATATCGGCCAAATGTGTGCCAGAAAATAATCTATTATTCTAGTCAAAAGACCTTCGGAAATGAAATTTTCAAAAAAATTAAGCAGGGCGGTGGCCACTGCTCCTAAGAGGATAAGTCCTGCAAGTAAAGATATTATTCGTTCAGTAGCTTCTCTATCACTCATACTTTTTATATTTATTATCTATCATACATCATTCTATTCTCCTAAAAATTCTTTACCCGCAATAAACAAATTGTCTTCCCGTCCAAGTCCTGCGGTCAGCTCGATGCCTAATGGCAATACTCCGTCGAAACCAGAAGATAGAGAAATACACGGCAATCCTGCGATATTTGCCGGCACAGTAAAGATATCTTCCAGATACATAGCTAGCGGGTTTGAAATTTTTTCTCCAATTTTAAATGCAGGGGTGGGTGTGGTCGGTGTTAAGATCAGATCAATTTTTTTAAAAGCTTCTTTCAACTCATCTGTAATCAGTTCTTTCATCCTCAAGGCACTTTCATAATATTCATCATAATAACCAGAAGACAGGACATAGGTACCGAGAATTATCCTTCGACGCGTTTCCTTGCCAAAACCTTGACCACGAGTTTTAAAATAGTCTTCTATGACATCCGAACCATCTTTATGCAACCCATATTTCACTCCGTCGAAACGAGCCAGATTTGAAGAAGCTTCAGCAGGCATGATGATGTAGTATGCGGCTAGAGAATGCTGTATATGAGGAAGTTCAATATCTTTTATCTCATATCCGAGTGATTTAAATTTTTCTACGGCTTTTTCAAAATTCTTCTTCACACTTTCATCTACTCCTTCACTTTCCACAAACGTTCTAGGAATACCTATTATCTTAGAGAACTTTTTCTCTTTAGGATAAGTTTCGTCAGATATAGTAGTACTATCTAAAATATCTTGTCCTCGTATCGCGTCATATAGAATCTCTGCATCACTGACAGTCCTAGCAAACGGTCCTATCTGATCAAGTGATGATGCCAAAGCTATAAGACCAAAACGTGATACTCTGCCATAAGTCGGCTTTAGACCAACTGTACCGCAGAAAGCCGCCGGCTGGCGGATAGAACCACCAGTATCAGAACCGTAGGAGCCAAGTACAAAACCTGCTCCTAGAGCAGCTGCTGAACCTCCAGAAGAACCACCCGGCACTCTAGATAAATCATGAGGATTCTTGGTCACACCATAAGCAGAACTTTCTGTAGAACTACCCATAGCAAATTCATCCATATTGGTTCTACCCAAAATAATGGCACCGGCATCTTTCAATTTCTTGACAGCTGTACTGTCATAAGAAGAAATAAAACCTTCAAGAATCTTTGAACCAGCGGTGGCAGATTTACCATCGACAAGTATATTATCTTTTATAGCAACAGGAATACCGAGAAGAGGTAGATTTTCACCTTTAGTTATTTTTTTATCAGCTTCATCTGCTTGCGCTAGCACGTCGTCAAATACTTCCAAGAAAGCATGTACATCTTTATCCTTTTCTTTAATAACATCTAAAGAAGCTTGCGCGAGTTCCCGCGCAGAAAATTCTTTTTTCTGAAGAGCGTCGCGAGCGCTTTTTATCGAAAGATTGGCAAGATCTGGCATTACAAAATTTTCTTCACTTTTATATAATAGCCTTCATTCATTGGTGCTTGTTCTAAAACCTTCTTAGTATAAATACCTGATTCGTGTGGTTTGACATCTTCCCTCATGATGTTCCCCAAGGTCTTGCCTTGAGAATCCGATATTAAAGGCAAGACCTTTGTGTTCTTAATCTCTCCAACATAATTGAGAATGACATCGAATTCATGAGACAAACTTTCTGCCTCTTTATCATCAATATCAATACGTGCCAATTTGGCTAGATCTATCACTTTTTCCTTATCCATTTCAACATTTTAGCATAAAAAAACCCAGAGAATGCTGGTGCATTTTCTGGATTGAAGTGACCGGTCGGGACCCTGGGACAGGTCCCGACCGGTTGTCGCTTGTGTTTAAGAGCTCAATCCCGCCCGACGATCAAATCGGGAAGGTACAGGTGTTGGTCTCTCTCCCCCAAGCAACATCCTTGAAATCCCACAGAACAGGTGATCGTCTTTGCCCCGTCCCGTTCTCTAGAATTTCAAGATTAAACGTAACCGATACGCCTCTGCATTGGACCGACAGGTTCGCGAGCACTCTCACAGCGGATGCACCTTCGTGCTCCAGGAAGAGACCGAAGACGAACTTCTTCGATAGGCTTACTGCAATCCATGCAGGTAGAGGGAATTGTTCCTTTCCTCCGCGCTTCGGCGAGAAACCTCTCCTCCTCCTCTTTGCGGCTCAGTTCACGACGAACCAAGACAGTCCTCACTTCAACGTAGCTGTCATGATCTGCCACAGACCTGTCGCATGTGTCTCCACCAGATGGAACGCTCGACTTCGGCATGTGAATGTGATGAGGTATACCAGTTCCCACGACAACCTCCGTCTACAACGCGAGCAGTTGGTAAGTGTGCGCCTATTTTGAGTAGGTGCAAGAGCTACATACTACTCCTTACCAGGCGGACCTCGACGGGTCATCCCATAAACACCTTCCTTTCTAGACTAAGATTGTACTGTCTTTGCTCATTATACATCTTTATCTATTTATTTTCAAGTAGTTTTATGAACTCTCGCTCATCTAATACCTTTACACCCAATTCACGCGCTTTCTCAAGCTTCTCACCCGGCTCAGCACCTACCACCACATAATCAGTATTTTTAGAAACCGACTCCCGCACCAAACCACCGAGAATGTGTACTTTATCTTTCGCCTCTTCGCGAGACATTTTCTCAAGTGTACCAGTGAGTACAAAGCTTTTATCAGCAAGAGTTCCTTGCCGTCTAGTTATAACTTCTTTTGCTACATGTACTTGTTTCAACAATCGTTCAAAAAGTTTTTTATTCTCTTTGTCAGTAAACCAGTCAATAATAGACCGTGCCACTACCGGTCCCACTCCGTCTAGCTGTTCTAGCTCATCCATATCGGCTTCGGAAAACTTCTCCGCTGTTTTAAAATGTCTGGCCAAGTCACGTGCGGTTTCCTCCCCTACTTGCGAAATAGAAAGCGAAGCAATAAAACGCGCCAAAGTAACATTACGTGCTTTCTCTATAGCTTTGAGCAAGTTATTTATAGACTTCTCACCAAATCTTTCCAGAGTCTCCAGATCACCTTTCTTAATAGTAAATACATCATCAAAATTAGATACAATTTTAGCATCCATAAGCTGGTTTATAATCTTTGGTCCTAAACCATCTATATCAAAAACTCTCCTTGAAACAAAGTGTCCTAGCTTGCGTCTCTGTTGTTCAAAAGAATTTTTAGCCACACACCGATAAGCTACTTGGCCAGGTATGCGTTCGATTCTTCCATCGCCACCACAAAGTGGAAAATGATTTGGAAATTTAAAGACCTTCTCTTTGCCAGAGCGCATTTCGGTTAGCACTCTCACTACTTCAGGGATAACATCTCCAGCCTTCTGAATTACTACTACATCACCTATTCGAATATCTTTACGCCTTATCTCATCTTCATTATGCAGAGTGGCTCTTGAGACTATCGAACCAGCGACTAAAACAGGTTTAAGTGTCGCTACTGGAGTAAGTACGCCTGTCCGACCAAGTTGGAGAGTAATGTTTTCTACTGTAGTCGTCACTTGTTCGGCTCTAAATTTGAAAGCAATGCCGAAACGTGGTGACTTGCCTGTATAACCAAGTATTTCTTGATGTCTTCTAGAATTTACTTTAACTACAATACCGTCCAAAAGATAATCTTCTTTATCTTTTTTCTTTTCCCATTCCTTCCAAAATTTAATAACTTCTTCAATATTTTCAAATTTCCTAAAGTGAGGATTAACTTGGAAACCCAATAATTTTAGAATCCTAAGCTCCTCCTCTTGCGTCCCATAGGTTAAACCTCTGTATTTTGCAATATCATAGATAAACGAATCGAGTTTGCGCCCACGAGTAATAGATGAGTCAAGTTGACGAAGAGAGCCCGCAGCGATATTACGAGGATTAGCAAACAATTCTTCACCCTTCTTCTTTCTTTCTTTATTCAATGCTTCAAAAATACTCTTTGGCATCCATATTTCGCCTTCTACTATAATAGATAGCGGTTTTTCTAATTTAAGCGGAATGGATTCTATAGTGCGTACATTATTTGTGACATTTTCTCCAATCTTTCCGTCACCACGTGTCGCAGCCATCTTTAACACTCCTTTTTCGTATGTTAAGACAATTTTAAGACCGTCGATCTTAAGCTCCGCTAAGTATTGTGGAGAAACTTTAAGAAGACGTTTAATCCTTTCGTCAAAGTTACGAATATCATTTTCATCAAAAGCATCATTGAAAGACCACTGTGCCACTTGGTGTTCCACTTTTTCAAACTCTTTCAGAGGTGCATCACCCACTTTACGAGTCGGAGAATCCGGCGTTATAAGTTCAGGGAAATTTTCTTCTATCTCTTCAAGTTCACGAACTAAAGCATCATAAGCAGTATCCGATATCTCAGACTTATCAAGAGTGTGATATAGATGGCTATGACGATTTATCGTCTTTCGGAGCAATTCGACTCTTTTTATAACATCTTTAGAAACTTTTTTAGGCATCTTTAACTTGTAGTGAGCCAGTTGAACTAATAAGTCACACGTACAGCACGTTCTACACGTCTAGTATTCGACACGCTACAAGTATTATACCCTTTAGATTCTATCTGGGTTGTCACTCCCACTTTAGTCACGGTTACTATAGCGCAATAAGGATCGGGGGCAAAATCTATACGATTTATCACACTAGTAGGACCACCTCCAACTGTCCATTGATTCGTGGAATTATTAGCATCTCTGTTGCAAAAGATAGTTGAAGTAGAAGAAGTTGAGAAAGCACTAATTCCAGTAGGACTCTGGATATCCCAAAAAAGTGCGCACTCAATACCCGTATCGGCCGCATAAAAGGCATGTTGAGATTCGTGACCAGAAGCAGATACAAGCAACTGTCTTTTTGCTAGACTTACAATTCCTCCCGCTATAAGAAGAAGGGTTCCCATTAAAATAATTGACACGAAAAGCGTAAAACCTCCTGCTGTATTTAGAGAAAATCTTTTCTTTATTTTATTAAATATAATTTTCATATAATTTTTTCTTGGATTACTGCCAGTCTAAAAGATTTTCTCTTGCTCTAAATTGTCTAGTGATGAGACCCTTAGACCAATCGACCGTTACTACTACGGATATTTCATTTGAATTTATTGATGTTAAGATTATCTGTCTTTTGAAAATAGTAGGTGTCCAAGAAGAATCATAGCCAAAGAAACCTGTGGACTGGTTTTGTCGTAATATCGGACAATTCCCCGGAGAACTGCAGGCAATAGGTAAAGAACTTGCAACAGGATCGACCGTACAAGCTTTACCAAAATAACATGGGTCACTGGAAAGGTAAGATATACCGGTAAGCCAATGAATATTTTTTAGGCCATTTTCATCACGTATATTTCTTATCTGTTCAAACCCTTCTTGCGCAAGATAGAAAGCAACAACCTGATCTTTAGAAAAAGTATATGACAGGATACCTATGCGTATAGCACTGACAGCTCCAGTAATGGCTAATACCAATATAGTTATAGAGATAAGACTCTCTATAATAGTGAATCCCTTATTGGTCGTTGATTGTTGGTTGTTGGTCATGTTACTTACAGTGATTTATCAAACTATATATCTAAAGGTCGTTGTGAGACCATAGTCTGTAAGGTAAAGTCAGAGCGACTCTTTCCTGTGCCTGCATGACTTTGTATCTTCATAAGCACTTTCGGCTGAAGAGTACTATTTGCCCCAGTTGTCCCTGTACCCAAAGCGTAGAAATTTAGACTGTCTATCACAATCTCTGGAGCAGTGACGGCAACATATCCTTCACCATCAACTTGTTTTTCTATAGCTTGACCATTTAATTGATAAGTAATCTGTACGTCATCACTAGAAAGAAAACTAATGAAGTTATCACCCGAGGGACAATCCTGCGGTTGTGTTAGAGTGCCTGTGGAACCGCAGTGATAATTTTTACCGAAGCGTATTTCTCTAGACATACTTTCTACGGACAAATTAAGATTATTTATAACTGTTTTTAAAGACCTAGATTTACGGTTGGCATCAAAAACATTTATCAACGAACCGACAGAGACCGTCATGACGACAATGAAAATCGACATAGCTGTCATCAATTCTATCAATGTAAATCCGTTCTTTTTCATTATTCTACTGATATCTGACCTGTGTAATAGACCACGACTGATCTAAGACTACCCTTACTGGACCTTAGAATAATCTTCACCCCTCTCACTTCAGATGGTGAGAAAGGGTTACCGCCATTATTGAAGAAAAACATCTTAGCTTCTGTACTAGGACGGGCAAAGGTTATATCCACTCGCGCAAGATCATTGCACTCATGAGGACCACTGGTCTTGATTAGACATAATGAGTCGATAGAATTGCCCTGCGAGATATCAAACTTCTGAAGACATTCTGAAGCACCACCCACCACACACGACCAGTCTCCATTATATGACTTGTTGGCATCACGATCAGCAAAATAAAGATAAGCCGTATTAGAACCTGAATCAAGAAGACTGAAAGTAAGACCATAAGCTATATTAAAATCGCTTGAACCTGTAGATAGTTCTCTCACTCCTACACCATAAGCTTGTGCTTGAGAGATAGTTAAACTAATTTGATCAGCCAAGTTATACAAAGAAGCGCTGTCTGAATAAGTAGACTGATTTGAGACCACTACTGAAAGTATGACGACTATAATACTTATAGAAATCAACAATTCAGTGAGAGTAAATCCGTTTCTTTTTCGATCAACTGAACTTGATGATGTATTATTTTTAGAATGATAAAGCATGAAAAAGATTTAATTGGAAAATTACACTCACCCAAGCACCTATTATGATAAACGGCGCAAAAGGTATCTCGCTCTTCATTGTAAGCTTTTTATCACTTTTTATAAAGCCTTTGTTATTTAAAAATATGTACAGTAGCGAAATAAACGCACCTATCCAGAAAGCAAGCACCATAGCCGAGAAACCCTGAAGAGCTCCCAGAAGTAACCCGACAGAAAGTCCCAATTTAGCATCACCAAATCCCATAGCTCTGCCTCCACTTAAAAACCAGATTGACCCGAAGAAAATAAAAAAGATCGGACCAGTCAGCCAGTCAAGTAAATCCCCGCCAGAAATAAATCTCACCATAAAAGTAAGCAATATGGTGAAATAAACTAACGAGTCGGGAATAATCTTATATTTAAAATCATATATGGTAATGACAATGTAGATACAAAATACCAGAGTGATTAGCAGTGAATACAAAGTAATTCCGAATAATAGATAATTAAAGACAAAGACAAGACCAGTCCATAGCTCCACTAGAGGATACTGATAAGAAATACTAGCTTGGCATTCTCTGCATTTAGCTTTAAGTATGAAGAAACTTAATATTGGCACAAGTTCTGTCCAACTAAGCTTATTGCCACAA
>Ga0209210_1000936_pt1 | contig 26735 bp, 28 predicted proteins | sample RifGroA1_FD_183991 | JGI IMG/M metagenome (GOLD analysis project Ga0209210, IMG submission 183991) | Contaminated groundwater microbial communities from Rifle, Colorado, USA - Rifle Groundwater A1 (SPAdes) (version 2) | ecosystem: Environmental > Aquatic > Deep subsurface > Groundwater >...
GAGCCGATCGCGGCGGCCTGTAAAAATCTCATGAGTGTTTTATTGTTCATATGTTTTAACGTACTCCTCCCGAGACAATAACGCCTGCGGCGGCAACGAGAACCCCCAAGACGAGTGTTGTCGCAATAATGGCGGACGCGGCAGATTTCAGAGCGGGATTCTCAACCTCCCGCAGTGCGTACACGGCGAAAAGCGCAACAACAGCAAGAAACGGAATGAGCAAAAACACATGCTCTTTTGCTTCCATGAATATTTTATGAGCCCAAGGAAACTCGCCCGAGACAATACGCGGCTTCACCGCCACTCCGTAATGGACTACATAGTAATACGCACCCGTCATCCACGAGAGCAGGAAACCGAGAAGCGCCGTCCACGCCGCCGCAACAACGATTCCCCACGGCGGTTGTTTCCGAATCACTTGCATAAATGTGAGGTGAATGGCTCCCAAGGCAATAAGGCCGAGAACAACATGGAGAACAAGGGCGGTTGCAAGAAATTGGCTCATACGCTAATGCTTATGCGGTATGTAGCGCGCGTGAATGGCGCGCAAAACAAAGTAGACGATAATGATAGCGGCGATGTATACTGCGTAGATCCAGAAAAAGGAATACTCCCCTCGTCCTAACGCACCAAGAATGAGCGCCGCGTACCATGAAGTGAACGCGATTGCGCTACCCCAAAGGAGCGGAATCCAGCGCAATTGCAACAGTACGGCATTCACCCCGATGATGCCTACGATACCAAGCTTCGCCCATAGCTTAATGGAGTAAAGCAATCCTGTATGCTCCTCCAGTCGAGCGAGAACAAAAAATCCGAAACCCGAGAGAATGAGGAGAAAGAAGCCGACGCGTAAGATGGCGTATGTGGCTTGCATGATCGAGTTCTCATCGCGACTCATGGTGCCGTCACGCAAAGCACGAATGAGATGTACCTCGGCAAACGTGGCTCCGCCAACACCCAAAACGGTGCCTATTATGTGTGTGATTATTAAAAACGTATACCAGTCCACTTTCGCATTGTAACACGATGGAATCTAGATTCCTGAGTGTCAAAGCAAACTATCGTGGAGTCAGTTTTCCTATTATTGAGATCCGGACACCTTCACGTCTCATAGTGATTTCTAAATCCTGTGATATCCTCGATGTGGGGAATGGACGACCGATTTAGAAGGAGTATGCGACATGTCCAAATGTCTCGACACTTCTACCCATGTGATGTGCGGTTGTTGCCATACATACATCAGGTGGACTGCTGAGGGTGTGTACAACTTTTTTAGCAGTGACAGTCTTTGCACGCCTGAGCTGTTGGAATCCATAAGAACTCCGGGAATCAATGTGATTTTTTGGGGAGGGTGTCCAAATTGTCGTCCCGGAATCTATTTTTGCGTGACGACTACCGAGCCTCGCGATCAGATGCATTAGATCGCAAGGAGGTACGGACCCTGAAAAGAAGCCCGATGACCAGCGATGGCATACACGGGCTTCTTACTTTTTATACACAGTGGGCACTAAGTACTTAGTTCTTACCCAATATTCTCTGGGTCACATACCAGGTTATAATTTCACGCGTAATTTCTTTCTCTCTTCCGCCCCCAACCAATTCCTGTACTTGTTTCATTATATCTTTCTCAAGGCCTTCTATAATTTTGTTGTCATCCAACCCGCCGGAAAAACCATGGGCTTGGATTTCTGCCCAACGATCCAGTTCGGAGAGGTGGCCTTTCCCATGCAAAATCCCGAGTACTTCTTGCGGCGTATATCTTTGCAACCGTTCATACTCCGGACGCTCCGGTGAGGATTTCATGCCTTTCTTACCGAATTCAATGCTCATATATTTTTTATGGTATACGTACCCAGAGATCATAACATACATGAATAAGTTCAGAAAAAATTGAGACTCCCCAAACAGGGAGTTCATGCGGCAATTCAACATGAACCCCGAAGGTGATACCTTCGGAGTTCACAGCATGCCACCACCTCCCGAGGTTTAACCTCGGGAGGTGTGCCAGCACAGGTAGACTCAGACAGGCAGAGCTTCGGGATGCATTGACAGTGTTTGGCATACATGCTATTCTCGCTCAATCAATACAGCGCTGACCCAGGGAATCAGGGGTCGAACTCTCCCCGCTTGCCGGCAGGCAAGCAATTCAGCTAACTGCTTTTGGTACATTACTCACAAGAAACATTCTCATTGCTATGCAAGAAGGAACTATCGCTCGACTCACCGATAAGGGTTTCGGGTTCATCGCGCGCGAAGGACAGGAGAAAGATCTCTTTTTCCACTCCAACGAGCTCGTCGGCGTATCGTTCGACGAACTTCGCGAAGGTGACAAAGTGACTTTTGAAGTTGCTGAAAGTCCGAAAGGACCGAATGCGATCAAGGTCAGCCGCGTCTCATAAGACGGCGCAGTCAAACTAAAAGCACCCCTTCAAGGGTGCTTTTAGTTTATACAAACGTGATCAGCAATCCGTTCATGGTACATTTCTGACATATGTTTAACGTATTTCTTTCTGGGATTTTCTACAACACCGTGCGTAGTTTTCATAGATACAACATCTTGTGGCATGCGCTAGCTATCGGTCTAACGTTTGGTCTGGTGACCACAGGAGTTGATTGGAGCTATTTTGAATACACGAGAGGCGACACTCTCTTCTTCATAACGCTTCCCGCCGCAATAGGAGGTTTTTTCATACCAATTATTCTGCCGGTAGGTATGTACGTAATCGCCGAGTGGCGTAAAAACCCCGATCTATTGGGCTCCAGCGCCGTACTCGCGCAAGCGGAATTAATCGCGCTCCTCATTTCATCTACTTACAAAGCATTCACTGGAAGAATACAGCCGGAGTTTTTTACATACCTTTCAAACGTAGATGTAAGCCACCAATTCAATTTTGGATTCCTCCAACACGGTATTTTTTGGGGTTGGCCATCCTCGCATACCGCCGTGGCATTCGCGATGGCCGCGACCGTATTCTGCATATACCCACACAGTAAATCTTTGCGCTACATGGCCGCTTTGTATGCGCTCTACATCGCATTCGGATCCTCAATTAGTATCCACTGGCTGTCCGACGTAGTTGCCGGAGCCATCATCGGCACCGCGATCGGCGTTGCGGTTGCACGGAGCTTTCGTCAATAAGTAGGATCATCTGTCAATGAAGCTCCTCGCAGTAAGCTGACGGGGAATTCTGCGCTGGCATTAAATCAAGAAACGTTTTGATACAATAGCAACATTATGCACCGGCTTTTCGGCTCCGAATTCCGTATGCCGCTTGTGGTCCTTGCTTGTCTTGCGGTGGGAGCCATACCCGGCTGGAGCATCATGTGGGTCCTCGCAATCGCGATTGGGCTTGGGAAAATAACCTGGGATTCCATAGGTAAGATACGAAACGGTAAGTATTCGCTCGACTATATCGCTTTTCTCGCGATGATCGTTTCTCTTCCGGCTGAACAGTATCTCGCGGGAGCAATAGTCGCGCTTATGATAACGGGCGGTGAGGCGCTCGACGAGTATGCTGCGATGCGCGCCGAGAGCGCTCTGCGCTCGCTAGCCGAGCGAATTCCAAAGCGCTGTATAGTGCGCCTCCCTGATGGATCCACCGCTGAAAAACCCATTCAGACTATATCGAAAAACGAGGTAATCATCGTGAAGCCCAACGAGCTCATTCCTCTTGATGGTGTTTTGCGTTCCGATGAAGCGCTTCTCAACGAAGCAAACTTGACCGGCGAGGCTCTTCCCGTCACTATCGCACGCAATACATTCATAAAAAGCGGGAATGTGAATATCGGAGAACTTATAGAAATCTCCGTAGAAGGTTCGTTTGAGACATCTACTTATATGCGTATCGTGCGGCTCGTGGAGGACGCAAAAAAACATCAAGCGTACGTTGTCCGGCTTGCGGAGAAAGTCAACTTCCCTTTCACAGCCCTTGCGCTTCTTCTTGCCGGCGGCGCATTTCTATTTTCGGACGAACTATCGCGTGCGCTCGCCGTCCTCGTTATCGCAACCCCCTGCCCGCTCATTATCGCAGCGCCAGTCGCATTTATCGGCGGACTATCGCGCGCCGCGCGTAAGAACATAATCGTGAAGCGACCTGTTACGCTTGAGCTTTTGGACCGAGTGACAGTCGTCTTTTTCGACAAAACGGGAACGCTCACGCTCGGCGAACCGGATCTCATCTCGATAGAGAAGAAAGCGGGAGGGCGCAGTGAAAATAATATACTCTCCATCGCTGCGGCAATAGAATTCCATTCCATACATCCACTTGCAAGAGCGATAAGCGCCGCGCGAACTACAAAAAAAGCCCCTGTCCTCGAGGCGCATGGTGTCGTGGAAACTATCGGCAATGGTATCGCGGGTACTGTCGACGGCGTGCGCTTTTCCGTCTCAAAAGCTACACAAAGCGGGAGAGAGGGTATGGTACTTTCGCTCATGGAAGCAGGGCTTGAAATAGCACAATTTCACTTTGAAGACAAAATGAAGGAAAACGTCGGCGAGCTCTTCCGTTCGCTTTCCGCGCGCGGAATCCGTATGGAAATCATCACTGGCGACCGAAAAGAGAATGCTATGCGACTCTTCGGGCACTTCGGTATGCCTATCCACGCCGGCGTGTCGCCGGAAGAGAAGTTCGCCATAATCGATGCGGAGAAGAAAAACGGACGAACCGTCGCAATGGTCGGCGACGGATTGAACGACGCGCCCGCACTTGCTCATGCCGATGTCGGCATCGTGTTTTCCGGAACAGAGAACAGTGCCGCGATCGAGGCGGCGGACGCCGTCATACTCGGACGTGACATCTTGCTGGTGCATGATCTTTTCGATACCGCGCGGCGCTCCATGAGAGTCGCCTCCGAGAGTGTATGGGGCGGAGTTGCTCTCTCCTCTCTAGGCATGGTCGCCGCCGCATTTGGCTATATCCCGCCTATCGCAGGTGCCGTGATACAGGAAGTTATCGACGTCGCCGTGATACTGAACTCACTGCGCGCCGCCGCTCGCTGATGCGGTTATGCATCGGTGAACGAAGCCATTGAATCGGTTCGAGACATCGTTCGAAAAAACACCGAGTTTCGCATTTTTAATGCGACGAACTAAAAACATGGATTATAGGTCTGCTTTATGATAAAAGTGGGGCTGGCGCTGGAATAGAAAAGGAGAAAAGACGTGACAAGGAAGATCTTTGGGTTCTTCCTCGGGCGTCTGAAAAGTGCCGAGGTAGAACGTAAACGTAATGGATGTTGGGCTACTATCCCCAACGCGATAACCATCATCGGATTTGGCGGGATTGTCTATTATTGTTATCTGTTTCTCACAGACAGCATGTTATGGATGATCCCGTTTGTACATATCGGCATTCTCGTGTCGGATGTGCTGGACGGAATCGCGGCCGACCGCCTAAATCAACATAGCGAGCTTGGCAGGTATCTAGATCCGCTGAGAGATCGGGTACATGCAATCGCGATTTTCACCAACTTCGCGTTGGTGGCGCAAGACGAAGAGGCCGTGATCTTCGCCTTCGGGGTCGCGTTTGCCGCCGAGGTTTGGGTGTCAATCCTCGCTCACCGCGGCCTTATCCGCGATGTGCTCTCGCTCGGAAAGGCCAGAGCACTCATATACGGAGTCTCCGGCCTCATTGGCCTAATCCAGCTGTATTGGATAGGCGACGAAGCTATGCTGTCGCTCGTTGTCATATCCTGGATGATGGCAACGGCGAGCGTGACGGCAGCTATTTCGTATACGATCGACGCGCGCACTTGACGCCCCGAAATATCGGGGCGTCTCTATTTTGGAGAGAACGCTTCAAAACAATCGATGCAAATTCACCTCCCTATCAAGGGTAACGTGAAATACCGGAGCAATATCTTTAATGCTTTCGAAATCGGCGCTTGCCGCCGGGAGGTTTGTGATAATTGCGTTTCTTCTTCTTCGGTTTGATGGATCGCTTCATATACCGCATTGTACCATATGCACTACGCCAGAGTGTTCAAACACGAGAGGCCGCTGGACTTGAATCGGCAGTTTGTAACTCGGACGTACGTGTTTCAATAATGATGGGCGCACGCGCGGCATCTTTTGCCGACAAGTAGCCAAGACCGTAGCTTAATAGCGCAACCGCAAGGACGATACAAGCGACAATGATTTCCCATTCGTGCGTTTTCCAGAAGCGTAGAATCTCCTTCGACGGTATTCTCATAAAGCAGATGCTACCATAAACCCTCATGCGCGCGCATGACGCTTTCTTCTTTTCAGCATCCGGGTTTATCGCAGGTGCAATCGCAGGCGGATTGGGGCTCCCCCCGTTCGGCGCTTTAATCGCGCTTATTCTGGCCGTGCTAGCGATGCTCTTCTTTAAGACGCGCTCTGTCATTATTCTTGCGGTAAGCATCTTGTTCACTGCAGGCAACGTCTATTACACAGTTGATGATTATCGGTACCACGCGGCGCGCAATGCTCTGGCGAATGCATCCTCGTTTGAGGGCTCGATTGTAGACGATCCGCGTCGGGGTACGGACTACCAAACGGCGAAAGTCCGGTTGACGATGCCTCCCGCGGCAATATTCCTGCGGCTCGACCCGTATCCAGAGCTCTTCTACGGCGACATCGTTCACATATCAGGCGACATCGTCTTGCCTCCTTCGGATTCGTACGGTGATTTTATGGCGAAAGAACATGTGCACGGCACGGCGTTCTACCCGGAAATCGAGATTGCCGGCAATAATGCAAGTTTCCTCTTTAAAACGCTTTTTGGTGTACGACACTACATAAAAGATACGGTGGGCCGCCTATTCACGGAGCGCGAGGCGGCATTTCTTTCCGGAGTACTCCTTGGTGACCGCGACCTGTTCACGCCAGAGTTCCTAAAAAAACTCTCCGTGAGTGGCACCATGCACTTGACGGCGCTTTCCGGTCTCCACATGTCTATTCTTGTGTTTCTCGCGCTCGCCGTGTTCTCTGTGTTCCGGAATAACAAACGTTTGCGCTTCATCGCCGTATTCTCAATTATCGCTCTTTTTGTGGCAATGACGGGCTTCAAAGTTTCCGCCGTTCGCGCCTCTTTCATGGCATTCCTTGTCGGACTTGCGGGAGAATCGGGCAGAGTCTATAGCCCGCGAAATGCCATTATCTTTTCGGCGTTCGTAATTACCATGTGGAATCCGAAAAGTCCCGTGCTAGATCTCGGCTTCCAACTCTCTTTCGCCGCAGTGCTCTCCATAATCTATTTCGCACCCGTCCTAAAACTGATTCCGTTCTTCCACACATCGGGATTTTTGGCGTGGCGCGACGTACTCGTTATCACCATGGCCGCACAAATCGGCGTCCTGCCGATCACTATCGCTCACTTTGCGAACTTTTCTTTGACCGCACTCCCCGCAAACGTTGCTATTCTCGTTGTCATGCCGCCTTTAATGGCTCTCGGTCTTCTTACTGTGGCCGCTTCAGTGCTATCTATGCCACTGGCTTCCCTATTAAGCATACCGACCGCGTTCTTAGCGGATTATGCGATTCAAATCGTTGAAACCTTCTCATCTGTGCGCATCATGTTCAATCCGGAACTCGGGGTTACAGGCGCTGTTCTGTACTATGCTGTATTGATATGGATATGCTGGCGATATTCTTCCCACCTTCCCCTATCTCCAGTTAAAACTAAAGATAACAAACCGACTCTGCAACGCCATGAAATCAGTTAAAACATCGTCTCCGGTTTCTCCTGACGGAAGCGAGCTTCCTTTTGGTATGCTTGCATCGCGTAAAGCGATCTTCCAGCTCGTAGCCATAATCGTATTCGGACTGACTGTATGGGTGTGGTTTTCCATAATCAGCACGCAGGAGATGGAAAGCACCGTTTATTTTCTCGACGTGGGCCAGGGAGACAGTCAGCTTGTTGTACTCGCCTCACAAAACAACAAATCGTCAGTAAAAATCCTCATAGACGCTGGCTCCAGGCGCAAAGTGCTGGATGCATTAGATGAGGCGCTTGGAAAACAAAATAATAAATACATAGATGTGATTATGATGACCCATCCCGACCTCGACCACTTCGGTGGATTTGTCGACGTCATCAAACGCTACGATGTCGGGTTTTTTATTTCGAACGGTAACGAGTCCGATTCGGATTCGTTCTTGGCGCTCAAGGCAGTGCTCGCCGAATATAACGTGCCCATGTTGACTCTCCTTGAAGGAGACACCATTCGCTATGGCGACAGTATCCTCTTCATTATGTCTCCCGATAAAGCGCTCCTCGGCAACAAGGAACGCAATGAAGCTGGTATCGTGGCAAAGTTAACGTCTGAAGATGCAACGATTCTTTTCACTGCCGATATCGGATTTCTCGCCGAGCAAGTTCTCCTTAAAAAGAACTATGATCTTTCCGCCGATGTCCTTAAGGTCGGGCATCATGGCTCAAAAAATTCTTCCGGCGAGAGCTTCGTCGCGACGGTGCGTCCGCTTGTTTCCGTAATCGGCGTCGGACAAAATCGCTACGGTCATCCGACTCCGCGGGTTTTGGAAACACTTGAGCTAGCCGGAGCGCGCATGTATCGCACCGATCGGGACGGAACGGTAAAAGTTATTTTAAGTAGAAACGCTACGCCTCGGAAAACGCGCGCCCAAAATGACGGGTTCATCGCCGCGGTCGCGAGCATCATGACAGGTGGCTACAAAAAAGGAACGCCCACGACAATTTCTCTGCCGCAAATAAAAGAGAGCGACGAGGAGCGCGCATTTAACCTCGTCCCCTATACAGAATGTTCATTCCGTTCAGGTGAGAGACCTGCGCATTCCCCTATCATCATTAACGAAATCGCATGGATGGGTTCGAAAGAAGGCGCAACGCATGAATGGATAGAATTGCGGAACGTCTCGAAAAAAAGCGTGAACGTATCCGGCTGGCAAGTCGTGAACGAGAACGGACGGCTCCACGCCACGCTCCCCCAACAAACGATATTTGACGGACAATTTATGGTGCTGGCACGTTCAGGCGGGAACGAAGCGCTTGGACTCAAGACGAGTGTTGTGTTCGCCGGCTCGTTGCGGAATACCAATGAAGGACTCCGTCTTTTTGACAATGAGTGCAAAATGATAGACGAGGTTCCTGTTACTCGGAATTGGCCCGCGGGCAACAACGGCTCTAAACAGACAATGGAGCGTATGGACGATCTTTCGTGGACGAACTCCTTGCAGTCGGGAGGGACACCAGGAAGAGAAAATACCGGTATGACTGCCGGAAAAATCCCGCCCGCTCAACAAAATGTTGGAACTCCCGCGTCTTCTTCACCCCCGAGCGCATGTACCATCGGACAGATCAACGTAAATACCGCCCCCAAGGAAGACTTAATGAAAATACGGCACATCGGGAGCGCACGCGCCGATGACATTATCGCAAATCGTCCGTTCTCGTCGCTCGAGGAATTACGCGGAAAAGTAAGCGGTATAGGCGAAGCGCGGCTGGCAGACATACTCGCAGAGAATGTTGCATGTGCGACTCGTTAAAGACTTTATATTCTTTAGAATATGCGAAAACGCCCTCAAAGTGGGCGTTTTTGCGCTTTAGCTGGGTGTAACTCCGGGAGGAATTACGCCTGTACCTGCTGTCCTGCTGGAGCTTCCGGGGCCGCTGGCGGCGTGCCAGCTGGCATGTTTGGATCCTGTGCGTTTACATTCATGTCGTCAGTCATACGATAAGAAACCATAATTATTGTGCCGATAACGACGACCGTCCAGGTTGTCGCACACCTTACACGCTCCGTCAATACTAAGAAAGATGCTTGGAAACGAGTTTCGTCATTTCGAACATGTTTACCGTCGCCTTGCCGCCGAAAACCTTCCTCAAGGCGGCGTCAGCATTGATATTACGCTTGTTCGCGGGGTCCTGAAGGTTGTTCTTCTTGATGTATACCCACAGAGCCTTGACGACCTCCGAGCGCGCCATCGGTCCCTTGCCGACTACTTCAGCCAATTCAGGGCTGATATTCATGGGCTTCATAAATGCAGAATTCGCTTTTGCCATAGTTTTGCTGTATTCACCGATTAATTAATAGATAGAGGTATTGTACCCTGCGCACAGGGTACCGCCAGAGGCCCTGGGGACAGTGTGGGTATTCGAAAATATGCTGTCCGGCCCCATTGTGTCCTGATATCTCAACACAAAACTACCCCGCTTTTGGCGGGGCAGTTCGGCATAAACAAACCGAAGAATACTACATCGTGGAAGACATGCCGCCGCCACACACCTTGCAGTTCTTCTTGTGAGTCACGACTTCATAGACCGCCGCAACGCCGACAAGAATATATACGAGCCATTCAAGCGCTGGCCATGAACCGAGGAGGAGGTAGACAAGATTCCAGTTGCCTCCCAAGAATCCCCCCAAACCCACCAGACCCCAGTTGACACCTCCCACGAGGAGAAGTATCCAACTTGTCATATGCAACTCTTTCATAGAGAAAAGGGCTTGTGTTGATTAATAATTCGACCCCTTTAGATCCGTCGAATAAGTATGGCAACATACCGAAAAGCGCGCCAGTGAGTTATCCCCCTCTACTACCTAGAAGCCTTATTTCCTCGTTTTTGTCTCCGATTCATAGATACGGCGACGCAAATCCGTCGTTGAATAGCCATGGTCGCGTGTATTGAAATACATTTCGATGGGAAGATCATGTCCCGTGTATGGCTTCCCTTTCCAATCCGTTCCGATGATGCGGATGTCTATGCCTAACTCGTTCTTTTTCAATATTTCGTATAACTCTGCCTCTGTGTCATACACGAATATTTCATCTATATATCGAATTCCCTCAAGAATTATTTTTCTCTCCTCCAGAGACATGATCGGCTTGTTTTTGTCGGCTCTATCCAAACTGGGGTCTGAGTGAAGACCGACAATAAAATGTTCGCAAACGGTTTTTGCCTCCTTGAACATTAAGACATGCCCTGCGTGACAGAGGTCAAACGCGCCTACTGTTATTCCAACTTTCTTCCCTTGTCTCATTGAAAAACAATATATCACGTCTTGAATGTATCAAGAACGCTTTATGGTACTATGGCCGAATGCAAGCCCCGTGGCTATACTTTGGCATGATTTTGCTGACAGAAACTGCAATGACTACAGATTTGAGACAAAGAACACTTCTATGAGCGCCGAAATTACAAAAGGGCAAAATAGAAGCGACGCCAAAGTTAGTTTGGGACAGGCCCTTCTTGCTTCGTACGAAAAAGATGAGGTGCTTTTACGCCTCGCTCGACTTCTTGTAGAGCACGGATGGTCTCTGCTCGGCTCGGAAGGCACGGCACGGTACCTCAACGAGAATAATATCGTTTGCCGTGATGTATCAGAAATTGTCGGTACGCCCATTCTTGGTCATCGTGTTGTGACACTTAGTCGCGAGATTCACGCCGCTCTTCTCTCTACTCCGAAAGATGCTGATGAACTGGAAAAACTTGGAATCATACCGATTGATTTGGTATACGTGACGCTCTACCCTCTCGAAAGAACTGTCGCCGATCCCTCTGCTACACCGGATGACGTGTTAGAGAAAACAGATATCGGGGGCCCGACACTCTTGCGGTCGGCCGCAAAGGGCCGTCGCCTGGCCCTTTCCGATCCTTCCCAGGTAGACGAGCTGGAACGCTGGTTCTCACGGGGAGCTTCTGGAGAAGAACGTGAAAAACTTGTCCGCCGCTTCGCGGCCGCCGCAGAGAGGCGCGTCGCCGATTATGTCGGCATTTCCGCATCATATTGGGAAAAGAGATCCGATTAGCATCAACATATGACTTCGTTGAAGAAAACGATGTTCCGCGAATACGATATTCGCGGCCGCGAGTCGGAAGAGGAGCTGAATGAATCATCGGTATATTCGATAGCACGCGGATTTGCGAAGATACTTCACGAAAATGGAATAACTGATGCCATACTAGCTCGCGATGCACGCGGTACGTCCGAATCGTTCAAGAAAAGCGCCCTAAGAGGGCTCGTGGAGTCCGGCATCAACGTTATTGATATCGGGATAGTCACGACACCCATGAGTTATTGGGCTCAGCACCATTTCAACGTGAGGGGTCTATGCACTATTACGGCAAGCCACAATCCCGTCGGATGGAACGGTCTTAAGCTCGGCATCGGGCTTTCGAGAACATTGCTCGCCGAAGAAATACAAGCTCTGTACGAAATAATCGAAAAGGAGGATTACGTGAATGGAAAGGGTTCCGTCCGTGCAGAAAATATTACCGAACCATACATGGCTGACGTGCTTTCCCGCATTAAGCTAACAAAGAGATTCAAGGTACTTGTGAATACGGGAAATGGCACTGCCGGGCTCCACGCTCCCGAGCTCCTGCGCCGAGCAGGTTGTGAGGTCGTCGAACACTACACCAATGTGGATCCTACGTACCCGAACTATACGCCGAATCCCGACGGTCTCGCGATGATGGAGGACACGGGCACGCAGGTCGTTGCGAATAAATCCGATATCGGTATGGCCTTTGATGGCGACGGTGATCGCCTCGGCATTACGGATGAAAAAGGCCAGGTCATATGGCCCGACCGCTACATGATTCTTCTCTCACGACATGTGCTTTCTAAGAAGCCAGGAGCAAAAATAGTGTTTGATGTGAAAGTTTCGGAGGCGCTACCGGAAGATATCGCCGCGCACGGAGGCGTGCCTATTATGTGCAAGACAGGTCACTCGTACATCAAAGCAAAACTCAACGAAGAGAACGCAGCGCTTGCCGGAGAAATGAGCGGCCATATATTCTTCGCGGAAAACTTCTATGGTTTTGACGACGCGTTCTTTGCCGCTCTCAAGCTGCTCGAGTATATGGGCGAGCAAAAGAAAACGGTGTCTGAAGTCGTCGCTTCAACTCCCTACTACACCTCGACGCCGACCATACAGGTTCAGACGACAGACGAGGATAAGTACCGTATCGTCGAGACCTTGACGAAGGAATTCAAGAATGAAGGGTACCGCGTTATGGATATAAACGGGGCACGTGTTTATATTGATAATGGGTGGGGTTTAGTTCGAGCTTCGTCAAATACTCCCACGCTCGTACTTAGATTCGAGGCTAAAGATGAAAAAACGCTTGAGAAAATACAGGGTGTATTCCGCGCAAAGCTTGCCGCTTTCGATACCGTGAGCGCACAGTGGGATATGTCCGGACATTGAGCGAATATGCTACACTAGCTCTTTCATGCCTCCCGCACTCGAAATAAAAGACCTCAAAAAGACCTACAAATCCGGCGCGGTTGCGTTAAGGGGCGTTTCTTTGAACGTGCCAGTCGGTGATTTTTTTGCGCTCTTGGGGCCGAATGGCGCGGGGAAGACGACCATCATCGGCATTGTCACCTCCCTCGTCAATAAGACGAGCGGCACAGTCAAGATATTCGGGCACGACACCGATAAAGAATTCGAGAAGGCGAAAACGTATATCGGGCTCGTCGGGCAGGAAGTGAATTTCAACCCCTTCGAAAAGCCGCTTGATATTGTGGTGAATCAGGGCGGCTACTACGGCATTCCGCGCTCGGAGGCCATTCCGCGCGCGAAGAAACTCCTCACTGACTTGGGGCTTGGCGATAAGATGCTCGGCCAATCAATGCAGCTCTCCGGCGGCATGAAGCGGCGCCTTATGATCGCTCGCGCCCTTATCCACGAGCCGCGCTTTCTCATCCTCGACGAGCCGACGGCCGGGGTTGACGTGGAACTCCGGCGCGGCATGTGGGAGTATTTGCGGAAGCTCACGGGTCAAGGTGTCACCATTCTTCTCACAACCCACTATCTCGAAGAAGCCGAGCAGCTGGCAAAACACGTGGCTATCATCAATAAAGGCGAGATAGTTGCAAGCGGCACGATGGAAAAGGTACTCGCGATGCACGGTGCCGAAGAAAAGGCGGAGAAAGGAGGATATCGCGGAGGCCGGCTTGAGGAAGTGTTCCTGAAACTCACCAGCGAAGCAGAAAAATCAAAGTTATGACGCATAGCGACCTTTATAAATCACAGCGAGAGAGGACGCACCTCTTTTGGGGTCTCTCGCAGGCCGACGGGCCGAGAGTGAGCGCTACGCCAGCAGGCGCAGATAGCGACCCCAAAAGAGGTGCGTCCTTCGAGCGAACCCTATGACGCCTAATCAAATGTGGGTCTCGTTCTATACGATGCTACGGAAGGATATCGTGCGTATGTTCCGTATATGGGTGCAGACGTTCTTGCCGAGCGTCATTACTGCGGTTCTCTATTTCAGTGTGTTCGGCGCCATTCTCGGCTCGCGCATAGGCGAGATGCAGGGGGTGGATTACATGTCATTCGTCGTTCCCGGTCTCGTTATGCTCGCCATCGTCACGACCTCCTACGCGAATACGTCATTCATGTTCTTCACGTCGAAATTCTTCGCGCGTTCGATAGATGAAATACTTGTCTCGCCCACTCCTGCGTGGTTGCTTATCGGAGGATTTGTTGCGGGCGGTGTTGTGCGCGGCGTTCTCGTCGGACTTCTGGTTCTTCTTGTCTCTCTTTTCTTCACCGGTCTTTCGCTCACCATTCACAGCGCCCTCATCATTTTCGGATTTGCGGTATTAACGGCCATTGTGTTCGCGCTCGCTGGCCTCGTGAACGGTATCTATGCGAAAACGATAGATGGTATCAACATCGTCCCAACGTTCGTCCTGACTCCCTTGGTCTACCTTGGCGGCATTTTTTACTCGGTGCATGTTCTTCCGGAGTGGTGGCAAACGATAACCTACTCAAACCCGCTCTTCTATCTGGTAAATGGCTTTCGCTATGGCTTTCTCGGCATTACCGACGTCGCGCTTTCGATCTCTCTTCTCGTTCTCGTCGCTATGACAGTAGTGCTCATCGCAATAAACTGGTACTTCATTAAAACAGGGCTTGGATTGAGGCAGTGAGCGTATACTGTCCGTATGAGTATCGAAGGCCAACCTGATTTCCCGGCACAGGAATCGATAAATTTCGAAGGAATGAACGAGCGTCTCGATACGGCACGCGAGCGCGCCCACAACATCCTCATGGCGACCGCGCACAGTGACGAAGAAAAAGTCGCGCGCATACGCGATGAATATCTCAATACCGACACTCAATTGGCGGATCTCGCGAATATGCTTATTGGCGCCACGAACCAGGACACTAGGGCCGACCCGGCCCGATACCGCGGCATTGCCCTCGCCTTTCTCGACATCCAGAGCGATTCAGGCGCCAGAGACTTACTCGATGAACGGGCGTAGTTATCTTTCAGTAGTACAATGCGTACATGATAGAGAAAAAAGGTTCTCCTAACATCATCCCATTTCGACAGACGCCGGAGATGACCAAGCGGATCGCTCTGCGGCACGAAAAATTGCGAAGAGAGAGAGCTGAGTACGCGCGGAGAATCATCAAACAGAATGAGTGCGATCAGGCGGAGCCCAATATATACAAAGATCGTCTCTCAGGAATAGATCTCGAGGTTATCCTCGACAACCATAAGATCGCGCCGCAGCGTTACAAAGCGCAATATATATTCGCGGTCGCTACAGAGTACTTGAAGCGCCTCGAGCAGTCGCCCGATCGCGGTGCGATCGATGTACTGCGCACTGGGCCCAGCGAATCCTACAAGAATCTTCTCTCGCTTGATAAAGAGAGGAGGGATTCCGATATTTTGCAAAAGGTAAGTGATGCCTTTGATGAACTTCAGGAACATGTGATGGAACATCCAGAACTTGGCATACGACCAGCTGAGGTTATGGGGCACGCGAACGCATATTGGAAACTTTCTGAAGAAAAGCGCCAGGACGAAATCAAGAATATGCTCAAACCCGGCCTCCGCGGTATAGAAGAAAATCGAGACTCTATTGAGAAATCTCTTGGCTTTTATATCGCGCACCTTGACCTGCTGTCAGGCGACGACTGATGAACCAATCATGGTGAGTGACGCGCAATGCGTTCTGCAAGCCCGATGTACGCCTCCGGCCGAAGCGACTTAAGGTGAGTCTTTACTTCATCGTTCACAGATAAGCCGTCGATGAATTCTGCGAAATCATCGAGAGATACTTTTTTACCGCGTGTTAATTCTTTCAGTTTCTCATACGGTACTTCCACCCCCTCTCGACGAAGGACCGTCTGTATTGCTTCTGAAATGACTTCCGGGTGCGCCCGAAGATCTTCAAGCATCGCCTCTTTATTCACGCTGATTTTCTCCAAACCGCGCGAAAGCGCCGTGTAGCCGACAAGCGCATGCGCGAATGCGGTTCCGAACACCCTGAGGACGGTCGAATCCGAAAGGTCCCGCTGAAGGCGCGAAATGGGGAGTTTTCGTGAGAAGTGCTCGAAGAGCGCGTTGGCGACTCCCAGATTCCCTTCCGCATTCTCGAAATCTATCGGATTCACCTTGTGCGGCATCGCCGACGAGCCGATTTCGCCTTCCTTCACTTTCTGCCCGAGCCATCCATCACTTATATAACGCCAGATGTCCTGAGAAAAATCTACCAGAATAGTGTTAATGCGCCTCATGGTATCGAAGAGCTCCGCGTAAGTGTCGTGCGGCTCTATCTGGGTCGTTATCTCGTTTAGTTCAAGCGAGATCTTGTATCCCACATTCAGTCGTACGATAAGATCTTTTGCGAAAGACCGCCAATCAACATCTGGGAGGGCGGCGACGTGCGCATTATAAGAACCTGTCGCCCCGCTAAATTTGACGAATATGGCCTGTTTTGAGAGCTGTCCTAGTTGTCGGGCGAGCCGCGACTCAAATACGCGCATCTCCTTACCGAAGGTGGTCGGGGTCGCCGGTTGGCCATGGGTACGTGCAAGCATCGCCGTAGAAGCGTATTTTTCAGTAAGAGTCATCAATGATGCTCGAATCCCCTCTATTGAGGGGATAATTTCTGATTGAAGAGCTCCTCTTAGCGCCATACCGTAAGCGGCACTGTTTATATCTTCTGACGTCAGAGCGAAATGCGTCCACTCTGCAATATCCTTGAGCGAAGTCGCGGCAAGTCTTTTCTTTATGAAATATTCAACCGCCTTTACATCGTGATTCGTTGCAGGGATTCCCTCATATCCCTCCTTCTCTATCTTTTTGACAATTGCCGCTTCCTCAAGCGATATGTGCGGGAGCTGCTGTAGAATGACCTTTTCTTCTTTAGAGAGAGCGCGTATGACGCCCGCTTCTGAAAGCGCCAGGAGATATTCGCACTCGACAGTGATGCGCTTGCGAATAAGCCCATACTCGCTGAAATGTTCCGCGAGCGACGCGACGATTGTGCGATACCGGCCATCAATAGAGCTGATGGCCGATAGCTGATAACTGGTAGATTCGTTCATATTTCTTTCTATGCGCTACAATTTATACGCTATAAGCTACTAGGTTGCGCTCGATGCGCGGGAGGATGGGCTCTTCGCCGGGAGTGAATGTGACCCCCGTTATCTGCTCATACATTTTTATGTAACGACGCGACATTTCTTCGACCATTTCGGGAGGTGCCTCCGGAAGTTCTTTGTCCTTATACGGATCACAGTTCTCCTTAAACCATAGGCGCAGGAATTCTTTGTCGAAATATTCGGGCTCCTTCCCTTTCCCAATTCGTTCTTCATACGAAGTTAGTTGCCAAAAACGCGAGGAGTCGGGCGTGTGTATCTCGTCGATGAGGACAAGTCTTCCTCTTTCGTCCGTTCCGAATTCGTATTTCGTGTCGACGAGAATAAGCCCTTGCTTCGCGGCGACCTCTTGACCGCGTATGAATAGTGCAATTGCCGTCTTTTTGATTTCTTCGAAGAGATCTTTTGTGATGAGACCTTCCGCTATCATTTCTGCAGGAGAAATTGCTCGGTCGTGTGTATCTTCCTTGGTAGTGGGGTCGAAGATAGGCGATGGGAGCTCCTGATTTTTCTTCATCCCGTCGGGTAGAGTGACGCCACCAAAATCCCGCTGGCCACTCGAGTAACGTGTCCAGATGGCTGTGTCAGTAACACCGGTAAGATATCCGCGTACAACTGCCTCGACCGGTACTGTTTTATACTTTTTAGCGACCGTCACATTCGGATCAGGAATCGCTATGATATGGTTTGGAATTATGTCTTCTGTAAGCTGAAACCAGAAACCTGAAATCTGATTCAATACCTGCCCCTTGTGCGGGATGTGCGCGATGATGCGATCGAAGGATGAATGCCTATCTGTGGAAACGAGAATAACGCGGTCTTTTTGAAGGTAGATGTCCCGAACCTTACCCTTCTTTCTCTCGCCGAGAAAAGTGAGATTTGTTTCTTTGAGTACTTCCATGTTTCTTTATACGTTAAAGTTCGATTATTGTCAAATACTCTCCACTACTCTCCCGGTGGCGACAAAACAGTGCTTGCTGGCTCAAAAATGACCTGCCTCTCACCCTTTTCTACCACGCCCAGTATGGTCATTCCATATCCGGCGTCCGTGCCCAACTTCACGATGCGCTCCATCTCTTCATGCGGCGCGAATATATAGTAACCGACTCCCCAATTAAATGTCTTGAGACAATCCCCAATAGCAACTTGCAGTTCCTCGTGATAATAATGAAACAACTCCGGCACTTCTGGCCAATCTCGAATACGATAGGTAAAGGGACGTTTGTCGAACGCTATCTTCCCCACTCCGTCGCCCGTGCCAGGCAAAAGAGTGTGTATCTCGACGCCCTCATCAAGAAGTGCTTCTACGAGTGCCACATATGAGCGGGCCGGTAGGAGCGCCTCTTCTCCCAGTGTTTTTCCATTCGCAAGTTTGGTCAAGAACTGCTCCGGCAATTTTAACGCCTTCTCTATGACAAGCGAAATGCCATTTGCATGGAGTCCGGACGATGTTGCGCCAATTATTACATCGCCGACAGCAAGCTTCTTTCCTGTGATGAGACGCCCCGCAGGAGCCACAATGCCTGTTACCGAGCCACTCATGGTGGCAATTTGTTTGACCGGCGGGCGCGGATTGACGATGTACTTCACGCTTGCACTCTCTCCCGCCGGAAGCGCCATGCCGACGTCTTCGCACACCTTTAAGAACCCCGAGGCAAGATCTTTCGTACGCACATCGTCCGCATACCAGGCACTCCCGCTCGCTTCCAGCTGGTCCGTGAATACGACAGGCATAGCGCCTTGTGCGATAACGTCATTCACGACTATGAGCGCCGTGTCTATTGCAATGGCATCGTAATACGTCTTCCCTGTTTTCTCATACATCCACTCGGCTATCCAGTTCTTGTTCCCGAGGTCTTCCTGCGTCTTGCACCAGATGTGCGGCTCGGAGCCGCGATATTCAAAAACCGCGCCGTGCGCGTGTGTCGCATCTTCGTTGATGTATACGCCGCGCTTGTTGGGAAATGAAAGGGTCTTCTTGCCCGTTTCTATCATCGCCATCTTGAATGGCTCCATCTTCGTGTAATCCACTCCCGCTTTTGCGTAGGCGCTTTGCTTAGTCATACATGTATTTCATATCCATCGCACTAAAGATATCATCAAAATTCGCACAAATCTTTTTCTTCCCCTCTGAAAAAGTGACAATGAAATGAAAGAGGATGTTCGGCAAACGCTCGTCCGTATCTACTAGACGCGCTTCGATTGTTACCGCACAAGTGCTTGGAACTTTGAACGTCGTTCCTTCGTTTATAAATATGCGCTTTGTTCGAATTGCTTCGCGAATTTCAAAAAAGGTGCCTCCAAAATCGAGCTCCTCTCCATACGAACCAGGAATGGTGTGCCCGAGATTAGTTTGATACGGATCTTGAACAGTTGTCATCCAACCGATTTTCAAAGACCTGCTTTGAAAATGACCAATTGCATGTGTGTATATATCAGACAAACTCTTACCGACCTCGAGATACTCAGCGGCATTCAGTATCGCATCGTGACACGCACGAATGTGTTTCTTTATATCGTTGCGCGTGCCAGCGTAGATAGTCAATGCGACATCTCCTATCATGTTCGTCTGACGATCCACGGAAGAGGCGTACACGTGCCCGACGGTTTCTTTTTCAAATCTGGAAGAATTATTCGGCCAGAATTGCTTATCTCGCAGTGAATTGTATTGCAAGCGTTCGAACGGATTCATTCCCCATAGAACGCTGATTCCCTGTGTGGGCGGGTCATACCAGCCCGCTGGATATAATTGACTCCGGGCCGACAGCCCTTTCAGGATATCGGCACGAACAGCGGACTCTGTCTTAGTCTCTGGAAATGCGAGCGCTTGAGCAAGAATTTCGGATGTTATTTTGCGTGCTGTTTGTACTGCGGCGATACGGTCAGCAGGTGCCGTCATAGCAGTCCTTTTTCCTCCAGGTATTTTGTAAATCCTTTTTCCTGCAATTCCTTGTCCTTGGAGGTTATATCCTCCGCCATTTTCTTTTTGTATTCGGCGACTTTTGTGCGAATAGCATCATCTCCGGCGCCGATTATCTGCGCGGCCAATATCCCTGCGTTCTTTGCCCCGCCGATGCCGACGGTCGCGACGGGTATGCCCGGCGGCATTTGTACCGTAGAGAAAAGCGAGTCAATGCCTGCGGCCCCCATTTTTCTGCTCAAGAGCGGCACACCAATCACGGGAAGCGCGGTGTGTGCGGCGACGACGCCCGCGAGATGCGCGGCGCCTCCGGCGCCGCAAATGAATACCTTGTATCCGCCCGCTTCGCTTTTCGTGACATACTCGACGACGGCTTCAGGCGTCCGATGAGCGGAAAGTGTGTGCACTTCACTGCCTATTCCGAATTCCTCCAAAACTTTCGCGGCTTCCTGCATGACAGGAAGATCCGAATCCGAACCCATCAATATTCCTATAATTGGTTTATTTGTCATAGAAAGTATTGTACTGCATTTCTAAACAATTGAATGCCCGGACCCTCTTTCGGCATTTCTTTTCCTTTCCGCACATATTCTTCGCGCAAAAGGGTCCAGTGTGGGAGCGCCGTGAAGCGTACCGCCCGCTCGGGATGCGGCATAAGACCCAAGACGCGGCCGCCATGCCCCAAAACACCTGCGATATCCTCAAGCGAGCCATTCGGGTTTGCGGGCAGGTCAAAATGTCTGTACATCTCGCCTTTTGTGTATTTCACCCCTATGGAACTCGCTTTACTAAGTAAAGCGAGTTGAACTGGTGGCGCGTAATACTTCCCTTCGCCGTGAGCAATGGGCAGAGAAAGCGATGTAATGCCGCGGAGCCACGGGCTATCATTCTCCACTTTCAGATCAACCCATCTGCATATATAACGCGGCATATCGTTGGAAATTAGCGCACCGGGAAGAATTCCAGCGCTTGTGAGTATCTGGAAACCGTTGCAAATACCGAGCATCAGAGTATCGCGCGTGAGAAATTCTTGCAATGCGCCTCCAAGATGCGCTTTTACTCTGTTGCCGTATGCTTTCCCCGCACCAGTGTCATCTCCATACGCAAACCCACCTCCAAAAACAATGATGTGTGCTTTCTTCAATAAGTTCGGTCGGGCAATAACATCGTTGAGATGCACGATATCCGCCGTGGCACCCACAGACTCAAAAGCGGCTTTCGTTTCATCCTCGGTATTAAGACCGTATCCCGAAAATAGTATGACGTGCGGTCTTTTCACCCCGTTAGAAATAGTTGGGTTACGTTTCCTTTTCAATTTTTGCTGATTTCTAACTGGGTTCATATATTATTTTTAATCTAATAGCTCCTTTCCCAAGTCGTCAAGAAACACTGCGACGGAATCTTTACGCTCGGGAAAGTCTCTTTCCGTTTTCATACCGTGAGGTAACCCGCTCCCGATAAGCGCGTGAAAAGATTCTACTCTCTGCCATTGTTCAGGATATTTTCCTTTCATGCGGCCGGCATACTCGGCTATCACTTCGTTGACTTTGAACATCGCTTCTTCATCACCCCTCGCCTCCACAGTCGCTATGATTTTGCTCTTCCGCTCTTTGACTGCGCGAGTCATTTCAGTTTCTTTCGGTCTCAATAGTTTATCTAATGACATATCACCATTCTTTAAAATACGAGCGGTAGGCGTCGGTGAGCGACGGGCACGGCACGTCGACACGCGCACCGGGAAGCTCGATGGAGAGATCGGTGCCGCTTGCCTCACCGATACGGGCGTGCGGGATGCCCTTTAGCAATTTTTCGAACGCTTTCTCACATGTCGAGCGGACGGAAACAAGGATGCGACCTTGAGATTCTGAGAAGAGGATGGCATCGGATTGTCTCGCCTTGCCGGGGATCCTAGAGAGATCTACGCGCGCACCCATCTGCCCTGCGATGGATTGTTTCGCGAGCGCGACGCCGAGACCCCCGCGCCCCACACCCAGTATAGAGGCGACGAGCCCCTGCGCATTCGCCTTCACTATAGCGTCGTACACTTTCGCGTTTCTCTTTACGTTCACCTTCGGAGCATGTCCGCCACTCAGACCGAGCATCGCGGCATATTCCGAAGCTCCAAGTTCATCGTTCGTTTCTCCGACAAGATAGAGCACATCCCCTGTGCACTTCCAATCTATCGTCATCGCACGCGCGACATCAGGGATAATTCCAAGTGCGGAAACAAGAAGCGTTGGGAGAGCCGATATATGGACAAATTGGCCATTCTCACCAAATCCGCGAAAGTCATTATGCATTGAATCCTTGCCGGAAATAAAAGGCGTTCCATACGCGACCGCGATGTCATAACACGCCTCGGCCGCTCGTTTCAGTTCGTATAATCGCTCCGAGCTCTCTGAGATAGACCAGCAGAAATTATCCAGAATCGCGAGATGTTCTCGCGACGCACCCGCACAAATTGCGTTTCGCACGGCCGTGTCTATTGCAGTTGCCGCCATCGCGTATGTATCGATAGCCGAATACCACGGACAATATCCGTGCGCGAGAATAATGCCGCGCGATGAGTCGGGTAGCGGCTGGAGCACCGCCGAATCCGCATTCACGCGACCCCTGCCATGCAGGGGCTTCGTCACGGATGTCCCCTGCACTTCAAAGTCATACTGTTCGGAGATGAATGCGGTCGAGCCGACGTTGGGACGAGCCAAAATATCGAGCAGCGTTTTCTTTAAATCAACCTCACGAGATACAGTGAGGTCTGACCTCACTGTATTAGTGAGTTTGGTACGCTGATGTATAATTGGTCGCCCGTCATGCAGGAATTTCAAGCTCATGTCCATGACGGTTTTTCCGCGATAGCGCACGATGCATTTCCCCGATTTCGTAAACATGCCAATACGCGTCGCCTCCACATCGTGGCGGTCCATAATTTTCTTGAATGCCGGCCATTTCCCTTTAGGCACGGCGAGCGTCATGCGCTCCTGCGATTCTGAGATCCATATCTGCCAAGGTTCCAATCCAGAATATTTGAGTGGCACTGTATCCAAATCAACCATGCATCCGCCTGCCTCGCGTGCCATTTCGCCGACCGATCCGGAAAGGCCGCCTGCGCCATTGTCGGTAATGCTGTTGTATAACCCTTTATCTCGTGCTTCGCGCACGATGGCATCCGAAAATTTCTTCTGCGTAATAGGGTCACCGATTTGTACGGCGGTAGCGGGAGATCCTTTAGAAAGCGATTCGGAAGAGAATGTGGCGCCGTGAATGCCATCTAGGCCAACACGGCCGCCGAGCATCACGATATAATCGCCCGGCCGCGCTCTCTTTTCATACATTTTCCTACCAAGAACTGTCCTTGGTAAAAGGCCGATTGTGCCGCCAAAAACAAGTGGCTTGCCGCGGAACGATGGATCGGTAGCGACAAATCCAAGAGGTGTGGGAATTCCGCTTTGATTTCCGCCCGCATTAATTCCGCGCACCACTCCCTCAAGAATGCGGCGCGCAGGCAAGAGTGTTTGCGTTTTCTCTTTGTCACGAAACAATGTGCGTTCATCGTGAGGATCGGCAACACAGAAGCCGTACACGTTGGCGATGGGCTTAGCGCCCAATCCAAAACCCAGGCAATCACGATTCACGCCGACGATAGCCGTGACCGAGCCGCCGAAAGGGTCGAGTGCCGACGGCGCATTGTGCGTCTCCACCTTGTGTGTGACGAGGTACGTATCATCAAAAGCGATAGCGCCGGAATTATCTTTAAATACGGATACACAAAAATCTTTCTTACCCTTTTGTTTCCGGATTTTCTGCGTCGCGCCTTTTATGTATCGGTGATAAATCCCATCACCGACCTCATCCAGTGGATCTGCGAAAATCGTGTGTTTACAGTGCTCCGACCATGTCTGTGCGAGTGCTTCCAGTTCCACGTCAGTCGGGTTCCTATCGAGATTTTTGAAATGGGCGCGAATAACTTTCATTGCGGAAAGTGAAAGCGCAAGAGGACCGCGACGACTGCCGTCAGCGTCCTTGATTCCCTCTTTTCCAATACGCGAAAGCTCTTCATCGGAAACATCGAGATCTACTTCATCGACAGATTTCCGTACACTTTCGAGCTTCACTTTCGGAACAATGATGGGAAATCCTTCTTGAACCTCCGCCGCAGAGTAAATGTTCACGCGTTCAATTAGCTGATTGTGGAGTTCGTGCGCGCAATTTTCAACTTCTTCCCTCGTCAATGTGCCGGACAGAAACAAAAAAGTGGACGAGTACACTGCTTCGTCCGCACGGAATTTGCGCCTCGTGGAATCTTCTATCGTCTCGCGGGCGGTCTTCCCGACATTGTCTGTAACTCCGGGCAGATACCCGATTTCAATAGCGTACGCATAATCCTGTGGGTGCGGGATGCTTTGCGTTGAGTATGTTTCTGTGAGCAAATTGGTGAGCCGACCCGCGGCGCGTTCGATTTCTTTTAAAGAGAGGCGCGTATCTATGGTATACACTGCGGCTGTCGCGACGGCAGAAAGAGAGATGTCGGGAAAAATTGTTTTTAGAGTTCCCAAGTAGTGCCGGGCACGTGCGTCTCCTACCTTCGAGGAGACAGCTATCCGACGTATCATGACCTATGCTACAAGCCACCGATGCAAAAATCAAGCTTGAAAAAATAGAGACTGCCGATACTTAATCACTCGCGCAACGAAGGCATGTCTTCTGATGCTTTCTCGTTTTTATGTATTTGTCACCACATTTGCACACAGAAATTTTGGTTCGCATGGGCTGTGGAGGTTTCATTATCCATTTCATAGGTTTTTGATGAAGCAAGGAATCTACGTTGAAAGAGAGATCGTCGCTTTATAGAGCCAAAATATCGGCTCATTCGGCTCACAATACCACAAAAATGACCCTCACGCAATGGGTTCCAGTGTCGGCCTCCTATTTCCGCATGTTCGACATCGAGTGACGACAAACGCTAAAGGTGGTAGCGTTTCTTTGGGTACCTTTAAGATTAACCGAGGAGAAAGGTGATGAGGAACGCGAGCGTTGCTCGAAAAATCCTCGGTGTGGACTTCGTCACGCCCGAGGAAATGATGTCGGCTCGCCCCGGCATCGTTTATACCAACTCGCAAATGGCGGAGTTTGAACGGAATCTGCCATGTGGCGAAGAACTTGAGTTTCTTCGCGACCAGGAGGCCACTCTCGTCCCCGGGCCGCAGGCGAGAATGTCGCTTCTCGACATCCGTGCGCTCAGGAGCGAGTACTTTTACTGCAAGAACAAGAAAGGGTGGTACTCGCATGTTTGCGAGAAGTTCTCCCGTGAAGATACTGTGGGGGTGAGATGGCTGAAACTCCGCAAGAGGCCAATACCATCCTCGATCGGCAAGAGCTGGGACGAGATGCGGCCGCAATTTTCTGGCACCGAATATGTGCCAAACGTTGCAGAAGTGTCGTGGGTGGATACTTCATATAAGGCCGTCAGGGGAAGTTATTTGTTTTCTGGCATCCTTGTGTGGACATCGAGCTTTGATTCCTGTGATCTTCGAGTCTATCTCGGACATCCCAGTGAAAAAGGTGTCAGCATTAACGCCTTCAATGGACCCCACATCTCCATCGGGTGGGCGTTCGCATGGAAATAAGGACGTTCCTGCCGGAATACTTGAGCTCCGCGCACCTCTTCAGACGCGGAGCTTCTCATTTTTAGTGTTTTGAGGTTCTCGCTAACCCTGCCCCCGCTCCTCACTTTGTTCAAGCCGATCTGCTCAGTCTCGTGAATTTTGCCATCAAGCCCCGCCCACCGGTAGGCAATCCCACAAGGCATATATTATGCTTTTTAGTTTACGAGCGACGTAGAGCGAGAGATCCGAAAGCGAACTTTCGTATTTGAAGCGAGGTGCTCGAAACCAATGCATTGGTTTACCATCTCAACGCTCCTCGGAATGGTCTACTTAATGACTTCAATCGAATAAACGTCAGCGGCAGATTCTTCGTAAGGATGTGCCTCTTTGATAGCCCTCAATACTTCTTTCAGACTCTCTTCTTGGCAAACAGTTTCGATTCGCTCCTCCTCAACCGATTCAAGTCTCCCGACTTCTCCTATTGTGGGACTAGCGCCATTTTCTGGCTTAAAACGCCCTACACCTTTTGAAGTAAAAGTACAGAAAGTATAGTTCCCTATCTTTCCGGCTCCTGCGTTGCCCATTGCCTCACGCAATTTATCTGCATGATCTTCCGGGACATATACAACTATTTTATAGTTTTTCATATGCTCCTCGTACACTGCCTGCCCGATTAAGAAACTCCGCTCTCGTTTGCACATTCGGCCTACTGACCTCAGTACTTCCTCGCTCGACGCTCGGTTGCACATTCGGCCTACTGACCTCAGTACTTCCTCGCTCGACGCTCGGTTGCACATTCGGCCTACTGACCTCAGTACTTCCTCGCTCGACGCTCGGTTGCACATTCGGCCTACTGACC
>Ga0209210_1000940_pt1 | contig 26646 bp, 32 predicted proteins | sample RifGroA1_FD_183991 | JGI IMG/M metagenome (GOLD analysis project Ga0209210, IMG submission 183991) | Contaminated groundwater microbial communities from Rifle, Colorado, USA - Rifle Groundwater A1 (SPAdes) (version 2) | ecosystem: Environmental > Aquatic > Deep subsurface > Groundwater >...
AGAGTCCGTAGAGACTACACGCCAAATACCCTTCGGGGTAATGATATAGTCCGACACTCAAAGTAATTTGAGATTACAGATCAAGCATAATCTTCCAGACCGGGTGCGATTCCCGGCCCCGCAACAAGGAGCGTAAGCGACGCAGTACTGAGCGAACGTAGTGAGTCGAAGTACAAAATCCATTAAAACCCGTCGCTAGACGGGTTTTTTATTGACAATATAAAATCGATATTAGATAATATAGTCAGTAAGTACACCATGGCAAAAAGCAGGCTCAAAATTGAAGCTAGGAAACTTAGGATTGAAGGTAAGAGTATTAAAGACATTGCCAGAGATCTAGAAGTTTCATCTAGTACTGCAAGCTTGTGGTGTAGAGACATAAAACTTTCTACAAAACAAATAGCTCAACTCGAAAAAAACTCAAAAGACCCTTTCTATGGCCGTCGTCTCTCCTACTCTCTCAAACAGCAGCTCACCAGAAAAGTAAAAGAGGAGCAAATTAAATCAGAAGCCAAAAATCTAATCGGAAACCTCTCCGATAGGGAAAAACTCATAGCTGGCACTGCTCTCTATTGGGCCGAAGGATTCAAAAAAGACAAAATGGCGGGTTTCGCCAATACCGATCCAGAAATGATTAAATTTGCTCTAGGCTGGCTCCAAAACCAATTAGACATTCCCACAAGCGAAATTAGACTCCGGGTCGGCATTAATGAAAGCCACCATCATCGGACTAAAGAAATTGAAAATTATTGGTCAAAACTTACCCAAATTCCCCTATCTCAATTTAACCGCCCTTTTTATCAAAAATCTACCTGGAAAAAGATATATGAACATCCAGAAAATTACTTCGGAACCCTAAGAATCAGAATTTCTAAGAGTACCGACTTATTAAAGAAAATAAAAGGATTGATAACAGGATTAACAACCACACCCACACCCACCAAGGAACTCCCACCCAGTCAAACATTTTGAATGTGTTACCAGAAAAATTCACTTGATTTTTTATAATATTCATCATATTGATGATATAGACCCACATTATTTGAAGGCAAACTAGGTTTTCAACCCCAATTTTTTTAAATAAAAAAGGCGCTCTCCCTTCAATCCACATCTTCATATACATATTGGATCTCCGGGTTAGCGCCTGGGTTGTTCCCTCAGCGTACTAACCACGTAATTATATCACATTTCATGCCTATCCCGAACGCGCATTGGCGTCTAGAAAATACTGCGCAAACACGTTGAACAGTCACGGCTCCAGTCCCGATGGCTATCGGGGCGCATAGGGATAGTTTTGCGCAGTATTTTTAGCCAATCGTGAGGGCGTGTTTCTCGGTTCACTCTTTGCACGACCAAAGAGTGAACAAATGGTAAAATATATGGGCATAAATTTATGGCTGGGTAGCTCAATGGCGGAGCAGGGCCTTCATAAGACCACGGTTGAGAGTCCGAATCTCTCCCCAGCCACTAATCACTTACATACACCTTCCACCACTTCCGCCAGTTAGGCTCGCCATTGAGATTTGAGATTTGAGATTTGAGATCTGCGTTGTCAGGCATGACAACGATCGTTTCTCCCTCCTTCCCGAGTCCCAACTTCTCTCTCGCCTCTTTTTCTATAAATTCCGGACTTTGCACCTCCGCCAACCTCTTTTGCAGCTCTTGATTTTCTAGCTCCTGACTCCTGACTTCTAACTCGGCTTGCTTTATTCTCTCCCCCGCTTTCCACAGCTTCCACACATTCCTCCCTAGCCTTACCGTAAACACCCCCAGCACTATCACTGCTCCCCAATACACCAGTTTATTTTTTACTTTCATATTGCTTCTTTCCATCATATCTTGTAGAATCCCTAAACGAAAGATAACCTGTAGTATGAATACCTTACCCACACCAGTTAGCTTCGACATCGCCCTAGAGAAGTTTGTAACCTATCTCAAAACCCAAAGGCGCTCTTCTGCTACTGTTATTGCATATAACAGCGATCTTATTCAGCTCAAAAAACACTTCGCAGAACGCCGCATTACCCAAGTCACCACTCTTGTCTCCCAACACCTCCAAGACTATCTTCTCTCGTTATCAAGCAATGGTTATACCGCCAAATCAGTCAGTCGCAAGATTAATTCCCTCAAAACATTTTTTAAATTCCTAAATCAAAATAATCTTACCCCCACCAACCCCGCCTCTGAATTAGCCCATCCTAAATATGAGTCTTCTGCCCCCCGCATTCTCACCCCCGCCGAATACTCTTCCCTACGCGACGCTGTCCGCCTAGATATTAGGATGTCAGCGGTAGTCGAACTCCTCTTACAAACCGGTATGCGCATCTCAGAACTTGCTAACCTGCATACTGAAGACATCAAAAAAACAGAGGTGTACATTCGCCCCCAGGAAAATAACGCCGGACGAACTGTCCCCCTCAACAAATATGTCTCCACCGCCGTTGCCAATTATCTAGCCATTCGTCCTTCTGTAACCGACCCCCATCTTTTCGTCACCAAAACTGGCCATCCTTTGTTAATCAGAAACATCAGAACCGCCATCGACAGGTTTTTTAGAGTGGCCGACGTCAAAGGAACCAAAGTCAATGATCTGCGCCATACTTTCATGGCCCACCAGCTCTCCGCCGGCTGCGATCCCCAATATCTATCCCAAATCGTCGGCCACAAACGCCTCACTTCCACCACCAAATACCTCGACTTCATTAAACCCTGTTCTGGACCTTTAACCACTCGCCTCGTTGAACTGTAATATAATCGGCCCATGACCGATATCCTCAAACTTCTTGATTCCCTAAACATTAAATACACCCGCCTCGACCACCCTCCGGTGTATACCTGCGCTGATGCCGACAAATATTGGATCAGCTCCAAAGCCGCCCACACCAAAAACCTGTTTTTAAAAACCCAAAAAACCTCTCATCACTACTTTCTGTACATTTTGGCGTGTTCCCAGCGGGCCGATCTAAAACAACTGGCTAAATCCTTGAATCTCTCGTCCCGGCTAACTTTCGCAAGCGACCAAGAGCTAAAAGCTATACTGGGCCTCACTCCCGGCTCCGTCTCCCCCTTCGGTTTAATCAATGACAAAAATCACCTCGTCACCGTTCTCGTCGACCAAAGGCTAACGACCAAAGACAAACTGCTATTCCACCCCAACACCAACACTGCCACCTTAGAAATCAGTCTGGATGACTTCCTCAAATTCCTCTCTCACACCAACCACCAATTACAAACTGTTTAAGATTTAGAGTTTAGAATTTAGAATTTTCCGCTGTGGGCCCGGGAGGATTCGGACCTCCAACATACTGTGTATAAGACAGCCGCTCTACCATTGAGCTACAGGCCCAGTCCCTATATTTTACTACAGCTTCGCCCTCTCGTTAATCTCCGCCTCCACCAGCCGCACGTCCTTGCCGTATTTCAGCCTCGACAACTGCTTAATCGCCTCCGCCAATTTCGGATTATATAACGCCTGTTCCGCTTTAAGATCTTTAGTCACGTCCATACTGAAAGCCGGCACCGGTTCGTTATTCACAATCGTTTTGATATACACGTTATATTTCTCCACATTCAAAATGTCCGCTTCAGTGAAGGTCGGCGAAAATTCATGCTGCAAATACTGTGCGTCAGACACGCCGGTCCGGAAAGTCATCGTTGTTCCCACGTTGCCAAAAATAGCGTTCTTCACTTCCTCCTCCATCTGCCCGATAAACTGGTTGGCCACTATCAGATTCAATTTATATTTCCGCGCCTCGGACAAAATGGTAGCAAAATCCGGCGTGGCAAAATTCTGAAATTCATCCACATACAAATAAAACGGCCGCCGTTGCGCTTCCGGTGTATCGTACCTGGACATGGCCGCCATCAGAATTCTGGGTACCAGGATAAGTCCCAAGAAATTGGAGTTTTCCTCTCCCATCTTGCCTTTGGATAGATTCACAATCAAAATTTTTCCCTCGTCCATCACTTTTCTGAAATCAAACGCGCTCTGCGACTGGCCAACAATATTTCTGATCATCTTGTTTGTAATAAATCTTCCAAACTTGGACACGATATAATCCAAGACTTCGGACTTATGAAAATCCGAAGTCTGTGCAATCTGGTCCGTCCAATACCGGCGCACGATCGGATCTGTCACTTTGGGCAGCATCTCTTGCACAAATTCAGATCTCTGCAGCGCCTGCACTACTTCCACAAACGTCCCCCCAGGGATGGCGTCCAATACTGTCAGCATGGCATTTCTAATAGCGTGTTCAAATCTGGGGCCAATGATGCCTGTTTTATGCGGGTCATACAGTTTGTACATGAGGCCAATAATCGAGCTGGCCACCAAGTGCCGTTCTTGTTCCGTCCGAGCGTCAATCATATTCAGCCCCATCGGCCGCTCCGGGTCAGACGGATCAAAGAAAATTACATCCTCCGCCCGTTCGGGGGGAATATATCCCAAAATATCTGTCGCTAAATCGTGGGGATCAATAATTGCTATTCCTTTTCCCGCCCGGATGTCCTGCAAAATCATGGTTTTCATCAGCTGGGTTTTTCCTACTCCCGTCCTCCCGATAATATACATGTGTTTCTCCCGGTCTATATCGGAAATATATACCGGCCGGGTCACTCCCCGGTACACGCTTTTGCCTAAATACAATCCGTGATCCGGTATCCCCTGGGGTGCCGGTGCCCGTTTGGCATTCAGCCAAAAGATGTGTGGCGTCTCAATGGTTTTGTTGGGAAAATGGTAAATGCTGGCCAACTCTTCAGTGTTTAATATCGTTTTTCCTCCCCACCACAACATGGGTTGATATCGGTAAATAAAATCGGTCACAAACGTTCCTTTCATTCTCACTTTTTTGCCTTTGAAACCATTCAAATCTCCATTGAACTGCTCGAAGGAAGCCCGGATATTAGCCAGGTGGGCTTTGGCTGAAGTTTTATCGTTAGAACACACCACAATTCTCACTGTCGTTTCAAATCCAGATTTACTTACTTTATTATCCACCGCTTCCATTACTTTGGGATCTACTTTGTAGCTGGCCTTTTCGGGATCACTTTCCGCTTTCTTAGTTTTCCCAATCCATGCCCGCCCTTTCCCTTTCCACTTATTGTCTGCCGGGGCAATGAGTACCTGCACGTGTGCCCCTTCCCCATCCCCCATCTTAGCCAATGCCGACGATAACCCTGCCAGCGGATCCACCGTCAGATTTTTGTACACCTGAATCGGGTTATAGGCGGAGTTCCGCATTACTAGCCAAGCAAATTCCACATTCCCAGTTTCCGTAAATATATTCGGCTCCTCCACCACCTGGATATCTGCTCCGGGGTAACTTCCATGGATCTGTTTTTCCGTCAGATCTCTTAGTTTCTCCGGCACAATAATGTAAAACCGGATGTCTTCCTTTCGAGCCACCAATTCAAAGGAAATGTGCGGCTGCGTCTGCAAAAAAGAAAACCAACCAAAGGGTCCAAGTGACCCTTTTTTAATTGAATACAGGCTAGCATAAATTTGCTCCATGGCGTCAATCTTTATTTCGTTTTCTCTAGGTACCGCCACTTGCAGACACACCATCTCCAGGCTTTTTTCTTCCCGGTCTTTGTGCCTATACCACAAAATCAGCAAATAGCCGGAAATCACCACCGTCAAAAACAACACCGCCACCCCCAGCATCAGGGTCATCAGTTGATACACCAAAAGTGTCAAATCCGCCATGTTTTTATCTTACCATCTTCAGCTGTCGCAGACACCATTCCGCTAACCAGCGAATGGCTTCCCATACTTTATGATGCAAGCCTTTCTTAATCTGGTCGTCAGTCAGCGGTAAGGTCACTTTCGGCTTCTGCGGCGCCGCCGCTCCCACCAGCACTTGCTGAGTGTAATCGTCCACCACTGGTTTAGCCAGCTCCGCTTCTCTCTCTACTTTTTCAATATATCCTTCGCCTTCCTTTAGCTTTTCTTCTTCCACGTTCACCGGTATTTCCTCAACTACTTCTACTCTCCCGCCCTCCCGCTCTCCTGCTCTGAAGCTGGAAGCGAGCGCTTCCAGTTGTTCCTTAAACCTCCCTCCGGCGTTATACGCCTTCTGTGGATCCCGGGCAGCATCATCCATACATTAATCATATCAGAGCCGGTTGTTTTCGTCTCCTTTAACCGCCAGCGCATGAGCGCCAATTGTTCCACGTTCCACCTCTTAGGTGGAACGAGAATCAGCCTCTCCACGCTTTCTCTTCCGTCCTCATAAATTCGGCCGGCGTTACGATTTTTATTCCTTTATAGTTACCCAAAATCAACAGGTCTTCATCTCCGGTCACGATATACTCGCATTCTCCCTCAACTGCCCCCTCCAAGACTTTATTGTCTCCAACATCTCTCACCGCGCTTAAAACTTTCCTTGGCCTGACAATCTCAAAATCAACTTTCATTTGTTCCTCAAAATATTCCAAGTCTGCATCTCGAAAGGGAAATTTTTTATGAACCACCTCACTCAATTCAGCCATTAACGCTACCGTCGTCACCCCCACGAGTTTGCCGATCAAAACTATATCTAAAATCTTTTTTGGTGTGCCTCCAAAAACAATCGCCGAAACCAACACGTTCGTATCCAATACCACTCTAATTCTTTTTCCCGCCATGCCTATACTCTAGCACAATCCTATTTACATCCTCCTCGCTCTTAATTCCCATCTTTTTAGCTACCCTTTTTCCTGCCTTAAAAATCCTCCTCCACTTTTCAACCCTGTCCAAATACACCCTCACCGCCTCCCGAATAAGCTCACTCCGATTTCTATATTCATCCACGGCCACCAAGTCCATTCTGACCACTAGGTCACTAGGTAAAGCTATGTTAAATGTCTGCGTTTGCATATACATCAATTGTATATATCTTGTATATGTTTGTCAAGTCTTGACAACTCCAGCCGCAAAACGAATACTTACGCTTAATGAATCAGTTCTTGGTAATTATTAGAGGCGCCCCTGCCAGCGGCAAAACTACCATCGCTAAAAAGTTGAGAAACTTCGACAAAAAAATAGTCTGGTTAAAAGTGGACAATTTCAAAGATTTCTTCTCTGATAATTCAAGCCGGCAAGAACAAAAATACGTTGATCAAAGTGCCTTGGTGACTCTTGAATATTTACTAGATAACGGCTTCTCTGTCGTGATGGAAAAAATATTCTTTGACCCGGCAATAATTCCCCAGGCCCAAAACACCGCGAGAAAGAGAAATATTACATGCAAAGTATTTCAAATCAAGTGTTCCTTGCCCATATTACAAGAACGAGACAGATCTCGCCCCGGAATAAAAGAGGGCTGTAGAAAACCATTAGGAAACGAAGTTATCGAGAATATTTACAACCAACTAGAAACAACCTTTATATCAGACGCTGTTTCCCTAGATACCGAAAAATATTCCATTCAGCAGTGCCAAGAAATTATCCTCTCCACACTTCCTCTTTTACCCCGCGTGCCGCCGGCATAGCCTCTGGCGACGCACGGCCGTAACCTTGGCGAAGGAGGGTCCAATTCACCCACCTACCAAGCGTAAACAGCGCATCAGACAAGCGATTCAGGTATTTCAAAATGTTTTTCTCTTTTATCTCAGCAGAGACCACTTCCCGCTCCGCCCTCCGGCAAACTGCTCTAGCTATCTGCAAATTTCCCTTGGGGTATATGAAGTTAGATAGTTTAGGCAGGTCTTTTGTTAATTTATCAATTAGTTTTTCCAAGTGAGCCGTTTCCCCTGGTCTAATTCTTTTCTCAGATCCAGCTAGTTGAGATCCAATAGTTAACAAATTATTTTGTACTCTTTTAAGTTCGTCGTCGTGTAGCACGTGGTGTCTGCATACTCCAATCCAGCTATTCAACTCATCAATTGTTCCCAGAGCTTGGGCCAGTTGATCACTTTTAGCCATCCGTCCACGGAAAGTTCCGGTTGTGCCTCGGTCTCCAGTCTTAGTGTAAATTTTGCTCATCCTTTTGCCTTTCTCACCATCCCCACTTTCCTCATCTTTCTATCAGCCGCAATTAACTTGGCCTTGTCAATTTTTATATCTTTAATCCATGCACAATACTCCCGTATCGATTCTTCGATATTCCCCTTGGGCCTCCAGCCTAATTTTTTTATCTTCGATATATCCGAGACACTGTGCCTCGTATCCCCCACTCTATATTCGCCTGTTATCCGATAACCAGTTTTCGTCCCAATTCCCTTTTGTACGGCGTTAGCGAATTCTAACACACTTATCGCCATCCCTCCTCCCACATTAAACGTTTCATATTGGGCCCTGTTTTCCAGCATCATTACATTTGCCCTGGCTACATCCTTTACGCTTACGTAATCCCTTAATTGCCCCCCGTCTTCAAATATTACTGGCGCAATCCCTAACTTCATTCGGGTTACAAACAACCTCAACACACCAGAGTAACAATTTCTGTACGACTGCCTAGATCCTTGGACAATTGAATACCTCATTGCCACTGTCGGGATGTTGTACAGTTTTCCCAATCTCAAGCCAATTAATTCCTGCGTATATTTAGATATTGAATATTGATTTCTTGGGTCGTGGCCGTCCTCCGTCAAATCCAGTCGAGAAATCCCCCCTCCGCAAGTTGGGCATACCGGTTCCCATTTGCCCCGTTGCAAATCTTTCTCCTCTCGTCCCTGGGGAAAAACTGTCCCATGTTTTCTACATTCGTATTTCCCTTCTCCATACACAAATTGCGACGACGCCACCACCACTTTTTTGATGGGCAATTTCTTCTCCACAATCAGCTCAAATAAATTCGCTGTTCCCACTGCATTTGTCTCAAAAAATCTGCTGAAATTTGGAACCAGGTCTTGATATGCTGCCAGGTGGATCACAAAACTTACCCCCCCCAAAGCTTTCATCCAATCATTTTTACTTGCGACGTCGCCCTTAATTTTTGTAATTCGCCTGTCTAAATATTTTGGCCACCGCCCCGATCCATCATGCACGGGTTCACTCAAATTATCTAGAATCGCCACCCGATAGCCTTTTTCCAAAAGCACGTCACACGTATGCGACCCGATAAACCCCGCCCCTCCTGTTACCAAAACTCGGCTTTTCATTAACGGATATTAAAAATAACTTTACTCCCATCTCTAGCTAATCCCACCGGCATCTCCCTGCCTGCCGGCAGGCAGGCCGTAACTGCTTTTCTCACCGCTTCCCTTTTTCCCGTTGGCACAAACAGCGTCAGGAATCCTCCTCCCCCAGCCCCGGAAATCTTGCCCCCGATTGCCCCTGCTCTTTTAGCCGCATTGTACATCCGCTCAATTTCCGGGTCGCTAATCCGGCTGGCCAATTGCCGCTTCAATTTCCATCCTTCATCCATCAGTTTCCCCAAAGAGTAAATCTTGCCCGCCACCAATAGCTCCTTGGCCTCTCGGGCTTGTTTGGCCATTTTCATCAGCACTACATTTTTTGCTTTAATATTTTCTTTCTGTTCCTGCAAAATACTCCCCGCTGCCCGTGTCCGGCCGGTATAAAACACCATTAAACAGCTTTTCAGATCATCTAAGATTTCCTCCGACAGTTGCAAATCTTCCGCCACGATTTTCCCAGACTTTTTAAACTCCAAAAATCTTACTCCTCCGAAAGCCGCGATATACTGGTCCTGCACCCCAATGGGCTTCCCCAACTTCTCTATCTCTATCTCACAACTCTCTCTCGCCAATTTCTGGGCATCCACCGCCCGCCCGGTGTATTGATATAAAGCATTCAGAGTTCCCACTGTCACCGTACTGGACGACCCTAATCCGGATCCCGAGGACGGTACGTCAGATTGAAACGAAATTTCAATTCCGTCTTTAACTCCTACTTTTCTCATGGCCTCCCGCACCAGTTCGTGCTTTAACTCTCCTACTCTGTCTACTATTTCTTTAATCGAATAATTTACATAAATTTGCTTATCAAATCTTTCCTTGACGATTACATACACGTACTTATCAATCGCTGTTGTCACCACACACCCTCCATATTTCTTATAAAAATCCGGAAAATCCGTCCCCCCTCCCAAAAAACTAATCCGTAGCGGTGTCCTGGTAATAATCATCGGTCACTATTATAGCTCTTCCACTATTCAATGCGATTGGCTCAAAGCAATTGCCACCAACCCCTTTACTTTTCGCACACTGGCGTCTCCATCCCCATCCACTCCATCACCCACCACCCTCTGTGCTCGTTGTAGCAGTTGCAACACCTCAGCTTCATCTCCTCCCAGAAGAACGGCCGGAGTCCCCGCATTGGCCACGTCTCCGATTTTTTCTCCAATTACATTCATCGCCAGTCCCAAAGCAGCCGCCACTACACCACTAGGTGTACTTCCTTCCCCTCTCAGCGATCCGTTTCCCCTCTCTACTCCTGCGTACACAACATCACGTACAAGATCCCAGTTCATCACCCTCCTTCACCAGAACTCTGCCCTTTCTCTACCTAACTCCCTCACTATTTCAGCTATACTAGGATCCTCCTCTGCCATCTGCCTTAACTCCACTCCAGCGTAAGCTAACGACTCCCGCACTCTCGCCCCACTCACTCCAGACAATCTCGCCGCCTCTGTTGAATCATACCCCATCGCAGAAATAATAAAATCCATTTTTCTCGCTTGCGGTAGCCTTTCGGCCAATCTCGTCATCAACCATTCTACGGCCACTTTTCCCTCTGCCACCTCAGCCGTCGGATTAAACATTTTTTCCCTCCCCAAAAAATCCGCAGCTTAAACACCTATTCACCAAAAAGGTTCTCCCGTCCTCAAGTTTTACCGGTGACAAATAGTACGGACTAATTTGTTGCCCACATTTTAAACAAGGCGTGGGTTGTTTAATCCTTTCGCCATCATTTATTGATATTTGTAAATAAGGCATTTTTTCAAGAAATTTTTTCAAATAACTTTTCGAATTCGGTCAGATCTGTCAGCTCCAGATATACGCTGGCAAATCTCATCCAGGCCACTTTGTCGATATTTTTCAGCCTCTTCAAAACTATCCGACCGATGGTTTTCGAAGGAATTTCAGACACTTCTTTGCGCCTGACCTCCCTTTCCACTTCATCGGCCAATTGATTAATCAGGTCAATCGACACTGGTCTTTTGTCAAAGGATTTGATCGTCCCCCGGACAATCTTTTCCCTGTCAAATGGTTGGCGGCTGCCATCCCGTTTGATCACAAAAATTGTCGGTCCCTCAATTCTTTCGAATGTCGTGAAGCGCTTTTGACACTTCTCACACTCGCGCCGCCTTCTTAAGCTTTGTCCGTCTTCTGCTACTCTTGATTCCAACACGGATGTCTCCGAGTTAGCGCAAAATGGACATCGCATATTTAGTGGCGACCTCTAGACTAAGACACTAGATCTAGTGCGTCAACTATCAACTTCTACATCAGAGGGGATCATTTGAACGTCAAAGTCTCGTTTATCTTCAAGGCTGGGTTGAATTCAGGTTTGCTTTCCAAAATCTCCTTGTGTTTGGCTATCGCTTTCTCCAAAGTCATCTCTATGCTCTTCACATCCCGCCCCAGCTTAGATAACTTTCTTACTCGAATCACGGCTCTTTCTAGATACTTCTCGGCCTTTGTTGCTGTAGAAACGGCCAAATCCATCTTTCCTCCTTCAGCCAATGCCAGTGCGGCCCCTACCCTCTTGTCTGCGTACAACAGCTCCTTTTCAGCTCTCCTCACCTCATCAAAAATCAGCAACAGCATCACCCGGTCTCTCATCGCCTTCAACTTATATAGTGGGCTATCGGGCAGCACCCCCGGATATGGCAAGTAATACTCCACTTTCACCGTCACCGGCTCCACGGCTCTTGCAGAATATACCGACACAAACAAAACCACTAATCCAAACAGCATCGCCACCGAACAGCCAATCAGGGCGTTTCGCAAATTACCCCAGGCCGACTCGATAAAAGAGCCCTTATCGGACAAGTTTTGTCCACTGGCTTTCATACCCGTACCCTCCAGTATATCTCGCCCTGTCAAGTATTTCAACCAACCCTATCGCACTGTATCAGGGACTTTTCCATCACATCCGCAATTTCCCCGATTAATTCTTTCGCTTGTTCCAAAGAAATAAACTCGTGGTGGTCGGGGAAGAAGTGAAAAGTCCGGTTTCTGGCCTTCTTCCACACCTCCCACATCTCCATGGCCGTTTCCTCCCCCTTACACGCTAGCGTTAACCTGTCATACACCCAATCCCACTGATACCTTTTAGGTAAATTAGGATTCAGAGCTTTCCCCACTCTAAACCGGTCTCCACCATATTGTTTTTTATTAATCAGTCCCAAGTCATAAAACAACTTCTTCAAAAATCCTTCGTACGCCTTCGCCATCGGAAACACCACAAAGCTATAATCATGCAACCCCTCCTGTAACTTTTCCTCCCTCTCCAACAAAATAAAGCTTTCTCCCGCCAGATCCCGCATGGGATCGGTCAAATATTTCCACCAATTTGCATTTTCAAAATCCATCAAGCCAATCTTACCGCTTTCGGATAAAACTCGTCAAAGGAGAAAAATGTTCCACCTCTTAGGTGGAACATAGGTGGAACACACCAACCACCCAAACAACTCCGTTGGTACCAGAGGCTGCCACCATCATGGTCACCCACTCGCCCTTTATCCGGCCCTCCTGCAACATAAACCTCATCCGCCATCCATACCCCCATTAAACTCTCCCTCTCTCTAAAAATCAAGGGGGCTAATCCCGCCAGGGCATGAGCGTCAAAAAAGTGCACAGCAAGCACGTTGGTTAGTCACGGCTCCAATCCCGATGGCTATCGGGGTGCATTGGGATTCCTTGCTGTGCATTTTTAGCTCATCTGGCGGGCGTGCTTTTCGGTTCACTTTTAGCACGAGCAAAAGTGAACAAAACTATACAAAACTTATCCCCACAGATGAAATAGGCCCCCGACGGACAGAAGTATTCCCAATCCCAGCCAGCCTAGGACGAAGATCACTACTGCATTTAATATCCAATCCAGCATTTTTTCCTCCTTGGGATCTAATTCTCCTCCTATCAGATCGTCCTTTTTCTTCACTGCCATACGGATAATATAATCCCCCCTACGTTATAATTCAAGAGTGAAAGAAAAAATCAAAAAAAACTGGAAATTATTACTCCTGCTCTCTAGCTCTTCTACTCTCCTGCTCTATTTTTTATGGGACTTACCTAACCCCCTCCGACTTACCACCCACCCCGCTCCTGCTTCCACTAAGCTCTTGGACCGCAACGGCAAACTGCTATACGAAGTTTTTGTCGGAGAGCGGCGCACTCCGATTGAACTTAAGTCCCTGCCCAAGTATGTCTGGCAAGCGACGTTGGCCGCCGAAGACCGGGATTTTTACTCTCACTCCGGCTTCTCTATACGAGGCATCGCCCGGGCCTTTATTAGTACTTTCTTCAAGCAAAAACTCCAGGGCGGCTCGACCATTACCCAGCAACTGGTCAAAAACGCCCTTCTAGAACCCGACCGCACTGTCAGACGCAAAATTCGTGAGTTCATTCTCTCCGCCGCCGTCGAAACGTTCTACAAAAAAGATCAAATCCTGGAGTTTTACTTAAACCAAGTCCCGTATGGTGGCACGGCTTACGGCATCGAGTCCGCTTCCCGCACCTACTTTGGCAAGCCCGCTGCCGACCTATCCCTGGCAGAATCCGCCCTCCTGGCCGGTCTGCCCCAAGCCCCCAGTTTCTATTCTCCCCTCTCCCGCCCGGAATTAGCCAAATCCCGCCAGGAATACGTTTTAAAGCAAATGCTCGATGCCAAATTCATCAATCAAGACCAGTGGCTAAAAGCTAAAGACCAACAGCTGAACTACGCTCCTCCGCCTAGTATCCAGGCTCCCCATTTTTCCCTGTGGGTCAAAGACCTGCTCATCCAAAAATACGGCCTTGAAAAAGTGGAGCAAAACGGCCTGATTGTCACTACCACTCTGGATCTAGATCTGCAAAATTTTACCCAGGCAGCCGTAGCTACCGAAGTTGGCCGCTTAAAGTCCGCTCGCGTGGGCAACGGGGCAGTCTTAGTCACTCAGCCCAAAACCGGCCAGATTTTAGCCATGGTCGGCTCCAAAGACTATTTCGATTCTAATTCAGACGGCAACGTCAACGTTACCCAAAGCTTGCGCCAGCCGGGATCGGCCATCAAGCCCATCAATTATGCTCTGGCCCTAGAGCACCGCTTAATTACCGCCAGTTCGGTTCTAGCCGACAAACCTACGTGCTTTTTAATCCCCGATCAGCCGCCTTACTGTCCCAACAACTACGACAATCAGTGGCACGGCCCCACTCAAGTCCGTTTTGCCCTAGCCAATTCTTTCAACATCCCCGCCGTCAAAGTTCTCACTCTCAATGGACTGGAAAATTTCGTGGCCTCGGCCTCCGCTTTTGGCATCACTACCTTTAAAGATGCCAAAAATTACGGCCCATCCTTAACTTTGGGCGGCGGCGAGGTCACCATGCAAGACCTGGCTACTGCCTTCGGCGTCCTGGCCAACGCCGGCCAGCGCGTTAATCTCAACCCTATTCTCAAAGTCACCGACCGCACGGGCCAGGTTTTAGAAGAAACTCCCAAACTGCCCTCCAACACCCGGGTCATTTCCACCGGCACCGCATATATTATTTCCCATCTCCTACTGGATAACGGCGCCCGCTCTGCCATGTTTGGCTCCAGTTCATATTTAGTCGTCAGAAATCACCCCGAAGTCTCGGTCAAGACCGGTACCACCAACGACCGCCGCGACAACTGGACTATTGGCTACAACCCCGATGTGCTCGTCGCCGTATGGGTAGGCAACAACGACAACTCCCCCATGTCTGCCGTCGCTTCGGGTGTCACCGGCGCCTCCCCCATCTGGAACAAAGTTATTTCATATGCGCTTAAGGATTCTTCCCAGCATTGGCCCGTCCAACCTCCAGACGTAATTGGCGCTCTAGTTTGCTCACTATCAGGCCTCAAGGCTCCGGATTCACCCCCAGCGGACTGCGGCCCCCGTTACGAATATTTCTTACGGGGTACTGTCCCCGCGGTTCAGACCGACTCTCTCCGCCGGGACATTCCCATTTTCCGCCCCACCGGAAGCCCCGCCAGTCCCAAACAAATTGTAGAAAACCCCGGAGACATCGAATACCAAAATCACGCCGTAATCTTTGATACCCTGGGGGGCCAGCTCTGCCTGGACTGCTCCGGAGGTTATGGAGAAGCCGACCTTGTCCACCTCGACCGCCACGGTCAAGCTATCAAAAACTAAATGCTATCTTGACATTCATTTAGATTTCTGATAAAAGTAAATGTACCATGACATATTCTTTACCTATCTCTTCTCAAAATCAGGTCACTCTTAATCGGGCTATTAGAAAGCATCTTGGCATTTCATCCCAATCCACAGTCACTGCTATCCCTACGAATCTTGGCTCCCGAAAAGTGGTCATTCTCGAACCCCCCACCCAAAGTTGGGTAGACCGAGTCGCTGGTATTGGAAAAGGCATGTATGGCAATGTCGATGAATACATCAAAAACGAACGGAAATCTTGGGATAGATAAATCGATCTTAAACAAAACTGTCGCTTTAGACTCGATGGTTTTCATCTACCTCATAGAAAAAACCGAACCGTACTTCACCACCTGTAGACACCTTCTTTCTCTGGCTGAATCTGGTCAAATAATAGCTCTCTCTTCCATTATTTCCGTACTTGAAACTCTCTCTCCTTCAAAATACATCCCTGCAGAGTACACTCAAACAGAGATTGTCAATTTCTTCAAAAGCACCCCCGGCGTCTCAATTTGCCCAGTCGACTGGCCAATCTGCCTCGAGGCTGCCCGCCTCCGCCGAGAAAACAAGTTTCTCAAAACCCCAGACTCTATTCAGTTAGCCACCGCCATCGCCAATCACGCAGACTTTTTCATCACCCACGATACTAGACTCCAAAAACTTCGCCTCCCCAACTTGAAAATCATCAGCCTCGACCGCCACGGCCGAGCCGTAAAGTAGTATAATTCCCCCACTCCCGCCCGTCGACTATGCGCAAATTTCTCATTTCTCTCGGCCATCCCCTATATATTCTCCTTCGGTTCTTATTTTCTCTCTCTCCTAAGAGACCCCGTCGAAAAGAAGTTGTCATTTACAAAGCTCCTACCCCCTATCTCAAAAACTTTCTCAAGTTTATATATCCCCTCACCCAACTTCGTTTTCCCAAATTCAAATTTCAAATTTCAAATTTCAAATTGGTGGCGCTGGTATTATTGGTATTTATTGGTATTTATTGGTATGTATTCCGTGGTCTTCCCGCTCCCTCCGCTCTCACCACCCAGCCTGTTCCCCTAACCACTCACATCCGCGACCGCCACGGCGTAGAACTGTACAAAATCTACGCTTCCCAAAACCGCACCCTGGTCAAACTGCCGGATATCCCGCTGCAGCTGCGTCAAGCCACCATCGCCATCGAGGACGCCGAGTTTTATCGCCACTCCGGATTTTCCTTGCGTGGCATTTTTCGCGCTCTCATCAGCAACTCCTCACTACTCACCACCCACAACACATCCACGATACAAGGCGGTTCCACCATTACCCAGCAACTGGTCAAAACGGCCCTTCTTTCCCCCGAACGCACCCTTCGCCGGAAAATCCGCGAGCTGGTTTTAGCCATTTTAGTCGAACTCAAATACCCCAAAGATCAAATTTTGGAAATGTACTTAAATCGGGTCAGTTTCGGCGGCGCCGCTTACGGAGTAGAAGAAGCCGCCCAAACCTACTTTGGCAAGCCCGTATCCCAGCTTACTCTGGCCGAATCTACACTTCTCGCTGGTCTGCCTGCCTCTCCCACCACCTACTCTCCCTACGGCGCCCATCCCGAACTGGCCAAATCCCGCCAAAAAGAAGTTCTCCGCCGTATGGTCTCCGAAGGTTTCATTACCTTCAACCAGGCCAATGCCGCCTCCGCGGAAGAGTTGAAATTTTCGCCCCAAACCATCGATATCAAGGCCCCGCATTTTGTCATGTACGTCCGCGAATATTTAGCCCAAAAATACGGCGCTTCCATCGTCGAGCAGGGAGGCCTGGAAGTCATCACTTCTTTAGACCTATCCGTCCAGCAATCAGCTCAAACCGCCGTCACCCAAGAAGTAACCAAGGTGGCCTACCTGCGCATTGGCAATGGCGCCGCCGTAGTTACTAACCCCCAAACTGGAGAAATCTTAGCCATGGTCGGCTCCAAAGATTATTTCGACATGACTCACGACGGCAATTTCAATGTGACCACCGCCCTGCGCCAGCCCGGCTCGTCCATCAAGCCCCTAAATTACGCCCTCGCCCTCACCCGCGGCTTCACCCCCGCCTCCGTTATCGACGATTCGCCCATTACTTACAAGACCCCGGGTCAGCCCAATTACTCCCCGGTTAATTACGACGGCAAATTTCATGGAAAAGTCACTTTACGAACAGCTCTCGGCTCCTCGTACAACATCCCGGCAGTCAAAGTCCTGGCTGCCAATGGTGTATCCAATTTCATAGATTTTGCCCATCGTTTAGGTATTTCTTCCTGGACCGATCCTTCCCGCTACGGCCTGTCTTTAACCCTGGGTGGCGGAGAAGTAACCATGCTGGATATGGCCACCGCCTACGGAGTTTTTGCCAATTCCGGCTCCAAAGTGGAACTCCATCCCGTCCTCTCCGTCCATGACGCTACCGGCAAAGTCTTAGAAGAGTTTAGGTGCAACCGCCAGTCAGGTGTCAAAGCCGCCCAGGCCGTAGAAATTACCGCCTGCGCCGCCGAACCCGTTCTCGATCCCCGGGTGGCCTACCTTATATTCAATATTCTTTCCGACAATTCAGCCCGCACCCCGGCTTTCGGCCCCAATTCGGATCTCAACGTCCCCAACGTTGCCGTCAAGACCGGCACCACCAACAATCTCCGGGACAACTGGACCATCGGTTACACCCCTTCCCGCCTAGTAGTGGTGTGGGTGGGCAACAACGACAACTCCCCCATGAGCTATGTGGCCTCCGGCGTCACGGGCGCCTCCCCTATTTGGCGCCGCATTATGACCGAACTTCTCAAAACCACTCCCGCTACCGGGTTCACCTCACCCGCCAATCTCCTCAAAGTCAACATTTGTACCCTCACCGGCCAGCTCGCTTGTGAAGGTTGTCCCGTCCGTTCTGAATATTTCATCCCCGGCACCGAGCCTCGGCTCGCTTGCTCCAAAGAGGCTATTCAAAAACTTCTCGAGGACAAGGCCAAGAAAGAACAAGAGGAAAGAGATAAAATACTCCAAGGGGTACATGAACCGTAACTATCGCAACACGCTTATTCTAATAGCTTTTCTTTCCGCAACAGTGGCCGTTATTGTAATTTTGCGCTTCTTCCTACTTCAAAATCCCAGATGAGTTTAGTCAGCTCCGGCACCAATTTTTTCGCTTCATCTATCTCCACTCCCTCATTCATAATCACCAGCACAAATGGTTTTTCGGCCATCACAACTCCCGCGTCGGACCACACCCCATCCCCAGATCCGACTTTGTGAACAAGTTTTATTCCGTCAGGTAAACCCAAGGGAATCCGGTCTTCATAAATACTATCCTGCAAAACATCCAGCACTAGCTCATTCTTCTCTTCGTATATTTTCTTCCACATGGCCACTACATCCCTGGCCGTCGTCGTATTCTCCTCAAAGTCGGTGTCTTTCATACTTAATCTCTTAATCTCTTCTATCACCTCATTTTTCCCCACCATCCGCATCAGCACTACCGGAGCCGTATTATCGGAGTTTTTGGCCATATAAGTTATTAGGTCTTTTACTGAAAGCTTAGTCCCGGAATCCATAAACTCGATCGGCCCGGACCCGCTCTGTTTATCCGCGTCCCGCAGCATATATATGTCATCCACATTCAGGTTTTTTACCGCCGCCAGCATTATGGGCACTTTCATAATCGATGCCGCCGGCAGCACCCTTTCCTCCCCCACCCCATACCCTTTCTTCTCATCCAATCTGTACACCGCCACCGCCCACGTCCCCTGGACCGAATTTAATTTGCCCCGGATTTGCGTCACCAGCCTGCTGGTTTCCCGCGACACATCCCTGTCTCCCGCCACTTCTTTTTTCTCGATTTGGTAGCTGATCTTCAACGGTTCCAGTTCCAATTTAGGTTTTTGCTCTCGCCACCACAACCACCCGCTGATTATTCCTGTCACCACAAACACCCACGCAATCAGTTTTCTGTTCACCGGCATGCGTTTCAAATTCACCTGTCTTACTAAATCCGTCATAGCCGAACGCAATCACTCATTTTACTAAGTTGGGGGGCGTCCTTCCAGCCAAACCTTCCACCAAGTTTGTTACCGCCGTCTTTCCCATCGCCGTCCTCGCCTCCATGGTAGCCGAAGCAATATGTGGGGTCAGAATCACATTTTCCATTTCTAGTAGTTCTGGCCGAGGGTCAGGTTCGTTTTCCCATACATCCAACGCCGCTCCCCCGATTTTTCCGGTTTTCAACGCGTACACCAGTGCCACTTCATCAACCACCGGACCTCGTGCAGTGTTAACCAGATATGATCCTTGTTTCATTTGGGCAAAAGTAGTTTCGTTCATCAGATGTGTAGTTTCTGGAGTCAGTGGCACATGCAGGCTTACGTAATCAGATTGACCCAGCACGTCTTCCAGTTTCAACCCGCTGCTTCGGCTATACCCCAGCACTTTCATCCTAAAGGCCTCTGCTCTGGTCTGCACCAACCCCCCGATTCTTCCCGTTCCGATAACCCCCAAAGTTTTCCCTTTAAGAAGCTGCCCCAGGAATATGTCCGGTTCCCAGCCTTTATACGCCGCATTTTTCGCAAAAGCCGCCGCCGGCAGCAGTTGATTAGACAAAGCTAGCATTAATGTCCACGTAAATTCTGCCACGCTCTCATTTACCTCGTCGCAGGGCGTATTGGTCACCATAATATTCCTGGCTTTACATTCTTCAACTGCAACATTGTCAAAACCCACCGCGTAATTGGCAATTATTTTTAATCTTTTATTCTTATCCGCCGCCAGCACTTCTCCATCGATTTTGTCAGTCAGTAAACACAACAATCCGTCATACCCCTTTTCCAACTCTTGCTTTATATCTCCCCCCACCATCAGCTCATACCCGGCATCAACCAGTGGTTTCTTAATCTCCTCCCAAAACGGAATTTTTTTGGTTACAAATATCTTTGCCATTAACTTAAATCTACCACAATTGACAAAAAAGGACACAACTCTGATATGTGATTTATTTCGCCAACTCTACGATCGTAGTTTTGGCGAAATTTATGGGCTTTGTCGCAAACGTCCCGTCAGGTTAAACGCCCCATGACTTACCCGATCAAAAGAGTACAATCCACCACAGTATGGCAGATGTAGAAATTTTCGACAAAGCAGGCAAACGGTGTGTAACGGTAGAACCATACACTGAGGTAGTGTACGAAACGGGTTGGGAAGAAGCTCTAATGACAGGCGATTGGAGTAAGCATAAAAGGGAAGTCATTCCCATCGCTCCCACTCTGTCTAAGAATCAGGCGATCCTTGAGGCTCATAGAATTAGAACAGAACGATTACAACCTAAGACTCCCTTGGCACCATAGAAGCAAACTTAGCCAAAGACCGTTCCACCTAAGAGGTGGAACAGCCCAGACACTTCTTAATCTCTTCCCAAAATGGAATTTTCTTGGTCACTAAAATCTTCATTGTTCGGAAAAATCAACTAGGCTCGTCGCTAACTTACATTTCTCTACAAACTTTCTGTCAGCCGTCACCAATTGGCAATCGCAGTTATTCGCCACCACTAAAAACTGAGCATCGTACGGAGAAATATTGTATTTTTTCACCAATCTGCACAACTGATCTATCCCCGCCACTTTTAATTCCACAAAATCAATCCCGCTTTTTCTAAACCTATCTACCGTCTCTATAGCTTCACCTAGCTGCAACTTTTTCTTAAAAACCAATATATTCAAACACTCCACCAACAAATACACCGGAGCCAGAAGCTCCAGTTGTCCCAGCTTCATCTTCCGATAAATCTCCCTAGCTTCGTCCACCCCATTCTCTCCCGACGAAGGAACCCATTTCAAAACCACGCTAGTATCAATTACAATTCTTTTAGGCATTGTCTCTGTTTCTATCTTCCCTCACCGCAGCTACCGCGTCAATCGCCAAGCCAGACCGGCCCACTTTGTCAAAGAATGCAAAATCCTTCCTTATTTGTCCATCAACGTCCATCTTTGAACTCCTTTTCTTTTTCGTCCCAGTTTTCTCCAAGATTAATTCTCCCAATGTCATCTTTTTCAACAACGCCTCCATCCTCCATTCCTGGTGTATATCCACGGGTAAAGGTATAGTCGTTCTAATCATTTGCATATCCTCGCATCATATCATCATGATGTAGTTATGTCAATAGGCTCGCCTTAACAAATGCCTTCAAAACCCAACAATCCAAACCTTCCTAAATCTCCACAGGCACCACTGTTGAAACCTTTACCAACCACTCCTGCATTTTGTCCGAAGTCAAAAGTCCGGCTTGAGAGCCGACGTAACCCAAGACTGAAGCGGAATTAACCGTCCCCCACTTCAGGCATTCGTCCAGGGCTTTACCCTGCATATACGCCCCCAAAAATCCCGACCCGAAAGCATCCCCCGCTCCCGTTCTTTCCACTACTGGCGCCTCCACAATCGGCATGTGCCAAAACTTCTGCCCATCATAGGCATATGTCCCCGCCGGCCCATCCGTGATCACCGCAATCTTCGGTCCCAGTTTCTGCAAACCCACCAGCAGGGCTTTAACGTCTGTCACCTCCAACCCCAAAAGTTTCGCCGCTTCTTCCCGGTTTACAAACAACACCCAGGCGTTTTTGTAAGCCGGCAGCAGTTTCTCCACCCCCAGTTTGATTTGCCGCGACCCGGGATTAAAAGCGATTTTTGCGTTGTTTCTCACCGCCCACTCCACCGCCTCCCGGTAAAACTGTTCAAAATCTTCTCCGGCAGTTGTCAGATACATCCACTCGCTTTTCACCTCATCACCCACCTTAAACCCGTCAGCCGCCACAGGATAGTACGACAGGATAGTTCTTTCTTCCTGATAATTAATAATCACCCCAAACCCGCTTTTCCCGGGGACAATATTAATGTACTGGGTGTCCACCCCCTCATTTTTTAATATTTCCAGAGCTTGCCTATCTGTCCAGCTGTCCCCCATATTTCCGCTCATGGCCACATTGTAGCCCAGTCTCGTCAGCCCCACGGCATTGTTCCCCGTATTTCCCCCTATACCGAAATCAATTCCTCTCACTCCGATTTTTTCCCCGAATCCCAGCTCAATCACGCACCTTTTCCGGTCAATGCTGCACACCTCCTCCACATCCACATCCGGCAGTTTTACAAACACATCCATCCTGGCCGGCCCAAGTGACAGCATGTCGTACTTCATAACTCTAGTTTACTCATTTCCTAGTAGGAAATACAGAGCAGTCACTACTGACACTACTCCAACTGCCATCTGTACCGATACTCCATATAGGGACCAGGACAAAACTGGCGCCATTTGTGTAGGCAACATGTGAGATAGCCCCCCCACTAACAGTAAAGCCCATCCCGCAGTCGCCCATTTGCCATTGCAAGTACACCCACAAGCTTCACATTGCTTTATTAGCTTTGTTGTTTTCTTAACCGCCATCTAAATCACCGCCTTTTTCACCCGCCTAAAACCGCTCCCCAAGTCGTGCACGAACAGTGCTGAAAAGACTTGGGGTAAGGTTAGGAGGGCCGCTTCCTTAATATAACATTTCTAACCGCTTCTTTTATTTCCCTCACACTCATCCCATATTTTTCCAGTAGCTCTTCGGGCTGGCCGGATTCGCCGAAGGCGTCCGGCATGCCGATGAATTCCATTGGCACCGGGTAATTCTTAACTAAAATCTCTGCCACCGCCGATCCCATGCCCCCCATTACCTGATGCTCTTCCACCGTCACAATCGCTCCGCAATCCCTAGCCGCTTTCATCACCGTAGTTACATCCATGGGTTTTATAGTGTGGTTATTTATCACCCTCACCTTAATCCCCTCTTTTTCTAGCTCTTTTGCAGCCACTAGCGATTGATACACCAGCGGCCCGCAAGCAAGAATCGCTGCATCGTCACCATAGTCTGCAAAAACTGCCGCTTTTCCAATTTCAAACGGAGTCTCCTCTGTTGTCATCACCGGCGTTTTCTCCCGGGTAAACCGGCTGTAATACGGCCCCAGTCTGCTAGCCGCCGCCAATGTGGCCTTTTTCGTTTCCCAGTAATCACATGGCACCACCACCGTCATATTTGGCAACACTCTAGTTATGGCTATGTCTTCCAGCGCTTGGTGCGTTGCCCCGTCGGGACCTACTGATACTCCAGTGTGTGCTCCCACAATATTCACATTTAGATTCGAATAGCACACCGAAACACGCAATTGGTCCCAGCTTCTACCTGGAGAAAATACCGCATATGAAGATACGAAGGGAATCTTGCCGGCCGAAGCCAGTCCCGCCGCAATCCCCATCATGTTTTGTTCCGCCACCCCGCACTCAATAAATCTCTCGGGGAATCTCTTAGCAAACTCTTCTACTCTAGTGCTCTCCTTCAAGTCTCCGGTCAAAACTACTATCTCCCCAACTCTAGCTCCTAACTCCAAAAGCCCATCCCCATACCCGTTTCTGGTGGGGACTTGCTCCACATCTTTATCAAAAATTTTAGGATTTAAAAATTTAGTCATTTGAATTTGTTTAGAAATTAGAAATTAGTAATTAGAAATTTATTCATGCTCCGCACGAATTCTGCCGCCTAGCGTGCGCAACTGATGTAACGCGTTTTTGGCTTCATCCGCCTTGGGCGGCTTGCCATGCCACTCCGATTTCCATTGCATAAAATCCACTCCCTTGCCGGGAATGGTGTGGGCAATAATTACTGTGGGGTTTTCAAAGATCGTTTTGGCTTTCTCGATAGCTGCAATTATTTCGGGAATATTGTGGCCGTTTATTTCAATCACCGACCAGTTAAACGCCGTCCATTTATCAACCAGGTTTTCCAGAGGCATGATGTCTTCCGTAAACCCATCTATCTGAATATTGTTCCGGTCCACGATGGCCGTCAGATTATGCAAGTTGTTTTTTCCGGCCAGCATGATCGCCTCCCACGTTTGTCCCTCATCCAATTCTCCATCACTCATCAGGCAATATGTGTGCCAACTGGCTCCGTCTATGCGGGCCGCCAGAGCGTGTCCTATCGCTTGGGACGATCCTTGGCCTAACGGTCCGCCGGTGTTTTCCACTCCCGGCAGTTCCCGGTAGTGCGGGTGCCCCTGAAGTCCTGACCCCAATTTTCTCAAAGTTACAAGTTGCTCATGAGGGAAAAATCCCGCGTGTGCTAGTGTTGCATACCACACCGGACAAATATGTCCGTTAGAGAGAATTACTCTGTCTCTGTCTTTTTTCCAAGGATCTTTTGGATCGTAATTTAATACTCCTCCGAAATACAAAGCCGTAAACACATCCGCCATCCCCAACGGCCCCGCGCTGTGTCCACTTCCTGCCTCCAGCAGCATTTTGACAATATCCTGCCGGATCTCGTTCGCCTTCAGCTCTAAATTTTTTATTTGATCATCAGAAATCATACTTGGAATGGTTTTTCGGCTGGGTTAAAAACGTGCGGCTCGTGTTCCAGCATATATTCAAAAATCTCCAGGTTTTTTACCACCTCTTCCGGCGTTTCCACCACCCGGTATACCTGGAATTCTTCCGGCCGCATGCGCATGTTGGACAAAAATGTGGCCATGATATTCTCCCAGAACTTGCCATACAAAATTAATGGTTTGTGGTGCCCGAAATACAGTCGGGCCAATCCCCACGCCATCCCAAATTCCGAGATCGTCCCCGTCCCTCCTTTAAAAATCACATACGCCTGGCTCACGTCCAGAAGTTTCAATGTTCTTTCCAAATAATTATTAGCCTTTATTTCCTCGTCAATAGGATTGTTTTTATCCTTGCCTTCAAAATTAGCCACATCTTTTGGATAAAAAGTCACTCCCACCACATGCCCTCCGCCAGCCTTGGCCCCCTCGCTGGTAGCCCGCATCACCCCCGGTCCTCCCCCGTTGGCTACCACATACCCGGCTTTGGCCAGCGCCATACCCACCCCATACGCCTCTTTAAATAACGGGTCTTCGGGAGTGGCGTCTGCAAAACCCAAGCACGCCACCGTTTTTATCTTTTTCGTTACTTCATTGGGCATTAAATCCATTCTAGCACCCGCTTCGCACCCACCGCTACCTCATCCACCCCCATTTTTTCCAAAACCGGCAAGTGTTCCTGCTCCACTCCCCCATCCACACAAAGCCTATACTCATATCTCCTTAACTTCTTAACCTTCTCCATCACTTCATCACTAAACTCCTGCCCTCCACGCCCCGGCTCTATAGCCATTAAGTTAACCAACTTCAGGCTCGGTAGGTATGGTTCGATGGCCGCCACTGGCGAATGCACATCCAGCGCCAGACAATCAAAATCCTCCGGCCGCGACACACTTTCCATCTGCACAATTACTCTGTCAAAACCGAATAGGTTTTTTACATAATCATCCAAATTTTTCTGCACCACCATCAAATGCGCATCAAACTTAAGCCCCTGCCCCCAACCTAGCTTCATGCGAAGTGGGGTTATACTCTTATTGTCCGCATATTCCCCATCCACAAAATCCACCTGCACCCGGGAATACTTCTTGCTATCCCTAATCCGCCGCAGCAGCACCTCTAATTCCAGCGGATCACTTGTTAATATTGCTGGAATAATCTCCATCTCAACTCTTTCCAAATATAATCGTCTGTTCTACCAACCGGTTAGCATATCCCCATTCGTTGTCATACCAGGCCAGCATTTTTACCAAATCTCCATCAATTACCTGGGTAAACTCCGGATCAATAATGGCGCTATAGCTACTTCCGATAATATCCGAGCTCACCAAATGCTCCGACACCCCTGACATCCCCGAGACCCCCAAGATCCCTGAATATTTCGGCGTTTGGCTCGCCTCCACAAACGCCTGATTTACTTCTTCCCGCGTTACTGGTTTAGCTGTTACAAACACAAAATCCGAAATTGATCCTGTCAACACTGGAACGCGTAAAGAGATGCCATCAAACAGTCCCTTTAATTCCGGTATTACTTCCGTCGTGGCAATGGCCGCTCCGGTAGAAGTGGGCACAATGTTGGCTGCCGCCGCTCTGGCTCTTCTTAGATCTTTGTGTGACCCGTCCTGGACTACTTGATCGTCGGTGTAAGCATGCACTGTAGTCATCATGGCTTTTTTAATCCCAAACTTCGCCTGCATCACCGCGGCAATGGGGGTGACACAATTAGTCGTACAGCTCGCGTTTGAAATTACCGTCGGACTAGCTCCTGACTCCTGACTACTGACTCCTAGTACAAAGGTTCCCACATTCCCTCCTTTTGACGGGGCCGAAATAATTACTTTCTTGGCTCCGGCTTTCGCATGTTTTAATGCCCCAGCTTCATCTGTAAATTTGCCTGTGCACTCCATGACTACGTCCACCCCGTACTTGGCCCAGGGAATTAGTTCCGGATCTTTTTGAGCCAGAAT
>Ga0209210_1000944_pt1 | contig 26611 bp, 26 predicted proteins | sample RifGroA1_FD_183991 | JGI IMG/M metagenome (GOLD analysis project Ga0209210, IMG submission 183991) | Contaminated groundwater microbial communities from Rifle, Colorado, USA - Rifle Groundwater A1 (SPAdes) (version 2) | ecosystem: Environmental > Aquatic > Deep subsurface > Groundwater >...
ATATTTTTCTTTTAATACATATATATATATATATATATTATATATGTATCGCTAAAATCGAATAACCGAATAAGGCGCAGCTATTTTGCAAACACCAAAAACAAGCACTAAATATATATGCATATATATAATACGTGATAGCCGCAGATAAGCAAATCGCCCGAATAACAAAAATGGCCCTGCCGTAGTGTTTGCCCCCGCCATACACAAAGTTTTTATAACTATCTAATGATAAAAATTAACTTTGGAGTAAAAATGTCAAAAAATATATACAAAGTATTGCTTATAGCCGTTTTAGATCGGGGCCTCTTCAACGGAGCAAATGCATTTGGCCTGGCTAGCCTGCCAGACATTTCTTTTGCAGAAGAGGGCTCTGATAATACGTTAGATTTGGATGTTGCGGCATATTTTGATTCTACCGGAGGCGCCGCGCCTTATATTTTCGACCGTTCTGGAAATACACGTGTGTCTGTGGCTATAAATCCACTTAACAACGTCGTAACATTTACCGCAGCTGCAAATTGGAATGGCTATGAGGACATAACGTTTACAGTAAGAGATAGTTCGGGGCCGCCACCGCAAATAGCATCAGATACGCTAAGAATAACAGTCACCCCGGTAAACGATGCCCCCGTCGCAACAAATGATGCATATACAATCGCTGAAGATGTCGTATTAACAGTGCCTGTCGCAACAGGTGTGCTTGCCAATGACGTAGATGTGGATGGCACAGTTCCTATCGCAGTTAAAGTTGTAAATGCAAACCCATTACATGGCACTTTAGCATTTAACGCAGACGGTAGCTTTACTTATACGCCAACAGCAAATTATAACGGCCCAGATTCTTTTACCTACAAAGCAAATGATGGAGTAGTGGATTCAAATGTCGCAACAGTTTCGCTAACAATTACAGCAGCCAACGATGCGCCAACAATAATTTCACAGACAGAAACATTATACCCTGTTGAAGGCGCAGCATTTTCACACCAGGTGAATTTTTCAGATATTGATGCAAACCCTGGCTTGGTTTTCACAGCAACGCCGACTGTTGCGTGGGCAGGCTTTGCCATAAATGCACAGACAGGCCTGATTTCATTCACACCGACTGCTGCTGACGTAGGCTCGCACCTGGTTGATATAAAAGTAAAAGATTCTGCGAATGCAGAAGAGACAAAGACATTCCGGTTCTTCGTAAGGGAGGCTTGCTACACGCCATCAATAACTTTCCAAGATATTAGTATTGAAGACATAACCGGCGATGACGACCAATTATTGCCTGGCGATTACTTGGAAGCAGTATTTGATGTAAAAAACGGATTGGGCGTTGACCTGACCGGCCTCAAAGTTAAAGCAGACATAAAATCAATCTCAACAGGCGAAAGATTTTCAGCAAAAATTGAAAGTGCAAAGTACAGCATTGACAGCGGCGAATCAAAAGAAGCAAAATTAAGAATCAGGGTTGATCCTGATGCAGAGCAGACAGAAGGCCTGAAATCAACGTATGCTTTATACTTGCGCGCAGAAGGAAATGATGAAAATGATAATTCTGCCTGTGGCTATTATTCAAAAGACGTAAAAGTAGACCGTGAAGATACAGATGTTTTGATTGAAGCATCTGTGTTCAGCGCAGATGAAGTTTCATGCGGAGACGCAGTAACAGCATCCGCAACAATCTGGAATATCGGCGATGGCAGTGAAGACAGTGTAAAATTCAGAATCAAGAATTCCTTGCTAAAAGTAGATACCGCAACGCCTGTATTTGACTTGGATAGAACTGGAAGTGACCAGAAAGCAGCAAAAGAATTAAGCTTTACAGTCCCGGCCGATGCAAAGGCTGGCGATTATCCTGTTGAGTTTATTGCAGGCTACGGAGACAATTCCGAAGCAATAACTAAGAACATAAAAGTGGCTTGCACTGCAACAACTACTGCAACAGAGATAGCTGCATCAGGAACAGCTACAATAGCAGTTGTGCAGGATACAATAAACGCAGACAGAGAGCAGACTGTAAAATACACAGTTACTCTGACAAACACAAACACACAAGCCACAAACTACAAAGTCAGCCTGGCAGGCATGGCAGACTGGGCAACAGGACTGATAGAGCCGGAAGATATAACACTTGCTCCGGGCGCTTCAATGCCTATCTACGCGTACCTGACTCCTAAATTCGATGCAACTGGCGGAGACCACACGTCAACTCTGACAATAAAATCAGGCGCAACAGTTTTGGATTCAAAAACTCTGACAACAAATGTAAATACACATGCAACAACAATCACAGAAAGAGGTAATATGTTGTCTGGCTCTGCAACTGCCTTATCTCTTGGCGCTAACAGGGATTCGATATTGTTTGTTGTAATTGTCCTGATCGTTATCATCGGAGCAGCGGTAATGCTGGCCCGGCGCGATAGTGGCGGCGACAAGAAAACAAAAGTGCTTTCTAATTTTTAGTTTTTAATTTATTTTTTTGTATTTAGTTTTTGGTTCTTCTTAGTCATTTGTTATTAGTTTTATTAAATACGCGACCAACAATCGAAGAACGAGAACCGAAAACTGAAGACTTTAACAAATTTTCAACAAAGCCCAACCATGGGAAAGGTTTAAGAAACTACGTTTTATGGGAAGTTTGAAAATGGTAGAAAAAGTTGAATTACCTAATAAATTACCACCAGAGCCAAACGCGGACAAACCACGGCCGAAAATAAGACGATTAGCACAATTGCCCGCACCGCAGCCCGAATCTGCGTATGTCGAATTACAACAAGCTTACAATCTTGCTTTGCAACGCCTATATGAATTAGAGCTTGGTGCAGAACTAGATGACAAAGATATATCGGGCTTAGAATCAAAAGTAACACAAGCAGGCGTAGAGTTCGCAACCCACAAGCAGAAAGCAGAAGAAAATTTAACCGCTAAGATTGCTGAGTGGAAACAAGCATATGATTTAGTTGCAAGAACCTTAGAGACAGCGCAAGCAGAATTTGTAAAAGCGTGCGCCAAATCTAAAGAAAATTATGATGCGCGCGTAGCTTCTGATAAAGTCATTAAAGCACATGATGCACAAAAAACAGCATATGAACAACAGCTTGTAAATGCAAAATCCGCACTAGCTGATTATACTGCTCTTGGCACATCACCAAATGAGATCACAGTCAAGACACAAGAATTAGAAGCGCAATTAAAAATAGCTTCTGATGCATTGGCACAATCGAGTACAGCTTTGGAAACAGCACAGGCAGAAATAGACGCGCGCGTAGAACGCTTAAAACAATACGAAGCATTAGGCGCGCCGGATTATATTAAATTACGATTAGACGCAGGCAAAGCCATGGCTGCGGATAATGAAGAATTAACAGACAAATTAACACGAGCAGATGCAGCTTTGAGAACTGCACAAACTGGCCTTGAAACACAAAGAGAGCGCTGGAAAGAAAGATTAGCAAAACTAACAACCCAGTACGACACACAAATTACAGAACTTAAAGGGCAAATAGAGCCACTCACAGAACAATTGCAAAAAGATAAAACTGTTTTACGGAGCCAAAAAGAAGTGCATGGCCAGCTTTATGCAACAGTGAAGCTGCCAGATGGAAGTGACTTGACATACACACTCGGCATGCACGGCGTAGTAATTGGCGCAGATGGAAAAATGTGCAAGATTCCTGACGGAACTTATTCTGCCTTGGTGCAAAAATTTGCAGAAGCGCAAGCAGCACTAATTGCTGAGCGCAGGTAATTATATGGTGGCTGTTTTAGTTCAAAGAGGCAACGCAGGCGATGATTTTTCAATATTGCATATGAATCATAGCGGTAATTTTTCTGACAAACAAACTGCAGTCGTGCAGCAAAGCGGACAGAAATTTCTATTTACGCAGAATTTTTCCATGCTTGAAATGCTTTTGGAAGAGTTGAGTTCCGGCTCTTTGCAGGAAGAACTTGAATTGCAGTGCGGCTTGATGCTCGATGAAAAAGACATGCATCAGTATTTTACTGCGCTTGGCCTGCAGGACTATGTTGCACTGCACGAGCAATTTGCAAGCCTGCGTGAAAAGCACGGAAAAACAAATGACTTGCCAGACAGCGCGCTGTTAGATTACGCGCAGAAATTCAATGAGCTTGAAAAAAAGAGACTGGAAATTCTGGCGCGCGCAGATAAACTGCTTGATGGCAAGCTAAACATTAATGCAGGTTACAAAAAAATAATTGATGACTGCTGGAATAATTTCCTGGTTTTAATAAAAAAATCACGCGGAGAAAAACTTGAAAGGTTTTTTGATGAAGATGTTGATCCGCAGGACAGCACAGAAGTAACCGCCACTCATAGCGCCATAGAAATGCTAGCCAGCAGATATAATAGTTTGTTGCCTTTTACAGCAGGCCAGCTGAAAGCACAGCTATCACAGCAGGCTGGCTTATACCAGCGTGCGCTGGAATACGTTAACATTATTCAGAATACACTTAAGTCTGCATTAAGCGATTATCCTTATTTCGAACTGAGAGGCTTTGTTGATGCACAAAAAATAATTGGCCTGCGCGCAGAAGATGCACTGGCCTTGCTGAAAAATTACAGGACTGCCCGCGAAGCATTATCGCGCGGAACATTAGCAACAACGCTGGATCATTTGATTTTAACGCCCACAGAAATCCGAGTCGGAGGCTACATTCCAGCCTCTGAAAAAAAGCAGGAATTAGTATATATTTCAGTACCACATGCAGGCAAATCAATTGCAGAAGGCATAATTAATCTATATGGTAACAAATAGGGGAATATTTAAAAACCTATCATTACTGTGAAATAGTAATTCACAAAATTGTGGAGTAAAAAAGAAAATGGCAAAGGATAATGCACCAAAAGTAAATGAAACTGATACGAGCAAAACAACACCATCCGCCACACCTGCGGCTTATGAAATTGTGTCAATAAGCCCGGAGGATAAAGTTGTTGTTGTAACGCGCGGAAATGAAACTTTTAAGATTAACTATGATGTTGAAGATGGCAAGATCGAATTAGTTATACCTGCCGAAGCGAAGGGGTTGACTGATAAATTAGTTTTAGAGTCATTAAAAACATTTATTGAAGCAAATTCAAATCCATTTGTCCAAACATATATTAGTGGTCAAATTGCAGAGGCCAATGCAAAAACAACTGCTGCGCAAGCAAGCGCAGGTAAGTGGAGAACAGTCAGCGTATTTGCAGGCACAGGCATATTAGTAGCGAGTGCAGTCGCGGCAAGCGCATACCTTGGCGCGTGGGATGCAGAGCACAAAGGCTTTGATGCAGGTAAAAAAGCCGGCTTTGATGCAGGCCACGATGCCACATTAGCTGTTGTTGAACATGACCTAGAAGGAAAAATCCTCGGCGGAAACTGGACACATGAAAAAGTAAATACAACTGCAAAGAGTTTATTCAACAAAACACTAGATAAGATGAATGTGACAGAGCTTGCCTCAGTTTACGCACAGCTTTCATTTGACTCTGGCAGATTTAACACACCAGAAGCAACAAATGCAACAATTGCAGTGCTTGGCTATATCAATTCAACCTGGAATGTTTCAAAAGAGCAACTAAAAGGTCTTGATCTGCTCGGCGCAGTAAACTTATATGCACAATTATCAGTGCACGATGCAGAAGCAGCTTTGCGAACTGCAGCAGGCAACTGGAATGCATCATGGTATCAGCAGGGTAAGGATGAAATTTTGGCAAAAGCAACGGAGTGGAATGCTTCGCAATACTTAGCAGGTGCAAATAGCCTGCGCGCATTGGCGAATGGCTGGAATGCATCGCAATATGCGCAAGGAAAAATTGACGGCGCAGTATCTGTAAGAGTGCAGGCAGATGGCTGGAATGCGTCTGCATACAATAGCGGCCAATCTGCAGCATATGCCACCGCATCTGGATGGAATGCAACAAATTTAGCAGCTGGCAAGCAAGTAACTCTAGACCAATTAGTTGGTGTGGTTGATGATGTGCTGAATGCAACAGAAATAAAAGGCGCACACGGCGATGTTGCTGCATTACTAAATCTATACGCGCAAAAAGTAAAAGCAGATGCTTTATCATTAACTGATTACACATCAGATTGGGTTCTTGCGCAAACACAGGCAGGCAACCTGAATGAAACTGAACTCGCACTTGGAAGATTAGAAACATTATATGGTGGATTCAGCGTAACACACGATAATCTGACACGCGCCCAAAGCTTTATGGCAAACCTAAGCCAAAATGATAGCAATGAAATGTTGCGTGCAGGAATGAATGTGAGCTGGCTGTTCAACCATGGCAATGAGCTTAGATTTACAGACACATTCGGTGCAGGCGGAGTTGTAAGTGCATACTCTGGCGACACAGTAATGCGTGCAAGAATTTCACAGCCAACCATCGACAGGCTGAAAGCATGGAACGCTACATATACTAGCAATGGAGGCCAATAAAAATGAAAACTACTATTAGCGGAATTGCAATTGTATTAATGCTGTTGCTGTCCACATTCAGTGGCGCAGTAGCATTAGCACCAACATACCAGGTGCCTGTTGCAACCTATGACACTGCAAACGCAAGATTGAATGTTGACTCAATAACAGTCAAAGATGTCGCGGGCAGTGAAGTAGCACGAGTAACAAGCGCACAGGTAAGAATGTTAAACCAGTACACTTTCTTACTGCCAGCAGGCGAATACAGAGTTGTTGCTGAAAAGGCAAATTACAAATTAGCAGACGCCGACATTAAAGTTGAAATGGCAAACCTGCCATTAATAAGTTTGAAATTAGCTTCATTACAAGTAATACCTCCGCCAGCAAATGGCGGAACAGGCAACACAGACACCGCACCAACAGCATCAAATGGCATAAACATCAAGGACTTAGACTTTGAAGAAGATGCAAAGCCAAACCAAGAAGTAGAGTTCACAATTGAATTAAAGAACTTATGGACTGGCACAGACGGCAAGGGCATTGATGCAAGGGAAGTTAATGTCAATTTAATGATAAAAGGAATAGATGACGGCGAAGACGTTGAAGAAGATGTTGAATTCGGCATGATTGACTACAAGGACACAGAATCACAGACAGTAAAATTAACTGTGCCAGTAACGGCCGAAGAAGGTAGATATGATGTTGTTGCAAAAATCACATGGGAAAATGACGAAACACAGGTCTTCGAAGCACCAGAATTAAAGAAAATCCTTAATGTTGAAAGGGATGACAATGCAGTTGCAATAACTGAAGTTGCATTCGAATCCGACAGTTTGAGAGTCGGAGACAATTCACAGGTTGCAGTAACATTGGCAAACATCGGCAAGCACGATGAAGATGTCAGGATAAAATTAACTTCAATCGCACTTGGATTGCAGGAAACAAGCCCAGAATTTGAATTAAGGGAAAGCAAGGAAACAACACAATACCTGCCATTCGAGCTGGCAAAAGATGTCAAGGCTGGCAAGTACACAGTAACAATAACTGCTTACTTTGCAGACGGCCAGACAGTATCTCAAACAGGCACACTAGAAGTCGAAGCAAAAGCAAGATCGCCAGTTGCACAGGCAGAGCCAGTAACTGTCACTGCTGTTTCAACAGTAGTTCAGGAAACAACTGAAGCGCAGGCAACAAGTGCAGATACAAACATGATTGCAGGCTTCATAGCAGCAATATTAATCTTGCTGGCAGTTGCAGCTGTTCTGGGAACATACTTGCAGCCAAAGCCAGTAATAATTGAAAAGAGAAGGAGTGGAAAATGATTAAGATGTTAAAAGCTTTAGCAGTAATATTAGCCGCGCTGTTGGTATTAAGCCCAATAGCAGCAAGCGACGTGCTTGTTTTCAGCAACACAGACCTGAAAGATGACAATGTTGCGCCTGGCGCAAAACTTGAAATTGAATTTGACCTTGAAAACACTGCAGCAAAAGACTACAAAGATGTTGTAGTTACAGCGCAGATTGAAGGCAAGGACGACACAAAAGTCACAAAGGACTTCGGAACAATTGCAGGCGGAAGTGTCAGGGAAAGCAGAAAAATAACCGTACAGGTTCCTGATGACTTGAAGGATGGCTCATACAATGTCCTCCTGAAGGCAAAGGGCAAATTGTCAGGCACAGGAACAAGGACTGCACAGGCAGAAATACCTTTCACAGTAGAACAGGAAGACTACTCAGCATACGTTGATGAAGTTACTCTGTCCTCTGAAAAATTAATAGCTGGAACATCTGTTGATGTTGCAGTAAAATTAATCAACAACGGAAAGAACGACTTGGAAGACTTAAAGCTTACAGTCGAAGTTCCAGAAGTTTACGCGAAGCAGTCCATCAGAATCCAAAGCATCGAGCAGGACAATGAAAAATTAATCTATCTGACATTAAACATACCCGAAGATGCTTCAAGCGGAATCTACACATTAAAAGTAACTGCTGTAAACGCAGAGGCAAGTGCTTTATACACTCAAAACATTGAAGTAACAAAAGTTGCTCCGAAGGTTGTTGAGAACAAAGATAAAGTTACACCAACGACAGTATCCATGCCAAGCATAAAGCAGGGCCAGGGAGCTGTTGTAAGCCTTGAAGTCACAAATAACGGAGATGCAAGAAAGACATACAGCGTTGTTCTTGGTGGAGTGGCTGACTGGACAAGCTCAGCAAGAGTGGAGCCGGAAGCAGTAGCTTTGAACGCAGGCGACTCAAAGACAGTGCAGGTATATGTACTGCCTAAGGAAGCAGGCGACAGAAGCTTTACGCTGTACGTCAAAGACGGAGCAGAATTAGTATCCGCAGTACAGGTTAATGTGAAAGTAGCTGCATCGCAGGCATCAGCAGGAACTGTTGCAACGCCTCAAATCAATGCAAGCTGGATGTTCGCAGGCCTTGTATTGCTAGTAGCTGTTGTGGCAGGCGTCTTGCTGTACCGGAAGGAAAACGGTGGCCAGAAGAAGCAAAGCAGCTCTGTTTACTATTAATTTTTATAAATTTTTTATCTGTTCTTTTATGTTTTTAATTTTTGAAAATATTAAAGTCAGCACTGTCATAAAAAGAGAGCCAGCAAATGCCAAGCCACCTATTAATAATTCTAAATTTATTTTGTCGATGAAATAACTCCAGATAATTGTAAATGTAATTGTTATGAACGATATCGAAACTATGTTAAAATAGTTTATATGCGCCTGATGCTCTAAATCTAAAATGTTTTTTCGTTTGCTAAAATCATCGGTTTGCATCATAAACTGCCCACAAGCCGCCAATAAATAATAACAAGCCGATTGCAGAAGCCAAAGACGGTATGCTTTTAAAATCCCATTGATTGCTGGCAAATATTGCAATTCCAAATACTATCCCGATTATTCCAAAAAATGTTTGCGTTTGCTTATCTAGTTTTACCATGTTAGCCATAGCACGTCTAACTATTTAAATCTTAATTTTTTATTAAATTTAATTTTCTTTAAAAACAATTTTAGCAGAGTGTGATTGTGAAGTTTCTTTTTTCTATTTCGCGGTTTTATTGCCTTACGCAGCCTATCTGAAATTATATTTTTGGCACAATACAAACCGAACACTGCTGACACTATTAATGTGATAAAAGGCATGGCCTCCTGCGAAGGCGGTGGGATTTGAATGGCATTGGCAGTTATCGGCGGCGTAATCTGCTGGCGTGCAAAGGTGCTTTGTTCAGCTGTCCCAGACTCCTCCTGCGAATTACTGCTAGAACTGCCACCCAATGTTTGCGAGCCCTCAGAGGGTGTAATTGTTCCGCTGGCAAGGCCTGCGCTCTGCTCTGTCTGGCTAGCCCCACCAGAACTGCCGCCCGATGCCGTAGCACTAGTTCCTGCTGTGGTAGTAGGTGTTGGTGTGATTGTTTCATTCGTAGTTTGGTTTTGCTCAGGAGTTTCAGTTTCATTAACAGGCAATTTAGGCTCTTCAGTCTCATTTGTTTCTGGAGTTTCAGGAATTGTTGCATTTTGCTCCGGTTCTGGCGGCAGAGGCTTGTCCAAAACAGTATAAGCCATTTCTTCAATTTTTACTTCAGCATTGCCTGTTATTTCAAAAATCAGCTCATAATCCACAGAGGAGTCAAGTATTTGCTCATCAAGACTGCATGTTTCCTCACAGATTTCATTAAATTGGAAATTTTTTTCTTTATCTTCGTTGGTTAGTTTTTCTTCCGGTTGGTTTGATTTTACCGCAGCTGCGCCAGTTATTTCTGCAGGTGTTTCTTCCTGCAAGGCTGGCTCTTCTTCGGGTAATTCTTCCAGAGTTTCAGCGGGTTCTTCTAGGGACTGCTCTTCAGTAGTTGGAACTTCCTCCGCTACGGCGGGAGTTTCAGGCGGTTCTTCTACCAATGGTGCAGATTCCTGCGGTATTGGCACTTCTTGTATTTCAACAGGGGCTGGCTCTTCGATTGAAGGTTCTGCCGTTGTAGCTGGTTCTGGCGCAGGCTCTGGTGAAGGAGCAGGTGTTGTCTCTGAGGCTGGCGCATTGCTATTTGAGTTCGAATTTGAATCAAAATTTCCTCCGGAATTGCTTGTAGAATCGGATGGACTGCTAGATGCACCTGAATTACTATCGCTAGAACTAGATTCTGATTTAGATTCGCTCTTTGACTCTGAAGGTTCAGAATTGCCGTTTGACTCACCTTTACTCTCTGACTTAGCCTCGCTCTTGCTTTCAGATTTAGATTCAGAGGCAGGCTGGCCTCCAGAAGCATCGCCACTACCTTCTTCTTTCACAGCAAAGCCAGTGATTGCATTTGCGCCAAGATCTTTCACAGTATCAGAATCAAGTATGAGGTATTTTTGCCCATTGGCATGCAGATAAACTTTAACCTCATCAGATTCCTGTTTTAGTTTTATTTTTCCGCTTAATTTTAAGGCGCCGAGGTATTGGTTTTCTGCTAGGTGTGAAAATGCAATATCCTCATTTCCGCTTGATGACGCGTGAATGTTTAGATTCTCAGTAAAAGTTTCTCCCAACAGGCCAGTTATTGCGCCGGAGATGGCTGGCCCGCTAAAATATAATATCGCAACCAGCCCAGATATTAAAAATACTATCAGGAATAACCATAATTTAGCGCGGAAATCAGCAGTAATGGCCATAGCAGTTTGTTGTCAGCACAATATATAAATCATTCTACAATCTTGCAGAAACAAATACTTCAAGTATCGCTGCCAGAACAAGCAGAATGACTGCAGCAATAATCAAATCCAGCGAGTCAAGAATTATTTTTTTGAAACCTTTTGTTCTGTATCTGTGCCTGACAATTGCATAAGAAAGAATTCCGCCAGCAAGCCCGCCAATAAAGTAAGCTGTTATTTCAGGAATTCCATGTATTAAGTATTTCAAGAATGCCAAAAAGTAGATTGGCATGCCTGCCGCGCCGATATGTTTTATTACTGTGCCGATTGCAACTGCAACAACAGATGCATTCCACGCAAAAATAAAAGCAGAGCCAGCACCATACAAAATTGATAATAGAACTGCCACAGCAAGAACCTTTAAATTATTTAGTAAAATCGCCAGTGTTAAATCAAAAGTGCCGATGCCAGACCCTGAATTTACCATGCTGATTGTATTTATCTGCGTTGAAAATAGTTTTCCAGCTACGCTGTCTGGCAGGATAACGTACCAAAAAGTAAATGATAATAATAAGCCAAGGAAAAGGAAAATGAAAAAAGGAATAGATTGCTTATGAGTTTTGAAACTTATTTTTTTTGCAGACTCTTCCTTTTTTTCTTCAAATAATATGACATTCAGCATTAGCGGAAGCATTGCTATTGTTGTAAAAAGTATCGCAGTTGCGCTTGCCTGCCCGGGGAAGAGCCAGAGCGCGAGAAGGACTGCTATGCTGGAGTATACAAATCCAAGAAACAGCATATCTATCGGCTCTCTTTCGGCCCTTTTGACAGATATTATTGATTCTAACACCATATTTTGTTCTGCAAATATGCTGTTTTTAATTTAACTATATTTTGAACTACTTTTCAATGAAGTGCAGAAGTATATTTGTAATATTGACGCTACGTGCGTAGTGTATATAATCCGCAATATAAATCATTTTAAATGCCTGCTAGTTAGAAAAGACACAGTAGTTAGCATAAATTTGCTAACCCATAGTAACAAATTGAGGAAAAAATGAAGCAATTGGCTCTTGGAGCAATAGTTTTGCTTGTAACCGTACTTTTACCTAGCTCGGCGTTGGGCGTTCTGCTGGGCGATACAGAGGCCACACAGGCAGTCTGCGCATCAGATACTATTGTGTATATCCTGCCAGTAACTAATGATGGCGCGCAGTCCAATTCCTTTACAGTCTCGCTTTCCGGCGATGCAGCCAAATGGGCTGTCGCGGCGCCAGCAGGCTTTGTCATCTCGCCAGGCAAAACTGAATCAGTTTATATTTACATCACACCATCAATCCGCGCTTCTGTTGGCAATTACAAACTCGACGTTTTGATTAATTCTGCGCAGGCAGGCCAGTCAACAAAAACCCTAAACGTTTTGGTAAGCGACTGCCATTCAGTTTCAATTACTGCAGAAAGCAATACTGCTGAGAGCTGTTCATGCCAGCCAAAAGACATAAAGTTCTCGCTGGCCAACACTGGAAAATATGCAGAGAATTTTGCAGTCTCACTGTCAGGACCTGCTGCAAGATATGCGGCATCAACCTTAAGCGAAGCCAAGCTAGCCTCAAAAGAAACAAGGGAATTTACAGTGGCAGTAAACACGCCATGCAATGTTTTCGGAAAGCAGGATTTGACTGTAACTGCTTCTTCAAAAGATTCCAGCGCAGTTTCATCATCACAGGTTGCATTTAATTCATTGTCATGCTATGGCTTTGATGTCCAGCCAGACAAAAACTATCTTAGCTTCTGCGAAAATTCAGAAGCAAAAATTCCAATTGTAATTAAAAATTCCGGTGCAGTTGACAACACTTTCTTGCTAGCATTAACAGGCCCTTCATGGGCAACCATGGAAAGCACAAGCATAAGCCTGCTTGGCGGAAGGCAGGGGACTGCAAACTTAATCTTATTCCCTAGCTTTGGAGTCTCTGGCGATTTCAAGACAAAAGTAAAAGTCACTGACGAAAAAAGCCAGACTTCTGTTGAAAAAGAAATCACTGCTAATGTCCTAAAATGCTATAATACTGATGTAAAAATCGCAGCCGAAGAAGATACAATCTGCCCATTTACTTCAAAAGCATATGAAGTTTCTCTTGCGAACAATGGAAAGTACAATGAAGATTATGCAATCACTGTGGCTGGCGCAGATTTCGCATTATTTGACAAGAATTTCATACCATTAGTTTCAGGAAAGGCGCAGAAATTAAATCTAATCGTAGAGCCAAGAGATGTCATCTCTGACGTTTACACACTGCAAGTAAAAGCAGAATCGCAGGGGCCATCCCACACAACTTCAATAGATACTTTGAGAATACGCGTTGCGCCAAAAGAGGCCTGCTTCGGCGTTAATACTGTGGCCGCATTAAATAATGTAAAAGTCGCATATGGCGAGGGCGCATTAGTTCCTGTTGTAGTTGAAAACAAGGGAAGAGAAACTTCTACATTTAATCTTGAAGTCTCCGGCTCTGGTGCGGGCTATGGAAAAATGAATCCAGGAACAGTAACTCTAAAAGGCGGAGAAGCACAGACAGTTTACCTGTATGTTGCAGTCCCGATTGACGCACAGCAAAAAAATTACCTAATAACCGTTGGCGCAAGATTGAAGGATGGCACTGTTTCAAGTTCGTCAACAATCGATGTTTATGTTGTAAAACAGGGAGAAGAAATAACAAAGACAGTTCCGACAAACCCAATAGGCACAAATAAAGTAAATAGGACTGCTGTCAACATTGGCGCGACGCTTGGCCCTGCAAAAGAGCTAATGGCAAAGGCTTACGCAAAGTTCAAGTCAATAGCAAGAGAAAGGGGATTTAGCTTAAGATTGCCACATATCCCTACTTTGTCAGAAGTAAAAGCAAGAGCAAAATCAGATTTATCTTTAGGAAAAGCAAAAGCCAGCAATGCTGTTGATTTGATAACAGGCAAAGCTTCGTTAGCCATGCCAAAAGTTACATCTCCAAGCCTCGTAACAGATACTCTTAAGAAAACCTCGCAGGCAGATAGGGACTTAAGAAGCAGGGTTTCAGGCATTTTTAGGAGCACATTTGCACCCGTAATGCCAATAGTTGCAAAAGTAAAAGCATACGAAGCTAAGGCAATTGCTCTGGCAAAAAAAGAAACATTCGGCTACAAGAACTGGATACTTGGCGGGGCAGGCATCATAGTAGTAGTTATTTTATTTGGATTAGTTGCAGCCATGCCTAGAAAAGAAGGCAAGGGTATCTTGGGCGGTTTCTGGGATTGGCTGGAGGAGGAAGATGAGATGGAAGGAAAAATAGAAAACAAACCTGTTGACGTGAAGCCTGCAGAAGCAGTAACGGTGTTACAAACAGAGCCTGCAGTCCAGCAGAAGAAAGGCCTGTTTGCAAGGTTTATGGATTGGCTTGAAGAAGATGAAGCCGAACAAGGTTCGGCAAATGTTTCTGCGAAACATGAGGTTGAGCAGAAGCCTACTGCATCGCCAGAGCCTAAAACAGAGATTAACGAACCAGCCGCGCCACAACAAACAGAAGTGCCAAAAGCAGAAACACCTGCACCGAAAACAAAAACTACAAAGAAAAAGCCTGCAAAGAGAAGCGATGCTGAAGCAAAGTAAACATTAAGAACTGCTTTATTTTCTTTTTATCATGTATTTAGAACACAAAGGATACAAAATACACTGCGAAAAAGCAGGAGTAAAGAAATTAGGAACAGTATTATTCCTGCATGGCTGGCTTTCAGATTCAAGGTTCTTTAACTTCGCTAAAAAGTCACAGCTCGCAGAAAGCTATGAATTAATTTACATAGACTATTTCGGCTTTGGAAATTCTGATAATCCTGCAGATGAATCATTCCACACAGTCGAGAGTTTCGCAGAGCAGGCAAAGGCAGTTATGGCTTTTTTCGCGGCAGAAAATCCGATTTTAATTGGGCATTCCATGGGCGGGATTGTTGCGCTGGAGTATTCGCAAAAGCATTCTGCAAAAGAGATAATCATGTTCGGAACGCCAATGAGAAAGAACTGGATGCACAATATTTATATTTTTTTCGCAAAGCACAGGCTGTCCAGAAGTATAAATGCGCTGATAAAAAGCCTGTTGGAGAGAAATATTCCAGAGGAAATAAAAAATTCAAAAATTCCCATAAAAATTTTCTATGGGGAAAAGGATTACTGGATAAGGCATGATTCTGAAATTCTCAAACAGCTGGCTAAAGAGAGGCATGTTGAGCTTATCAAGATGGCTGGCGGGCACAATGCGATGCTGTCAAGAAGAAAAATGTTTGGGATTGCACTTGAGAATTTATTATTGCAAATATCCACTTAGTTTCTCAAAAGCAATCTTTCGCATACTAATTTTATTTTTTTCTTCTTGCGACATCTCGCCAAATGTTTTATCGTAGCCATCGGGCTGGAAATTCTTATCCCAGCCGAAGCCGCCAGAGCCGCGCGGCTCAGCTATTGTGCCGCTGATATTGCCTTCAAAAAATTCTGTGTTTTTTCCATCAAAATAGCCAATGATGCACTTCGCAGATGCTTTGTTTCCAAAAACTTTTGCTAATTTTGCCAGCCCTTCGTAACCAACTGATTTAGTAAACCACTTGATGAGTGGGCCGGGCAGGCCATTCATGCCATCAATGTAAACTGAAACATCCTCAACAACAAACCGCCCTTTGCGATGCTTCTGCGCCTCAGCAAGCTTATGTTTTATAATTTCGTGCGCGTCAAGGCTTTGAATTTCCGCTAAATCCAAATCAAGCTGTTTGATTTCTGGAATGAATGTTTGAGCTTCGCGGAACTTGCCGGCATTGCCTGTGATGAAAAATAAATCTGATTTCATATTTCGGTTTGCATTAAATCCCTTGCTGCTATCGTATTAGAAAATATCTTCCGTGCTTCTTTCAGCAAAACATTTGTGTCTTTATACCTCTGGCTGAAGTGCGTGATGATTAATTTTTTCACATTTGCCTTTTTTGCCAGTGTCGCGGCCTGGCCTGCAGTCATGTGGCCGAACTCCTTTGCAAATTCTTTCATATCATCTGCAAATGTTGCCTCGCATAAAAGCAAGTCTGCGCCCTTGCAGAAGTTTTCCAGATGCTTTGAGTACGCAGAGTCCAGCAGGTAGACAAACTTTTTTCCTTTTTCTACAAAGGTTGCGTCCTTTGCTTTTATTTTATTTTTATTCCACACAATATCTTTTCCTTTTATCAAGTCTGCAATGATTGGATTATTTGTCAAGCCGAACTTTTTCAAATAATTAATATTTATTTTTACTTTTGGCTTTTCCTGAAATGCAAAAGCTAAACAAGGCGCATTGTGCTTGGCATTTGCAACGATTATTGAATATTTTTCCGAATTGAATGCACCTGCCTTTAATTCTGTAATTGTAATTTTGAAAGCAGGGAAAATTCCCAGCGCAGATGATATTTTTTTATACCTTTCTTTTGTCCCGGCAGGCCCGTAGATGTTTAACGGCTTTGTCCTCTTGTTCAAAGACACGCTTTGGAGCAAGCCTGGCAAGCCAAGCACATGGTCGCCGTGCCAGTGCGTGATAAATATTTTTGAAATCTTGTTATGTGAAATTTTTGCCTTTGATAATTGGAGTTGTGTTGATTCTCCGCAGTCAAACAGCAGGACTTCGGAGCCGATGTCAAGAGCTGTGGCTGAGTGATGCCTGCTTTCTGTTGGCATTGCGCTGCCGGTTCCTAAAATTACGGCTTTCATAATTATATTACTAACTCTTTCAGTTTTAAATACATTCGCTTTGTAAATTCAATGACTTTTTCTGCATAAATCTTATCCAACCGCGTTCCGTAATAAAGCATGCCATTCCTGAAAAATCTGAGCTGATTGGCAAACTGAACGTCGTTTTCATTGAAATTCAAAATCCGCATATAAGCTACTTCTGCCTCGTGCGCGCCAAAACCTGAAGCGTTGTAGCCCGCCAAAAGCATTTTTGCGCGGACCAAATGCATAAAAATATCATAACAATATTCAACGTAATCATTAGCATTTTCATTCGTAATGCCTAATTTTTCCAACATTACTTTTAATGATAGGTATTTTCGTTCGGACTCAGCAATCAAATTGTTGGCCCTATTCTGGTTTTTTGCGACTTGTTTAACTATTCCGTCTTGCACAAATTCTTCAAATTTTTTTGTAGGAATCATAGGTTTATGCCTCCGTGCAATAAAATGCCATTTAATATGTTATTTTTTAAGTCTTTATGAATGGCATTCCATGAGTCGTAGAAATTGATATTAATTGCTCTGTTTAATTTTTTCGCGTATTCTTCAAGATTCAACAGCTTATCTTTCCGCTCCACAACTGCAATATCAATGTCAGAATTAACCGCGTCTTCACCCAGCGAATAACTTCCAAATAATATTATTGTTGCGCCAGCTAATTCTTTTTCGAGATAGTCTGCAAGCCCGATTTCATAAATGAGTTTTAGGTTGTCAGCACGTTTCAGCTGGACTGCTTTGTGATTATCTCTGTTTAGCTTTATCTCCCATCGTTTTGTTTCCTTGTCTTGTTTTAGCTGGATTAAGTCGTCATTTTTTAATCTGGGCAGTGCCTTCATTACAGCTGGCGCCGAAACCCCAAGCAAGCGGGCTATCTGCCTCTGGTTTAGCTGAATGCCTGCCTTTACAAACATCAGCCGCAGGATGGCCTGCTGGAGGTTTGTTAACTTTGGTTTATATATATTATGCATAGTTAATATATGTTAACTGGAGTTTATAAGTATTGCGTAGCAATGATTATTCGCAAACACGCGGTGCGAAGTTCGTTCTATGTAGTTTTGGGTTTGCATGATTAGTTATGGGTTACTTCAGAATTAAAAAATTATTGTGCTTGGTTGCGGGTTGATTTTGGTTTTAAGCCAAATCTCCAATAGTCCGGGCCATTTAAAACGAGATCGTTATACCATATATTAAACACCTGCGATGCAGCTTTTGCAACTGTGCCGACGGCATATAGTGCGGAATCGTGGGTGAAGAGCGCAAGCAGTTGAGCCAGTTCGCCCCCATATCCAGTTAAGCGTTGAGGTAAGCTAGCCCAAAAACCACTAAGTAAGCTGCCATCGTTATCATCAACTAAATTTGGCAAAGCTATTTCGTGGGCCAGCGCACCACCCCAGTATGTCATAGTAAGAATATCAGTTAATGTCCTTCCGAAAGGTAAAGCGCTACCTAGCCCGCGTATTGCTGTGCCCACAGTTGTATTCGGATCTAAATCGACCATGCTGTACACGATAGAATTAGGGGTTATAAAGCTTTCTATATGGCTTAGCATCATATTTAAACCCAAAATCTCAGTTTATTTTGGTCCCAATTTCGTACAAATAGCAAAAGATAGCCTTTTAAATAGTATTTGTAAAAAATTGTGAGGTGATAGCCGCTTAAATTTGCCCAACGGGGACGTAGGCCGTTTGGCGATAAGATACAGTAAAATTGCGCTGCAATTTTCTGTACATCAAAATGCGCTGAGGCGCAATTTTGATTGTTGGCTTCTTAAATAACAAAAACTCTATGGGAGTTTTTGAATTGCAATCGCGAGGCGATCACAATGTCAAAAAAAGGCAGGAAAGAAAATAAACAAGAGGAAACTACAGAAGCAGCTCCAGAAGCAGAAGCGCAGGAAGCTGATTTTTCGGACAGTAATCAGAGCCAAAACCAGAATCAGAATGCGGCAGAGCTTCCAACAGCAATTGAGCAGATTAAGATAAAAGAGCCGGTGGTAGGCCATCTGATTGGGACCAAAGTCGCTGTTCGGGAGGACTTCCAGAATGCACAGCAGTTCTTTGACCGCTCAAGTTTTGGAGAAATATTTGGCGCGCAGCAGGGCGTAAAAGAAACAAGAATCGAATTCGCCTTAGATGAGGCGCTGTATTTGATGGAACGCGGAAAATTAGTTGTATTCGACGGCAAAAAGAAATTAACTTTTGAGCAGTTTGTAAAGCTCGCCAATAAAACAGAAACAAATTTCTGGACAAAGTATCAGGTTTATAGGGATATTAGAACCAGGGGCTACATCACAAAGACTGCACTGAAGTTCGGCGCAGATTATAGGCTTTATCCACGGGGCGTTAAGCCGGGCCAGGACCACGCAAAGTGGGTGCTGTTCTGCACAAATGAGTATAATTCTTATACCTGGACACAATTCGCAGCCATGAATAGGGTGGCACACAGCACGAGGAAGAAACTGCTGGTCGGGATTGTTGATAAGGAAGGCGAAGTTACTTATTATGAAATACGCTGGAAAAAACCATAACTATATTTTCCGCAGCAGCGGAGGTTTCCGATCGAACGCTTTAGCGAGCGAAAGCGAGCGTCCAAAGGGTTCGGGAGATGTTACTTATTATGAAATTAGGTGGAAGAAGCCTTAAGTAGTTTTTTAAATCTCGCATCTGATGTAATTTCATGCCAAAGCCTCGAATCGTCCATCCCATTAAGCTATATATGTTAAATATAATTAACAGTTGTAAATAAATACTAACACTTCGTCTTAATGGGGAGAAAGGCTTAAAAACCATGTTAATTAATATTAACGCATGTTAGAAATAATTAACAGTCTGGCGCCGTTTTTTAAAGATTGCTACCGGCGGATTAGCGTCCGCGAATATGCCCGCCTCGTGAAAATCAGCCCGCCAACAGCCTCAAAACAGCTTGAGCTTTACAAGAGAAAGGGCTTGCTGAAAAAAGAAGTCGAGAGGCAGTATTTTTATTATTTTGCAGATAAGGATAGTTGGCTTTTTACAGAACTCTCGCGTATTTACTGGAGGCACAGGATTGAAAATTCAGGCCTATTGGATTTTTTTGAAAAGGAATTTTTCAGCCCAGTAGTTATTCTTTTCGGCTCTTTGGCCAAGGCAGAGGCAAAAGCAGATTCTGATATGGATATCGCTGTCTTTACTAGTACGAATAAGATCGTCAATTTGAAAGAATTTGAAAAAAAGCTAAAGCGGAGCATACAGCTATTTGTATTCAGCAGCCGCGATGCAGTTAAAAATCCTGAACTTTTGAATAATTTACTGAATGGGTGCGTGATAAAAGGCAGTTGGTAAAATATGGATTGGCACGAGTGCATAAAGAAAAGCATCGCGAAAGAAATCAAGCCAGATAGAAATTTAATAGCTTCTGCGCGCAAAATTGCATCCATAAAAATAGAATCTGCAAATGCGCTTCCAAAACGATATCATATTGGAAAGATTACTCTGCTTTACGATGCTCTCCGAGAATATTTAGAGTGCATCGCACTTGAGCATGGCTACAAGATTTATAACCATGAATGTTACTCTACTTTTGTAAAAGAGATACTTGGAAAACAAAAAGATGCAGAGGTTTTTGATAGTTTAAGAAAAATAAGGAATGGAATAAATTATTATGGAAAAGAGGTTAGCGAAACAGATGCAGAGCAAATAATAGCAAGTTTAACTTTATTAATAGAAAAATTCAGGAAAGAAATAAAATGAATAAGTCACAAACTGTCCAACCCATCAAGAGCATTGACGAGCTGGCCAGCTTCTGCAAGCGGCGAGGATTTGTTTACCCTGGCTCAGAATTATACGGCGGATTATCTGGCTTTTGGGATTACGGCCCTCTCGGAGTAGAATTAAAAAACAAAATCAAGGCAGACTGGTGGAAAAGGTTTGTCAGCGACAGGGATGATGTTGTCGGAATTGACGGCGCGATTGTGAACAATCAGCAAATCTGGGTTGCCTCTGGGCACGTGGGTTCTTTCGCAGATGTTTTGGTGGACTGCAAAAGATGCGGAACAAAACACCGCGCAGATGTTCTAATTAATGACATTCTAACAATTCCAGCAGACAGCATGACAGTAGAACAAATGAAAGAAACTATATCAAAAAACAATATAAAATGCCCTGCCTGCAAGAAAGGCGAATTAACAGAGCCAAGAAAATTTAACTTATTGTTTAAAACCCATGTCGGCGCAGTTGAAGGGGAAAAATCAGCAGCATACCTACGCGGGGAGACCTGCCAGACTATTTTTGTAAATTTCAAAAATGTTTTTGACACTGCGCGCGTGAAACTTCCATTCGGAATCGCACAAATGGGAAAAGCATTCAGAAATGAAATCGCGCCAAGAGATTTTCTTTTCCGCTCAAGAGAATTCGAGCAGATGGAATTGGAATTTTTTGCCGATCCGCGGAAATTAGATGACTGCCCCGAGTTTGAAAAAATCGCAAAGAAAAAAGTTTCAGTCCTCACAGCCGCAGAACAGATTAAAAAATCGCAGAATGTTACAGAAATGACTTTTGGAGAATTAGCAGAAAAAGTTTACGTTAAGAGCAAGTGGCATGCTTATTGGCTCTGCCAGCATTATGATTGGCTTTTGGAATTGGGAATCAGTGCAGAAAATTTAAGATTAAGAGAGCATACCAAGGATGAATTATCGCACTACGCTGTCGCTACTTTTGACATAGAATACAAATTCCCGTTCGGCTGGAAAGAACTCGGTGGGCAGGCTGATAGGGGGCAGTTTGACCTAACACAGCATTCAAAGTTTTCAAAAAAAGACCTAAGTTGTTTTGATGAAGAAACAAAGCAGAGGTTTATCCCTTACGTTGCTGCAGAGCCATCCCAGGGAGTTGACCGCGCTTTCCTTGCCCTGCTAGCAGAGGCATACACTATTGACGGCGATAGGATAGTTTTGAAACTGAAGCCAAAGCTCGCACCAGTGCAGGTTGCAGTTTTCCCACTTTTGAAAAACGATGAGAAACTCCTGAAATTTGCACTGGAAGTCCGCAAAGAGCTGAAAGAAAAATTCATAACGCATTACGAAGAGTCAGGCAACATTGGCAAGTCATACAGGAGGCAGGATGAGATTGGCACGCCAGTCTGCATCACAGTTGACTTTGACTCGCTGAAGAAAAAGGATGTAACTGTGAGGGATAGGGATACGATGAAACAAACGAGAGTGAAAGTAAAAGATTTAGAAAAATATTTGAAAGAGCTGATTAATTGACACGAATGCAGATATTTGCCAATGGTGCAGTCCTTGCCTGCAAAACAATCTTTCCCTGCGCAAGCCCGCGGATTTTTTCTTGCGGCAAAATACCTAATTTTGTTGCATAAGCGCTGTCTCTTAAACTGCGGCAAAGGCTGGCCAGTATAATCTCTTCAGGGCGGGCTTCAGCGCAGAAGCTAGCATATCTGTATCCTGCTGGTGAAAAAGTGATGGGCTTTGCATAGCCATCTGCAATTATGTAAAATACTGGCTGTGGCGCATCAGTTGGTTCGCACCAAGCAGGCGCAGTAAGGTGCGCGCTAAATACATTATGCTTGTCTGTGAATGCGTTCATGTGCAAAGCGTCGGGACTGTCACTTCTCGCACCTGGCTTCCATACTTGGCCGCTGCAATTGCGTCCCACGTTAATCTTAGCAATAAGATTATCTTGCCATCCAATAGGGCGCGTTGTATCTGGCATTATTGCGCCAGAACTAACATTGCGATAGCCTGTGCTGCGCGCGCCAGCCAATAATCCGCGTTAGAGTCTACTTGCCATATTTATTTGCAATATTGAACATTTATAAATCTTTTGTATCTGAAAATGACTGTATTTGTTTTTAAAGCAACAAATGCCAAATATGCTGCGGAAATGCACCCGAATTGCGAAATAATATTTTTAAAAACCTTTTTAAGGCATTAATTGCGACTGATTTTGAAACTAAAATGTCGCGGAATAAATTCCGCGGATTTGCTCACAGGAGTTCGCAAATGGCAGTAACAGCAAAGGATATTGAGTATGCAGAAAATGTACAAAAGCTTATGCTTAATCAGAAGAACATCAGAAATATTGGAATAGTTGCACACATCCACCATGGCAAAACCACTCTGACAGATAACCTTGCTGCAGAGGCAGGCATGATGTCAAAAGAGCTTGTCGGCGAAAGAATGCTCACATGGATTGATAAGCAGGAACATGAAAGGCTAATGACAATCTATGGCGCGACAGTTACAATGGGCCACACCTGCGAAGGAGAAGAATATCTAATTAACCTGCTGGACACACCAGGGCACGTAGACTTCGGAGCAGATGTTACGCAAGCCCTCAGAGCAGTTGACGGCGCTGTTGTAATGGCCTGCGCAGTCGAAGGCATGATGCCGCAGACAGAAACAGTCTTGCATCAGGCACTTACAGAAAGAGTCAAGCCGATTCTATTCATAAATAAAGTTGACCGCGCAATAAAAGAATTAAAATTAACACCCGCGCAACTGCAAAAAAGATTAACAGATTTAGTTATAGAAATCAACAGCTTCATCGCAAGAAATGTTGAGCCAGAATTCAAGGAGCAGTGGATGCTCTCTGTTGAAAAAGGGACTGTTGCATTCGGCTCTGCATTAAAAAAATGGGCAATCTCAATACCTGCAATGAAAAAATTTAATGTAACTTTCAAAGACATTATAGACTTATGTTCGCAGGATAGGGATGAAGAGCTGGCAAAGAGAGCGCCAGCCCACATAGTTGTCCTTGATATGGTTGCGGCGCACCTGCCAACACCATTGCAAGCGCAGAAATACAGAATCCCAAGGCTGTGGCGCGGAGAATACGATTCAGAATTAGGAAAAAGCCTGCTGGCCTGCGATGCAAACGGAGAACTGGCGGCAGGAGTTACAAAAATTGTTTACGATCAGCATGCAGGCATGATTGCAACAGCAAGAATTTTTTCCGGGAAAATAAAAGAAGGGGAAATCCTGCATCTTGTAAAAACAGATAGGGATTCAAAAGTCCAACAGTTAAGCACATTTATCGCACAGAGGAGAATGCCAATCAAGACAGCTGTCGCAGGAAATGTAGTTGGCTTAATCGGCATGACTGATGTTGCAGTTGGAGAAACACTCTGCGAAGCAGGAAAAACAATCGAGCCGTTTGAATCAATCAAGCACATTTTCGAGCCTGTTGTTACAAAAGCAATCGAAGCAAAAAATCCGCAGGACCTGCCAAAATTAATTGAATATTTAAGAATTTTAGGAATGGAAGATCCAACTCTGAAAATAAAAATCAGCCCAGAAACAGGAGAAACATTAGTTTCAGGATTGGGAGAACTGCACCTCGATGCAAAAGTTGAAAGAAAACTCAGAGAAAAAGGTTTGGATATTGTAGTATCTCCGCCAGTCGTAGTTTATAGGGAAACTGTTACGAAAAAATCTGGCGAGACAGAAGGAAAATCTCCAAATAGGCACAATAAAGTTTTCATGATAGTTGAGCCTATGAAAGATTCTATTTATCAGGCAATAAAATCCGGAAGAATACCTGAAGGCAAAATAAAGAAAAAGAAACAGGAACTCATAGAAGCATTCTGCACTGCAGGCATGGAAAGGGACGAGGCAAAGCAGGTTGTAGAAGTTTACAATGGAAATATTTTAGTTGAAGCAACGCGCGGGGTAGTCCACATCGGCGAAATTATGGAAATGGTCCATGAGGCTTTTGAAGAAGTTATGGAGCAGGGCCCATTGGGAAAAGAACCATGCTATGGCTTGAAGGTCAGCATTGTAGATTGTAAATTGCACGAAGATACAATACACAGAGGTCCTGGCCAGATGATACCTTGCGCAAGGCAGGCCATCACAAATGCAATGCTAGTGGCAGGCACTGTGCTTTACGAGCCAGCCCAGACAATCAGGATTGATACCCCAATGGAATACCTGACAGAGGCTTCAAAATTAGTTATTGGAAGGCGCGGATTGGTAATAGAAACAAATCAACAGGGCACAAGGTACGTCATGGTTGCGGAAGTCCCTGTCATGGAAATGTTCGGCTTCGAAGCCGCCCTCAAATCCGCATCAGGTGGAAGGGGTTTTCAGTCTTTGATTGATGTGGCCTACAAGAAGCTGCCGTCGGATTTACAGTTGCAGACGATTTTAAGAATCAGAGAACGCAAAGGCATGACTAAGGAAATGCCTAAACCCATATTCGACTAAGTGTGTTGAGCGAAGCGAAACACGCCATGTCTCTTTTCGGGTTCTCAGGAGCCGCTTTCTCCGCAATGAGAAAGGGACTGCTGCGCTGAAGCCGGTGTTGGATTAGCAAGTTTTATAAATTCTCATTTGTTTAATTAATTATGGCAAATGGAACAAAGGCTATAATGGAGAAGCTGGACGAGATAAAGGCAGAGCTGGACGAGATAAAAGGAAAAATGGCAGATGTTGATGTTGTGTTAACTGAAGACGATGTTGAATCACTTAAGGCTGCTGAAAAAGATTTGAAAGAGGGCAAGACAAAGAGGTTGAATTGATGTTTTGTGTTGAGCTTTCTCAACACGCGCAAAGATTTCTTAATAAATTAGACGCGCACATAAAATTGCGGATTGAAGAACGGTTAAAGCGCCTCGGAGAAAATCCTGTTCCGAGTGATGTTAAATTTATTTGTCGCGCCGACGGCGATAAAGTATTCAGATATCGCATTGGCGACTATCGCGCCTTGTATAAAGTTAAAGAAACAGATAAAATAGTTTTGATTGCTAAAATTGACAAGCGGCCAAGAGTTTATGGCAGATTAGATTTGTGAGTTGCAGAAACCGATTTTGGATTAACTAAATCACGCCAGCCTTCTTCAGTAACGCAATAAGCGCCGCGAATATGGATCTCATAGTATTTGTATGTGGCCTTTCAGCAAAATACCGTTCACAATATTATTAATAAATTCTTTGTTTTTACGTTTTGCGGTTTCAAATTCTTCCCGGTTAAATATTTGCAACGCAATTGGTTTGCCAAGCTTTTTTTCAAATTGTTTTAAATGTAATTCTTTTTTATTTTCAGATAACACAAAAATATCAATATCTGACTTTTCTGCGTCTTCGCCGCGGGCCGCAGAGCCAAACAATGTAATCGCTTCAGGCCTGTTAAGCTCTTCATCTACGTATTTGAGCAAGCCTGACGATACTATGCGGGCGATGTTGTAAAACTTTTTCGTCCACTTATATTCTTGGGCGTCAAAATTCGCTTTGTAGAACAGGTAACTTTTTTCCCGCTCTGTTTTGATTATCTTTTCAGCAAGCAATCGCTTTAGGGCTGCCTTTACTCCAGTTGTCGATAGGTGTGTGAGGCGGGCCAGCTCTCTAAGCTGGAACCTGCTTGTGGGTTTATCCATAAACTGCTGCATGACGTTATTTTTATATAACATATGTTATTTATAAAAAACAACTGTTATTTAAAGGTTACTGTTTGCCTAAAGAACTGCCGAAGCCAATTTTTAATTAGGAATATATTTTTTGGCAATTTCGCGCACATCTCTCCAGCATTTTTCGAATTCATCCCGCCTGTTTTGTCCTTCGGCAATTTTAACTTGGTGGAATTGTTTGGTTTTAGTTTTATACGCGTCGAATGGGATGTCTGCTACAACAAAATTTGCAATAGTTTCTGGTTTCACAGGAATATCTGTGCGCACCAAATAATATCTAGCCTGTTTGGATGGACACACTCGAATGCTAAAGAAATCATATTTTTCTGCTAGCCCTTCCAAATCGCTTAAAAAGGCCTTAGCATGATTATATCTTTTATCGCACCGGAACATT
>Ga0209210_1000945_pt1 | contig 26580 bp, 28 predicted proteins | sample RifGroA1_FD_183991 | JGI IMG/M metagenome (GOLD analysis project Ga0209210, IMG submission 183991) | Contaminated groundwater microbial communities from Rifle, Colorado, USA - Rifle Groundwater A1 (SPAdes) (version 2) | ecosystem: Environmental > Aquatic > Deep subsurface > Groundwater >...
ATATCTTTTGAGAGTCCGTTTCCTCCTGTATTGGCATCATAATAAAGATTATTGTCGATATAGGCATTATTAAACTGGTTAATCAGATCTGCTTCAGAGATATTCACATTTGCAGTATTTGTTGAATCGGTACCGTTTCCGGAATTAGAAACTGTCACATCGGAACCTCCGCAGCAAGCGGTAAGAGCGGTTTCCGGCATAATAATGTCTCCGATAAGTTCCCCGAAAATATTTACAACTGCATAAACTACATCTCCGGCAATATTAGTATTGACGAAATTAACGACATTTGCCGAAACATTGGCATCGCCTGTTGTAATAGAAGTTTCGCCGTTCATATTTTTATTTGCCGTGTTATCTCCGGAATTGGCAGTCAATATCATGTTATTTTCAACATTGGCGTCATTTTGCTGGAAGGAAAGATCATTTTCAGTTAGATCAACCGTACCTGTGTTTACCGAATCAGGACCGTTTCCGGAATTGACGACGGTAATGTCGTTTTCACCGCAGTTTGAAACACACCCTTTTGAAAAATCCAAAATGATGTCGCCAACATGATCATCAACAATGTTGAATTCAGACACCATCACCCCGTCAATATTGGTGTTAACCGAATTAACAATCGTACCCGTGACATTCGCGTCACCGGTTGTAATTTCCGCTCCGTTCATATTTTTACTGGCTTCATTATGTCCGGAATCCGAAACCTGATTCATGTTGTTTACAACATTTGTTGTGTTCACTTGCGTCGTTGAGGAATCATCATTTACCACAACCGTTCCTGTATTGACCGAATCGGGGCCGTTGCCGATTGAAGTGACTACAATTCCGCCTTCAAAACCACCATCGCCAACCGTCAAAAAATTATTCGCGCCTGTGTTTGTGATTGCGCCGGTGTTGTCGGCATCGCCTGTTGTAACCGACCCCGTTCCCATTCCTTCGTTCGAGTCCATTCCGCCGGTTAACTCAACACTTGCTCCAACTACCGTGTCGGTTGTTTGATCGTTGGTTTCTTGCGAGTCAGAAGCAGCTTGATCTGAAACCGTATCTTGCGGAGTCGAAGAGGTTGTATTGTTGTTTGTCGTGTCTTGACTATTGTCCGTACTATTACTATCTGTCGTTGGGGCAGCTGGGTCGCCAGCAGTGGTCGGTGACGACGGTTGTTGCGGCGCTTCTGGCTCTTGCGGAGCGGACGGCGCTGTTGGTGCTGTAGGAGCCGGAGCTTCAGGAGCCACAGGTGGCGCGGGCGGGTCGGAAGGCGCTGTTGGTGCTGTAGGAGCAGACGGCGCGGTCGGAATTGCGTATGTATATCGGACATTCCCCAAAATAAAGAGCATGAGAGCCATGTAAATGGCTAATACTCTTTTTATAATTTTTCTAAATTTCGTAATCTTCATACTCTTTTTCAGCTTCTTCTTAACTTTTCGTTATAAACTTTTATTATGCTTACTATAAATTTTGTTCTTGGTAGCGGGGAAATTTACTGAAGTGCTAGTAAATTAACCCCCGCTAACCAAGCGCACCACTTATCCTAGGTGTAAAAAAGCCAAAAGTTCGCTTAAATTTAAGGTTAAATTTAAATTAAAGCCTCCTAAAGGCATTTCCCAATCCCATTCAGGTGCTTCACCGTAGACATTTGCGTTTCCGGAATTGCCTACTTCAACTGTTGTTGCAGCATCACCGGTATCCACTGACGGATCACCATTGTGATTACCTGCTACTTCCTCTAATTCATTGTAACCAGTCTTAGCGTAAGCTTCGACATCGTTATCAACTCCACACTTGTGGTTATTATTACCACCAAATATGAACCATAAAGGAAGATCTAATCTTTGTACACCGCAGTTTTCCTGAAAAACTGCCAGATCATTAACTAAATCAGCTTTGATTTTGTTGTCTGTGTCTGTGTTATTATCAGCAATTTTTGCGGTTACGTCCCAAAGACAACCATCACAATTAACATCTGCCCAGTTAAAGTTGACCATATTGTCAACAGTTACTGTTGCTTCTGCATCTCCCGTTTCGATTGAAGCGAGTTCGCCAACGGCTTCCTCAATTTCATTCTTTCCGGTTGAGCTTTCTGCATCTACATCATTGTCAATGTGACCATTATTGTCTTGAGCCAAATAAACCGATCTATCTAAATCAAGATAGATGTCGTTATCTGAATCTGAATTGTTTCCAAGAATCTTAAGGGAAACTAAACCATTACCACCACTTCCTCCACCTAAAACGGCAGAATTTGCATTCGCCCAAGTGGATAAAGTTACTGTGGTTGTGGCATCACCGGTATCAATACTTACATCTCCACCAGTTGTTTCTTCTATCTCATTTTTTCCTGTTGAACTGTATGCATCTACGTCATTATCGACGTTTGCATAATTATTCTGAAACAAAGCGACTCCAGAACCTTGATTTTGGTTTATGTCAAGATCAATTTTGTTGTCTGTATCGGTGTTGTTATCTTTTATAAGGATATCAACATCGGTTGCACAAGTTCCACAACCTGACACACTGGCTTGATTGCTATTCACAGAATTAACTACTGTGACGTCAGTTGTAGCATCACCCGTTTCAACAGATACTTCGCCACCAGAAGTTTCTTCAACTTCGTTGCCTCCGGTACTGGCTGACGCATCTATATTGTTGTCAATATTTGCGTTGTTACTTTGTGATACATAAGTAGAACTGTCAACATTTACATACATAGTGTTATCAGAATCACTATTGTTGCCTGATATTTCAAGTGTAATTGCAAGAGCCGGCATTGCTGTTTGAAACAACATTGCTGATGTTGCAATTATTGAAACTACTCTCTTTTGTAATTTATTCATTAAGTTTATTCACCCCCTCTCTCTGTCTGACCGTTTCCCTTCGATAAACTCAGGGAGGCACTTCGTCAAGTATTTAATCAATTGTTGATTAAATTATCCGTTTTAAATTTATATTCAATAAAAAACGGAGGCGCCCCGATTCGATCGAATTATTCTTTCAAATTTGAAAGAAATTCAAATCGGAGAGCCTCCGTTTGCGGTCGGCCAAATATGCTACAAAATAATTTATTATACTCATTCGGGGCAGATAAAAATTCTATACAATAAATAATGATATAGGATTTTACTAAATGTTATTGTTATATATTATATAGTCAATAAAAATAAATTTGTCAATATCAAAAAGAAGATCAGTATCTAGAAATAGTGGTTGTATTATATTAAATGTGTCAGATTGTTCAAATATCCCTTTCATATTTATTTTCATCATCACCTTGATGACGAAAAAATATCCTTACGGGATTTTAACGTTTTGATAATCCGCCTGTATGTAATCTGGCTCACAGAACCTTTTTGGACATAGATTTCAACACTACCGTAGCTTCCCACGCTCTGAAGAGCAGCCGAGATTTCCATAAGCAGCCTTGGGGTAATTTTTTTTATCGAATATTGATCCATCAATACGGAAGGCAGAGTTAAAAATTTAATTCAATCATTTGTTTATCGCCGTTAATCTGCCCTATTCTTAAGAGAAGCTTTGTGTCGCTTTCGGAAATGGGGAAACCCAATCTGGTAACTTTCGTCGATTGAGCTTGAATTTCAACGGGGTCGTTATGAATGTCGGGAGCCAGCCATTCGACTTGATTTCCGTTTACAGAAAGTCGGACATAATCTTTGGTATTCATCTGAACTTTTTGACTGTACTCATTGGTAATCTTAAGATAAACAATCAAAAACAGTCTCCCTTTTACAGCAGTTGCCTTCTGACCTTTTACGATTATCTCATTCTGAAGCTCTACTCTTTGTATAACATACTTGATGTTACTAACCTCTTTACCTTTTGAATCGTTTAGGGGGAAGCTAAATTCCCGGTTGATTTCAGTAATCTTTAGAGGACTGTTAATTTCTACTTGGTCTCCCAAAGTCGATCCTGATAATAATCCCGTCCGAGATTTTGATATACCGCTCTTAACCGCAACAGCAATAATGATCAGTACTACCAACGCCCCTAAAAGTAAAAACGTTTTCTTTACTTTATTAGTATTTAACGGTGTACGGTAACCGCTTCCGTGAAGCGGTCGCTCTCCATCCGATTCTCTTTTTTCTAACCTTGACTTGATCATATTTATAAATTTTTTGGTTAAGTTGAGAGTCAGATTCGTTGTCCTTTTACCCAAATCCAAAGCTATAACTGCCACCTTTTTACTTACATTGATCGTAACTATTGCAGCACTTTTTAATACTTTGGCGATCTTAAATATTGTTGTTCTTGCCAAAGCGGCTGTCGATCTGACTGTTTTTGACAATCTGTTGATCGTAACCCCTTCAACTTGTGGAGTGCTATCAATTGCTTCTACACCCAGTGAAATTTTGTTTATATCCATTTCCCTCTTTTTCTGGGGCAGAAGAATATTAGGCAATGTTACCTAAGCGCTTATCTGTTGTCAATACGCTGGTTTACTCTTATGGGGAAATACTTACACTTATTGACACTTTACTTTCATCAAAAACTTTTTTAATTTCAATATTAATTTCTTTACCGTTCCCCGCGCCGGCCAGTTTATTTAAAATATTTTCATTTGTACTCGTTGTTACAAAACTGGTTACACTCATACCAAAGTCCTTAATTTTTCCTTTATACCAATCAGTAATTGCCTTCGCGTTATCAGCGCTTTGCAGATAAAGTGCGGAGACATTTTTTTCAACCGTCTCCGAGTTGGGATAGTTAAAATAATCAAGCTCCGTCCCTTTTTTGGGCTCGTCAGTTACTTGAGAAGGCGTAACTGTTACCAACGCCGGAAATGGTTTCATTGTCGGGAGCCGTTGGTCTTCAGGTGAGGGCGTTACTTCGTCGCTACTCCCTTTGACGTCAGCACTATTTGTATTTCCACTTTCATCGACAGTGTTTTCATCCGTCTTGGAAACATTTTCCTGAAGCGGGCTACTTCCTGAAGGAGATTTATCGGAATTAACGATTAACTTCTGGTTACTAATTAGACTTCCAACTAAAAACACCGAAAGGGCAATTGCAACAAAGATTACATTCATATTTGTGAGTTTTAATCGAACACCATTGTACTACATTAATTATTTTTTGTAACCGAAAAAGCTTAGTTTTAGCCTTTCCAACCGTGCGGATATCTTTCGTACCATGCCACTAAAGAACTGACTGAATCTTTGATCGTCCGGCTGGGTACCCAACCAAGAACCTTTTTAGCCTTTTTGATATCCGCGATCATCTTTGCATATTCACCTTTTCTCGGTCCCGCTTTTTTCAAATCGAATTTCACTCCGGTTATTTTTTGGACAGCGTCTACAATTTCCAAAACAGAATTTCCCTTGCCCGTTCCCAAGTTGATAGTTTCACTTTTGCCACCCGACCACAAATATTGTAGCGCTTAATGTGAGCTTCGTTAAGATCTACTACATTTATATAATCTCGATTGGAGATTTATCCGGAGTATCAACGCTTGGACAAGTTAAATAAAACGGCTCAATCCCGAGCGCTCCCCTGACTGTGTTTTGAACCAAAAGCACCGATGGTCTTTTCGAATCCCCAACCTCCCCGTCATCGCTGGCTCCACAAACATTAAAATAGCGCAAAATTACATAATTTAGGCCCTTTAACTTACCATACCATTCAATCATCTGTTCAATCATTCGCTTGCTAAGTCCGTACGGATTCGCCGGGTTAATCGGATGTTTCTCATCAACTGGAACGTACTTTGCTTCGCCATACACAGCGCACGTTGATGAAAAACAATATTATTTATTCCGCTCTCAATTATCTGTGTCAGCAAATTATGTGTGCCAACAACATTGTTTTGAAAATACTTCTGTGGATTTTCCATCGACTCATTTACAAGACACGATGCTGCGTAGTGTAAAACCGCATCGATATTTTCTTCCAAACTAAAAACTTTTTTCAACGAAGAAGGATCGTTTAGGTCGGCTTGGTGATATTTAAATTTAGATTTAAATTTACTTTCAAATTTTTTTAGTGGTTCTCGGTAGCCAGTGAAAAAATTATCAACGGCAACAACTTTGTAGCCCTTTTGCAGAAGAAGATATGTCGCAACTGCACCGATATAACCTCTCGCACCCGTAACCAAAACCTTTTTCATACGTTAGCGGATTAATTGTATCACTTTTGCCAAATCCGTTAATTTTTTACTTTTAGTAACTAAATACCTCATTACGACCACAAAAATAAGTGATCCGCAGAAATCAATCAAAACATCCCTTATTGTCGGCTCACGTGTAGGAGTAAATGTTTGGTGAAATTCATCCGACGTTCCATACAACAAAGCAGTAACCAAAACGCAGATCAACGCATTCTTCGGAGCAATTCTTGAATTAACCAATGCTCGGTAAAGAAGTAAAGCAAAGATAAAGTATTCGGTTATATGGGCCGTTTTTTTAACTATAAAATCTTGCCAATGCACCGCGGAAGTTTTAATTGCATCGCTTGAGGAAAAAGAATAAATAACGGCTGCCCACAACAAAAAAGGTACCCAAAATTGCAAAATAAGAGTAAGCAGTCTTTTGGTTTTTTCCAACATTATTCATTCTACATTAAACAAGAAGGCGTAGCATACCTTAGCGATTCTGTCGTCTGTTTTTAACAAACAAGAAGACAGAAACGCCGACAAAAACAATTCCCAAACCCAAAAGTACATATGCAAACGGAGAAATATTAGCAAGATCCGACGAACTTTCAGCTCCCAAAACATCAGCTGGAGTTTGTTGATCGGAATTATTTTCTGAATCGTACCGAAATTGAGAAACGTCGGCGCTTTTTTGCAGAAGCTCGTTATCGGCAGCATGATCCTGCGGGGTTAGGGTAGGCTTTTTCGTCGGCGTAGATGTAGACTTTTTTGTTGATGTCGGATTCGGCGTTGGAGTATTCGTCGGCGCATTTGTAGCTGCAACTGTTGGTGTAGGAGTATTTGTCGGGGTTTGCGTTGGAATGGGCGTCGGAGAAGGACACGGTGAAAGCGTACCACTTGCATTGCTTGCGTTAAATGAGCTTTGGGAAAACCTCTCGAGAACATTTCCTCCATCTGTAGTTTTACCAACCGACCCTTCAGACGAAACAGGCAAACATACTCCGTTACCCCCGTATCGAATTTGCTCAACTAAAGTCGCGTCAGACCTGTATAGCCCGATCGTATCCCCTGAATTATTGAGTCTGTCAGAAACGTTTTCCGTGATTATTGGATTTGTTGAAGGGCCTACAACGGTACCACCTGGAAACGTGTAAATTTTACTGGAAGTTCCCACATCATCCAAATACCACCCGGAAATATCAATATCTTCATAAGCATACAGTTCTATCCAGTCTGGCGTCCCTAAAACTCCTAATTCATTTATCACTATTTGGGCAATTGTTACTTTTATAGAAAATAAAAGAAGAAATGCCACCGTCACTAATACCGAAACGTGTTTTAGATATTTCATTGGCTTATCATAACTCTTAAAAGCGACAGAGCAAATAGATTGTTTCGAATGGGGTTTATATAAAGTTAATGTGCAAATAGAAAGTGTCAATACCACCATCATCGTGATGTACTCTGACATACCTCAATCGGCAACCGCTCGAACCAGTATAACTTCCACGATACATATTCCCGGATTTGACAGCCTTCACATCAAAGCCTGTCTCGCTTTCAATATCTATACCATTATGGAAATTGTAAATCTGCCCAACCCAGGAATTTCTAACAGCCCAGGTGGACCCATACCCTTGGTGATATTTAATTTTTTCATTTACCGGCCAATTCCACGAACCAGAAGGATTAAAGGGGTCCCCGTCAGAGCTCCCGCACGCGGAGCCGGAACAATTATCATAAGAAACGCCACTGCGAAGATAACTAAATGGGTTTTGGACAACGCTACTTACTGCAACCACAAAGTGAACATGTGTTCCACTTGAGTTACACGAGGGTCCCTTAATCATCGTTGCAATCCTATTACCTTCAGAAATATGCCCCACCAATTCTTCAACACCTTTACCTGCAATAATTGCCTGTATCGCTTCGAGTTCAGACTTTGCCGACGCCAAAAGTGACTGATACTTCTTCTCGTCATTCTTTGTCTGTTCCAAAAGTTGCGCTTTGGCATTCTTTTGCCCGCTAAGTGATACCTTTTGCGATTCAAGATCTTTTTGCAAAGCCTCTTGGCCAGTTTTTTCCTGTTGATACAAGTCCTGCGCATTTTTTAATCTATCAAGTAAATCGATGTCTGCGGCTTGGAGCCTCTTTAAATAGTTAAAACTGGTAATTGCATCGGAAATATTCTGCATGGAAACAAAAAGCAAGTAACTTTCCGAAAAGCGTGACATCTTATAAGTTCTTGCAACTCTCTCGGTATAGGCTTTATTCAAATCAGTAAGTGAGCTTTCCAACTGTTCGATCCGTCCGCCCAAGAGAAGAATTTTTTCTTCTGTCTGCGATATTTTAAGCTGTGTAAGTTTGATTTGGGTATTGTACTGGGCAATTAAATTTGAGAGCGTGTTTGCCTGATTACCCAGTCTGTCAAGCTCTTGTTGGTACTTGGCAATTTCGTCGGTTAGACGTTGAAGCCTTTCCTGGTCGGTTTCAGCTGAGACCTTCGTTGTCAAAGTCAAAACAAAACAGAAAAGCAAAAGAACTGAAAATGTTTTTTTAAGAATTGACCTCATTTCCTTTTTCTTGTACGGGCAACAGCCATAACACTACCCGTCAACGAAAGCAGAAGGCCGACAGTAAGTTCCACCAATAGGAGTATTCCAAAAAAACCTAAAAGGGCAAGTGTACTTGACGGCAGAATCGGGATATCCTGAAAATACTTTGTGAGGGATGGAGTCAGGTATAAGAATATCAAAAAACTAACAAACCAGCCCGACAAAACGCCTGTCACTGAATACAATAATGATTCCAAAAACACCGGCGCTCTGATAAAACCAGCAGTTGCACCAATCAGATCAAGGATTTCCATCTCATTTTTTCTAACCGACATTTTCATACTGATAATCACAACCATTAAAACAAGCGAGGTTCCCAAAAAGAAGCCGACAACGATCCCGCCTGTCAAGCGAATATAATATGCAATTTGACGAAGCCTAGCAACAACATCGGTTAATGTTTCTTCGCCTCCCAAACTTGCAGTGTAGCCAACCTCATCTACAATGCTCTCGCTTTTCAACTCGCTAATTACAGGTTCGGCATACGACAAATCAACCACGGAAAACTCTAAACTTGCAGGGAAAACTGAGGGACTAACCAATTCCGATAACATCGGATTGTCCTTCGTTGCTTTCTTATAAATCTCAAGCGCTTGTTCTTTGGTTACATAGTTTACTTTTTTCAGCCTCAGGTCGCCGCCCAACTTCGAACGCAGCGCATCAACCTCTGAAATCGTCGCATTGTCTTTTATAAAGATAATCACTTGTGGTCTGGTTTCGTAATGTTTAAGAATCTGATGAGATGAATAGATAAAAATGACTAAAACGGAAACGACAAAAAACGTCACAAATAAAACAAATACTGCAGCCAACGCCTGAAAAGGAGAGCGACGTATATTATTAAATGCCGTTTTCAAATGGATGTTCATATATAGTTAATTGTACAGCCCCTGTCACTGTTTTTTTAAATCTTTCCCGTCTTCCGGCTTTGCAGGTTCTTTTTTGGCTGACTTCTTTTCGTCATTTTTTCCCGAATGACCAGAAGTCACGGCTGAATCGGCAACAACTTTGCCTTCCCTAAGCTCGATCACCCTCTTTTTATGTTTTTCAATGATGCCCAAATGATGGCTTGCCATTAGGATCGTTTTACCTTCGTTATTGATCTTCTCGAAAAGTTCCATAATCTCATCCGCCGTCTTCCAATCTAAATTTCCCGTTGGTTCATCGGCTAAAATCAAAAAAGGATTTCCTACCAAGGCTCTGGCTAAGGCGCCACGCTGAAGTTCACCACCCGCAAGCTGCACCGGAAAAAGATCCATTCTCTTTTCCAAACCAACCAGTTTCGCGATATGCATTACTCGATCGTTCCATTCGTTTTTCGGAACCTTATTAACAGCAAGCGTAATCTCGATATTCTCACGCAACGTTCGCTCATTAATCATCTTGAAGTCTTGAAACACTATTCCCATTTTTTGCCTGATTTTTGGGATCTCCTTGTTTTTCAAACTTGCCAGGTTAGTCCCGTCTAAGATTATTTCACCCGAGTCGGGAATAATTTGCCTTAAGATTAATTTGATGATCGTGCTTTTACCTGAGCCGGAAGGACCGGTTATAAAAACAAACTCTCCATCAGAAACATCAAAGCTTATATCGTCAACCGCGATAATATCGCCAAAAACTTTTGTTACCTTATCTAATTTCAACATAGCGAAAAATTGCGCTACTTAAGATTAGCAAAAAATCCGAGGTTGAACAAATTGCAAAATGAAGTCTAATCTACAACCTTAATCCTACCCACGTCAATTAACCAGCTTGCATACTTTGCTGAAATTGTCTCACCCCAGACTTGAACTTTTTTGTCAACAAAGGAATCGAGATCAACTACGGACGAAGTTAGATATACATACTTGCCTTCACCCAAACCCCTGTCGATATAGTGCGTTCCCTCACCTTTGATTCCGCCCTGTTTCAACACCCCCTCAGCCGTACTAGAATACGAACTCTCGTCACCAATTCCAGCTTCTGTGGCGCTGCCCCCAGACGAAGATGAGTCTGAAGAGCCCGTCGGGGAGCTACCTGCCTGCTTGTTACCGGCCAAAAACCACCCAGTGGTTACTCCCAAAACAACTACTAAAACCGATGCCAGAACCATTAAAAGAGTATTTTTGTTAAATTTTTTTGTCGTTATTGGTTTAACTAATGGTTTATCAAAAACAGGCGCATCGGGACGTACAGGTTGGGGAGAAACAGGAGTTAAAACACTTTTTTGCTTTTCTTCCATACATTTAAATATACATGCACTAGACGACTTCTATCAAGTGGATATCTTCTCTTTCGAAATTTCTTACGAATACGAAGATTCCAGAAACTCCGTTGCTTTTTGAATCCTTTTGTATGAGATTTGCAAATTTTTCGCGAGTTTTTTCTCAAGCCTGACCAACTCTCTTTCGGCCCGTTGATGAACTTTCGCTGCCACAGTACCATCACTAAGCAGTGAAACAAGTTTGCAATCTATCCCTTCAACTTCCGCATTTCCCCTGATCACCTCTCCAACACGCCTGTCAATTTCTCTTCTGCACTCTATTGCCTTCCGATCAGGATAGGCCGCTTCCGCAAAGCGTAATCTTAAAAGAAATTTCTGCGCAACTTGCTTTACCTGCGACTCCAAAACGGCTTCAGAGAAAGGGTCCATTGCACTATTTTTCTTTTGCTTATTTCTTTCTGACATTTGAAAAGTTATTCATCAAATACTTCAACTCTTCCTCAATAAAACCATCCAGGTCGCCATCTAAAACAAGATCTGGATTGGATACCTCAAAATCCGTCCGCAAATCCTTTACCATTTTATAAGGATGCAGAACATACGAGCGAATCTGATTTCCCCAAGAGGCAGGACGGTACTCACCCTTTAAACTTGCCCTTTGATTTTTCTCTTCCTCCCGCTTTCGAACCCACAACAGCGCACGCAGATGTTCAAGCGCGTACTTTCTGTTCTGCTCCTGAAATCGCTCAGATTGTGCGGAAACTACAATTGCTGTAGGGATGTGTTTCAACCTAACTGCCGTTGAAACTTTCTGGACATTTTGTCCACCTTTTCCGGATGAACGGAAAAACGACCACTCCAGATCTTGGTCATCAATTTTCATATCCGGCAAATCAACTTCTTCTAATTCCGGCAGAACTTCCACTAACGAGAATGAAGTCTGTCGCAGTTTATCGGCATTAAATGGCGACTGCCTGACCAACCTGTGAGTACCAGATTCGCCCTTGAGGCTTCCATATGCATATTTACCCGTCACCTTAAAGGTCACGCTTTTAATACCCGCTTCTTCACCTTCCGAAATATCAATTGTCTCCACCTTCCAGCTCTTCCTTTCACAATGTCGGGTATACATCCGAAAAAGCATGCTCGTCCAATCCATTGCCTCCGTGCCACCTTGTCCAGCATGAAGTGAGACAATCGCATTTTTCGAATCAAATTCACCCGTAAAGAGACTTGTAATTTTCAGTTTATTCACTCTACTTTCAAGTTTTTTTATTTCTGGCACAAACGCTTCTAATGATGTTTCATCCGAAAAAGCACCTAGAGTCGACAATTCACTTTCCACTTCCTCAATTTCTCCAACCTCTACTTTCAAATCAGCCAGGTCTTGAAGCACTCTTTTTGCATTTACTTGGTCATTCCACAAGCCGGGATCGGTGGACTTTCCTTCGAGAACCGATATTTGTTCCAGTTTTGCCTGCAGGTTAAGGAAATCCTTAACTTCCAGAAACTCAAAATTTAACTTTTCAACTCTCTCTTTTAAACCGCTCATATAAAAAAAACGCAAAAAAGATCTACTATCCGGTTAAGTATAAAATATTAGCCGTAAATAGCAAATAGACTGTATAATATTTAAAAACAAATGCAAATACTAATTCTCCCCGGGTTTCATCCCAAAAACCAAAAATGGGCCGAGGAAACAAAAATTGAACTCGACCCTTTCTTTCCGACGACTGCATACTCTTGGGCGCACTGGAAAACGGAAAAACCTGAAAAAAATTGGGTTGAAGTAGAAAGTAAAAGAATTTTAGAACTCGCTCAAGGCTCGGCTGTAAACGTTATCGCAAAATCTATTGGGACGTTAGTGGCAGCATACATTATCGGTTTCGCACCAAAAATGGTCAATAAGTTGGTTTTATGCGGAATCCCTTTAAACGACATCGGCGATAAGGACAAAATAAATTACAACAGTCTTACAAAAATTTCCAGCGAAAAGATTATTGTTATCCAAAATGAAGATGACCCACACGCAAATTTCGAACAAGTTAAAGAGTTCCTTGATAAGATTAACAAACAAATCGCAATCATTTCAAAACCTGGCTCCGACCACGAATATTATTACTCCGATGCCTTTCTTGAATTTTTAAAATAATCCCCTCAACAAATCTGCAGATGTTCACGGATAACAAATATCTTGCCGGAGTTTTTGTGCCTCACTTTTGTCCATATTTTTGTAAAGTGAGTACATTTGACCCGAATCGAGTTTCGATTTTGCGCCGGTGTCTGGCACAGCATTCTCCGTTCCCAATACATTAACAACTTTTTGCCGGCTGATATTCAATACAGTACTGAAAGGTTTCGGAACGTTTTTCATTCCCAGTATTTCTGTAAAGATTGTCCTACCCGATAAAATAAAGAAGCCCTCCATAATGATCGCTAAAACTACACCCCAAAACAACATTGCGATCGACCCCTTTCCCAAACTCCAATGGACGTAAAGATACCGCAGCCGCGCCAGGGTAAAAATCAAAAGAAAAACAAGAAGAATTATCGCACCCACCTGCCAATATGTTGCATCAACATACAGACTACCGATCTTAAAGGTTTTGAAAGTTTTGTTCAATACATCCCAAAGAGGCAGCTTTTCCATTAGCTAAATAATATCACGAAGGAGATAATTCTCTAATTTTCAAAACAGACACGTTTTGAAAATCTCATCTTTGGCTGGTCAAATATTCAAGAATTAAAGGGGTAAATTAGATTCTCAGCCTTAAACTGACTGAATAAATCATCTTCTATATTCTTCTCTTTACGATATTTAGCAAATTCTCCAAGGCAATTCTCGTACAACTTCTTCGCCTGTTTATATCTCTTTTCTATAATTTCCTCGTTATCATCTTCAGAATAACTGCCACTACCCAAAACACTCCAGTTTCTTGCGGCTGGACTTTTGAGTAAATTAGAAAGACCCTGAAATCCAATTTCTACCCAAAGAAGTGTTTTAAAAGCTTCTGTGCTGGCAAGTTTATAATATCTTCGTGATTTCTCAATACTATCAGACCGTCTAATATGCACAGTATAATCTCTACTTTCTGTCAAAGATGTATCTACACGATGATAAGGAAAAATTACCCTTCCTCCGGTTTCACTGGGGGCACTTGAATAAAAACTCCATACTAAGGGAGGTGGAATAATTTCAGAAATACGGGAAACTACCGGCACCAAGTCAGAACGAAGTTCTAATTTTTCATTCGGTTTTTTATCAGGAACATAACCTTCCAATGAAGGCGGATTTTCAATCATCGAGACAATTATAGTGTGGAGAGGATATTTATTCCACTTTCAGAAGTTCGACCGTAAAAATCAGTGTTGCATTCGGCGGTATTATCGGCGGCGAACCCGTCTCACCGTATGCAAGATTTGCGGGAATTATCAGTTTTCTCTTTCCGCCGACTTTCATTCCCAACACCCCCAAATCCCAACCTTTGATTACACCACCCTCACCAAGTGTGAATGAAAACGGTTGATCACGATCATAAGAGCTGTCGAACTTTGTGCCGTCTTCCAAAGTACCTTCATAGTTAACGGTTATTGTTTTTCCATCAACCGCTTCGGTCCCATTTCCGATTAAAATATCCTCTTTAACCATATCCTTCTGTGTTTGAGTTATTTGCATGTTCGAAATAGTACTACCGTTACTATACATCAAATAAAAAACTAATCCAGTCAACACAAAAAACGAACCAGCCACAGGTAAAACATACTTCCAATTGAAAACAATCTTTGTTTGTTTTGCTTCTACAACCTTCTTCATATTTATGGATTGTAGCATATGAGTGTATTAATTAAGCACACTAATACAACTTAATAATTCAAATCTCTCAAGTTTTAAGTTGCAGTTTTGAGTTTTGACTTTTAAGCTTTGAGTCATTTCCAACTAGTCACCCTTCACTTATTTTCTCTCAGTTTCTCCATCAGTATTGAGTAAAAGCGCAAATTATGAATTGATGCCAACCGCATCGCAGAAATTTCATTAATCCGAAAAAGATGTGCTAGATATGCCTTCGAATAGTTTTTGCAAAGAAGGCAATCGCAGGCAGAAGACACCGGTTCGTCGAGAAGATAATTTTTCTGTTTCGAAGGAACATAAAATTTGTAGAACTTTTCTTGATTTAAATTAATATTATTTATATTGTCTGCTTCGTAGACATACAGCCGCTCATGTCGGGCATCGCGCGTTGGGAGAACGCAATCAAAAATCTGAAATCCCATTTTATATAATTTTACAATCTCGTCTGGTTTTCCCACCCCAAGTCCATATAGAAGATAATTTTCCGGAGCACACGCCGCAATTGTTTCCGCCGATGTATAATCAAAATCTCCCGATTCAGTAATTGGCCAACCACCGTAACCAAGTCCATCAAAACCAATTTCTACCAACTGCTGCACACAATATTTTCGTAAGTCCTGATATTTTCCTCCCTGAACAACGCCAATCAGATACGGTCCTTCACCTAATGTATAAAATTTATCGTAAGTACTTCGGCATCTTTTTGCCCACTTTAGCGTCCTTTCAACCGTATCCTTTGCTTCATCGAACGATGCAGTTGGGGGAGTAAAATCATCCAATACCACAATCAAGTCTGTTTTAAGCTTTATTTGAAACTCAATCGATTTTTCCGGAGTCAATAAAATTTTCTTCTTTTTTGAGGTATAGAGTGTTATTCCCACATCATTCACCTTTCCTTTTCCGGAACCGGATTTAATGATACTCATCACCTGAAATCCACCAGAGTCAGAAATCACTGCCCCATTCCAATTCATAAAAGTTCTGACACCGCCGAATTTTTTTATCGGGGCTTGCCCAAGTTCTCGAAAGAGGTGATACGTGTTAACCAAAACCCCAGGAGTCATACTGTTTGCCACATCTATCGAATCAAGCGTCTTCACGACGGCCTGTGTTGCATCAGGAAAAAAAATCGGAAACGGATATTTTTTTCCAGATAAAGTTCGAAATTCTTTGATCATAAGCTATTATACCGCAGGTAAGAATTTTGGTCGTAGAAACTTAAACGGCAGATCGGAGATACGCAATTCCGCCCCAAATTCCACTAAAATCACCAAGTGCGGCTTTAGTGATTACAGGAACTTTTGGGTAAGTTTTAATTACTCGTTTTTCTACCTCTTCTCTTAAGAGCTGTATATCAAATGACTCCGACAACGCCACTCCGCCTCCCAAAACCACAATTTCGGGTGACCAAAAATAAATTGAGTTGGTTACCCCCAGCGCAACATTTTTCATAATTTCACCCCAAACTTTCTTGTCTAATATTTTTTCAGCATCTTGATCATAGATCTTTTTAATTGACTTGCCTGAAACAAGTGACTCAAACGAACTGGGAGATTTTTTACAAAAAATTCTATGTTTTCCTGGTTCAAACCCATAAACTTTATTGTCAATCATCCCGTTAACAATCCTCGACCCACCAACTCCGGTACTTACCGTAATATACGAAACTATCTTATGATTTTTTCCTGCACCGTAAATTGCCTCCCCAAGCCCTGCAAGTGCCGCATCGTTTTCAATATACACTTCAGCCGAAAATTCTTTCTTAAAATCAGTCTCGATCGGTTTACCTATCCAGTTTTTCATATTCGGAGACGAATACAGTTTTCCTTGATTCATCACACCGGCAATTCCCAGGCAAATCTTTGAAATCCTAACATCCTGATTTTTTATGAAGTTAAAAATGTTTTTGACTCCCGACTCATAGTTTTTATCGGTAAGCAAAAAAAAGGAATCAAGAAGTTTGTAAGAGTCGCTTATCAACCCGATTCGTGTTTTTGTGCCACCAATATCAAGCGCAAGATTCATAGAAAATTCAATACACCTCCGAGAGCTAAGAGCAATTTTCGCCCTTCGGGCTCAACGAGTTTCATCCGAACACTACTGCACGCATTTACCTACACAAGACATGCAGGCGGGTCATTCGTAGGCTACCCAACTTACGGTGTGTGCAAACCACATGCTAAACCACCTCGCAACACTGTTACCAGATTTTTACTTCAATGGATAACAAGCTTTGCAAATTCCCAGTTCTTCTAATTTTTCCAAATATTTAACTACTGTGATTACATATTCTGCATGGCTCCAAATCAGAGGGGCGGCCGACAGTGGTTGCGAATTATGCGCATTAATCTGTTCCGAAAGAATACCAGATGAGAGTGCTTTTTTGGTAACCCAGGTAAAATCAGAAACAACATTTGCTAAATCAGACTCACTTTTTACCAAATCTATTTTGTACTGTGTATCCCAAAGTGTCGTAATAATCCAGGGGTTTCCGGGAACGTTTCCACCAGGATGGTGGTACTGATCACCCTCAAATCTTGAAACACCTCCTGCTTGCGATTTGAGTGCCAATTTGTCGATAAGTACCCGGTGGGCATCAATTAATTTCTTATCGTTAAGTGGCAAAATTCCAAATTTGTAGACACCATAAAAACTTGACGCATCAACCGTTTTATCGAAAAGGTCTGATTTTCCATCGCTAACCATATGCTTGACAAAATATGACATTTTTTCATCCCACAGTTTATTAACAATTGCACTTTTCACTTTCTCAGCAACACCAAGATAATTTTTCGCGTGTTTTTCTTTCCCCAAAAGTTGGGCAAACTTCCCAGCGACCTCCAAGGCGCCAACCACACAGCTACTCGTGAAGGTGTTTTGCCCATACTTCATTTCCCAAATGTCAAAACTAGGTTCGGGCAGGCTTGATTTTTCATCAATATACGCGCACATAAATTCAGCTGCATTTTTGACAATCGGGTTATAAACACTTTCAACAAATTCCAAATCTTTTGATAACTGGTAATAGTCCCAAAGCGCGTACACGACTAGCGCCGTCCCATCTTCTTGAATCGGTAGTCGCCTCTCACCGTTCTCAATCCAAGCATGCCAAGAACTTCCAAGCGCTTTGTCCGGCCTATATTTATGTAAAAAATAACCTTGGGGAGAAATTATATCCCTGCAAAATTCAAAAAACCTCCGTGAGGCGTTAAAATCCCCCGCCTTTGCCAAAGCGATCGCCGAAACTGCTGCATCCCTTGGCCAAACATATGCGTACGTGTCCCGGCCAAATTGGAGCATATCCGAATCTGACGAGGCAATAATTGCTCCGTTTGCTGCAGTATGTGTCCGGATGACATAAAGCGATTTTTTGAAGAGATTAACAATCTCCGGGCTTAGTGAATAAAAACTAAAGTTCAAATTGTTTACCCAAGCCTTCCAGTAATCATAGGTTGTTTTGGCAATGTCGTTAGGTTTGCGTTTCAAAACATTGGCATTTAATTTTTTCACCAGTTCTATTGATTTATCAACACACATGAAGTAATCAAAACTTTTTTTCACCTTTTGTGGGAGTTGGAAGCTTATCGAGAAAGTCGAATCCACCTGGCCATGTTCAATCCCGTTTTTCGAGAGAACCCCATCGTCGGCATCTTTGTAAGTTCCATCCTTACCTTCAATTCCCAACAAGCCAACGGCATAATCCGAAATGTTAGCATCCCCACAGTTGGCGTTGAAAAGAAAGACACGCCTGCCTTTATAGTGGATAACAACATTGTCTTCGGGATCGTAATAGGCTGTGTTTCCAGTGTGGGTTTGGGAGATATTAAACTGCTGGTTAAAAAAAATCTTAATGTCACGTTTATAATCAAAGCTGTTTTCAATTTCAAATTGTCGTATAAGGATATTTTCTTCGTTATAAACACAGTCCAACGAGGAAAGTTTCAAACCAAACTTCTTGCTTTCCCAGACTACATCGGATCTCATGGACTCGTTATCCATGACAACCTTCACATCAAAATCTTCTCCATCAACCCAATGTAAAACCCCATCAACCCAGATTCCAAGTTTATGCACTTGGTCCTCGTGGATGTGGTTCTCAAGACCTGGATAGTGATAATAGATATCTTTTATCTGTCCCCACTTATCAAAACCTACAAGTAACTCTCCGTTCCCCAGACAGGCGTATTTAGACATAAAATAGAAAAATCTGTCGTTAAATTTAAGTTTTAAGTCGATGCGAATGTTTACAGAATCTTTACGGATTATTTCCCCAAAGTCCTGCATTGGTTTATTGAGTTTACCCAAACCCGCTTATTGTCAGTTGATACTTTTTCTAACGACTCCGGGCTTTCTTTTATTTAATTCCGTCAATCTGATTTTAAAATCATTCAAGACATTCATGTAGCTAATGAAGGCATCGTATGGAGATTCATAAGGATTAAAATATTTATGAACATCCCCGTCAGAAAACCACTTGGTACACATATAATAAAAATGATCCGATGTTTGAAGCCGTCTCCAATCCTCTAAGATTTTCTTATTATTCACTTCCTTTACTCTCTTTTCTAACAGGTAAATATTTTTTAGGGCAGACTTTTGGATGTTGTTTCCCGTCCAAGCCGAAAGATCGCGTTCGGAATCCGCCCAGGTGACAATATAAGGAACGTCGACAATATCCCTCGCAGGGTATTTTTCCACGGTTTCGGAGGGTGTGACAAAATTATTGTCCTTATTTTCCAATAACTTATCTGGAAGCGCTTTCAAAAAATCAAATATTCCATGCTCCTTCCACTGATGTTCACCAAAAGTTTCGTAGTCCATAAACAAATTAACAACCTCACCGCTTCCGTTTATTTGATTTATCCATGACGCAAATTTTTCCGCAGTAAGCGGCCACTCTTTCCATCTTTTTTCAGAAAAGCGGAAAGCTATATCATCCGATAATTTGTAATTTTTCAAGAGCAGTTTGATTTTCTTTTTTCCATTTTTCACCTGCCCGATATTTGGTTCATAGACAAAGTTTGGACTGCGCCAACCCAAAACCGTATCCCACCCTTCTGCTAAAATCGCTTTGTAACCATTTTGATTTGCCCAATAAGCAAGGTCATTATTATAGGCAAGCTCTGTGTTTCTAAAAACTGCCGGCTTTTTGCCGAAAAGGTCCCAAATAATCTTCCGATGTAATTCCACCTGGCTTTCAAACTCGGCAAGCGAGTAAAAAAACGAAAGAGAATGGTAGTACGTCTCGGAAAGAATCTCTACTTTACCTGTTTTGACGAGATCTCTGAAAGACTTCAGCAACCTTGGATTAAACTCTTTCAGTTGCTCTAAAAATATCCCAGAAAAAGAAAAGCTAATTTTGAAGTCTTTATTTTTCTTGAGCATTGATAAAAGAAGCTCATTTGCAGGAAGATATGCTTTATTTGCAACTTTCTCGAGGATATTTTTGTTATTGAGATTTGAGAAACTTTGGTCGTTAAAATAATTGTGGTCCTTACCAATATCAAAAATACGGTACTTCTTTACCCTAAGCGGCTGATGAACTTGGAAATAAAGGCATATCGATGGCATTTGTTTTTATATTTAAATTAATTGTTGATACACTCCCAAAACGTCGTCCGCAGACTTATCCCAAGTCAAATTCATTAATTCCTTAACACCTCCACTCTTTAGGTCTTTTGGCAAACTCTTATATTTCAAAACAGCGAGAATTTTATTAGCCAATTCCTCAACATCCCAGTAATCAACTTTCAGAGCGCTTTGTAACACTTCGGAAACTCCTGATTGTTTTGAAATAACCACGGGTGTCCGATTCTTAATCGCTTCAAGTGCGGTGATTCCGAACGGCTCGGAAACGGATGGCATAACATAAACATCAGCCGCCTGATAGATGCTGTTTTTTTCAACACCTCGCAAAAAACCGGTAAAAATAAATTTATCGATAACTCCTAAATCAGTTGCTTCACAAATCATCTGCGCCTGCATGTCTCCAGACCCTGTAACGACAAAAACCGCTTTCGGGCAGTATTGCGATACAATTTTCGCAGCACGCACAAAATAATCTGGACCTTTTTGCAAGGTGATCCTGCCTAAAAAAAGGACAATTTTGTATCCCAGTTTTTTCAAGTTTGTCAAAGACGGGTCGATGGATGGTTTATCGGGATTTTCTACACCGTTGTAAACAACTTTGATCTTATTGGAGTTGATTCCGTATCTTTCCGTAATTGTCTTTCTGACAATTCCACCAACAGGGATAATTCGATCTGACTTTTTAAAGCCTTCTTTCTCAATTTCGTAGATCGCCTCGTTAATACCCATTCCAGCAGTTCTGTCAAACTCAGTTGCGTGAACATGGGCAACCAACGGTTTTCCGATAATTTCCTGCGCAGTCAAACCGGCAGGGAAGGTTAACCAATCGTGCATGTGGACAAGGTCGGCTTGAACTTTCGTCGCAATATTTCGAATGTTTTCCGCATACTCTAAGACTTGAGACAGGTAATCAAATACGCTTGCGCGTCCTTCCTTAACGGCTTTCATCCATTTTGTGTAAGTTAAATATGGTCCCATAATTTTGTCGGGGCGCGTACGGTCGTTAGCGTAGTGCACCTTCATAAAATCTACATCGATGTTGAAGTTATACGGAAGCACAAAATCAATCGAGACCCCTTTTTTTGACAACGCTTTTGCAAGTCCATAGCAAGCTTCTCCCAAACCTCCACTGTTTAAAGGAGGTAATTCCCAACCAACCATCAGTACTTTCATATTTTAAATAGCAAAAATCAAAGCTAAAACAAAGCTCTAATTCAGTATCAATTCATCTTAATGCAATTGCAAGGGTGAAAATCAACCAGCGGTACAAATATGTACCGACAAACTCTTAAATGAAGCTGAACGGACTCATAACATGCTTGGGGTTAAAAGCCATTGGTATTTTTTGTTCTTACGGCTCAACAAGTTTCACTCATCAACTGCCACCTGCGCACCTACGTAAGACAAGCAGGTTATCGGTGAGGCAAAAGACCACGCTATTTGCAAACTACAACCTAAACGACTGAAAAATATCAGTTCACAAATCTGATATCAGAATAAATGTTCATGCCATTTCCTTCACTACCGATATTTTCAAATTCGAAAGACGCCTCAGATCTAACAATCTGCAAGTCCTTTTTACTCACCCAGAGATCCATCTGCCGGCCATTTAGCGTACCAACCAATTTCTCCAATTCCCCGCGAAGATTTAGTTTCACTTTATAATGGTAAGTTGTAACTCCATCTACCACGTCGTCACGAAAAAACTCAACTTTTTCCAGTTGAATATCGTCCGACTTAATTTTTTCAAAATTCGCAAAACCTTCGTTTCCCAAAATCTTTTTCAATAAATCGGAAAGGTCAATCTGTTCATAGCTGTTTACAATGCTTTCATCCACCAATCCGGAATATTGATATGGGGTAACTTTGTAATTCAGCTTTCCACCTTCATATTTTGCGTCAACCGTAAATAGTTTGTTTTCGGATACATTCCAAGTCAACAACAAATTGCCATTAACAGAACTTTCTTGCACATCATGTTCCCCCTGAATCTCGAGAGTGTTTTCACTAGAAGACGAACTTTTCAAAAGCGAGTAGACACCAAAGTTGCCTGCATCCAATTTTTCATCCATATCAGAATAAGAAAAAGCAACTTTCGCCGTACCTTTGTACTTTAACCTACGACTTGTCAAAAAGTTTGCGTAAGATTTTCTTAAAATCGCATCCGGGGATAAGTTATTCTTGTAATAATCAATTAAAAAATGTGTCACTGAAACAACGGCGATTACAATAAATACAATTGCAAACATTTTTGTCAACAAGGCCTTCCTATTTTTTAGATGATCGTTGTAAATCTCCGGGGCGGTAGAAGTACTGTTTGTATCAACGTCCGCCTTAACATCCACACTCTGGAAACTTATTTTGTTTTCAGCTTTTTCGCGATTGTCCATCAAATCAGGAGACTTTTTCTAGGTAAAATTCCAGTTTTTTGTCGGTTGGAAAAATGCTAATCCGATCACCGGCAGTAATTTTATCTTCCAATATTGCTTTTCCGATAATATCGGCAATATAAAGATCTACAATTCTTCTAATCGGCCTTGCACCAAAGGCTGGCTCATAACCTTCAGTCGCTAGTTTTTCAGCCGTATCTTGCCGGATTTCCAAAGTAATATCTTTTTTGGAAAGGCTTTTTCCCAAATCTTCAAGGATCAATTTTGAAATCTGCACGAGATGTTCATGATTTAATGGCTCGTAAACAACAACGCCGTCAAACCGGTTTAAAAACTCCGGCGAAAAATAATTCTTCTTCAAAACATACTCTACGGTCTCCTTTTGTAACGCTTCTCCCGATACTCCTTTAGACACCAGTTCCCTGACAAATTCCGCCCCGGCATTAGAGGTTGCAATGACAAACAAATGCCTTCCGCTAACACTTCGCCCCAAGGCATCAGTAATTGTCCCCTCATCAAGGAGCGTCAAAAACAAATTATTAATATCTCTTGTAGCTTTTTCAATCTCATCCAAAAGCAAAAGCGAAGCCGGTTTGTTTTTTATTGCTGTCGTTAATGCTCCGGGAAGATTACTACTTACTGAACCAATCAATCGTTCAAACCCTTCGCGCCCCGCATAGTCTGCCATATCAAAACGGAGGATCGACTTCTCTTCACCGTAATAAACGCGGGCGAGAACTTTGGCTGTTTCTGTTTTTCCAACCCCCGTCGGGCCTAAAAATAAAAACGACCCCATTGGACGTTCCTCCTTGACCGCACCGACACTTCTACCCCGAAGACTTTTTGCAATCAAATCGACCGCCGTCTTTTGGTTAACAAGTCTTTGGTGGATAATCTCTTCAATGTTAATTAGTCTTTGTTTTTCCTCGTGGGTAATTGCTTTAAAAGATATTCCCGTCTTTTCAGACAAAACAACGCTGGCGTCATCATAGGAAACAACACCCCCGCCTTTTTGGTTTCGATAAGTCACCACTGCATCAAGCAACTCAAGCGCTTTTTCCGGAAACGGTGTATCGGTAATATATTTATCACTCTCATCCAAAATTTTACGCATTGCGGGAATTGTGACCACAACTTTACTGGAATATTCCCAGTTTTTGGCAGCCTCGACCATAATTTCAAGTGCCACTGTCTTACCAACAGGTTTAACTTCCACTGTTTCAAAATATTTGCGAAGGCGCATGTTAATCGATATGAAACGTTCGTACTCAATTGGGGTGACAGACACGATAACCTTTAAATTCCTCTTTTCCAGGTATTCTTCAAAGACATCGGTGAAATCGTAACCTTCAACCTCCGCGTTCGTCAAACGGTGAATGTCTTTGATAAAAAGGATAATATTTCCCGCCATTGAAGCTTCAGAAAATATCTGGGCCAAGCGCGCCTTTTTCTGGTTAAGATCATATTCACCTGACAAAAGGACGTTGTAATCAAATTCTAAAACTCGTTTATATGACATGCCTTCGCTAAGGCTTCCACTCAAGGACTTTTGTGCAAATTCCAAAACTACGGTTTTCTTACCAACTCCCGGCTGCCCGGAAAGAATCAGGCTTGAGCCTTGAGAAAGTACGCGATCCATCCTCTCAACAACGTCATCGCGTCCAATGAGCCGATGTGAAAACGATTGTCGCCGGCTCAAATCAATCGAGTATTGTGACAAAACCGGAGTGTACCCAAACATAAGATCAACACCAATTCCTGGGCGTCCAAATTCATGGTCATCTTTAAGTTCCGAACCTCTCTCTTTATCTGAGTCCCACCACTTTGCACACCTCAATAAATCGTCGTAAACAAGTCGGTATTTCTTCAAATCGTTTTCGGTCCATACACCCTTGTCGATAAACCATTCGATGATATCTTCCAAATTTTTTATCCTGTCGATTTTTATCAATTCCGCACTCAGGTTTGTAACTTTTTTGAAATCTTCCAAGCTAACACCCAAATGCGTCAACAAAAACTTACCCGCTCCGGAGGAAAAAAATATGGTATAGGGATCCGGGCCTTGCCGGGTCCGCTCCAAGAGTGTCTTCATCAGCTTGTCAGGGCTTTGCTGGTGTCTAAGGTATGGCGGAATCCCAAAAGGGGGAATTAGCGCCCAAACAAGAAATCCCAATCCTCCACCAATAAATACAAAAGCAATCATAAACAACCCACTTAGTATTAGTATCACTTTGACAATAGCACCGATTAGTCGGGAGATTAAATTAAAGGAAAGGTTTTCAAAATATCTGGAAATAGAAAATCCCGGACCCGTGTCATCGCTTTCCAAACGTTTCCACGGATAAAAAAGTGTTCGGACCAGTACCGGAAGGGAGAAATAGTGTTCGATATAGCGAAGGGAATAGATCCATCTTCGTAGATAATAGGAGAAACCTTCAGTATAATGCCAAGCAAGAAACTTCATACTTAAATAATAACATAGAGTAAGAGAGATTGAGCACTACTGACACTAATTTTTCCAAATAGCTTACATCCAACGAAGGTTTTAAAAATATCGCCGACAACTTGAGCCACTAGAACTCCGAAACGGTTACTTTCTCATATTCATTTCCCAAAGTGCGACGACAAAAAGCGATTCGCTCCAACCAAGAGGGGTATTTTCGTTGTATTCCGAAGAATTTGAAAAATAAAGTTCGGGCAAACCTTGTGGGGTATCGAGAACGATTAAGTTTTTAAGAAGCTCCATAGCTTTTTCTTTGTTACCCAGCTTTTCGTGAATTATTGCCAACCAAGACAAACCGAAAGTCCACTCCGCCTCTTCGCTCACCTGATCACTGTTTTTATTGTAATATCTGTCTCCCTTGTAACGAATAACTCCGTGCTCCCTCAACAGGTGATATTCAACATTTTCAAGTATTTGGTTGCTAACAGCAGCATCTACAACTGCATAGGGCCAAATTAAAGAAAGCAAAGAAAGATCTGTAAATTTCCTCTGCGATTCTCTCGGCAATAATTGAGACAGGACGTCTTCTCCCTTCTTGATCAACCATATTGGAACTTCAATTTTAGGATGCCTTGAGATTGATTTCAAACCGGCGACACATGCGCCAATCGAAGAAGCGTGCAACTCTTCGTCTTCCTCCCACATGCCAGAATCCAGGTCGTGCCAGTATTCAATTGATCTTAGGTATTTTACTAATTTGTTCACAATTCTAATCTGATCTTGAGATTTGACAATCGACCTTTTTTGATTTGTTTCCAATTCCCCCAACCTGTATAAAATACAGCCAACGGCATCGTTTTGTTTATTTCCCCAATCCTCCCAAAACTCGTCAAAAGTCTCTGGGTTAAAACGAGCATGAATATAATCGGCCGAAAAACTAGGTTTATTTTTTATTGCTTCGTCGATCTTGTGTTCGTGCTTCAGAAGAAGTTTTAAGATTCCCGAATAAGTTTTTTCCACCGTGCCCCAATCGCCGATAATTTCAAAAGCGATTGTTTCGTAAAAGTTGTCGCGAAGCCACGACTTGTCGTAGCCGGTTGTTACCCCCTTCTTGGACGCAAGAAAAAGTCCAGATTTAGTCCTCAGACCACGAAGAATTTTCAGATGTTTTTTAATCAACTCGTCATAGGTTAGTCTTGCCATAAAGTGTTAGTATTATATTAACATTATACTAAAGTTGCTTTACAAAGGTTAAACAAACTTTTGCTAAAACAATTATAAAACAGGGGGTGAAGAAGATGGCGGGATATCATGGAGCAATTGAAAATTTAACTTTAACAAATACTAATTTCAGACAAGTCTTGTTCACCGGTAAACACAGCCAGCT
>Ga0209210_1000946_pt1 | contig 26565 bp, 30 predicted proteins | sample RifGroA1_FD_183991 | JGI IMG/M metagenome (GOLD analysis project Ga0209210, IMG submission 183991) | Contaminated groundwater microbial communities from Rifle, Colorado, USA - Rifle Groundwater A1 (SPAdes) (version 2) | ecosystem: Environmental > Aquatic > Deep subsurface > Groundwater >...
AAGCCTTGATGCAATGTGGCTCTTGGGAACTTCCTGCTCATACAGTTCCCAGGCTAGAGTAATCTTTGTTAAATTCAACACATCCATATTTTACTGGAAGTGTCGGATATTAAACTTTAATTAAGCGACCTATTGACAAGATAGACCTATAAAGAGTAGAATTTGCGGCGATGAGTAAGGAGAAAATATCCAGAAGAAAATTTCTTACGGGATCAGCAATTGCTTTAAGTGGATTAGCTACAGCAGCTATTGTTGGTTGTGGAGAAGAAGAAAAAAAACCGCAAGTTAAGCCACAAAAAACACTTACCCCTGCAGAAACAGTCAAACCAACCCCAACACCGAGTCCTGAGCCAACCCCATCTCCAGCTCCAACCCCCGAACCGACACCGGAGCTAACACCCGAACCTACACCGGCACCCGAAGAATGGTCTGACGAAGAGATTGCCGCACAAATAAGTTCTGCTGTGAATTTAGTCACTACTCTTTCTGATGAGCTTAATCCCGAATCGGATTTTTTTAGTACTGTAAAAGATCAAGTCCAGACTGCATGGGCAGATTATAATCATGTAATCGAAACGAAAGATTATCAATCAATTCACACACCGCTTGACGGATTTCTTAGCGCCGGTATAAATATTGGCAATTTTGCCTGTCATGAAACTTATCGTGAAGTAGAAGGAAGAGCTTGGGTTGAACTTAGGGATCTTGTATTAAATTTGAGCTCGAAATACGAACAATTAGGTTATTTGGAAGAAGGAATCACAGAAACTTTCAAGTCTCTTTTCATTGTGCCCGAGGGTTGTACTAACCAAATAATGTTATCCTCACAATAATTAACAATCATAAGCATTTGGCTTATGCTTTGTTGACTCTGTAAGTAGTCCCATTTACAATTAAATCAAGAGATAAATTTTATGTCTGTGCTGCCCGCAAAAACTGACATAGGTTCGGATAGCAAATTTCAGTCTGCAAATGTAATAGGGCTTATTCAAGAGCATGGTGCCTTATTTACTCTTCTTTTGGCGGCATCAGTCATAATCGTTTTAGTTATAAGTTTCTTTTTGTTAGATACTAGACAATCAAAAATATCCTTGCTTCCGAAAGCGGATTTTGTGTTTTCATCACCTTCTGTAGAAACAAAATATAATGGGTATTTAAATTCCGCAAAAAGTAGTACCGACCAAGATCAAGCAGTAAAGTATTACCAAAAAGCGTTTTTCGTACTTACGGCTGATTACAACCGTAGTCCATCTATTGAAAAAAGAGAATTTCTGGAAAATATGGCAGATTTTATCAGATCCAACTACCCCGAAGAAGCCAGTAATATGAATTTTGATATTCCCTGTAGAGAGGAATCATGTGATGCAGTGTTTGAATATTCACAAGGGCTATCAGAAATGAGATTGGAGATTGAGGAAAACGAAAGCCTAAATGGGGAACTTCGGCAAATGATTCTTGTAAATTTGGAAGTAGCTGCCTTGGCGGCCGGACAAAATAATACAGGCCATGAATTTAATACCCTGTTTTCTGTTTTTGATGCGCTCAAAGATGAATGGCACCGCACGGAGAATACGGAGCTTAAGCTTTTGGCCGAAAAAACTTTAGCTTTAATGAAGGATGTGGATGCTGGTTCTTATCAGGCCAGCGAGGAAATTGGGCTTTTTGAATTATAGATAAATATATATCGTATGAAGATGCAAGTAAAAATTATATGTATTGTATTAACATTAGGTATTTTGTGGATATTTGGGCTTTTTGCCTCAAAAGATGCTTTTGCAACTAATCAAACTATTTTCACAATCACTTGGCAAAATAATGGAGACGCCCAGTCATGGATTGACTATAATATTTTTGAAGACAAAACCAGTCCTTTTGGTCAATATAACAGCGGCGATTTAGTCTTATATTATACGGGTAGCAGTCCGGCTCTTGGTTTTGGTGAGTGGGTTTCTGTACCAGCTTATTCTTCTGTGACCGTGAAGCGGGGGCCGAAAACTGATTACTTACCCGCCTCTTCGGTTTACGTGTCATACTTACCTTGGAAATATGAGGATCCGGATCCTCGCGATGTTGGTTGTGAGGATCCAGTTGCAAGTCTAACTGCGCAGGATATCGATTCCAGCAGAGGTGCCAATGATATTCATGTAGTTGTTGGTGGTTCAGCAAGCTATTCCTGCTGGATACCGTCTGCGCCTCCGCCCCCGCCCCCGCCCCCTCCGCCGTTAGCGCCGCCTGCGCCGACTAATCTTTCAAGAACTCCGCCCGGCTGTTCGGACGGCCTTTATAATGTTCCTTTTTCCTGGAGCATTTCGGAGACTGCAAATAAGACTCAGTTGTGGATTAACGGTTCGATAATCGGGGATTGGAATTATCGCGCAGGTAGTGCAACAGTTGCCAATTTTTCGCCCGGTACCAACTATACGTGGGCCGTGCAGGCCGGCAACGACAGCGGCTGGAGCGGCTGGGCTTCCGGTGCAAGTTTTAATGTAGGGGTGTGTAACCCTCTGCCAACTCAGCCGGGGAATTTACGGGAAAGCCAGTGGTGTACATCCGGAGATAGACAGAAGCCGGATGTCAATTTTCAATGGGATGCGGTTGCCGGGATGACAGGCTATGCCGTTTATATCTGGGATCCGGGAGGCGTTATTCCTGCTGTCTGGCGTAACGGCGGCTGGGCGGTTCAAGGGCAGACGAACTTAACGAATTACGACTTTTTGGATCTGCCAAATTATACAGGCCTTACATGGGGTGTTGAATCATATAATTCGCGGGGGTCATCCGGGGTATCTCAATGGCGCGACTTTACGACAAAAAACTGTGTTCCTCCTACACTGACTAATTTAAGACTGGAAAACGAACCTCCGTGTTCAGACGGTTCGTATGGCACAACGGCGGACCCATTCCGCATAAGGTTTGATGTCAGAAATGCCGATAAGGTTGAACTGGAGATTTACAGAAATGGAGTTCTTTGGATAAACAGTATCGCCAGGGATGGAGTATGGATCGGCGGTATGTCACCGGGATATACTTATACACTCGGGTATAATTTAGTGGGTCTTTGGAACGAAACCACCTATACTTGGCGGGTACGCGCTGAAAATAGCGTGGGATCGACTAACTGGGATCTCGGAGCGGGGGATGGCCCCTGGTGGAACGTGCACAGATGCTCGCCATTGGCCCCCAATAATCTAAACACTTCCGTGTCTGTACCATGTACCGACACCACGTACTCGGCTAGCTTCACTTGGCAACTCCAAAATGGTTCACTGTTACCAACCAAAACCGAATTCAAAATTGGAAGCGGCGGTGCGGTTACTTCTTGGAGTTATGCCTACTATGGTCCCCATTCTGTATCCGGCTTTCTGCCTAATACGCAGTACCTCTGGTATGTCCGGTTTGGTAATAATTACGGTTGGTCCGATTGGCGTGAGGGATGGGTACCTTCTTTTCTTGGTTTCGGCCTCCCTGTCTGTACTTTTCCGGATTTAGCTGTAACTTCGCTGACAACCAATAAGGGCGAATATGCTATTGGAGAGAATGTGAATGTTACCGTTGGGATTAAAAATGTAAGCCAAGAGGCGGCGGTTGGAAAGTATGGTAATTTTCATAATTATATTGCCTGGGAACAAAACGGGGGAAATGTGACTGCGTGGCCTGATTGTGATATTAGTCCGCCCGCTAACGCACTAGTACTATACACAGATTTTTCAGTGTTTACAGAACCTCCACTTGGTGATCCCTTTGGTCCTGGTGAAACTGTCACCTACAACTATACAATCAATTCTTGGCAGATGCCTACAATTCCCGGTTCATATACAATTCGGGCGATTGCTGATTCCCTTTGTGCGGTTACCGAGGCGGGCGAGGTACCAGGGCTATACCAGGCCAACAATATTAAGGATTTAGAGATTATAGTCAATTTGCCGCCGACCAACCCGGCCAGTTTGACGGCTGCGGTTTCGTGCAGCGCAAGCAACCAGCCGGTTATTAATTTTTCCTGGACGGATTCACTGTATGAGTCGGGTTACTATCTGGACGTTCATACCCAGAAATGGACCGGCGATACGACGCCGGCCGGTTGGGGATATAAGGATCTTCCCGCCAACAGTACTTCGTTTACCTGGAGTGCCGCCAATCTTCTTTCGGGAGATGTGACTTATCCTTTAACCAGCAAAACTTATTGGTGGAGGCTGCAGGCCTTTAACGGGTCAGGATCCAGCGCTCATATTTATCCGCCAAATACGACAAATCCTCAAGGGGGAGGTTCATTTACAACGTTCGACTGCAAGCCCGATCTGCAAATTTTCATGGTAATTCCCGACGGAGCGCCCGGCGAGATTGTGAGTGCACAAGTCTATCCCGTTAATTTTGGCACAGGCTCGACTTACCCTCCGGGTTTGCCTAATGCTCAGGATAGCGACGGAGACGGATTTTCCGATTCACATGAAGATTATATGGGTACAAATAAAAACAGCAGATGTTCCGCAACCAGTACTGCATTTGATGAAAACCCGGATGCGTGGGCGCCTGACCTTGATGACGATCAGGATATTGATGCAAACGACTATAATATGATAGTTGCCAAGTATACTACAAAAGTCGGAGACCCAGGTTGGGATCCAAGATATGACGTAATAAAAAATGGCGTGGTTGAGGTAAATGATGTTGTATATGTATACAGTAGAGCTGGCAAGAACTGTTCCACCGATGGCACTTTTGAGGTCGCGATTAATATGGACCGAAGTACCATTCAAGCTATACATGGAACTCCCCCTGATATGCTATGTACAGATCCAAAGGATGCGGTCGTGCCGGTGGGGCCGCTGGGACCGGGAGAAGCTTTATGGGAGCAGACGGTTCCGGTTACACTGCCCGCGCCGGGAAGTTATATAGCCACAGCCATGGTTGATTCCGGCTGTATTGTTTCCGAGTCTGATGAAAGTAACAATACTGGCATTGATAATTATGACCTAAACGGATTCGACCTTTCGGCGACTTTTGTGGGGGATTCCTGGAATAAACGTGTTTTTGACCCGGACGAGACAGCCACAGCTAAAGTAATGATAACCAATGTTCCGCCTGCCACAAAAACGCCGGCGACATTTTTAGGTATTTGGCCCGGACACTCGGGTGAACCGGCCTTACCTAAATGCGGGAAAAATCCGCCAGAGCCATCCAATCCGCCCGTAACTGGCGATTCACAGCCGGTAGGTGAACTTATCGCCGGATTTTCGTACGAGATTGATATCAGCTTTAATGTAGGCAGTACTCCGGGTACGTTTACGGCCAATGGATACGTAATGTATGACTGTAGCGGTGATGATTATAACTGGGACAATAATCTTACAGGGGGAGATGTTGGCAGTATTAACTTTACCTACACAGTAGTTGCAGGGACCTGGTTTGAGACGACGGGAGGCGATGTGGGGAGCGCGGGAACCGGCAACCCGAGTATTAATGTAAGCCAAGCTCCGCCGACTACGCCTGTGGCTCGATACCAATCCGATTATCTTGTGGCCGGTTTAAACCTCGATTCGAAAGTAGTCTCAAAAAGATGGAGAATTAACAATTACGGCAAACCTCTGATGCTTGGAAGCCCTTATGCATATATGGCGGAGAGGTTTCTAGCAAAGGCTAAAATTGATGACAATAACGGGCAAGATTGCGTAATTCCCGGAGGAAACAGAGACGGCTTTAACTACGTTGATGCAACAGGCGGCTGTTCTCAAGGGGAGGCTGTTTTTCAAGGCGGGAGTGCTCCTAACGGTAATAACGTGATCTACTTTATAGACGGGAATTTGAGAATAAAGTCGAATTTAGCTTTAAGTAATACAGGTTATTCAGTTATATTTATAGTCAGTGGAGATATTATTATTGAGACAACAGTGACAAGGATAGATGGGGTTTACATTGCCGGAGGAACCTTTCATTCGACAGATTCAAGTGGCGATGTCGGAGCCCAGCTTGTGGTAAACGGGGCCGTTTATGCTACAAGAGTTAACTTAAATCGAGTTTTGGGGGGTTCTTTGTGTCCATCGGGAGACCTATGTGACAATCAAAAGACTGCTGCGGAAAAAATTGTTTACGACCCCAAATATTTAATCGCCCTCAACGATCTTCTGGGTTCCCCCGGAGTCTCCTGGAAAGAAGTGGCGCCGTAAAGCTATGCTTCATGGAAATCCTAAATCCTAATTTCTAAACTCTAAACAAATTGAAATGACTAAAATTCAAAATGCAAAACAATATGATTTAGAAGATAGAACTTTGAATTTTGCCAAAAGAGTAAACAAATATGTAAACAATTTGCCAAGAACCACGTCAAATATCGAAAATGGCAGGCAATTGGCAAGATCGGCTGGGTCTGTCGGCGCAAACTACATCGAAGCTAATGAGGCATTGAGCAGGAAAGACTTTGCAATGAGGGTTAAAATTTGCAGGAAAGAGGCTAAGGAGAGCAAATATTGGCTAACTTTGACTGAACCAAAAACCATAGATCTAGACGAGAAAGAATTCCTTGTAGGTGAAGCATCTGAACTTACTAAAATTTTCGGATCAATTGTCGAAAAATCAAAATAGTTTTTAAGTTTAGAACTTTTGAATTTTGGTATTGTTTAGGATTTAGTGTTTAGTGCTTAGGGTTTTGGTTGTTTGATCCCTTTAAGTAGCATTGAGGTAATTAAAAGGTAGTTTCCCCCTTGCCCATCTGTGTGACTGGCGATACAATGCCTCCGAGGTAAAATTCTAAATTCGAATATCTAAACTCTAAACAAATCCTAATTCTCAAAATCTCAATATACAAACGTTTTGGATTTGGTGCATTTGAATTTTAATATTGTTTAGGATTTAGAGTTTAGGATTTAGGATTTGGAAAATGTAATGGCTATTTTCCCCTTATTTTCTTCAAAAAAACTGGCGATTGATTTAGGAACTTCCAATTCATACGTCTGGGCTCACGGTGAAGGGGTCGTGCTTTCGGAACCTTCGGTTGTGGCAGTTGACAGTGTTTCCGGCAAAGTTATAGCCGTTGGGACTGAAGCGCATGAGATGCTGGGTAAAACCGCAGCAGGCGGCGATTTAGTTGCCCAGAAGCCTTTAAAAGAAGGCGTGGTTGCCGATTTTTTGGTAACCCAGGCGATGATTAGGTATTTTTTGGACAAAACCTTAAAAAGCTCACGTTTTTTGCGGCCCGAGGTGATGATATGTGTGCCTGCCGGGATTTCTCAGGTAGAGCGAAGGGCGGTTTTGGAGGCAACGCTTTCTGCAGGTGCCAAAACTGCGTATTTGATAGAACACACGCTGGCTTCGGCAATCGGGGCTAAACTGCCGATTGAGCAGGCGACAGGCTCGATGATTGTTGATATCGGGGGCGGGCAAGTCGGCGCCGCCGTGATTTCATTGGGCGGCATCGTAGCTTCACAGACTGCAAAAGCCGGGGGCTCAAAGATAGACGAGGCAGTAGCAACCCACGTACGCAGGATCCACAATTTAATAATAGGCGAGAGGATGGCCGAAGAAATTAAGATTAATGTCGGTTCGGCAATCCCGCAGGCTGCGGCTAAAAAATTCATGGAGGTAAAGGGCCGGGATGCTGTTTTAGGGCTGCCCAAAACCGTCAAGGTGGATTCGGCAGAAATTGCCGAGGCTATTCGCCCTGCCCTTTTGGGAATTGTCGACTGCATCAAAGAGGTTTTAGAGCACACACCGCCCGAGCTTGCTTCGGACATAATTGACCGCGGAATCGTTCTTGCGGGCGGAGGAGCTCAGCTTCGGAATTTAGACAGGCTGATTGCCACCCAGACGGGCGTTTCCGCATTTTTGGCAGAAGATCCCACCAGATGTGCTATTTACGGGGCAGGAGTGGCACTGGAGAACGTTGACAGGTGGAGGCGGATTCTGCAGGCAAGGTGAATCAGAGCGTCTGAATACTCGGTATATCGGCAAATCGGTATATCGGATAATTCAGATATTTTGGTCTTCTGAAATTCTGACGTCCTGACACACTGGCATTCTGATTTCTGACTTTCCGACTAACAGATTTTCTGATCTGGCTGAGTTTTCCGATATAACTGAGGCTATGATTTTGGCAAAACCTAAAACTGCTAACAGACCAAACCGTATTTTATATCAATCTATCTCATAATATATAATAAGGTTAACTTTTTATATTAAAAATCAGGGAATATAACCTTGAGTTGTATTTGACGAGAGAGTAAAAAAAACAACTTAGGTTCCATGCGTGCATTTCATGTAAAATAGAATCAGGAGCAAATACAAATGTTTTTTGAGCTTTTTTTGCTAGAATACGTTACTTTTGTCATTCTCGCGAAGGCGAGAATCTAGATTCTCAATCAAGTCTTCGACCGTGAGTTCCAGAAGACATCTGCTCAGACCGAATCGGTTGAGAATGACAGAGAAAGTGTATTCTCAGCTTCAGTCGAGCCTGAACCTGAATTTTAAAAATTAAGTTTAAAATGACAAGGCGCTCATTGCCCCTAAAAAGGCACAAAATCGATATACTTGGGGTAGGTGTCGACGATATTTCCCAAAAAGAAGCACTTGATTTGATTTTGAAGCTGGCTCAGGATCAAAGAGAGAGCCATTTTGCGGTTACGGTAAATAGCGAATTCGTGATGCTGGCCAGAAAAAACAAAGATTTTGCGCAAATTCTAAAGAACGCCGACTTGGCTTTGGCCGACGGCTGGTGGGTGGCGCAGTCAAAGCTAATTTTCGGGGGCAAGAGAAGGGAAAGAATCGCAGGCGTGGACCTGGTCGAAAACTTGTGCAAAGAGGCAGGCAAAAAGGCTATTAGGGTAGGCTTTTTGGGTGGTTTTGGTAGTGTAGCACAGAGGGTAGCCGAGCGCCAAAAAATGCGCTTTCCGAAGCTAAAAGTTGCCTTTGCAGGCCCCGGAAATCCCACTATAGGTTATGATTCGAGGCTAAAAATGGCCTTAGACAAGGCGGGCAGAATTGATATTTTATTCGTAGCCTACGGCATGGGTCAGCAGGAGTTTTGGATCGGGCGGAACCTGAAAAAACTCGATGTCGGTGTCTTTATCGGTGTCGGCGGGGCGTTTGACTATATTTCATGTGTGAAAAGGAGGGCTCCGGAATTGCTCCAAAACATTGGACTTGAGTGGTTATGGCGGCTTATCAATGAACCGCGAAGAATTTGGCGGATGCGGGTTTTACCGACATTTTTCATTTTGGTCACTTATAAATTTTTAAAAGGTAAAATATCTTATAACAATTAATTTTTGCTCAACGAAGTAAATTTTTACACTCCTAATTACTATAGGGAATGATAAATCATAAATCAGAAACCAAAGCTAATATTATTAAAATATTGACCGTCGGTTAATAAATAAAATTTACTCAATCGACGAAAATCCGTATTTTTATCATCATCTGAATTAAGGCTTATAGCAAAACCCAATTGATATACTTTGATATCTTTGTTAAGTAAAATGTGCACTGCCTTAAAAAAACCAAATCTGCTAAACTTAAATTGTGGCAAAATACGTTCCTGATGTAACAACCAATCGTTGGGTGATTGTGGCCGAAGGCAGATCGAAAAGGCCCTCTGAAGTAAAGCCGGCAAATGTCAACGAAATATGCGTTTTTTGCCCCGGATATGAGCGTATTCCGGGGGAGGAGCTATACCGTATCGGCAGCGGTGCACCCTACGAAAAAGGCTGGCAGGTTCGGGTAATTAAAAACAAATACCCGATCACCGATTTCCATGAAGTTATTATTCATTCACCCGATGATAAACTTGACCTTTTCGATCTGCCGCTTTCCCAAGTTGAACTTATTATAAAAGCTTACCGCGACAGGTTTGTGGAAAATTCCAAAAACGGCCACGTGATCATCTTCAATAATGTGGGGGATATTGCCGGCGCATCGATTAACCACCCTCATTCACAGCTTGTGGTTGTGCCAAAGCAAATTACTTTAGATTCGCTCTCTCTTCAGCCTATTGAAAACGTAGTTTTGGAAAACAGTGATTTTGTGCTTTTTTGCCCGAATTTTTCCCAGTGGCCGTTTGAGGTTTGGATTGCGCCTAAAAAAACGGGGGAGTTTTTCGGCCAGATTACAGAAAGTGCGATTACATCACTTGCCCAAATTCTACAGGATGCCTTAAGGAGGTTTCTTGTGCATTTTTCCGGTGACCATCCGCACACCCATCCCGGCATGCCGATGGCTGTTTTCAAAGACGGTCCGGGTTACAATTTCTACATCCATCATGGCAAGGATTGGTACTTAAGGATCATTCCGAGGCTTATTCACCGGGCTGGATTTGAACTTGGAACCGGCATTTCGGTAAACATTATTGACCCTGCCGATGCGGCAGATATCCTTAAGGAAGAAAAGCCGAAATGAAGGTTAGGAGGGTAAGGAAGATTAATAGGGTTAAGAAGGTGTGTTTAGAAACCTTCTGGATCTTCTGAACCTTATCAACCTTCTAAGCCTATCAAATGGAAGTTAACACAATGATTTTTCAAAGAGATTAGTATAAGATAGTCGCACGATGCCAAAAGTTACCTTCAACGACCATCTATTTCGCGGGTATGATTTGAGAGGGGTTTCAGGCCGCGATTTGGACCCAGAAAGGCTTGAGGTGCTTGGACGTGCCTATGCAACATTTTTGCACAAAAGAAGAATTTGGGAAGTTGTAGTAGGCCGAGATAACAGATTGACAAGTTTTGAGTACTCAGATGCCTTTATCAAGGGGCTTTTAACGTCCGGCGTTGATGTTTGCGACGTCGGGCTTTCTCTTGCCCAGATCGTCTATTTTGCCCAGTATCTTTTGCGCTTTAAAGGAGCCGCTATGGTTACTGCCTCTCATAACCCCGCAGAATATAATGGTTTGAAGCTGGCTGTGGGATTTTCGGATACGATGACCTCGCCGGAAATTCAGGAGTATAAGAAAATTGCCCAAGGCGGCAAATTTACCAAATTCGACCGCAAAGCCTCCTTGACAAAGCAGGATGTTTTTCCCCAGTATAAAAAAGATATTTTAAGGCGCACAGGAAAAATAGGGAAGTTTAAAGTAGTTGTTGATACGGTCTACGGAACGGCCGGCATGTTTCTGCCGTCGATTCTGCGGGAGGCAGGCTGTGAGGTAGTCGAACAGCATACGGAGCTTGACGGTTCTTTTCCTCTGGGAACTGCGGATCCGACCGACCGCGGAGTTCAGGAGAGGCTTGCAAAAAGGGTAGTTGCCGATAAGGCGGATCTGGGTTTTTCTTACGATACGGACGGGGACAGAATGGGAGTCGTGGACGGCAAAGGCAGGCTTATTTGGAACGATACTTTAGTTTCGATATTTTCCAAGGATGTTTTGGAGTTTATGCCGGGCGCAAAAATCGTTTTTAATATTTTATGTTCAAAACAGGTTAAGGACGTAATCGAGTCAATGCACGGCAATCCCATTATGTGGATTACGGGCCATTCGTTTATCAAAGCTAAAATCAAGGAGGAAAGAGCCCTGTTTGGAGGCGAACTTTCCGGACATATGTTCTTTAGCGATAATTTCTACGGTCATGATGACGAAGCGTACGCAACGCTTAGGCTGCTTTCATATTTGACAAGAGTCGGCAAATCACTAGATCAGGTTGTCGATGAGCTGCCTCAGTACAAGAGCAGTCCGGAAATTAAGGTTGGGTGTGCGGATAATGTAAAGTTTGAATTGATTTCCAAAAAGATTGCCTCAGATATAAAACGAGAATTTCCAGATGCAACTTACATTGAGATAGATGGAATCCGTTTTGATACAGAGGAGGGAATGGGGGTAATTCGCGCTTCGCAGAATGGGCCATATTTAACAATCAAGTATGAGGCGAGGGACAAGGCGGATTTCGAAAAACTGCGCAAAATCCTCTCAGCGATTCTTCATAAATGTCCCGAGATTGACTTTGCGGATGGAGTCAACACCGATGCTTTGGATTAGAAACAAGTAACACGCGACATGTAACTTGCAACAAGTTATGGTTTCTTTTAAGGTTCTTACTTATAATATTCATAGCGGTTGCGACGCGCAAAAAAATCATAATTTTGAGGCGATAATTGACGTTCTGTCGGCTTCCGGAGCAGATGTAATAGGTATCAATGAGGTTGACAGATATTGGGATTCAAGAAGCAACTGGCAGGACCAGGTAGAAATTTTATCCAATCGGCTAAAGATGGAGGCATTTTATGCTCCGGCGATGATTTTGCCGCCAAAAGACGGCAGGAAGCAAAAAAGGGAATACGGAAATGCACTTTTTACAAGATTTCCGATCATAGAGAAAACTAAACATGCGATGTATATGCATGATGATCCGACAATTACTTATGATGGTACCTGCGATACGGAATCAAGAAGTCTTTTGCAGGCAAATTTAAACTTGAGGGGGAGTGAGCTTTGGGTTTTGGTGACACATTTGACAGTATATGATCAGAAAGACAGGTTAAATCAGGTTAAGAAGCTTGGAAAAATTATTAAGAGTTTAGAAGGCGCGCTTATTTTAATGGGGGATTTGAACGCAACGGCAGATTCGGAGGAATTATCAATTCTTGCGAAATACCTTGATGATCCTAGTGAAGGAAGGGAATTTGTAACTTATTACCCGGAAAATCCCAGACAAATTGACTTTATTCTGACTCGAAACCTTGAGTGCAAAAATATCGAGGTTATCAAATCAGATGCGTCAGACCATTATCCGGTAGTTGCTGATTTAACATTTTGAACATTGACTGGGAAAAGTGCATTGAGGAACAATTGACAGTTGACAAGTGACAGCATCTGCCATGTCAAATGTCAAAGGTCAGGTGTTTTACCCGTTGAGTATTTTAATTACTTGATTGTGCAGTAGGCCGTTGGTGGCGATGGCGTTGCCAGAGGTCAATGAAAATTTTCCATCAAAGTCTGTAAATTTACCGCCCGCTTCTTCAATTAAAAGCGCGGGAGCGGCAAAATCGTAAATTGCACCGTAGGGCTCAAGAATGACGTCAGCTTTTCCTTCCAAGAAAAATTTGAGGTTTAGATTACCATAACTGCGCGCTGCTCTGGCGACTGTACAAATTTTAGTTAACTGATCGATTCTGTTGAACTGAATAAACCTTTTTATTGTTCCAAAACAGACATAAGCTTCTTTAAGATTCTGGGTTTTGGAGACTCTGACCCTTTTGCTATTTACAAAAGCCCCTTCACTTTTTTGGGCGATCAGTAAATCCTGCGCCACTGGAAAATAGACAACGCTGATTAAGGGTTCTTTATCTTCAAGAACCGCCACAAAGACCGCCCAGTATGGAAAGTTGCGAACATAGTCTCTTGTGCCATCGATTGGATCGATTATCCATTGGTATTTGGCTTTTGGATTTACGGGGGGTAGTTCTTCGCCTATGATGCCGTGGTCGGGGAAGTTTTTGGCAATTATTTTTCTAATCAATTTCTCAACTTCAATATCCGCTTTGGTGACGGGGGAGTTATCCGGTTTGTAAGTGACTTTAGGATGAGTTTTAAAATATCGGTAGGCTAAATCGCCGGCCTTTTTGGCAGCGTCAACTGCAACGTCTAACATTTGCTGGATTATATCATTTTAAGCCGCGCGGCTGAGGCTTGCGGCTAGATGCTGCAAACCTTGAATTTTCTCAGTGTTTTCTGGATCTGTCATTGTAGCGAACAATTCTTCGGCTTGATCTTCTAAAAAACTTGCTACAAGAGGGATATTATTATCGTGAGTTAGCGTATCGAGCATGTGGTTGTATTCTTCCAAAGAATCTTTGATTTTTTTGGCCGCTTGTATATTGCCTTCTATGTCCAATTCTTCTTCTAGTTGTGAGATGGCATCCAGCAAATAGTCATAAGCGGCATCGTAAGGGGGAAGATGTGATCTGACTTCAGGGCTAAACATAATGGGATTGAATTATCTATTTTCCTGAGCTGCGAAAACATTCAGGCGGCTTCGGAACTTAGTGTTCCTAAAAGCCATAAAACTGCTTCTTTCTTTAGGCCCGCAACGTAGTGAGGACCGCAAGAAAGAAGCGATTTTGCAAGTTTCGAGTCCAGTTGTGTCTTATTCATGGAGTTTGCGAAGATGGCGCGGCACCTAACAACCATAGTACAGCTTCTTTCTTATAGCGCCTGTCACCGCGGGAGTTGATTCTGATTGCCGGCAGTTTGCCGCGCTTTCCCCATCGTTTGACTGTCAGCGGAGCAACACGCAGAATTTTGGCAACTTCGTTAACTGTTAAAAGGTCCGGCCAATCGTCTCCCAAAGCCATAATACTTAGCGGAAAAGTGTCATTCTACAATAAAGTAGATGCTTTTCGGACTCGAATATATCACGCGATTGTAAGTCGGTCAATAAGGGAAAACATGCTGGAAATTGAAAATTGAGAGTTGAAAACGGATTAACCCCTCTCTATTTCTAATGAAAGAGGGAATATCTCGCCGGGCTTAAGTTGCAGATTGACCAAAAGGAGAGTATTCCCATCAGCGGGTATTGAATCTACTATTGGCGCATAGCACTGTTTCCAATGGGTATATGTGGACAGGGGACTGGTTGAAAGCGTTACTTCCGGCACTAATTCTGCATCGAACCAGAGAGCAACACCGTTAATTTCCCCCCCACGACTGGGAATAAAAGCCAAGCTGGTTTTAAGAGAATATGGAGCTTCTCCTTCTTCAAAGTTGACGCTGAATAGCGTTTGGGGCTGGGACATAATTTCTTCTGCCTTAAATGTTTTAAGATAGCAATGTTTTGGTAGGCGGCCCATTAAGTCCCCTTCAAAAAATGCGTCTGTGAGAAGTACCTGTAGATCGCTTGGCGTGGGACTTGTTGATGATTTTGCTCTTTCTAATAAATCCCGCCACATATTAATGTAGTTGGGAAAAACATCTTTTTCCTCAACAAGTGCGGCTTTTAACTGCACGGATCTTGGAATGATTTTTCCGCCAGGTGCGAGGAACCGATTTCTTGCATCAATTAAAGATTTGATGATGCCTTCTTCGAAAGCAATGTGGCCAATGAGTTCGCTTACAATAATGTCCACTTTCTGTGGGAGTTCAACTTGGCAGGAATTTTCCTGAAAAAACGTGATTGCTTTTTCAAAGCCGTTATGGGTAGCTACCTGCTTTGCCCACCTTATGGCTGTTGGATTTTGTTCTATGGCATAGATGTGACCGGCTCCTGCATCCAAAGCCAGAAATGCCAGAATTCCTAATCCCGTTCCTATGTCGGCAACTGTATCGCCTTTTTTGACAACGCACCTGATTGCCTCTGAGTATTTCTCCATTCTCTTTTCGTCGAAGAGCATTCCTCTATGCACAGAGAGGTGCGCGTAAAGGTTTTCGACTTCAGGAAATAATTCGTCGACTTCAACTTCGGGCGTCATGGGGACTTAGATTTTACTTCAACTCTACCGTGGCTCCGGCCGTCTCCAGTTTTTGCTTCGCTTCGTTCGCATTTTCCTTATTCACCCCTTCCAAAACCTGTTTAGGTGCGGCGTCGACCAAGTCTTTGGCCTCTTTTAGGCCTAGTGTTGGGACGAGTTCGCGGATTGCCTTGATCACCGAAATTTTATTGGCTCCTGATTCTGCGAGTATTACGTTGAATGTGGTTTGTTCGGACGTGCCTTCGTCTGCACCCGCCGTTGGAACAGCGGCCGCGGCAACCGGTGCTTGGGCAGTTACGCCGAATTTTTCCTCCAGAGCCTTGACCAGTTCCGAAAGTTCCAGAACCGAAAGTTTTTCAATCTCCTCGATTATTTTTCCAAGCTTTGCAGATACTTTGACCTGGGCTTTCGGTGTTTCCTTCTTTTCCTCTTTTGCCGCTTCCTCTACCTTTTTCTCAGCTTTTTGAGCTTGTTCAGCTGATTCTTGAGCTTCTTCTTTGGCTTCCTTTGCCTTTTCGGCGGACTTTTCTGCTTCTTCGGCTGCTTCTTCGGCTTGCTTTACATCTTCTTGTTTTTTGTCTTTATCTGTCATATTAATCACCTCCTGCCATTTTTGTCTTTTGATCAAGAACATAAACTAAATTTCTGATATTTGCAGATAAGACCTCAACAATTCCATACAAAGGTGAATAGAGCGAACCGACAATTTTGGCCTGCAGAACTTCTTTTGGCAAAATCTTGGCCAGGTTTTCAACCGCATCCAGATCCAAAAAGTCCTTGCCGAAAAATCCGAATTTGAACTTGGGGGCACCAAGAGTAGTGGCGGTTTCTGCCGCTTTTTTTATCGGCGCGATTTCATCTTCATATGCTAAAAGTGTTGCAGTCGGGCCGGCTAACTGGTCACTGGTCACCGGCAACTGGTTTTTGATAAGCGCACGCGAAATCAGGGTGTTTTTGGCGACAATTAATTCGCCGCCTGCTGCTTTAATTTTTTCGCGAAGTTCGGAAATTTGAGAAGCGGAAAGACCGTGATAGTTTGCAAAGACAATCGTTTTTGCCTTTCCTACCTTCTTGGCAATTTCGATAACTTTTTCTTTTTTTAAATCAAGATTTGATTTTTTTACTTTATCCATACAAAAAATACGTCTCCAAAGACGTATTCAGTCAAAGTCAAGGTGTATAGATGAAAGTCTGACTTCGTCCTGCGTAGGTAATTAAGTCTTGTGGACACCTACGGTCTTCGGATGGATCACAATATAACCATATCTTGTGCTGTTGTCAACACACTTATGCCAAAAAAAGCCCCCAGCTTGTGGAGGCTTCCCGCTATATTTTTAAATAAATAATTTTTTAAAAAATTACTCTGAATCTTCCTCGTCTTTCTTTTCTTCATCCTCGTCTTTGTCTTCGTCATCATCACCGTCGATTTGGTTTACAACGTCATCCACTTAATTTCTCACCCCCCTTTTTGGCTATCCTACCCGCGACAAAAGTTTTTTGTTGAGCAGGGGATAGCTAGAAGATCAGTGCGAAAGTTATCAGAGTGGGTAATTGTTTGTCAAGCCCCGCACTAGAATCTAAATTCAGTGTGGGGTAAAAGATAAAACAAAAGAACTATTTTGTAGAAAAAGAGGAGATATCCAGCTTGATTCCCGGCCCCATGGTGGAATTTAAAGTTGCCTTTTTGATTTTTCCCGGGCCGATTGCAAAAATTAAAGCTTTTAGGTTTTCTTCCAGATCTTCGGGTTTTGCGGAAAGTTTGCCCAACTTTGTATGGATAATCGGTGCCTGCTGTTCACATTTAAATGTAAATCCTTCGTCTTTTGAATTTAAGGCCTGCGAAATGTCCTCGGTCACTGTTTTGTTTTTGGGGTTGGGCATTACGCCTGCCGGCCCTAAAATTTTGGCGATTTTGGCCAAAGCCGGCATAAATTTTGGAGTTGAAATTACCGCGTCAAAATCCCTTCCGGGCTTTAATGTTTGCGATTCAATATCGCCGATTGTTTTTTCGTCGCCCCAAATAATTTTCTCACCGTCAACCTCTTGTTTCTTTTCGGAAAATACCAGATATCTTTTTTCCTTAGTTTTGACGGCAAAAGGGTGAGGGAGATTAACCGCTCCTTTGATATTTTTATCGGCAACTGCAAGGTGAATTTCTACAGTCGGATCAAATTTGGTTGTTGAGGTTTCCGAAAGAAGTGCAATTGCTTCTTTGGCGGGATATTGTTTGCCATTTTCTATTTTTTGTTTGGCGGCCAAATATTTGTGTCCTTTATGGTGCAGACTTTGGGGTTTTTCCCCAGCCGCTGATTTTGCTGGAGGCTCGGATGGTGCAGAGGGTTTGGACGGTTGAGATGGTTCTGTCGGTTCAGTAATTCCAGCAGCTTGAGTGCTTTCGGTTGTTGCAGTTGTTTCTTCTCCGACCTTTGTTACTTCTGTACCTTTTGGACCCTTTGATACTTCTTTCTTCGGTTTTTTCTCCCTCCTAAGTTTGGCCGCGCCTGTTAATTTTTCGGCATGTTTTCGGGAAGTTTTAATCTCCTTTTCGTCACTCGATAAATCGATTACCTTAATTCTTGTTGTACCCATAGAAACTTCGTTTCAGTCTTTTGTATTTAGATCATAGATCATAGCTTATTTAAGAGACGATTTCAAACCTGAAAGCATTTTCTAGCTATTTTCGAATTTCTGCTAGAATAAATTGAGATTATGGCTTGGAGAGTAAATTTCTTTCAAACTACAGAGGTAATTTACCGGTAAAAGAGTTTATCGAAGAACAAGATAGATCTACACAGACAAAGATTGCCCGATCGATTAGGCTTCTTGTCGATTACGGTCCTTTTTTAAAACCGCCTGACATTAAGAAACTCCAAGGGAAACTTTACGAGTTAAGAATTCCAGGAAAGAGTGCGGTAAGACTCTTATATACAACAGCAAAGGGTGAATATTACTTACTGCATGCATTCAAAAAGAAAACCCAGAAAATGCCCTTAAGAGAGCTGAAAACAGCACTTGACAGAATAAAAGAAATTGTATAGCATATATGCTATAATTTGAGCATAGCGAAAATTTCAAGCTCTGCTTATAATGCTTTAGCATTACATGAGCATTATAGTTTTGCAAATATAATGATTAAACCTGAAAAAAGAAAACACTTGGATTTTAGAGTTTGGGAAAAAGAGGCCTTAAAAGACCCTGAATTAAAAGCGGAATACGACCGTCTTCAGCCGGAATTTGCCGTAATTAGAGCAAGAATTGAAAGAGGCTTAACTCAAGGGCAATTGGCTAAAAAAGTCGGTACAAAGCAGTCGGTCATCTCAAGGCTTGAATCCGGTAGGGCTAATCCGACAATAACATTTCTTAAAAAATTAGCCCAAGCCCTAAATTCCCACCTGGAGATTAAATTTACGCCATCGAGGTAAAGCTAATCTGCTACTTCCACACCCATGCTTCTGGCGGATCCTTCGACAATTCTCATGGCAGCATCGATATCGCTTGCATTTAAATCATCCATTTTTTCCTCGGCTATTTTTTTGACCTGATCGCGCGTGAGTTTAGCAAAGGTTTGCTTGCCGGCAGTCGCAGCGCCTTTCTCGAGACCCAAAGTTTTTTTAATAAGTTCGGCAACCGGCGGTTTTTTGACGATAAACGAAAAAGTCCTGTCTTCGTAAACCGTAATCACCACAGGAACGACGGTGCCGTTTAGGTCTTTTGTCCTTTCGTTAAACGTTTTGACAAAGTCCATGATCGGCAGTCCGTGTTGTCCCAAAGTCGGGCCAACAGGAGGCGCCGCAGTTGCCTGTCCGCCGGGAGCGTTTAGTTTAATGATTGTCTTAACCTTTTTTGCCATGTGTCGATAGGTGAGTATACGTTAATTGATGGGTGATTTTCAAGGCTTACTTCTCCAACTCCTCAAAAATTTCTTTAGACAAAGTGGCGATGGTTTCGGCGGACTGTTCATGATCTTGTGATATAATTTGCCCAGGATGAAAAAGGTTAAAACGATAACTTACGAATTTCCGGTAGTAATTGAAAAAGATGAAGATGGGTTTTTTGTGGCAGATTGCCCCGACTTACAAGGTTGTCATACTCAGGGAAAAACAATTGAGGAAGCAATCACCAATATTCGTGATGCAATCAAACTCCACCTGAAAATCCTCAAAGAGGAAAGAAAAAAGATTCCTCAAGTAAGACCAGTTAGTTTGACCTCTCTTGAAGTTTCTCTATAATGCCTAAGCTTCCCCAAGTTAAAGCTCGCGATTTAGTAAAAGCCGCAACAAAACTAGGTTTTAAATTTAGAGCTCAAAGCGGAAGCCATGCAGTTTATGTTCATCCAGACGGTAGAAAAACAACAATCTCGATTCATCCAAAAGAAACAATTGGGGTTGGACTTTTGACAAAGATAATCAAGAAAGATTTCAAAATCGAAAAGGAAGAATTTGTGAAGCTGCTTAAGAAGTAAATTTCGTTACTTCTCCAACTCCTCAAAAATTTGTTTGGATAGGGTGGCGATTTGTTCGGTGGCATTAAGAGGGTTTGCGGTATCGGAAAGAAACACAAAAATGTAATCACCTTTTTTGCCAAAGACTATTCCGGCGTCGTTGCGGATTGTTTCCAGCTCTCCTGTTTTGTGGGCTATTTTAATATCCGCAGGCAGGTATTTGGAAATCCTGTCATTGACCTTTTGTGCCAATAAAAGACTTATCATCTCCTCTGAAAATTTTTTGCTTACAGCCTCTTTTTTGTAGATTTTCCCCAAAAGGGCACCGATTGACCTTGCTGTAACATTTGGAGAATTTGTACCCACTAAGTTGATTTCGGAAAAACCTTCTGTTTCCATAAACTTATCAATATTTGTCCAGCCGAGTTTTTCGGAAAGAAGAAGGGCGGCGTTATTGTCGGAAATCGTGATCATCAGCCTTAGCGCTTCTTGGACAGAATAGGAAATCGTTGCTTGACTGTTGCTTGCGGTTCCGCTGTCTTTTTCATCTAAGATTATTTTGTCAAGTTCGGATTGTGACAACGAGAGGATTTGGTTTTTGGAAAGGACGTTTTTGTGAATTTGGTCAAAAGTCATATACATGACGGCGAGTTTGTAGACTGAGGCCGCGCCAAAAACTTGGTCGGAATTTAATTCATAAGTGATTTGGGTTTTTAAATCTCTTATAAAAATTCCGTATTTATCCGGAAGATTCTGGGTGCTTGAAACAATTGTTTCGACTTTGGGGTTTTTTGTTTCTTTTGCAACTTTTGGTGCTTGACTAACTTGAACGGTGGGTGGGGGCGATTCGGAAGGAGTGCCGCTTGTTTTGATGTTGACAAGCGTAAGGCTCAGGATGGCAAGAAATACAAAAAGCGCAAAAAGATAGATTAATTTTTGGGTTATAAATGTGGGGATTTTGAAAGGCATGGTGGCAAAATTGCCAAACCATTATACGACTCTTTCGGAAATATTTTTTGGGGTGCAATCTCTATTGCTGTCTGTGAGTTTCGCGATACCTCGTGGTGTTTTCCACAGTTTCAATAAAAGATTCAATCTCATAAAGCGTGTATCCGTGGTCTGTCATCTGAAATCTAGCGAGTCTTCCCCAGTTACCCAAAGGATAAAGTCCCGTTTTAAGAGAAAGACTATGTAAATATACATATTCTGATCTTTCCTTGTGTGGTAATGATTCAAGAATATTTTCATTGAGGTCAACTAGCGCTTTTTTCAAAGCTTCGACTTTTTCATGATCTGCACAAGTTTGACTAAGTGCCGTGATGGTATCATTTGCCCTTATTGTAGCTCGGATTATATCCAAGGCTTTTTTTTGCGGGCGGGGAGTTTCTGTTCGCGGTCCTGTTTCTTGTACCATAACTTGCGGATTATAGTTTGGCTACTTGCAGGAAGTCAAGCTCAACCGGCGTTTCGCGGCCGAAGATAGAGACCAAAACCTTAAGCTTGCCTTTTGCCTCGTCAATTTCAGAAATTGAACCCAAAAATTCTGCAAACGGCCCGTCGACAATTTTGACTGCTTCGCCTTCTGAAAATGTCGTCTTGAATCTCGGTGCCTCCATAGTCATAAACTTTTGGATGCTGGAGACTTCGGATTCGGGCAGGGGCGTGGGTTTATTAGACATGCCTACAAAACTTGTTATACCCGGAGTTGTTCTTACCGCAAGCCAGGTGGCATCGTCCATGATCATTTTGATCAAAATATATCCGGGGAAAATTTTTTCGCGGACCGTATTTTTTTTGCCCTCTTTGATTTCTATTTTTTCCTGAGTGGGAACTAGAATATCCAAAATCTTGTCCTGCAGTCTTTGGGATTCGATTCTTTGATTTAGGGTTTGGGCAACTTTGGTTTCATGGCCGGAGTATGTATGGACGACGTACCAATGAGCACCCTTGACATCTTTTACGGGTGAAGTTGGTTGGGGTTGGGGAGACTGGTCTTGTTCTTTTTCCTCCGGAGCTTCCGCCTTTGATGAATCTTCGGCGGGTAGGTCAGAAGATGCGTCAGAAGGTTTTGGTTCTTCCTCAGTTTTATCTTCGATGCCTTCTTCAGCTGTTGCTTCTTGTTTCTGCGAACTTTTTTTATCCTTATTCATTTTATCTTAAGAATTTTTCGACTATCGCGGTAAAGATGGCATCCATGCCGGCGATATAGGCGCCGACGATTATCGATACAATTACCACAAGCAAAGTCAAACGCAAAGTTTCCGCCTTCGTTGGCCAGACCACTTTTGCAAATTCGGATTTTGCTTCCATTAAGTACGAAATAGGGTTAAATGCCACCAAATTAATTCTCCCTTTTTCTAAGGACTGGAGAGTATAGTATCAGATTCAGCGATTTTTGAGCAAGTTATGTCGCATGAATTGCTTTTTGACACTTTGCCTGCAATAATATTTTTTACTCCATGGTCAATTCAGTAAAAAAGGTCAGGAAAGTAGTCATACCGGCGGCTGGGTACGGCACGCGGTTTTTGCCGGCAACCAAAGCCCAGCCCAAAGAAATGCTGCCTGTTGTTGACAAACCGATTATCCAGTATGTAGTTGAGGAGGCGGTTGAGGCAGGCATCAAGCAGGTGATTCTGGTAACCGGTTCGCACAAAAGGGCAATTGAAGATCATTTCGACAGAAATCTGGAGCTTGAAGCAAGACTCGAAAAAGACGGCAAAGAAAAGGAACTTGCGGAAATCAGGAGAATTTCCGATCTTGCCGATTTTGTCTATGTCCGCCAGAAAGAAGCATTGGGTAACGGTCATGCCCTTTTGGTTGCCAAGGAAGTAGTCGGCGACGAGCCGGTTGTCATGCTTTGGGGCGACGATTTTATCACCGCTTCGCCCTCCAGAACCCGCCAGATGATTGCCGCATACGAAAAATACGGTACGTCGATTCTTTCGGCAATTAGAACCAAAGATCCCGAAGATACTAAAAAATACGGATATGTCGGAGGCAAGGAGGTAGAAGAAGGGGTTTTTGAAGTTTCTGAATTTATTGAAAAACCGGGCCCTGCAAAAGCGCCTTCCGATATGGCAATCGTTTCCGGATTCTTGTTTACCCCTGATATTTTTGAAGCACTGGAGCGGGCAATTCCGCAAACAATCAATCAAGGGAAAGAACTTTATTATGTTGACGGGGTTAATAATTTAATGAAAGACGGCAAGAAAGTCCATGCGGTTGAAATTAAAAACAGCACTTACTATGACTGCGGCAGTAAAGTCGGCTATTTAAAAACGGTTGTTGACCACGGCCTTTCGCATCCGGATACCAATGGGGAGTTTAAGACGTATCTCAAAAGTCTCAAGCTCTGACAGTTGGTCCTTCTTCGCTAAAGCTTCGAAGGACAAGCAATTGACTTTTTACCCAAAGAATCACAAAATTAACAATCTAGCATGACAAAACACCTTGCCATTTTTAATGCCGGCGATGCCCAAAAGATTTTTTCGGGAAAAAGGAGAATCGAAGGCAGGTTTTCGCAGATTAAAATTCCGCCTTTTGGCAAAGTTTCCGCAGGCGATTTGGTTTTGGTGAAGGTGGGCGGCGAGAAAATAACCGGGCAGTTTTTGGTGGATCGAGTCTTATATTTTGATCATCCGAGACAGGAAGAGTTTAACGGGATCAAGAGGAAATACGGGAAGGATCTTTCGCTTTCTGCAACTTTCTGGCTTGATAAAGAGAAGATTAATTACGTGACTTTGATGTTTATCAAATCGGTATCCAAATTTATTGTTGCCCCGCAGATTGCCAAAAAAGATTTAAGGCCGTGGGTAGTACTTCCATAAATCAAAAATTCAAAATAAAAGATTAAAAATGGTGACTATTTTCTTTCGATTTTGATTCCGAGCGAGAAAACCGTTGCATTGGTTCCAGAGATGTGAGGAATATCGTGAGCGAAGGAAGAAAATACCACGGACTTAAGACCGTGCGTATTTTATTTTTGATTTTTCGATACCAAATGATTTAAGCTGGTTAGCCTCTTTTTTATCCTTTGCCATTATCCTGTCCGCCTGGCTGATCAATAGCCTTGAGATAAAATTCGGCGCCGGCGGATTTGAAAAATTCTGGACCCAGAAAAATTTCCTGCCAAAAATCCGCCAAAGCAAAACCGCGGCCATCTGGTTTGTTTTCGGCTTGGCAAGCCAAACGAAGTTTGTATTTTTGGAACTTATGATTTTTTTGAAAGTCTGGCCAAAGGAGGATCGTACGGAAATATTTAAAACTTTAACTTTAAGAGTATTGACTCTTTTTGATTTTTTTACATATGCCACTTTCAATTCGCATTTTAATCCCCAAATTGAGGCTTTTACAAGAGGCAAAAAGAAGCTAAACTAGAGTAAGACCAATGCCTGCGCCGATTCAAAACAGCGATTACTTTAAAAATTTAATCGCAGACATCATCAAAAAACATACAGTTTTGTACGGCCCCCAAATTGCCGTTTCCACAGCAAGTGAAATAGATGGTTTGGAGCTTTCCAGAGAAGGAGAGGTAAAACAAGTCACGGGCGATAGTGAATACATTTTACGACAGTTGATTGCAAAATATATGGATTTATCCACCCATATCACTAAAGTTGTTTTTTTGGCATTACTTGAAAATTACCCCGAAGATACCAAAAAGCACTTCGATTTCTTGAGTGAAAATCAAGATATGGAAAAATTTTGATATGGAACCAGTGGCTATAGGACTTTCCGCATTCATGGCACTTTCAGCCTTTATCTTCGGCGCAGGCTTCATTTTGATTAGGCAAAAATATGTGGGCGAAGTTAAGACAAGTAAGACAAGGGAAGAAGAATTTAGGCGGAAAATGTACGAGGCGGAAGTTTTAAAAGAAATAGGCGACAGAATTGGTTATTCTTTGGATGCCGCCAAGATTGTCGAAATTATAAGCGGGTCTTTGGGAAAATTATTGCCTCATTCTGCAATTTGCCACATGCTTTTTGACGAAAAAGAAGACAAAGTAAATTTTTCCTGCAGTATTAATGAGCCGGTAAGCCCCTTGTTCATCAAAGACGTAAGGGAAAAAATGATCATCTCCTCAAAGGAAATTTTGCAAAAGCCGATTGTGGAATCCGAAATTTCAGAAAGCATTGTAGGGGCGGTGTTAGACGAAAAATCAGAAGTAAATGTCAGGTCTTATTTTAATTTGCCGATTGTTATTTCGCAAAAACTTGTTGGCATGATCAACGTTTCCTCAACCCAGGCCGATTTATATGACCACACAAACACGGAATTTCTCTTTACCATTGCCAAAAATGCGGCTTCTGCGGTTTCTAAACTTCAGGAAGTATTGGAAAACGAGAAGAGCAAATTGCTGCAGGCTGTAGATTCTCTTTCCGAAGGGGTCATAATGGTCGACACCAAATACAAACTGGTATTGGTCAACAGAAAACTCAAACAGTTGTTGGCCTTGGTGGAGAATCCGGCACTTTTTGATGTTGTCAATGCACTTTCGGGCAATTTAGATTTGCGGTCTTTGGTGGATGAGGCAATTGCCCAGGAAGATGATTTGCCGCCGCGCGAAATCGCACTTAAGGATAAGGTTTTGCAGGTTTTGGCCTCGAAAGTTGTTGATAAAAAAAGACAAAAGGCACTTGGTGTAGTCGTTTTGTTTCATGATGTTACCGATGCCAAATCTTTGGAAAAACTTCGAAACGATTTTACTTCGATGATGGTACACGAATTGAGAGCTCCTTTAACCAGCATCAAATCCACGGTCGAGCTTTTACAGGAAGGAATTTACAAGAAATCCGCAGAAGATGCCGGCAAACAGCTATCTTCTGTGCAGTCGACAGCACAAACGATGCTGGAGGTAGTAAACGACCTTTTGGATGTTGCCAAAATGGAAACGGGTAAATTTGATGTGATTTCGGAAGCCGGTGATTTGAAAGATGCAATACGCGACCGCGCCGAGGCATTCAAATCATTGGCTTCCGCCAAGAATCTTAAAATTACGGCCGAGATTGAAGAGAATTTGCCAAAGGCGTATTTTGACAAAGTCAGGATTAAGCAGGTTCTTAACAATCTGCTGTCAAACGCAGTCAAATTTACTAAATCCGGTGAAATAAAGATTAAAGTGTCTTGCCAGGAAGATAAAAATATTCCGATGGATATTTTGGTTGCGGTCACAGATACCGGCATCGGTATCGAGCCCGACGAAGGCGACAAATTGTTTTCAAGGTTCGGGCAGTTGGTCAGAGGCTCCAGATCTCTGGCCGCCAAAGGTTCGGGGCTTGGACTTTATATTGCCAAAGGTATTGTTGAGGCAATGGGCGGCAGTATTTGGTATGAATCGGAAGGAGCAGGTATGGGCTCAACATTTTATTTTACGGTTCCCCTTGCCGATTCCGTGCCCGATTACAAGGCGGCAGCGACAGATCGAGTAATTATCAACAAAGTAGCCCGGGCGTAAATTGTTGTTGCTTTTTTTAATTTCTGCTAAGCTGATATAAGAATATGGCCAAAATTATAATCGTAGAGGACGATTTAAAACTTGCCCAAAATTACCAGCAAAAACTGACAGAGGAAGGCTTTGAGGTAAAGATAAGCGAGGATGTTGTTGCGGTTGAAACAATCAGGGCCGAAAAGCCGGACTTGGTTCTTTTGGATCTTTTGATGCCCAAAGTTCATGGGCTGACTGTCTTGCGCGAGCTTAAGATGGATGCCGAACTTGAAACTATTCCGGTTTTGATTTTGACGAATG
>Ga0209210_1000950_pt1 | contig 26504 bp, 19 predicted proteins | sample RifGroA1_FD_183991 | JGI IMG/M metagenome (GOLD analysis project Ga0209210, IMG submission 183991) | Contaminated groundwater microbial communities from Rifle, Colorado, USA - Rifle Groundwater A1 (SPAdes) (version 2) | ecosystem: Environmental > Aquatic > Deep subsurface > Groundwater >...
ATACTTTTCCATGAAATGACCAATTTTCCCGTTAGCGCATCCAAGATCTAAAACTCTTGAGCCTTTAGGAACGAACGAGCTAGAGAGTTTATCAAAGGCGGAAAGTTTCATTTACGGTGAATATTTCATTTTTACTAGCGGTTTGGATTTTTTTACTATTTTGAAATTGGATTTCTCGTAAAACCTTATCGCGTGCAGATTATCATAATTGGTTTGAAGGTTAACTCTTTTGATGGGTAATGAATTAAGAACCCAGAGTATTAGGGAAGAGACTGCAAGAGACATCAGGCCAGGAGACGTTTTGTTGCCGCGGATGACATTATCAAGTTCGCACGAGGCTCCTTTAAATCTGTTTAGACCCATATGGCCTATTATATGGCCATCTAAATCTTCAACCCAGAAGAGGACTCTTAAAGGGTTTCCCCGGACTTCCTTCCACCATTTTTTGGTACTTGAGACTGTGACTGGTTTGGTGTCTCTAAACCACCGGCGATTTTTTCTTCGCCAGGAAGCAAGCAGATGATATTCTTTTTCGGATGGATTCTCAATCAATAGTAAATATCCTTTGATTTTGGGGATATTTTTAGAGCTTGCGGTGATGGGAATTTTTTTGGTCTTTTTGAGGTTCACGCCACTTCTTTGATCTTTTGACAGATGTAATCGATCTGATTTTTGGTTAAATTGACACTTCCCGGCAAATTAATTCCATGGGAACCAATATAGTGAGAATGGGGAGTTTTGAATCTGGCCTTGTAAAGACCAAAATCACTTATGGGGTAAAAGAAAGGTCTGGTGTCGATTTGGGATTGGTGCAAGTGTTTTCTGACCTTGTTTCGATCCTTAACGATAATTGAGGGCATCCAGTAGTTACTGCGAACTCCCTTAAGCGTAGTATTCATGCTAATGTGCCCATTTTTAATCAAACTTGCCAAGTTTTGGTTATACCATTGGAATATTTGCTGCTTTTTGGCCACCATTTCTTCGATATGCTCCAGTTGGCCCAGGCCAAGGGCTGCCTGAATATTGCTCATCAAGTAAATATAGCCAATTTCATCATGCCAAAATTCGCGATTTAGTGACCTGCCATCGATTTGCAGTTTTCTGATCCTCTTGGCTATTTTTTTATCATTGGTGACTGCCATTCCACCCTCACCAATTGCTAAGATTTTGGCACCCTGAAAGCTGAAAGCCCCGACGTCGCCGATTGTGCCGGCATGCTTTTTTTTGTAAAAGGTGCCAACTGCCGGACAAGCATCTTCAATTACCTTTAAATTATGTTTTTTGGCAATTTCCAAGATCTTATCCATATTTGGCATGTTGCCATACATACAGACTGTCAAAATCGCTTTGGTCTTTGGAGTAATGGCTTTTAGGATACTTTCCGGATCGATACACCAAGTGAGTGGGTCAATATCGACGAAGACAGGTTTGGCACCAACATAATGAATGACGTTAGCACAAGAAATGTAAGTCATATCCGGCAAAATTACTTCGTCACCATGTCCGATCCCTAGTGCTGCTAGACCCAGATGCATGGCTGAGGTTCCACTGTTGGTTGCAATAGCGTATTTGGCACCCGTGTACTTTGCCATGGCGTCTTCAAAACGCTTTATAAAATCATTAAAATGGGCGGTACCTGTGGCATCTAGAGCCTCTTTGACATATTGGTATTCGAAATTAGTTAATTTGCTTCCCGAAGTTAGAATTTTTTCTTTAGGAGTGTACATGTTGCGATATTTAAATATACTACAATACAAGCTATGAATATGAAAAACAAGGGGAGTCAGGGAGATTTTAGAGGAAGTATATCAGTAGTAGTGGTTACTTATAATCAAGAAAAATTTTTAACGAAGAGCTTGAGAAGTGTTTTTGATCAAACGCGCATGCCAGATGAAGTGATTGTTGTTGATAATGGTTCAACTGATGCGACGAGGCAGATTATTAAGGAGTATCGGGGCAAAATTTTCTATATAAGAAACAAAAAAAATTTAGGGGCTGTTCGTGCTTTTAATCAAGGTCTTGCCGCAGCCAGCGGTGATTATGTAATTTTACTTTCGGCTGATGATTGGTTCGGAAAGAAGATTTTAGAAGAAGAAGGAGCAGTTCTTGATAGGAATCCGAATATCGCCGTAGTTTATTCTCAGGCTTATACTTGGCACAAAGGGGGAAAACTTACTAATGCCAAGACTGCCGGAGAAACAACCATTATTGGGCGGGATGAATTTGAAAGACTTCTGACACAAGGGGACTTTATCCCTCTTTTGACCGCTCTTATTAGAAGATCCGTCTATCAAAAATTAGGTCTAATGGATGAGAAAATTAAATTCCGACATGACTGGGAATTTTGGATAAAGCTAGCCAAACATCACAAATTTGCTTATCTTGCCAAGCCTCTTGCTTATTATCGTGTTCACCAGAGTTATGGGGTGGCAAGTAGAGATTTTATGGGAACTTTTGAATATGACTTCCGACGTATTTTAACCAAACACCTAAAAGGAAACGAACCTCAGGTAAAAAAAATCAGAAGCAGGGCCTGCTATTCTCTTTATATGAATCTTTCCAGTCAAATGATTGAGAATGGGGAAGCAATTAAAAGCCTTAGATACTGGTTGCAAGCAATCTTTACAGAACCGTTATTTATTTTTAGGCCGAGTACGTTTGCACCTTTTTTTAGAATCATTAAAATGCAGATAATGGGTTTATTCGGGTGTAAGAGAATTTAAAAGTGAAGGATCTTAATATATATCTATTAGAAGCGTCATTGTTATTTGCTCTTGTTATTAATATCTTTAGATCAGAGCATCTTACAAATCAATCGATCATCTTTTTTGCAGCTATTTTGTTTGTTGCCTTCATATTGTTTTCGATTATTCCTATAAAATCAAAACTTATCAAGAATGTTCACTTTCTGGTACTTATTTTGATTCTTGTTGTTACAAACTCTTCTATTCTTTTTCAAAAAATCAATGAGCGTAAAAATATGAAAGCCAGTGTGCATGATGGAGTAATCATTACTGAAGCTGCATATAAGGCTTTAATTTCTGGCAAAAATCCTTATTCTGTAAATTTTTCAGAGGAATTGAGTTCACAAAAATATAAGGGTAAGATTCCTAATCACGCTGAGGAACGTTATCCCTACTCTCCGATATTGATTTTTATGAATGTGCCTATATTATTGCTTTCCCAAAGCTTTGGAACAGTTGACATGCGTATTACACTAACTGTTTTCTTTTTCCTCACTGCTGCCGTGGGTGCTTATTACGTTTCCCAAAAAAGACTTTTTTTGATAATTTTTTTGACAAATCCTTTATTTGTCCCTTTGCTGTATTACGGAGCGAATGAAATTTTAGTTTTGTTTTGGTTCTTTTTATGCTTGGCATTTTTGAAAATGGGCAGGAATACAATCGCCACTATTATGCTGGCTTTGGCTTTCGGCACAAAATTATTGATTTTTCCATTTGTTCCTTTTTACTTCCTATATCTATACTTTTTTGCGAAAAGCAGTAGTAAATTTAAAATAATAATAGGACAAATTGGAGTTTTTATTTTAATTTCACTCGCTATTTACGGACCTTTCTTACTTTGGAACGCTCAGGATCTTACAAATGATTTATTGGTAAGCTGGATTGAAGGAGACGATTTGGGTCATTCGATTGTTGGATTTATTGGCCTTCCTCAAATTTTGGCGAGATTAGGTTTGATAGGTATAAATTCAAAATTTCCGTTTTATATTTTTATTGTTCCCGTTTCAATTTTATATATTATTTTTTCTTATAAATTTTTAGATAAATTTAGAAATTTATCCGTATTACTTTCACTTCTTGTAATCTATTTTCTTTTGATTTTTTCATTTTCAAGAATAGTTCAAACATATTATTTAGCTTTTGTTTCTCAGATTATGCTTTTGTCTGCTTTTAGTAAAGAGAGAGAATAAGGATGAATATGATGTTTGAAGTAGCCCTTCTTTTCATATTAGTTTTACATACTTTTCGTGTTCATTATATTACAAATCAATTTTTGATAGCTTTTGTAGCACTCAATATTATTATTTTTGTCTACTTTGCCATTAAAAAATCGTCTTTTAATAATAGATTTTCTTACGGATTTTTACAATCAGCCTTATTTGTATTAATAATAGTTTCAATTTTTGGGTTTATTGCTTTTAGAAATTTTGAAGAAAGAATAAAAATAGTAAAAGTCGGGGGAGAACTAGCAATTCATGATGGTTTGCTGCAAACAGAATTTGCCTCAATGCAACTACTTCAAGGTAAGAACCCTTATTCAATTACTTATGAAGAAGTTTTAAAAGGTGAAAGATATTACTCCAATGGGGAGCATCCTTCTCTTAGGCATTATGTATATTCCCCGTTAATGTTCATTGTAAATATACCTTTTTCGATTATTACTACAAGACTTGGGACTGTAGATCTTAGGATTTCTTTAATTCTCTTTTTTATAATAGCAGGTTTTATTGGATCAAAAATAGTTAAAGAAAAGGTACTGTTTTTGACAATTTTTTACTTTAACCCATTGTTTGTTCCTATGTTACTTTTTGGAGCAAGCGATATTATATTAATAACTTTTCTTTATTTGTGTATTTTATTTCTTAAAAATAAACGGTTAAGTTTAGCAACTGTAACATTAGGATTGGCGACAGGTACAAAATTACTTATTTTGCCTTTTTTGCCTTTGTACTTTATATATATTTATTTTTGGGCAGGCTCTAGAGGAAACCGCAAAAAAGTTATTTTTAAACAACTTTTCATATTTTTACTAATTAATTTTCTTATTTATATTCCTTTTGCGGTTTGGAATTTCCCAGATATTGTAGATGATCTTTTAGTCTACCCTTATATGGTAAGTTCTGGCTATGAGATTTCCGGATTTATTGGTTTCCCTCGGTTTTTGGTTTCTTTGGGTTGGGCATCAAATAGTTTGGGTTTACTATCTATCTTGACTTTGATTACCTTTATAATACTTTCAGTTATCATCTTATTTTTTTCTGTTAATGTTATTAAAAAGTCATTTAATATAGGTACATTATGTTTTCTTTACTCACTGTTTTTCATTGTTATTTTATCTCTTTCCAGACTTTTTCAGTCGAATTATCTTTCTTTTATTTCTCAGATAATGTTGGTTGGTAGTCTTGCAGAGACTATAAGACGCAAAAAGTTAGATTCTTAGAAAGTTTTTACCCGTTTCAAAGTTTTTCTGGATGTTTTATATTGATTTAATCTATGAAATTGGGAAAGTTTTTCTGGAATTTATTGTTGATATTTCTTTTTATTGCAGCTTCAGTTGTTATTTATTATGCACTTAAACCTTTTTATAGCTGGTATCTGTCTAAAATTCCTATTTTAGGAGTGGACTTTTACTATAGTGTAACTTATGTTTCATATCATTTAAAAAATCTTTCATTCTCTATCAATTCTTTTAAAGATATCTGGTTTGGGGGTTGGCCTTTCTTTTTCGATTTTCCGCAATTGCATTTTTACTTAATGACACCTTTTGCTAAATATTTAGGGTTAATCCAAGGAGTTCAAGTATATGTTCTGGCAAGTCTTTTTCTTTTTATCACTTTCTCTTGTCTACTTTTTTTTCAACTCTCTAAAAATATCGGTTTAGCGCTTTTTCTGGCTATTTTGATATTTTTATCTCCTAATATTTACGGTGCGGCAATTTGGGGTGGAAGTTTACCCTATTTTGCTACACAGGCTTATTTGCCCTTGACTATTTTTTTTATGGTGCGTTATTTAAGTACTGGTAACAGAAGATGGTTCTATGTTGCTTCATTAGTTGGTGGTGTAGCCATATCCGGACATCCTTTGCCCGTTGTGACTTTTGCTTATCCAGCTATATTTTTCCTGATATTATTTTGGTTTGGAAACGAGTTTAAGTATAAAATTTCTGGCAGAATAAAAGATCTTTTTATCTTCTTTCTTTTAAATATCCTTATTTCTTTGCAGATATTTTTCAGGCCACTTATACATATGTTTATGTCCTTTTTTGGTGGGAATATTTTATCTCCACTTGGTTTAATAACAAGTGCAGGCACAAGTGCGACTTCAACCTCTCAGCTTGCAATTGATATTTCTAATTTTTATAAAAACCAGGTTGCTCTTATCAGGAGTGATACAAATTTAGGGTTATTTTATCTTGCAGGAGCTGGTTTTGTTGTTTTTTTAGTTAGCTTTGCCATTTCTAAAAACAGAATTAACAGGCTTGGTAGAGTATTACCATTTGCCCTCTTTCTAACTTTTGTTACCGGGCATATTTACCTTAATGCTTACGGCCATGGTTTTCTTTCTCAGGGTTTGTATAGGTCTTTTTGGGTTTTTCCATTTGCTCTTGGGGCGTTTTGTGCTGTTTTATGGGGCGAATTCTTTGACAGTATTGAAAAGATAATTACGAAATTTAAGCCGCGTTTTACAAAAATATTGTATCTTGTTTTAAGTCTTGTCATTTCGACAGTGTTTATTTTATTTGGTTTTACTACTTACAATAAAGATATAAAAAAATTACTAGATACGAATGATAAAAAAATAGAATATTCTTCGGCATTTCCTGAAGCATTAAGTATAAATGTAAGCAAAAGTGATCAAGAAAAATTAAAAAAGGATCTTTTACCATCATTTTTAGATCCAAATGATAAAAATAAAAGACTTTATGCAGCCGAAGCGGGTGTAAACATCTGGTGGAATGCTCTTTTTGATATGCCTCTTGCAAGAGGATATTTGGATCCACCGATAGCAGCTTCTCAAAGAGGTGGAATTTTTTGGCTAGATATTGCAATTGCTAATGATTCTTTGGTTCGCGATTTTAAAGTTGATGAAGAAATTGCTTTTAATAACGCTTTGTTTTTAATCGATTGGAATGCTATTTACAATTTTGAGGGTGGAAGACTAAGTAGTAAGGGTTCAAATGTTGGACCCTCGTCGTATCTGGTTAAGAATAATATTTTTGATAAAAATGAAAAAACGACTACTTACGGGGCGGTTGTGAAATGGGAAACTTCATCTGGAAAGCCGGAGTTAAGATTGGATTTGCCACAGATTTTAAATTATTACCATGTAAATGAAAAATTTACCTCACCAGTTTTGTATCCTACAAACGCACCGGTAGTTGTTTTTTTTGGGGATTTAGCTAGTTATGAGGATTTTTTAAGGGTGATTGCAACTTACAATATAAACTCTAGAAAATTGATACCAGTTTTTGGTGGGAAATATATTGATGATTTCTCATTAAAGGATTTATTAAATTTTGACGCGGTAATTATTTCCAATTATGACTATAAAAACAAGGGTAAGACATTTGGCAATTTATATAAATATGTAGATAGGGGAGGGAAGATTTTTATTGACACTGGTTCTGACGTAAAAGAATCGACGGAAAGTAATTTGCCTGATATTTTTCCGATGAAGAAATCCAGGAGAGGATCGGTGGGTCAAGAATGGCAGCTAGACCAATCTGGGAGCGATTTACTTAAAAATGTGACTTTAAAAAACTTTGGCCCTTTGATATTTAATGGAGATGATTGGAAAATATCATTTCCAGACGGTGAGCTAAGAGAAGGGGCTGAGGTGATTCTTAAACAAAAAGATAAACCAGTATTAATAAAAAGACAAATAGGTAAAGGTCAAGTTATGTGGTCAGGGGTAAATCTTACTTACCATTATAATCAATATAAAGTGGTAGATGAGGCAAAGCTTATTGTAAATATTATTCAAGATTTTGTAAAAATTGAGGAAAGACCACTTATTTGGGGAAATGCTGATTGGGTAAAACCGGAAAAAGTAAAAATAGATACAAAAAGTAAAGTTAGGGGAATTTTGTTTAAGGAACAGGGGTATAAAGGTTGGAGTGCAAGATTATCTTCCGAAAATAATAAAAAGTTATCAATTTATCTTACAGGACCCACGTATCCTGGTTTTATGTATGTTCCGCTTGGGAATTTAACTAAAGAGCCTGTTGCTGTCCAATTTAATTTTTCTGGAGATTTTAACTCTAAATTTGTTTCTATGATTTCAATATTTGCCGTACTTTTTATTTTAGAGAGAATTATTTTATCTGGTTTTGTGTTTGGAAAAACACTCGGAGTATTAAAAGTTGGGTTTATGAAAAGGATAATGTTTTGGTGGGAGAGAGAAGATGAATAGTACAAATTTTTAATTTTAAATTTCTAATTTCTAATGTTTAAAAAATTATCCCTTTTTGTTTTAAATTTGATTTTGCACTCTCTTGCCATAGGGGTAATTGCTTATACTTTTTTGCCTATAGCCAAATGGTACATGGGTTCAAAGCCGCTCTGGGGAATAGACTTTTTTCTTTCTATAAACATCGCTTCATTAATTACTCAGCATAATGTTATGCCCTTTGCAATTTGGAATTATTCCGGTTTTGCCGGCTGGCCTCAATTTTTATATCCGGTTTTAAGTGCATACTTTATTAGTTTTTTAGCCAAATATTATGATCTTATTGCCAGTGCCCAAATTATGGTAATGGCCTCGACCTTTTTATTTATTTCAGGCTCTTACTTTTTATTTTTTAGAGTAAGTAAAAATTCCGTTATAGGCGCAATTTTTGCAGTTTTTGTTGGGCTTTCCGGTGGTGTTTATCAGACACTTACTTGGTCTGGAAGTTTGCCAAGTTATACATCCCAGTTCGCTTTGCCTTGGGTGTTGGGCTTCTTTGTTTGGTTTTTGAGATCAGGCAATATCCGTCTATTATTTTTATCCTCTTTAATTGCAGGAATTTCTATTTGGATCCATCCTTTAGTATATCTAACGTATATTTTGCCCTCTTGCGCCTTTTTGAATTTTTTTACTTTTAATAAAGGTCTGGAAATTTTGAAGAAGACTCGGAACTTTTCAATATTTATTCTGATTTCCTTAATTATCGGTTTTCCTCAGTTTTACCTGGCGATCGGTTCGTTTTTGAAATCAGTTATTAAATCTGATTATACTCGTCAAGCCCTTTCTACAACCACATCAATTTCATCGGAAACACTAGTAGATATTAATAATTTTAATAAGCTTCAAGTAGAAAGACTGATAAGTGACAATAATCATGGTCTTTTTTTAATACTACCTCTTGTTCTATTGCTGTTTTTTCTGACATTGATTGTGAGCAGGAGAATTTCCTCACTCATTAAAATTTTGCCTTATTTTTTAGTTTTGGCATATTTTACTTTTTATGTTTGGCTTTTTGGACAGGGAATCTCTATTTATCATGGTGGATGGTATCGTCTTTTTTGGGCGATGCCGGTATGGGTTGGTCTTGTCGGAAGCGCTTTATGGTATGAATCATTGAATAACTTAAAAGGAATAATTAAAAATAATTACCTTAGACTTTTCTTTTTGACTTTTTCTGCCGGCATTTTTATTTTTCTAGGTATTTCTATGTATTTTGCTTACCCTGTACGGTCGGCAATCGATTCAATTATTTACAGGAGCGAAGTGTCCTCAGCTTACCCAGATCTTTTAAATATGAAACTGAGTAACAATGAAAGGAACAATCTTAAGTCAAAGCTGATTCCAAAGTGGATGAATGGAGACGACACGAATTTTAGGCTTTATGATGCTGATCAGACTGTGAATATCTGGTGGAATAGTTTTTTTAAAATGCCGCTTGCCAGGGGTTACATAGATCCTCCGATTGATGTGAAAAATAGAGCATTTTTATTTTTACTTGATTCTTCGCTCTCAGAGACGGACGGGGAGCCTCAACTTGTTAAAGCATTTAAATATCCCCTGGAGACTGCAACTTCGAATGCGCTATTTTTGATTGATTGGAATGCGATTCGATATTTTGAAGGTCCACATGTGAACTCGGTCATGAAACCTTTTCCTCAATATTTGAAACAAACTCTAGAAAAAAAGGAAGAGACAGTAGATCTTAATGAAGCTAAATATACAAAAAGGCCCGTTACATTAAATTATTTGGAGTTGAAAGATGAGTTTTATTCCCCAATACTTTCTGGGACAAATTCTTCTACTTTGGGAATATTTTCTTCGGAGGTCGGGTATGAGACAGTAGTTAGAGCAATAGCGGAGCGGAATAATTTGAATTCACAAAAAATGATTCCTATTAAATTAGGTAAATTTATTGACAAAATTCCGCTATCTGAACTTAAAAATTTTGATGGCCTTTACTTATATGATTACAGTTACAAAAATCAAGGGAAAGCCTTTAAAATATTAAGAAGTTATCTTGAAAGCGGTAAGAAAGTTTTCGTTGAAACTGGAACAGAGGTTAAAGAAACTGATGGCACCCTTCCTGACGATATATTTCCGGTAACTTTTGTTACACGAAAAGGCTTGGGCCGTGATTGGAAACTTGAAAGTGTTGACAGTAATCTTTTAAAAAATGTAACGCTTGGAAATTTTTCGCCACCTTTATTTGATGATGCTGAGTGGAATTTCTCTTATGCGAAATCTGATGATGTTAAAAATGGAGCAAATGTGATTTTAAAAAATCAAGATAAAGTAATTATGGCATCACAGAGAGTGGGGCAGGGTGAGTTGATTTGGAGTGGAATGAATCTGGCTTATCATTTAACAAGAAACCATAATGGTGATGAGAGTACTCTTTTTCAAAATATTCTCTCTCAGATGATTAATTTGGAGAAGAAACCACTTTTATTTTCTAAGGTTAGATTTATCAATCCGAATGAAAGACTCATCGAAACAGAAGGAGCAAAAGGAATTCTATTTAAAGAACAAGCGTATGATGGCTGGTCTGCTAAAGTTGTAGGTGAAAAAAATAAAGATTTAAAAATATTTAAAGCTGGTCCAACTTATCCCGGATTTATGTATATGCCTCTTCCTGATAGTTCAAAAGCAATCGTTAACTTAAAATTCTCAGGTTCTTTTAGCAATAAAATTTTGATATTTGTTTCCCTTTTTGCTACTTTGGTAATTTTAGACGAAGTGTTAATCTATGGAAGAGTTTTAGGCAAAATGCGAAGGTTTGTTTGGAAACATTTCCGGATAAAGGTGGGTAATTGGTGGGAGAAAGAAGAATAAAACCGGGGTGAAACCAAAAGATGCTTATGTAATTTTGGGAATTAACTATGCCCACAATTCTTCTGCAGCTTTACTAGTAGGTGGGGAGATAGTCGCTGCATGCCAGGAAGAAAGATTCTCGAGAATAAAAAATCAGATAGGGTTTCCGCTTAAATCAATAGAATTTTGCTTAAAAGAAGCAAAGCTTGAAAGTAAAGATATTGATGAAATTGTAGTCTGCGGTCGCTTGCAACTCCCATTTTATTTGTCAATTTCCCGTAATTTAAAGGAAAAACCGGGAAAAGAGCTAGTAGAAATCGGAGATATTTTTCACTTTTTTCGATACAGAATCCTTCATACTTTGGCATATTATTTTCCTTTTCTTCAGGATGTCGATTATTTTCTAACCTGGTTTATTGATCACTTTGTCGGACCTTTTATACGGAAAAAAATGAAAGATGATCTATCAAAAAGATTAAATGTTGGAAAAGAAAAAATAACTTTTGTTGATCATCACTCTGCTCACGCGGCTTTTGCATACTATAGTTCGGGATATGCCGATACGGCAAAGAATACTCTTGTTTTTTGCGCAGACGGCGGAGGAGATGAAGTTTGCGCAAGTATTTGGCTTGCAAGGAAAAGAAAGCTTAAAAGAATTTCTGTAACTTCCATTGTGAATTCGATTGCCTACATTTATATGTACACAACTTTATATCTTGGTCTTACTCCGGTTGAAGATGAGTATAAAGTGATGGGACTGGCTCCTTATGGGAAGGGGAAGTTAGTTCAAAGGTTATTTAATAAACTGGATGAATTTGTATTTGTGGACAAGAAGACTTTTGCTTTTAAAACTAATGTTAACACCAATCTTTTTTATAAATATCTTAATAAAATTTTTTATCAGGAGAGGTTTGATTCAATTGCGGGTGCAGTGCAGAAGCTAGTTGAAGTTAAGGTAAGTGAGTGGGTCAAGATTGTGGTGGATCATTACAGAGTAGATACAGTTGCTTTTGGGGGGGGACTTTTTGCGAACGTAAAGTTAAACCAAAGAATCGCTTCGCTTCCTAGCATAAAACAGGTTTTCTTTGCTCCTTCTCCAGGAGACGAATCAAACTGCATTGGAGCCTGTTATTTGAGGTACAAAGAGTTGATTTCGGGAGGATCCGTAAAACCCCTAAGAGATCTTTTTTTGGGTCCCGGAATTGGTGAGGATGATTTGGAATCAGCACTTGAGGCTGCAAAGAGAAAAGGTTTTAGGGTTGAAAAAATCGGTGATATTAATCAAAAAGTTGCAGATTTACTGGCCAGCGGTGAAATTGTTGCAAGGATGCGAGGTTCAGTAGAGTTTGGAACCAGGGCTTTGGGGAACCGTTCAATTCTTGCAGACCCTTCACGATTGGAAGTAAAGGATTTTTTAAATAAAGCAATAAAGAGCAGAGATTTCTGGATGCCTTTTGCGCCTTCAATTATGGAGGGAAAAATTGATAATTATTTGATCAACCCAAAACATTTCAGATCTCCTTTTATGATGATGAGTTTTGATACCACAAAGCAAGGGGAGAAAGATTTGGCATCTGCAATACATCCTTATGATAAAACGGCAAGAGCACAATTTGTATCAAAGAAAGAAAATTTCGATTATTGGGATCTTCTTTTGAAGTTTGGTGAAAAAACAGGCAGGTGGGGGATTTTGAATACCTCCTTTAATCTTCACGGCGAGCCAATAGTTTTAACGGCAAAAGACGCTCTTGCGACTTTTGCAAATTCCGGTTTGCGTTTTTTGCAAATTGAAGACTATTTAGTCGAAAAGAGATAGGTCACTTTGCTAAATTAAGGATTTTTACGAACTTTTGTCCTGTTATTGACCAATCTATTTTTTTGGCTTCTTTTTGGGCCTGATCTGATAATTTCAAATACAGATTTTTGTCTTTTAAGATTTTGGCAATATTCTCTGCAAAAAGTTCATGGTTGCCCAAAGGGATTTTAATAAAGCCAGTTTTAAATACGGATCCCAGAATGCCAATATCCCATCCTACAACAGGCATGCCGGCTGCCATGGCTTCGGCAACTGCAAGACCAAAACCTGCTTCGTGGTCGCAAAAGAGAAAAATTTTACTGGATTTAAGAGTCTTCCACACTTTTTTTTGCGGTATAAAATTTAAAAGATCAATCTTTTCTGTTAATTTGTAGTCGGCGATTTGCCTTTTTATGGAGGAGACGACTTCCTCGGGGCCAGTTCCTATAATTCCTAATCTGGCCAAAGGCTCTATCTCAACGACTTTTTTCCAGATTGGTGCGAGATCTAAGACTCCTTTGGCATAATGGAGTCTTCCAAGAAAAACTGCGTCATATAATTTAACTTTTCCACTTGGAGTTTTTGTTATTTGCCCAAAATCGACACCTCCACCCAAAACTACCATTTTGTCACTGTCAAATTTTTTTTCAGAGAGTTCTTTTTTCAGATTGTTATTTAAAACAATAATAATGTTAGCTTTGGTTTGTATCATCCAAAGGGAGATTCTTTCCAAAATATGAGCACCAAGATTTACCCAGTAGGGCCCCGGTCTTTTAGTTGGCGGAAGGGAAATGTGGTGAATTCTGGCTATCCAGTGAGTTTTAGGTTTGAAAAACTTTATGAAAAAGGCCGGGACGACGTCGGGGAAAATACCTGTTGAGGAATATAGGATGAAGGGGGATTTGACTTTAGCAACAATAAAGACAGTTTTGATTATTCTTTGCATGTAGGTTGCGAAAACCGACAAGGGATCGGTCCGTCTGTCAAAAAGAGATCTGTTTAATGTTAATAAATTCACTTTCTTTTGAGGTTTCAGCCAATGAGAAGTGTTTGTTTTGGGGATAATTAAGTCAATTTCCAAAGGAGAATTTAGGTGTTTTACCATTTCCGGCAAAAGCCGGTCGCCTCCGGCAATACCTGTTTTGCCAACATGACCTATCTCCAAAGCAACGATCTTTTTTACTTTTGAATTTAATATTTCCAGAATATCATTTGAGAGAATTTTAGCTCTAGCTATAGAAGTGTAATTCTTTCTTACAAGTAAGGCCGATTTATGGCCCATTTTCCAGGCAAGTTGCTTGTTCTTAAGAAGAGGAAGTATGAGTTCCTTTAAGGTTTGAGCAGACATCTTTTTGGGAAAGAATCCATGATCAACCTCCCTAAAAAGTTCCGTGATGCCTGATTTTTTTGGAATGATTATTGGAAGCCCATGACTTGCAGCTTCAAGAGCTGAGAGCGAGAAAGCCTCAAAATGAGGATGTATCCAAACTCTGCCCTGCCTGCAAATTTTGACAAGATCTTCCTCCTCGTATTTCTTAATCAGTTGAATCCTTTTTTGGAGTTTTCTTTTTTTAATTTCGTTTTTGAACCAAAGGAAGTCTTTTCCACTACTCCAAGTACCGGCAACAATAAAGCTTGTTTTGGGTAACTGGGTTGCCACATCCAGAAGAATATTGAGGTTCTTTTCCTTATCCCATCTCCCAAAAGAGATAACTTTGTCTCCTAGGTGTTTAGGGGTTGTTTTAGGAGCATTTACGCCAAGATAAACGACCTTCGGTTTTACGCCGTAAACACGGGATAGGAAATTGGCATGAACATTGGAGTCCACCAAACAGAGACTTGATGATTTAACGAAGAGTTTTTCAAGTATCGAGGATAGAGGTTTTAACAGTGGGAACAGGAATACAAGAGCAGTTTTTTTGTATATTTTATCCAGAATATAGACCATGGGATCGTGAATTACAGCAATGTAAGGGATATGTTTGAACTTACTTACGGACCAGGTAGTTAAAGAGGTTGTCGTTCCATGGCTGATGATAATGTCAAATTCATTGCTTTTGATTTTAATAGGGGCAACAATGGGACTTACTAAATGAAGTGTCGATAAAAACTTGAAAATAGGAATCTTGAAACTTCTTTGAAGTAAAGGGGGATATCTGTCCGAAAGAAATTCAAATTTCAAATTCTGCAGGAGATATCTGTTTCTTCTCTCAAAGCCCTTCCTCATAAGAATTAAAAGAGTTGTGTTAAAACCAAGCTTTTTTAGATTTTTTACTTCTTGGATGGCTGCTTTTTGTACACCTCCGGGAAGAAGTTGGTCTATGACAATCGCTACTTTGACAGGATTTTTTAAGCTAGAAGTCTTTTGGTTCATACAAGATTACTTGCAAATTATCATAATTTAGCTTTTTTGACTGGCGATAGTCTTTTTTCATAGAAGTTTCAAAGCCAGAAGCTACTTTATCATAAGATGCAAGATTTGTAGGTCGAAAGACAAACCAAACTTTTTTGTTTTTGGGCAGATCCTGCACGTTTGTTTCTTTAAGTCCAAAGACTTTTACTTCTTCAGGATTAGTTTTCAGGTAGTCTAAAGCGGCAAGTTTCTGGTCTCCATTAGGCTCGACAATTTTTGTGGGAAGGAAAAGGACAAAATCATTGTACACAATAATATCTTCCTTGTTAAAATTTGAATAAACTTGCCTTGAGAGGTCGTTTTGGCCATAGTTTTTTTTGAAGTAGGTTATTAAAAAGACAATCGTTAAAATTACCAAAGCGGAAAGGGTAAAAATTCGATAAGTTTTTTTAAGGTTTGAAATAAAGGCTGAAATTATAAGGAAAAATAGGGGGGAAAAAATCACAAAAGATCTAACTGCTGCTATTCTGAAAAATGCGTAGGAAAAAGCAAAAATCAAAAGAGGAGTGAGAATATAAATGAAAAGCAGGGGCGAGACTTTTTTTGAGGTAAAAAATTTGAATATAGATAGCATGAGAATCAGGGCAAAAGATGCAGACAGAATGAGGAATGTGATGCTGAAGATTTCCAAGTTTCTTGGGTGTATGGGGTTTAAAGTTGATATCCATTCCCAAGGGAAAAAGGGGCTGATGTAAAATAATGGTAGTTTTAAGGGAATATTTAAGGGCACGGGGAAAGACCGTTTTGACATAAGGACAAGGATAATTGCAGGAAGGAATAAGAAAAAAATGACAAGATTAAATTTAAAAAGTTTTTTCAGGAACGTGGGATTATTCCAGGCTTTTAAGAAGAGATAAAGGTTTGAGACCATAAGGTAGATCGCAAAGAAGAAATGTGTATACATGCCGATGAGTATTGGAATTGCCAGTACATGCAGTTTTTTGGTTTTTTGTATGACACAAATAAGCAGATAGGTTAAGAAAATAGATTCCAGAACAGCCAAAGAGTACATTCTTGCTATGGAAGAGTAATAAATTTGTGCTGGTGATACTGCCATGAGGAGTGCGGCGATGTGCCCGGTTTTTTTATCAAATAATTTTTTTGCAAAAATTCCGATGCAGGCTATAGCCGCCGTTCCGAAAAAGAGAGAGGGAATTCTGGTAAAGGTGAGGTTTTTTGATAAAAATTGCCAGAAAGTGAGGATAATAACATTAGTCGGAGGGTGAGCATCAAAACCTACTCTTATCGAAAGAATTAGATCCTTTGAACGGGAGAGTAAGATTTGATGAGCTTCGTCAAAAAGAACAGGGGCATTTAAAATTCCGATGATCCTAAGGGATAAACCAAGAAAGACAATTACCGAAAGAATAATATACCAACTTCTATTTTCGTTAGGATCGTTTGATCTTTGGCTTGTCGTTTTTGTGGCTTTTATCCAAAAACTATCCCTATAATTTGCAAGGGGGAATGAAACCATAAGATAGTTAAAAACGTTTTTTATGGGCATTGGAAGGTTGTGAAGCTGTTTTGGGAGGTGAAAATCCGTTGGGATGTTGTATACGCTTTTGAAGCGGCTTTTTATATTTGAAAAATGGTGTTTTGCAAGAAGACGGGTTAGACTTTTGGGGGTGAAATAGGTGGTATGGGTGGGATCGGAATATCCAAACCAGTCCGAGCTTTTTAGATACCTTAGAGGACTATTAAAATTAGGGGTAATTAGGAAAATGATTCCATTGGGTTTTAGTACACGGTACGCTTCCTCTAAAAATTTCCCAACGTCGTTTCGGGTTAAGTGTTCTATTGTAGATATTGCAGAAATTAAGTCGATAGAGTTGTTTTTATAAGGAAGCCTGGTAGCAGAAGTTTTTTTAATCGTGCCCTTTTTATTGGTACGAAGTGCTAATTTAACTGCTGCTTCGGATATGTCGCAGCCATGGGCTTCGTAACCCTTTTTACTTAAGTAATTGACCAATTTTCCAGTTCCACAGCCAACATCCAGAATGCGTTTGAAATTATTTTCCTTGATTATTAGGTACAAAGATTCAGCAATATGCAAGTCCAGGTAGTCTCTATCCTGGAAATATTTACTGTCGTAGTACAGCTTTTTCTTCATTTGTTTTCTCAAACCATTTTTCGAAAAATTGTTGATATTTTAAAGCAATGGTTTGCCAGGTGAATTTTTTTTCAACATTTAAATATGCATTTCTGCCTAAGGTTTGCATTTGATGCGGTTGATTAATCAGTTTAGTTAATGATTTTATAAATTCTTCCTGAGAGGTTACCAGAAGTCCTGTCTTTTGATTTATTATTAATTCTTTTGCGGCAGCATAATTTAGAGCAATTGTAGCTTTTTTGAAAAACGCTGCCTCTACAATCGGAAGGCCGAAGAAAAGATAACGGTCGGCACTTAGATAAAGATTGCAGGTTTGAAAAAGGTTTACAAGCTGTTTGTCGGAAGGGTTTGTGACGAAGAGGACATTTTTGGGAGCAATTTTTTTAAGGTATCTGAAATAATTGCTTTTTTCTTTTTTACCGGCAATAGTGAGAGTTACTCTTTTGTTTGTTTTGAGCGATTTTAGAACCTCAATTAATATGTGAAAGCCTTTATAAGGGGTAATTCTGGAGACTGAAAGCAGATGAAATTGTTTCTGGTTCCTAGTGCCTAGTTCTTGGTTATATTGGGGAAACTTAGCAGGAAAATGGTTGCCTCCGAGATAGATAACGTCGTTAACTTTTCGCCGATAGAGCCTTTCCATCTCTTCGGCACAGTAATGACTGATAGCAACGGTTTGATTTGAAAGATGAGCTGAAATCAGCTCGGAGAGATAGATGAATGCATCGACAGTAAGATTGGCGATTCTATCGAGGATGTTGATGTTTTGGTTTGGTAGTTTATTTTCAAGATAAGCGCCAAATTGGGTTCCCATATAAATTTTAATAACTTTTCGCCTGGCCAACTTTGCAGAAAAGAGGAAAGGCAAAAATGCCGCCAAAAGGACAAAGTCAAAATTCTGATCCTTTAGAGTTTGTGCTATTTCTTTGTTGGGAAGTAGTCTAGCGAAAACAGGATTACGAGGTTTTTTTAAAAGGTGAATCTCAACCTTTTTTGATTTAAGGTCTGCAATTGTCGATTTTTGAGGTTGAAAATTATAGGCGAAAATTTCGATCTGGTGGCCTAAATTTGCCAGATTTTTGGCGATTTCGACGGGAGCACGTGCACCTGAATTTGAGCTGATACTTTCTGTAAGGATTGCTATTTTAAATTTTCTCATTTCTTGTTAAGTATGTTACAGAAACTGAGCCAAATAAGTATTTCTCTTCTGGGGAAAAGGAATTTTCAATATCTTTCAAGGCTGTTTCTTTATCATGTGGTTGCCAATTTTGATCATCTATTAGCCATAGGTTATTTATGCTTTGTTCAATTTTTTGCTGTGGTCCTCCTATGTATTTGACTGTTTTTTCGTTTAACGGGTTTTTTGTTATCAGAATGTTGGACTGATTTTTATTTAGATGACTTAAGGGGTAGTAAGTTGTAATTGATAAATTTGCAACAGGAATATTTTTTGAGGAGGTTAGTAAAGCTATTTTTTTCAGATTATTTCCCAAAAAGAGTGGAGTTGCAATCTGGAGGGCTGAAACTGTTGAAAGTAAAAGAAGCATGATAATTATTGAGTTTCCCAATTTTAATGAGAATAACCCTCTTGCGGTTATAAGAAAAAAAAGAGGACTAAAGGCTGAAAAGCCTTTGGGTGAGAAGACAGGGATAAATAACCCTGCTAAAGACAAGCAAAATATGGGGAAAAAGTAGAAACTGGCAATAATTTCCTTTTTTATGCCTTTTGCAAGATGGAGTAGACCAAAGATGATTGTTAAGGCGAAAAGGATTTTTTGCGGCCAGTTTAAAAGAAAATAATTTCTCAATGTAAATTTACCTACTCCGCCAACCAAAGGGGAGACGATAGAAGCCGGTAATGAGAGGATAGTATTTGGGCACCAACATCCGTTGTGAGGCGTTGTTAAAGTAATTACGAACCAAGGAATGAACAGTATTAGAGGGAGAGCAAGAACGGGCAGTATTTTTTTGAAGCGCTTTTGGGTTACTGCCAGTAGTATAAAGGGTATGAACAGAAGGAAAAGATAAGCTTGAGTGTAGAGGCCTAAGCTTGAAGTGATTACAAAAAGCAGAATATTTTTAGGACTCTTTTTATTTCTTAGACTTAAGAAGGTGGCAGTTGTGAGAATTACCATTAAAGCAGAAAGCGAATGAAGCCTTGCTTCCGACCCGATATAAATTGTGAGCGGAGAGAGGGCAAAAAGGGCGGAAGCCGTTGTGGCAATTTTCGGGGAAGTTTCTTTTTTAAATAATAAATAGATGAAAAGAGTTCCAAGAATGACGAAAATCAAAGAGGAAATCCTCAAAACATAATAGGATTGGGTTAGCTTAAGTAAAAAATGGATCAGGATATAATACAAGGGCGGGTTGTTGTCTGATGCTACTGCCAGCAAAAGACTTTTTAGAGGTAGACTGGCGAAACTGAAAGTTATAGCCTCATCAACCCAAAAATTTTGCTTTAAGATAGAAATTCCCATAAGGATAGATGACAATAACATTATGGAAAACAGTAGCTTCAAATTTTGATCCTTCTTCATTTTTTAATGCTTATTATGAAGTTACATGAAGGAGTATTTGTAAACTCTGGAAGGAATGTAATTACTTTACCCCTATTGAACGGGAGAGTCCAAGTTCCTTTATAGATGATTCGAAGATTTGCCGCTTTATACATAATTTCAAGATTTTTTATATCGATAGGTTTTTCTATGGCCTGATGTTTAACCGAAAAAATAAAACTTACGATTTTGTATATAAAAGGAGCAAAGGGAATTGGCGGATATTTATGGGCAGTAAGAACTTGTATTTTTGAGACACGTGCCATTTCCAAAAGTGCTTTTTGTGGATTTTCGAAGTGTTCGAGATTCCCGGAGGAGATGGCGATATCAAAGGAGTTATCTATGAATGGAAGATATTGAGCGTCGGCAAGGACCAAGTTTTTGATCCCTTTCTTTTGGGCTTGTTTGAGGGCGTTTATGGAGAATTCTAAACCAACTGTTTGGGGAGCCAGCTTTTCAATGTCACCTTGACCACAGGCGATATCGAGGCACTTATTGCCGCGGGCGAAGGAGGCAAGTATTTCATAAGAGCCATCATCGGGTCCGACAAATTTATTTAAGTGCAACTTTTCATATAACCTAACAGATGCTGACGTGTTTTTTTTGGATATTTTTAGCAGGTGCCAAATGCCGGCTTCTTTTTTAAATTCCAAGTGGCATTTGGGACATATTCCTTTTGGAATGTATTTTTTAAGAGGGGTTTTGCATTTGGGGCAGGCTAAAATTTCTTTTAATTGAAATTTGGACATTGTTATTTTTGAACTTCCAGCTCGTAGTAAATTACTCCAACCGGAAATATATAAGCAAGTCTTTTTTCGTAGAAAACCTTATTTTTGTTGATGACTTTTAGAATCAAATTGAGCAAAAATTTTTGAGTGTTTTTTGGTCCAAGAAGCACTTTAATTTTCCTGAATTTTGCTTTTGAATATTTATATTTGTACAAATCTTCACCTTCAACAAAGTAATCGAATGTCCTTGAAGTGAAAAAGTGTTTATGGGTTGGGTCATTGAAGCTGTCGACGCTGGTGAAGTGACTTGTTGTAACAAAAACTCTGGCTTTATTTTTTGAAACTCTATGAATCTCTTCCATGACTTTCGGTAAGTTTTCAAGGTGTTCCAGTATATTTTCGGCAACGACTTTTGAAAAGGTGTTGCTTTTTAAGGGATAGGGGAATTTATCCAGGTTGTGGATAATGTCTGCCTGGCTATTTTTAAGAATATCTATGCTTATGCTGCCTGCTATTTTGTTGTTGCCGCATCCCAGGTGCAGGACTTGTTGTTTACTTTTCATTTATATATTCTTTGCTTTCAAAGTTTTATTCAAATTTTTCAGATTCCAGAAAAACGCCTTTAGGAAAGGGAAGAACCTGTCATCTCTTAAGATTATTGCCCTATAAGGGGTTATTAGAAATATTTGTAAAAGAAGGATGCTTAGGATATTAATAAATGGCATATTTTTGATCAGGAAGCGAATTTTACTGCGATACCAGTGATAATACTTAAAACTTTTGTTTTTGTCAGCGCTAATGCTTTCTCCATGCCAGAAGACGGCTTTTGGTAAGTAAACAACTTTTAAGCCTGCCCGTCTTATTTTCAAGCATAGATCAAAATCTTCAAATGAGTGTTTGTACTCTGAGTCTAAAAAACCAACCGATTTTAAGATTTTTTTAGTAGTCAGCAGGGCACATCCCTGAAGCCAATCCGGCTCTTTTATGATATTTGGTTTAGGATCTGATTTTACATTGCCTGTCCATTTGTTCATGGTGTAGCCTGCAGATGAAAGCTTTTTAGGGTTACTTTTTAAAAATATTTTGCCGCTTGTTATTCCGATTTGGGGATTTGAAAGCATATACAGGATTAGGTGTTTGAGACTATTTTTTTCAAAAACAAGATCGTCGTTGGCGATAAATACATATTTTCCTTTCGATTGTTTAATTGCCTGATTAACGGCAGAGGCAAAACCTACGTTTGTACTATTTATGATAATTTTTACAAACTTATATTTATCTCTAATTCTTTTTCCTGAACCGTCGCTTGAATTGTTGTCGACCACAATTGTCTCTAATTCATTTTTTGGGTAGTTAAGCTTTGTTATTGATTTGATACATTCTAAAGGCTGATTACCGCCGTTATAAACCGGAAAAACTATAGAAACAGAAGGAAGCTTTTGTGACATTTTATTGTAGGCTTTGAAAAGATATAATTTTATTTTTTTTCAACTGCCAGAGAATCCAGACCGAGAACTTATAAAAAAGAAAGCCAAATGTTGAAAGAGGATTCTTGATCAAAATATTCCAGGATTTGGCCCAAAGACTGAGTCTGTAGGAAATGCTTGACTGCTTCGAGAATATTTTGGGATATTTTTTGGAGTAAATTTCAATGTAGTTTAAGTAGTAGATTTCTTTTTTGATCATATTTATTAGGTTTTCTTCAGGTTCAAAGTGAAAAAGGGGAGTTTTGGCAATTTTTAGGTCAAAGCCGGCTTTTATAAATCTATTTGTAAGATCCCAGTCTTCGGCAGCAATGAGATTTTTGTCAAAGCCTTTTTGGTTTGTGAAATCTTTTCTCGGGAACATTCTGGCTGCTGTTAGAAGATTCTGGCCGATATAACAGTTTCTTTCAACTGAAATTGCTTTACCCCAGAAAGTTTTACCGATCGAAATTTCAGGAAGGGCGATTATTGATTTTTTTGATGATGAGGCCAATTGCCAGTATTCCTCCAGTGCCTTTTTCTTAAGCTGCATATCGGCATCTAAAAAGAGAAGCCACTTACCGGAGGCTTTCTTGGCGCCATAGTTTCTTTGGCTAGATCTTTCGTTGCCTGTGTGAAGAAGTTTATCAACAAAAGGTTTGGCTATTTTTGATGTTTGGTCAAAAGAAAAATTGTCAACCAAAATTGTTTCAAAACCAGAAAAGGATTGCTTTTTAAGGCTCTTCAATAATCTTTTAATATTTTTCTGCTCGTTTTTAGTTGAAATGATAACGGAAATTTTCATTTTGCTATTTTTCTTGCTTTGAGGCCGATAAAAGCGCAGTGAGTGGGATCGATTTTGGAAAATATTTTTGAGATGTTGCCCCAAAAAGGGTAGTATCCAGCACCGAAGCTTTTTTCTATTTTGAGTCGGTGAATTTCTGTTAAATCCATTAAGCCTCTTGGTGTAAATATTTGTCTGTGAATGTCTTCTCCTATTGAGTTACCCCATATTTTTAAGGGATTGCCGATGTTTTTGAGGTGAGATATATGCTGGGAGAATGCCTGCCAGCCCATTAAAAGGGCAAAGAGATTGTGCCATGAAGATAGGTTTTCGGTGGATAAGATTAGATATCCCTTAGGTTTGAGTACTCTGTAGATTTCCTTCATAAACAAATCTACATCGACTAAATGTTCAATAATTTGATTTGCAGAAACTATGTCGAAGAAATTTGACTTGTAGGGAAGGCCTTTTTCGATGTTAATTTTTTTGGTTTTTATTCCGAGTTTTTTGGCAGAAGAAATTGCTTCGTCGTCTATATCAACAGCATGAATGTGGGGATTTTTTATGTTTTTGAACCTTTCGACTGCCAAAATTCCCCTAAAAACACCTATGTCAAGAATTCGGGCAGTTTTTGCCGGTTTAACGTAGGATATCAAAATATTATTGTTGAGCGAGGCGGAGCTTTGCCAGATCTTTTTTTGATAGTTTGAAAGAAAATCCATTATTGAATTTTGAGTTTTTTGTTTAGGTTGCTTTCAAGTAGGACGAGAACTCGCTTTTTTTCAGAATAGATTGCATGACAAGATTTGCACTTGTAAGAGATTCTTGAAATTTGAGAAAGGAGCCGTTCCTTTTTTTTATGCTTTAGACAATCAGGGCAGATAAGAAGTTGTTTGAGACTTTTGTTGAAATTTGAAAATTTACCATTTTTTGTACAAATTGCTTCAAGTCCGCCCCCAAATAAATGAAGGGCAATTTGAGTTTTTAGTTTAGGAAATATCCAGTTTTTATTGTAATTTTTTTCAACTGTTTGTGTCGGGCCGAATGGAAAAGCTTTCATGGTTACTTCGACTTTATCAAAGACCGACAGAGCGTTTTGCCAGGTTTTTAGAGAAAAGGTTCTTTCCAAAATTCCTTCTTCTACCTCTGTTTTTCCAATATTGGAAATGAATGGAAGAATCAGCAGAAATTTGAGAATTTTTTCCCATGGACGAAGTTTATTGGGTCTGTGCCAGAGTCTTATTTTGAAGGATTGTTTGATGGGGTCTGAGCCGACAAGGCAAATACCACCAGGAGCAAGAACTCTATGTGCTTCTAAAAGAGGGGGAAGAGGGTCGGGAAAGTGGTGAAGAGTTTCGTATATAAAAACAAACGGAAAAGAGTTGGATTTAAATGGTAGGGTATAAGCGTCGGCGCAAATTGTTCTTGGAGATTTTCTAAAGCCGAATAATTTAGTGAATTTTTGCGAGTGTGACAGAGAGTAAAAAGAAATATCAGAAGCAAAGCCTTTTGCTTCAAATTCACTTTCCAGAAGGGAGGGCCTTAGTGCGTGTTCGGAGCCAATTTCCAAATAGGGAGATAATACAAAGCCCTTTTTTTGGAGAAATTTAAATATTTTTCTTGTTGATTGGAGTTTTTGCGAAAGCATTCGTTTAAATTCTTCCGGAGACATTTCGTTTTTGTTTACTTTTGATTCGCCCAACTGTTGTTTGACTATTTTCGATCTATATCTGACTTCGCCAAGCTTTGAAGCGGCAGATTGAAACTTCATTTTCGTCTGAAATTTTATGACCTATTGTATGTTTTTTCTTTTTAAAAAAACAAGAACGCATATTTTTGTTGAAAGAACTGGTGTTACTCTCTAAAATGTTTTTTATGATCAAAGTGCTTTTGATTTCGCCTACCGATCCCGAAAAGCCGCAGAATTTGAAATTATTAGTAGGAGGAGAAAATACCTTTACCAGAACGCTTCTTAATAACCCTCCTAAAAATGTTGAATATACCTACCATATTGATGCACTTAAAAAAGGGCTGATTAAATACACTTTTTTACATAATTTAATTGCTTTACTTGTTAAATTTAGAATTCTTCCACTTTCGTCCGGTTCTCAAGTATTAAGAGTAATGGAGAATTTTGATATTGTTCACTGCCACTCCTATTCAATAAAGTTATATGGTTCAAAGGCACCTTTGATTGTTTCCGATTCTTCTTCGAACTACCTTTATCTTAAAGATTATATAAACTGGCCGATTTGGAGGATTAAGATTGGATATTTTTTGAGATTTTTTTTATTTTCAATATTTAGAATAATTGACTGTGATACTAATTGGTCGGGAGCTCAAAAGATATTAGTGTTTTCAAATTATGCGCGCAAAATCCATACGGACTTGGGAGTTCCTTCCAAAAAAATGGAAGTTGTTTATCCAGGCGTTAGTGTTGACTATAAGAATAAAAAGAAGAAACATAAAGAACTTAATATTTTGTTTGTAGGAATATGGTTTGAAAGGAAAGGGGGACTGTTACTTTTGGAGGCATTCCGAAAAATTTCCAACAAGTATCCAAACGTCAAGTTGACGGTCGTCGGTCCAGTGACTGATCAATATAAAATGAGAGCTTTAAATATAGATCAAAAAGATTTCGTCCCAAGAGAAAAGCTTCTGAGGGAATTTTTTCCAAACGCCGATGTTTTTGTTTTAGTACCACCAAAAGTGGAAGGTTTTGGATTTTCGGTTTTAGAGGCAATGTCCTTTGGAATTCCGGTGGTTGTTTCGAATGTTTGTGCACTCCCGGAGTTGGTGGAGAATGGAAAAACCGGGTTTGTGGTTAAGCCTGGAAGTGTTAACGATTTGGTTGAGAAATTAGAAATTTTGATCAAAGACCAAACACTTAGAGAGAAAATGGGGGATGCTGCAAGAAAAAGATTTTTGGAAAAGTTTTCAATTGAAAAATCAAACTCTGGCCTTTTGAAAATTTACAATAACGCTTTGAAATCTTCGTAAGTATTATCCCAAGAGAAATTTTTAGCAGACCGGAGGCCATTTTTGGCGATTTTTAAGCGTTTAGGGTCGTTTGAAAGTAAGTCTATTGCTGCTTGGGCAAGATTTTCAGGCGATTTTTCTGCTAAGATTCCTGTTTTTCCATCTGTAATTGAATCTCGAAGGCCAGGCACGTTGTAGGCTATAGGAACACAACCGGTTGCATTGGCTTCTGTTGCTACCAGGCTCCAGCCTTCTCTAATTGAAGGAATAAGAATTATTTTTGCTTCAAGAAGCAGCTTTATTTTAGTTTTTTCGTCGATTTTCCCTTGAAAATCTACAAACTTTGCTAGCTTTAAATCTGCAACCGTCGATTTTAGACTTCTGGTGTAGTTAGTATCGCCTGCGCCTACTATTTTAAGTTTATACGACTTGAGCTTTGAATTTATTATTTTAAATGCCAAAATTGCGTCTTTTGGGTTTTTGGCAGGAGTAAGCCTACCTATAAAAAGAACTAAGTTTGCTTTAGATTTTGGAGTTTTAGGTGAAATATCTAGTCCTTCGCGGATAACCTTCACCTTTTTAAACCCCAGTTTTACCAAATCGTTCTTAGTGGAATTAGAAACTGTGATTGTTGGAATATTCTTGTATAAGGAAAGATAAAGAGGCTCTAT
>Ga0209210_1000952_pt1 | contig 26441 bp, 26 predicted proteins | sample RifGroA1_FD_183991 | JGI IMG/M metagenome (GOLD analysis project Ga0209210, IMG submission 183991) | Contaminated groundwater microbial communities from Rifle, Colorado, USA - Rifle Groundwater A1 (SPAdes) (version 2) | ecosystem: Environmental > Aquatic > Deep subsurface > Groundwater >...
AATGCCAGCGGGAATTTTAACTTTTAATTCTTTCACCCCAGGCTCGCTACCTCGCCCCTTGCAACGACTGCATTGCTTTTCCGCGCGCTTGCCTTCACCGCCGCAATCAGGGCAAGGGCGCACACTGCGCATTGCTCCTAAAAAGGTCCGCTGAATTTGCTCTACTCTCCCCTGCCCCCCGCAAGTAGCACAGGTGGTGATTTTTGCACCGGGCTCAGCCCCTGAGCCTGCACACTTACTGCAGATAACATTTTTTTCAAAACGCAGAATTTTCTCTATACCAAAAACTGATTCTTTAAAATCAATAGCCGTTTCAAAAGCCATATCAGCGCCCCGTTGTGGTCCCGCCCGCCGTGAGCGGCCGCCACCGCCGAATATATCACCCAAGCCAAAAATATCACCTAAGTCATCAAAATCAACTCTAAAACCGCCTTGGTTAAAACCGCCGGCGCCCTGAGCACGAGCAAAATCCTGCCAGTTGAATCCGCCCGGACCGCCGGCTGATTCAAAATTCGCCCCAAACTGGTCGTACTGCTGGCGCTTATCCGGGTTGCCCAACACTTGATAAGCTTCGTTGATTTCCTTGAACTTACCTTCGTTACCGCCCTTTTTATCCGGGTGGTGCTCATGCGCCAATTTACGGAAGGCTTTTTTAATGTCTTCCTGGGAAGCTGACTTATTTATTCCTAAAATTTGATAATAATCTTTAGCCACAATTATTTTTTAAAAAAGAAAGGTAAACGCTACGTTATGAAGCGTTTACCATAAGGGATTATAAGCGAACTTTTTCAACATAAGTACAAATATGACCTTCCGGCACTGGCAACCAACAATATGATATCAGATTCACCCTAGCTCCTTGGGTACCCTTGAATACTCCTTCAAAGGTAAAACCTTGATCTTCTTTATTTGGCTTTCTTATAACTCGTACCAAATGTTTCTTTGGATCAACAACAATTACCGTGTATTTTTTATTAAGACTATCTTTCACAATAATAGTTGTTCCGTGAGCCAGTTTACTAATATCTATATCAAACTCTGTTAAGTACTTAGTTCGCCTTTGTACACGATGTTTTGTTTTATTCATTACCGACCTCTGTTTGTTTTTTAATTATTTCCCTTACGATAAACGCTATTGCTAATATTGTCAAACTCCCTCCTTACCATTTTCCTATTTAGGCAAATAGGAAAATGGTAGGGGTGCAAAAAATCAGCAGGTTAAGCGGTCTTAAAGCCGATCTCAGGTGCCTGCTGGCTCCCCTCCTCTATCTTGCCGAACTGCTCCTCGTACTTCTTAACATTATCAAGCAAGGCGGCGGCTAAGCGCTTGGTGTGCGCCGGGGAAAGGTAGACCCTGGCATTCACAATGCCCGAGGGGGGCATGAGGTTGAGGAAATCAACTACGAATTCCTCTTTACTGTGGGCAATCTGCGCCATATTGGCATACACCCCCTTTAGCACCTCATCTGAGATCTTAACTTGGATTTGTTGTGGTTGATTGGATTGCATATGATTATTAAAATAATTAATTAATATTAGATTAAGTAGTATTTTTTATTGTCACTTCACTTATCCAATACTCCTGAGGGATTACCATGATTTCATCCTCCACGGCCTTTATGTATTGGATTAATGATGACTTATTAACAATATCAACTAAGTGTTGTGAAGTAAGACTATCATTAATTTCCCTTATCTTGTTTCTCTTTTGCTTCTCCCTCGAGGTTCTATCAAGTAGTTGCCTACCTGTAGAATCGTAAGATGCAAAGTCTGTACCACCCGCTGATTCCCCCTCCTGATATGCTTTGGACTCAAAAAAATGACGATACTGAATGGTTACGCTCTTCCTCAATGTTAGTTTTTTGCTATATTGCGCTAAAAACATTTTCCCCGAAAATAATATTAAGGGATAAAAAATTATTCTCTTATCTCCTTTATTTTCAGAAATTCTATAAATCGTTGATTTTACTACTTTAGAAACTGCATCGTTGAATGGGCTTGAATCAGATTGTTTTTTACCATCATAAGGAATGTAGCGCGTCGCCAGCGTATATTTTCTATTATAAAAATGTGTATGGTCAAAGCATTTATCTTGATTCTTCAAATCAATGATTCTCGGATAGTGACGCACATCTGTATAGAATCGCTTTGGCCTTTCTTCAGGTGCAATAAAAATCCATGTATCTCTGTAACTCTGCTTACATTCAATTATAAATTCAACCTTGACCCCATTTATTTCTTTACTTGCCAGCAAATCAATTTCACGAGTTTTATTTTCATCTAAGTCCAAAAATGGGTAGTTCATCCTTACTTGGTAACCAAGATTACGTAGCTTCCTATCCATAGCCATTTCAAATGGGAAGCCAGTATTCAACAGGAAACCCTTCATTTGTTTAATGGAAATTTTTTTGTCCATGCCTCGAAATATTACTTAACTGCTAAAATCTTCGGCTAAATCGGATAACGAATAACACAAAGGGGTATGATTACTTTTTAACCTCCTCATAATCCCCCTTAATCGGCTCGTCAGCACCTCCGCCCGAGGCGGATTCACCAGCAGATTGGTTTCCGGTTTCACCACCTGTCGCAGATCCGCTTGGAGCGGACTGGCCTTTGTACATCGCCTCACCTATTTTCATAGCCGCTTGCTGTAATGCATCCAGCGCGGTCTTGATGGCTGGCACATCCTCGCCATCTTTAACTTTCTTAACCTCTTCCAGTTTTTCCTCCACTGTTTTCTTAATATCAGCCGGAACTTTGTCGCCTTGGTCTTTAAGCATTTTTTCGGTTTGATACACCGTGCTTTCGGCCACATTCTTCATATCCACCAGTTCCCTTTTTTGCTTATCCTCGGCCGCGTGAATTTCCGCTTCTTTTTGCATCTTAGCAACTTCATCCTTGGATAAACCGGATGAAGCGGTAATGGTTATATGCTGAGCTTTGTTAGTCGCTTTATCTGTTGCCTTAACATTCAAAATACCATTAGCATCAATATCAAAAGCCACTTCCACTTGTGGCATACCCCGTGGTGCTGGCGGAATACCATCCAGAATAAATCTGCCAAGTGTTTTATTATCGCGCGCGAACTCGCGCTCACCTTGGAGCACGTGAATTTCTACTGAGGTTTGACTATCAGCCGCAGTTGAGAATACTTGACTCTTGCTTGTTGGGATAGTCGTATTCCTATCAATTAATTTTGTCATAACCCCGCCCAAAGTCTCAATGCCAAGTGAAAGCGGCGTAACGTCCAAAAGCAGTACGTCCTTCACTTCACCTTGCAATACACCGGCTTGCACCGCCGCGCCAATTGCCACTACTTCATCCGGATTCACAGTGGCATTGGATTTTTTGCCAAAGAATTTTTCAACCGTCTCAATTACTAGCGGCATCCTTGTCATACCGCCAACCAACACAATTTCATTAATGTCACTGGTTTTTAAGCCAGCATCGGCTAAGGCTTTCTTGGTTGGCTCTAAAGTTTTTTCCACTAAATCGCCAACTATGCTTTCCAACTTAGCCCTGGTTATTTTCATAACCAAGTGCTTGGGCCCGCTAGCATCCGAAGTTATAAACGGCTGATTAATTTCAGTTTCAGTAGCTGTGGAAAGTTCTATTTTTGCTTTTTCCGCAGCTTCCTTGACACGTTGCAAGGCCAGTGGATCCTTGCTCAAATCAATGCCGTTTTCTCGGCCAAACTGATCCACTATAAAACCAATTATTCTCTGATCAAAATCATCCCCACCTAAATGAGTGTCACCATTAGTGGCTTTCACTTCCACGGTATCAGCTGACACTTCCAAAATGGAGATATCAAAAGTACCGCCGCCCAAGTCATAGACCGCTATTTTCTCGTCCTTTTTCTTATCAAACCCGTAAGCTAAGGCCGCGGCTGTCGGCTCGTTAATAATACGCATCACTTTAAGCCCAGCAATTTCACCCGCGTCTTTGGTGGCTTGCCTTTGTGAATCATCAAAATAAGCCGGCACCGTAATAACGGCTTCAGTAATGGGCATGCCCAGTTTGCTTTCCGCATCAGCTTTCATTTTTTGCAAAACCATGGCGCTGATCTCCTGGGGCGTATATTCCTTACCGTGTCCACCCGGGGCGGATCCGCCTGGAGCGGACATCACCACTTTCACGCCTTGGCCAGACTGCACCATTTTAAACGGCAGAACTTTAATATCACGCTGAACCTCCGGATCGTCCCAGCGGCGGCCGATTAAGCGCTTAAGCGAATAAAGTGTGTTCTCCGGATTAGTGACAGCCTGGCGTTTAGCTAAAAGCCCGACCAGCCGTTCACCGCCCTTGGACATAGCCACCACCGAGGGCGTAGTGCGCATGCCTTCTTTGTTCTCCAGCACTTTCGGTTGGCCACCTTCTATTATGGCCATGCACGAATTGGTAGTACCTAAATCTATACCTAATATTTTACTCATAATTTAATATAATTGATTAATCACAAATTAATTTTTCCCTCCCGTGAATCCGCCCGTGGCGGACTCGCCGGAGGGGCCAATCGGCCCGAGGGCACAAATTGGCTACTCCTTAATCTCAATTTTAACTGTTTTGGGTTTGGCTCTTTCTTCTTTCGGAATTTCAATCTTTAAAACACCTTTAGCGTAGGTCGCTTTGGCTTTTTGGCCATCAACTGAAGCCGGCAAAGCGACTGAACGGTGAAAGGCGCCACTACGCACTTCTTTGCGGTAGTAATTCTTCTCATCCACTTCAGTCTTGTGCTCGGTTGCCCCTTCAATCGTTAAGATATCGTTTTCAATTGAGATATTAACTTTATTTGGATCAATGCCAGCCAAGGGTGTCTCCACTACCACCGTATCTTTGGTTTGATACACATCCAAAGCTAGGACAAAACCAGAGCCGTCAAAAAACTTATCAAAATCATCAAAGCTCGGCATCAGCGGTGCCCAACGAACAATTGGCATAAAATTCTGCGTCTCCTTCCTTGTTTTAATATTAATAATTAATTACTGGGCTGTGTTCACCCAGGGAACCACTTCCTCCACGCCCTTATCGGACGGAGAAAATGGCATCCTTGAGTGCTGAATCAGGCTGATTTAGGAATCAGACTCCTCAGCAACCTCATTAGTATCTGTCTCACCCTCAGCGGCCTCGCCCACCTCATCTATGGGGATAAGGGGAACTTCACATGATGGGCAGCGACCGCGCGCCTCATCAGTGTAGCCGCACTCAGGACAGATGTAGTCCATATGTAAAAGTTAATAGTTAAGGATCTGATATTAAAAAATTAATGTTTATTTTTTATATTTTCTTTTATTTAGCCACTTTTACCCGCGCCGGCTGCAGCACTCGGTCATGCAGATAAAACCCGGTTCGCACTTCCTCAAGTATAGTGCCAGAGGGGCCACCTTCCACCTGGTCAACCGCTTCATGCAACTCGGGATTGAACTTTTCCCCGACTACATCCATTTCTTTTACACCGTGGTAAGCGAGCAATTCCAATAATCTGGTTTGAATATGCCGAATGCCTTCCACCCAAGACGAGCCAGCTTCTTCTTTCGGCACAGCGCGCAAAGCTTGTTTGAAATAATCCACCAGCGGCAACAGCTCCCTAATAAACTCTTCATTGGCATACCTGGTTAATTCAATCATCCTACCTTCCGTTTCACGTTTAAGATTGGCATAATCAGCTTTAGCCCGTTGCCAGCCAGCCAAGTATTCAGCCGCCTGATTTTTAACCGATTCTAATTCGTTAGCTGGTTTATTTTCAGTTGATGGTGAATTGTGTGACATAGTTTAGCCTGCCAATATTAGCCTCGTAATCCATTCTGACCGGGCCTAATAAGCCGATAAATAAGGGATGCTTATAAAAAGTAAAACGCGTATAAATTATGGCGCAATCTTGCCCTAAGGGATTTTTATCACCCAAGCGCACATCTACCCGGTGGCTGGCTATAGGCAAAAGCTGACGCAAACCATCATCTAAATGATCCACCACCTGGCCAATCTCCCGCACCATACTGACATCAGCAAATTCAGGCTGTTGGAATAAATTAGCTAAGCCGGTGTAATACGTATGATCATCGGAAAAGGCTAATAAGGCCGCGCCTTGAGAAATCGCCGCTAGCACCCGAGCCAGTTCCTTGGCTCCGGTTTCAGCTTCTGATTGGCGACGTAAGATCTCGCGCAATGTTTTTTGCTCGGAGATTTTTGGCTCTTTAGCCTGCATTAAATTATCAAGGTAAAATTGAAAACCCTTAGTCGTCGGGATACGGCCGGCTGAAGTATGGGGCTGGTGAAGATAGCCCTCTTCTTCTAAGGCGGCCATATCATTCCTGATAGTAGCTGAACTCACTCCCAGCCTTGCTTCTAAGGCTTTGGAGCCGACTGGTTCAGCTTCTTTGACATAACTCCTGACCACTTCACCTAATAACTTATGGTGTCTTTCTAACATATAATAAAACTTGCCCAGATTAGCACTCTCAATGCCCGAGTGCTAATTACATTATATCTAAGCAAAAAGGCCTGTCAAGGCCTTTAAAACAAGAAAAATATTGCACTTCCCTACTCGTGTCTTAGGGCTTCTATAGGGTCGAGTTCAGCGGCCCGCCTGGCGGGGTAAAGACCAAAAATTAAACCACAAGCAACGGAAAACCCCACCGCCAAAACTACAGAGTAAGCTGGAATGACAAATTTCCAGGCAAAGCCAAGAATATCAGCGATAAAAGATATAAGGTAAGAAACACTAACTCCAATAATTATACCGATTATACCGCCAAATAAGGTTACCATCACGGCCTCACTTAAAAACTGACGCAAGACTTGTTTTCTGGTGGCACCCACGGCTTTGCGCAAGCCGATTTCAAAAGTCCGCTCCAGCACCGAGACGAACATAATGTTCATGATGCCAACACCCCCGACCACCAAAGAAATGGCCGCCAGCGCCACTAATAAAATAGTGAAACCGCCGATAATGGTATCCAGGGTGGAAGCCACGTCATCCATGGTTTGCACGATAAAATCATCCTTGTCAGGATTGGCCCGGTCAATATTGTGCCGGTCCCGCAATAGTTCTTCAATATCAGCGGCCGTGGTTTTAACTTTAGATTTATCAATATAACTACTGGTAATAGCGGAAACATGATTGATTCCTAAAACTTGCTTTTGCAAGGTCTGAACCGGCATGAAAACTATATCATCATAGTTAAAAAATAGTATCGCGCCTCTGGGGCTGAAAGTGCCGATAATCGTAAAATTGCGATTTTTTATTTTTATAGTCTGCCCAACCGGGTTCTGGTCGCCATACAAATCTTGGGCCACATTACTGCCTAAAACCGCCACTCGCGCCAAACTGGCATCCTCTTCCTCGGTAAAAAAACGTCCCCGGTCAATCTTACCGGTATCTATATCTAAAAAAGTTCCGGAGACGCCATAAATCATCACTGTCTTTTTATCGTATTCCGAAGTGGCGACTGCTTGGCCGATTTGAGCAGCATAGGTAGTCTTGATATTAGGCAAGCGCCGCACGGCTTCCATGTCATCAACCGTTAAAGTAGTTACCACCGTGCCCAAAGCCATAGCTTCTTGACTCTGGCCGCTGTTGATGCTACCAGTATTTGGTACTCTGGTTTCTGTTTGAATTAAATTACTGCCGAACTGTTCAAATGAACCGATCAAAAAACCCTTTACCCCTTGGGCGGAAGAAATGACAATAATTACCGAGGCAATGGAAATTACAATACCCAAACCAGTCAACAAGGTACGAAGTAAATTGCGTCGGAAACTAGTAAAAGCCAGGGAGATGTATTGCTTGCTATTCATATCTTAAGGCCACTATCGGATCAAGTTTAGCCGCCCGCCGGGCCGGATAAAAACCAAAAGCCAGGCCAATAACCAAACCAACACTAACTGCCATTAAGACTGATGGCAGAGAAATTATAAAAACCCAGTCATAACCCAAGGCTTTAGCCACAATCGTAACTAAAAATGAAATTACCGCCCCGCCAGCAATACCAATAACCGCGCCAATTCCTGTTATAACTAAAGTTTCAATTAAGAATTGGGTCATAATGTTACTGCGGGTAGCGCCCACGGCTTTACGCAAACCAATTTCACGATAGCGTTCAGTCACTGCTACCAACATGATATTCATTATGCCAATGCCGCCAACCAGCAAGCTGATGGCGGCGATGGCGGCTAAGAAAAAACGAAAAGCGTCGGTTATGGTTTTTAACAGTTCAACCGCATCAGCTTGATTGCGCACAGAAAAATCATCTTCTTCGGCACTATCAAGATTATGCTGGTCGCGCAATACTTCTTTCATGCCTTGAATTGCTTCCTCAATATTGGCAGCTTCATCTACCCGAGCACGGATTAATGACAAATGGCGCCAACCCAACAATATTTTCTGGGCAGTATTTAGGGGGATGAATACTTGCTTATCCTGATTGGTAAAGGCCACTGCCCCGCGCGGTTCTAATTCGCCAATAACCCGAAAAGATTCGCGTTTAATTTTAAAGGTTTTACCCACCGGATTTTCCCCATTGAACAGTTCATGACGCATCTCACTGCCAACTACAGCGACGCGCGCTAAGCCAGAATCCTCCTCCTCAGTAAAAAACCTGCCTGAGGCTAAAGTTGTATTTTCAACATTAGGATAACTACCCGCTACCCCCATAAAACTGCCACCTTCCAGCTCCTGATTCTCATACACCATTTTGCCCTGACCCGAAGCATAACCGGAAGCCGCTACCAAATGCTCTGTACGGCTGTCAGCCAACAAGGCCGTAACATCATCGTTGATCAAGGTTTTAACTTGGATACCAAAAACACTAGCCGGCGGACCTTTGGCATCCGATGCGCCCGGCAGAACTCCAACCAAGTTGCTGCCCAAGCTGTTAATTTGCGAAACAATCATGGCCTGCGCCCCCGCCCCTAAGGAAATTATCAAGACCACGGCGCCAATACCAATTATTAATCCCAGCATAGTTAAAAAAGACCTTAGGGTATTAGCCCGCAGGTTTCTGACCGAGAGTTTCAAAATATTCTTTATTTCCATACTCGGCTCGTTATTATTTTTCTACTTAAGTTCACTGGCTAACGCTCGCTGGCGTTCAACCTCATCTACCCGCTCATCCGCCACCAACAAACCATCTTTTAATCGCAAAATCCTTTTAGCGTAAGCCGCGGTGGTGGTTTCGTGAGTAACTAGAATCACAGTCTTACCCTCGGCATTTAATTTATCTAAAATTTTCATAATCTGGGCGCCGGATTTTGAATCTAGGTTGCCAGTTGGTTCATCAGCAAAAATTACTGACGGGTCATTGACCAGTGCTCGGGCAATAGCGACGCGCTGTTTTTCCCCGCCCGATAACTGATTGGAAAGATAATCCATTCGGTGTTCTAATCCGACGGCGGCAACGGCGGCTTTAGCCTTGAGGGTTCGCTCGGCGTCTGATTTATTCACATAAAGCATAGGTAGCCTGACATTATCTAGCACACTGGTTTTGGGTAATAAATTGAATTGCTGAAACACAAAACCTACTTTTTGCGATCGCATCGCCGCCAGCTCATCATCCGTCAGCCCGGAAACATCCTTACCATCAAATTGATATATACCTTCAGTTAAATGATCTAGAAAACCTAAAATATGCATCAAGGTACTTTTACCTGAGCCTGATGGACCCATAATTGAAACAAATTCGCCCGCGGCAATACTGAAACTCAGCCCGTGTAATACCGGCGTAATTACATCATCATTGGCGTATTGTTTTTTTAAGTCTTGAACTTTAAAAAGTATGGCCATTTTACTTACCGTTTTGTTTGAAAGTTATAACTATATCCCCATCTTCTAAACCTGAGACTAATTCAACCAAGCCATCATCACCTCGTAAACCAACCTGAACTGATTTTGTTACAACCTCAACGCCTTGCAAGAGCTCAACATAAGCCTCTCTCTTCTCATTGTACTTAACTGCCCGCAACGGGATGACTAAAACATCTTTAAGTTCAGCGGTAGTAACATCCACATTGGCGGTCATACCAGGCTTTATTCTTTCATCATTGGCATCAAACAAAACCGTCACCTCGTAATAAACCACATCTTGTATCACGGTGGAAGCTGGATCAATAAATGATATGTGTCCGGAAAAATGATCAGCGCTGCCAAAGGCATCTAAGGTAATATCAGCTAACTGGCCGGTCTTTAGTTTGGCAATATCTGATTCCGGTACCTGAACTTTTATCTCGTTATTACCCGCGGCCAGCAATACCAACACCGGCTGGGCTATGGAGGTAGTTTCACCAACCTGATTATTTACCTTAGTAATGGTGCCAGCTACAGGTGCAATAATTGTTTTATCGCTTAAATCAGTTTGGGCGCGGATTAAAGCTGCTTGAGCCGATTCCACCGCCGCTTCCGCCGCCAAAATATCATAAGACCGCGCTGGGGATTTTATCTGGTCTAATTTTAATTTAGCTTCAGCTAAAGCCCGCTCGGCCGCCTCAACTTGCTGTGTTTGAGTTTTAAGGGCTGATTCATAAGCCGCCGCATAGGTTGAATAGCTAGAACTATTTGGGTTAGGAATCACAATTGTCCAACTGTCGCCAGCAAACAAACTGCCGGTTGAAGAAAATTGGATATTCAAACCTCTGGCGCCAAGGGCAACTGAGGTTACTCGGCTGCCGGTTTTATTAACTGCTGTTTCTAAACCAAAATAAGAAAAGGTTGGACTGGCGGTATCGTCAACCCTAATAGTATAACTGCCCTGCTCGGTACCCTGATATGTTCCGGTAACAGTAATGGTAGCAGTTGATAGATTGCCCGCATTAGCTATAGCTGTAGCAGGCAAACCAAGCCAGGTGGCTAAAGCATTAGCCACTGCTTGTGTTTGGCTAGATTTAGTATTAGCTAGTGTTGTTTCCGCTGTCGTAACCGCCGCCTCATAAATAGCCACGTCTTCAATCTTAGCCCCAGCTTGCAACTTATCTAAAGCCGCCTGAGCACTCTTTAAATTAGCTTCAGCTGTTAAAATAGCACTGGCTGAATCTCTAGTATCCAAACTAGCTAAGCGTTGACCGACTGAAACCTTATCACCCACACTAACCCTGACCTCAATTAAGCGGCCAGTTGTCTCAAAATTCAAACTAACTTCTTCCGCGGCCTTAACCGTACCGGTGGCTGAAACTGTTTGCACCAGGGTTTGGCGCGTAACTGACTCAGTTGAATATTGTGGCTGGGCGTTCTTATTTCTCTGATAAAAAATTCCACCGACCGCCAAGCCGATAATCACTAAAATTATCCAAAAAAGCTTACGCTTTAAAAACGATAAATGTTGCCACATATTAAATAGATGAAAAATCAACTCTGCTATGATATCACATTTAACCCAAAAAATCAAGAGCTGATAAATCCAACCTTATAATACTAGGGTTATTTGACCTTTATAATTTATTAATTATCATTAAAGCCATGGAGCACTGTTCAAAATGTGCTGGCAGCACCGACGGATTCAAATGTAAGCAATGCGGCTCAGATATGCATCAAAAAGATCCATATCATGCTTGCGGCCGAGAAATGGTGCAGTTAAAATGCGCCGGTTGTGGCAAGGCTGAGGATAATTGCTTGTGTCTTTAGTTTGAACTAATTTAAGGACTTATTATTTCCCAACCCTCAGGCACCTCACAAGGCGTGGGAAAATCTTTGATTTCACCAGTTATAGTATTTTCAGCTGGTGTTATAACTTGAATACAAACCGTAGATGTTGGCGGTAAACCTGAGGTCTTAAGACTAAAGCTATTCAGTATTTGGCTAAGATCACGGACCATGGTCAAATAATTCCTAGCTTCAACCCCCCGATACGGATTATTAGGCAGCCAATAAGCATAAAAAATTGAATCTCCAGCTGTTACCAATTGACGACTTACCGGCTTTTTAACACGATCTAGGGTTATGCTCTGCCAATCAGCCTCTGTAATTTTGGCAATGCCAAAAATTAACTGGGGTTCACTTTTGGCCGATTGATATAAAAATAATGCTGCCGGCGGACTTTCATTTTCTATAACTTTATATTTATTTTCCCAATACGACGGCAGTTGCAAGCTAAACTCCAATGCTTTGTTTTTATATATAAAAAATCGGGGTGTAATTAAATAAATCTTAAACCAAATAATACCTACGGCTATGGTAATCAAGCCTGTTATTATCAATCCCTGTATTAATTTAACTTTATCCATAAAAAATTAATTTCTCCGGCTCATATTACCACAAATACTGCGCCTAAAACCATAATGCAACTGGCAATTATTTTTTTTACCAAATTATGTTCGTGCCATAATTCACCGCCAATAACCGTGGCAAAAAGAGCCGAGGTTCTTTTGATCGCAATAACTAAACCGACACTGGCTAAGGCCACGGCTTGCATTTGAAAAAAACTTCTCAAAATAGTAATAGCACCTATCATCAGTACTAACCAACCGGCATTATGCCAGACATGCCTAAGGTCAGACATACCCTGATATTTCCAGCTTAATACTACCAGCAAAATAACAGCTAAAAAAAGGTGCGAGATGATGATGTATGTTGGCGGGGTTAAGCCTAAACGCGATAAGACTAAACGATCAAAAATTGAACCTAAACCATATAACAGCATCGCCCAAAAAACATAATGAATATATGGCGACTTTAAAAACGCTTTGGCCGAATCTTTGAATTCTTTTAACGATGCTATTTCCAGAAAAAACGTACCAATTATAAGCACGGCTATGCCTAATACCTGCATACTAGTAAGTTTTTCGCCTAACAACGCCAGAGCCAAAATGGCGACTAAGCCTGGCTCAATCACCATAAGCGGCGAAACAGTGCTGATCTCTAAATGTCTAACTGCTTTGGCTATTAATAAAAAGGCTGAGGCGCCAAAACTAGTGCCAATCGCTACTATAACCAAAGTTATTGGGGTAACAGCAGAAAAATCAGTTACCGGCAGAAAAAATAATGAGGCGATAAATGCGACAATTGCATAAGCGGCAGCAAAAGACGTGGCATGCTCGCGCAATAATGTTTTTTTCTCTAACAAACTAACAACGCCAGTTAATAGGGCAGCAAGCAAAGCAAATATCGACCAGGACATAATTTAATTAGAAAACTGAAAATAAAGGTCGGTTCCATTCCAACCCACGGCATTGCCTTTAAGCACGCCCTGTCCCCCGCCTGCTGTTGGTTCAGTTAAGTTAGTTAATGTTACCGGCTCATTGGCATATTCCAAATTAGCATACAGGGCGCATCTATTACTATCATTCACAATATAACGGTAATAAGTTTCACTATCATTGCCCATTTTTGGATCGCGCGGCAAATTATTTAAAAAACTCTGATACTGTGGATTTTGAGTAATCAGCTCATTAGCAACCAAGGCTAAGTCATACTCACCTGGCCCGGCCTGAGGCAGATAACAAGATAAAGATAAAAACCTACCGATCTGGGCTATATCAGCTTTGCGTCTGGCATCCCTGGCTTTATCCCGCCCGGCAACTAGATAAACTAAAACAATTGAGGCTAAGGTACCGATGATGGCAATAATTACCAATAGCTCAATAAGTGTGAAACCAGATTTTTTTGGTAACATGAATTTTTACTAAAAATGAGGCCCAATCACCCGAATAAGCTCTTCGATGGTGGTGGTGCCAGCCATGACTTTTTTAATAGCGGCCTGCCTTAAGCTTAAGACGATTTTACTTTGCAGCAACTGCCTAAGTTCAGCTATGGGCTTTTCTTCCACAATTGCTGTCATTATTTCATCGTCAAATTGAATAACTTCATAAATACCAGTACGACCAAGATAACCGCTATTATGGCAGACGTCACAGCCCTGACCTTTTTTAAAATCTGCTGTCGCCACTTCTGCGCCTAGTACTTTGGCCTCAGCATCAGTTAAGCTATAAGACTGAGCGCAATTGGTACATATTTTTCTAACCAAGCGGCTGGAAATAACACCGGTCAAGGCATGAGCTAAAACTGAACGAGGCACTCCCATTTCCATTAAGCGAATTATTAAACCGGAAACATCAAAAGTATGGAACGTGGAAAACACCAAGGTACCGGTTAAGGCTGCCTGCAAAGCAATCTGGGCAGTTTCACTATCACGAATTTCACCAAGCATAATAACATCCGGATCCTGCCGTACCGCCGCCCTCATCGCTAAAGAAAAAGTTAATCCAACTGACTCATTAACCTGTAACTGACGAATATTAGGTACGGAAAATTCCACTGGATTTTCCAAAGTGATGATGTTTCTTTGTGGTGTGCTTAAGCTATTGAGAATGGAATACAATAAAGTTGTTTTACCAGAACCGATCTGCCCGGTAATTAAAATCATGCCATAAGGCGAAGCGATTATATTTTTCACTGTAGCCAATTGTTCCGGTTCAAAACCAAGCTCACTAATTTCCTTAACAAAAGCCTCACGGTTAAAAAGCCGCAGCACCACCGCCTGACCATGCACCGTCGGCGAAGTTGAGACTCTGATATTGTAAACCTTATCTTTATAAATAAATTCAAAGTGGCCGTCTTGCGGTAGATGATGCTCAAACAAATCCATTTCCGACACTACCTTAATGCGTGAAGTAATGGCTTCTTGGGGAAAATTAGTTAAACCGCTAATTTGATAGAGCAATCCATCCACCCGAAAACGAACATTGAACTGCTGGCCATTTGGTTCAAAATGAACATCACTGGCCCCATATTCAATGGCGTTGTTTAGTATCTGGTCCAAAATGTCACCAGAGGTTGCTTTAGATAAGGGTGCAGTCATAGTTAACAATCTAACTTATAACAGAATAACTAGATCTATAATGATTATACCATAAATAAACCCTCCCTTTTGAACGGTTTAGGGAGGGTATTTTATTCATCTGATTCATTTCCTGAATCATTCAGAGCACATGAGTCAGAGTCATAAACGGCTACTTGCGTTGGATGTAATGGCTTATTACATGGCTCATAACGGCACTTTCTGCCATGGGGATGACTTTTGGGAGTTAGCCACCCTTTATCATTACATGTCTCACAGCCTAGACCACCGCAGTCATCACACTGTACTGAATTTGACGGGTAGTTTTTGTCTTTGGGTATATCCAAGATATAACTCCTTATGTTATTGTTGTTTTGATCTTTAATTTAATAGCACCTTACAATTTATTATTTATAAAGTCAATAATAAAAACCACCCTTACGGGTGGTATGAATATGGTAATCCTATGGGGATTTGTCATCCCTGCGAGAGATCACCTATAGGGTGAAACCCCAGTTTCCTGCCTGCCAGCAGGCAGGACTCCGTGACCCTGAAGAAGAAAAAATCATTTGCTTGGTAGCCTCATGGGGATTTGAACCCCAGTTTTCTCCGTGAGAGGGAGACGTCCTAGACCGGGCTAGACGATGAGGCCATGTATATAAACGATTTTTCTCAACGTGGCGAGGAGGGAGACGCTTGCCCCGCAACGAGCTTTGCTCTGGTGCGCGGGTCCTAGACCGGGCTAGACGATGGGACCGCGGCAGAAATAATACGCGTTACTTAAGTTTACGTCAATACTCTAAACCCAGGGCGGCGATTGTCGCACTAACAATTCCCCTGCCCTTTCCGGCTCCAACATAATACCTTTAACAATCCGCTCACATCTTACTCCTTGACTGCCTTTAACTAAAATAATATCTCCTTTATTAACCTTTTGCTGAATTAACTTAATGGCTTCTCTAGTATCAGTTACATGCCAACTTTCATCATAAGCTAACCCCGCTGCTTGAGCGCCTTTTGTAATATTTTCTGAAGCAGTTCCGACGGTTACCAAATAATCAACTTTACTATCAGCCACGCGCCTGCCAATTTCATAATGCAAGTTCTCGCTATCGGCACCCAATTCCAGCATATCACCTAAAACTGCCCAACGTTTAGCCCCAACATTTAAAGGTAAAACCTTTAAAATATCCAGCGCGGCGGCGGCCGCTTGCGGTGATGAATTATAAGTATCATCAAGTATCAAACTTCCAGTTAAGCCTTTGATTAATCTCAAGCGTCCAGCTGGCGGTTTAAATTTTTCCAAGCCATGAGTTATTTCCAAAACCGATAAGCCCATAGCCTGCCCAACTGCCGCCCCGGCCGCCGCCATACTCACTACTGGCTGACCAACTGTTTCCCGAATTAAAACGGGTACCGTACTGCCGCCAACTGCCAGCCTAAAACTCACCCCCTGAATCGTACTGTCGGGTAACTTACTAATATCTATGCCAATTAACCTAACAACCGCCGACCTGTCTTCACCATAACCAATTACTTTAGCTTTGGTTTTATTTTTTATTAATTCAACGGCGGAAAAATCAAAATTCAATACCGCCGTGCCCTGGAGCGGCAAACTGGCAATTAATTTACTTTTTTCCATAGCTACACCCTCAACTGAACCAAAAAATTCCAAGTGAGTGGCCGAGATGGCTGTAATCACTGCCACTTCCGGCCGAGCGATCGCCAGGAGATAATTCATATCACCAGGGTGATCAACACCATATTCTAAAACTAAAACTTCAGGATAATCTTTTTGCTTAATTACTAGATGCTTGATTGCCCGGATTAATATTCCTAGCCAAGCCAACAGATTCCGATAACCTGAATCTGGCTCGCCTAATATAGCCAAAGGCAAACCAATTTCATTGTTAAAATTATTTTGCGCCTGCCCGACTCGCCAGCGTTCAGCTAAAACAGCGGCGATCGCTAAACGCGATCCGGTTTTGCCAACCGAGCCAGTAACCCCAACTATTCGGGGATGATAACGGGCTATAAATACCCTAGCTAAAATTTTTAAAACCTGTTGTAAAATAATTTTCATTTAAGCTATGCTATTTAACCTCACGCTGAGGCGGAACCTGATAATACTCTAACAGGAATTTAGCTAACTCTCCAAAAACAGGCGCGGCTGAACTCTCGGCAAAAATCACATCGCCAGGTTCATTAATGCGCACTGCCATAACAAATTTTGGTGCATCTACCGGCGCAAAACCAACAAATGTACCGATGCTTTTATTAGGATCATAGCCAGCCCGATCCTCATATGGCACCTGAGCTGTACCGGTTTTACCAGCAACATAATACCCCGACACTCCGGCTTTTTTACCATGCCCTTGTTCCACTACCTGCACCAACATCGCTCCTAAAGTAGTGGCGGTTTCAGCTGTCACTGCTTGCCCGACCATCAAGGGTGCAGCCATTTGCTTGCGGCCATCTGGATATCTAACTTCCTGAACTATATAAGGTTTCATTAATTTACCTCGGTTAGCAATTGCTCCAAAGGCTGCGGCCAACTGCAGTTCGGTTACACTAATTCCCTGGCCAAAAGAAGCGGTGGCGGCATAAATTTCATTTTTTTCCTTAATAGAATCAATATTACCCGCCCGCTCATTAGGTAGTTCAACACCCATTAATTTGCCAAAACCAAATTTAGCCACCGTGGCACGAAAAGCTTCCACCCCAGCTTTGCGCATGGCAAAAATTGCGCCGGTATTCAATGAGTTCTGCAGTACCTGGGTCATAGTTTGCACGCCATTGGCTTTTAAATCAGAATTGCGAATGGTATTGGGGCCGATCTTAACCTCGCCCGTATCCAAATAAGTTGTTTCCGGAGTGACCGCTTTTGCTTCCAAAGCCGCCGCCATTGTGATCGGTTTAAAAACCGAACCAGGCTCATAACTGTCGGTCACAACTTGATTACTGTAAACCAAAAGATCTTGAATGTCACCATAAGAGTTAGGATCAAAATTAGGTGCACCGCATATCGCCCTAATCGCCCCACTAGCAGGTTCAATAATAATTACGCTACCGCTCTTGGCTCCGTGTTTAGTAACCGCTTGGCTCACTGCCCCACAAGCACGCGACTGAATATTCTTATCTATTGTCAAAACAATATCCGCCCCATCCACTGCCGGCGTAATCTGTTTATCTCCTAAAACAATAATGCCGCCACCAGCTTCTCGCTGAGCCCGTAATTCACCTTGTGTTCCAGCTAAGGTTTCTTCCCAATACTGTTCCAGGCCATATTGACCGCGCCTGGCATCGCCAACAAATCCCATAAAGCCTAAAATTTGCCCATAATCCGCTTCACCTAAATAATGACGCACTAAAATGGGAGCAATATAAATTCCTGATAATTTAAGCTCGGTCACTTTTTGAGATAATTCATCGCTGACAGCCTCTTTCAGCGGTTCAAATGGATCGTCGGTTTTACTTAATTTATTTTCCAATTCAACTGGATCCATCTCTAAAACCGGAGCCAACACCGCCGCCGTATATTTAATATCCTTAACCTCTTTAGGCACAGCATAAACCTGGCCTAAGGTTAAATTAGTCGCTACTGGATAAAGACTATTAGTGAGCGAGTCTTGAACCAAAATTTCCCCGCGCTCCGGCAAAAGATCTGCTAATAAATCATGCTGCCCTGAAGCCAAAGCTTCATAAAAAGCCCGCTCACCCACTTGTAACTCATACAATCTAAAAATCAATACCCCAATGAAAATAAAAAAGACTAGTCTGATAACGGCTAATCTCTTGACTGCCGAGCTGGCTACACTAACCTTTCGGGCCATACTCGCAAATATTTGCTTACTTAACTGCTACACCAACCTGCGGTGAAGCTGCTAAGTACTCAATTTTCTCCACGGCTACATAACCTTCAGGTAATTGACCGTTTTCCGTAGTACTTTTGGAAAGTTGCTTAGTGGCCACCTCAGTTTCCAAACGCTGACTAGACACTTCCACTTCCTCTAATGTTTTCTCCAGCTCCTTAATTTCATACCCCTTGGTCGCTAAATCATTAGTTAAATATAGGTATGACATCACGCCAAAAATCAAACAACCCATAATAGCAAACGAAAATAATTTTCGACCGGTGCTAGTCTTGGTACTATTTTGATTAGGGCGTGGGGAAAAAACCATAATTGTATTTTTATTTAGAAATAATTAATTTTTACAATTTTTCAGCGATACGTAATTTTGCGCTCCGGGCTCTAGGATTTTTCTTTAACTCATCGTTACTAGCATATACCGGTTTTTTAGTAATGACCTTCAAGGTGCGGACATGCTGACAACGACAGACTGGCCAAGCCGGCGGACAAATGCAATCGCGCGATTCAAGTTGAAAAAAACTTTTTACCACCCTATCTTCACCGGAATGAAAACTTATGACTGCTAGCCTGCCCTTGGGAACGAGAACTTTAACCGCCGCTACTAAACCGGATTTTAATTCAGCCAGCTCGTTATTCACCGCTAGGCGCAAAGCCTGCCAAACTAAAGTTGCGGGGTGCAAGGAGCGGCCTCCATGTCCTTTTACTGCCTGCACCACCTGAAGCAAATCATCGGTAGTGGTAAAAGGGTGCTGACGCCGTTCCTTAATTATTGCTTTTGTTAATCTACTGGCCGCTGGTTCATCTCCTTGTAAAAATATTTTCTCTAGTTGAGCGGCGGGGGCTGTATTTAAAAGTTCGGCCGCTGACATCCCGGCGCTGGGGTTATACCGTAAATCTAATAGCCCTGAAATTTGGAAAGAAAATCCTCTAGTTGAATCGGCGAGTTGAGTTGATGAGAAACCCAAGTCCAGAAGCACGCCAGCCACGTGATTAAATTTGTAACGTTTGACATAAGAATCTAGATTGCTGTATGAATCGTTAATTAAAGTAAGACGTGAAAGTAAAGATTTAAATTGCCTGACCGCCTGGTTAATAACTTGAGGATCGCGATCAAAAGCCAGTAATTTCCCCCGCGGCGCGGTGGCCTGCAGAATTGCCGCCGCATGTCCCCCGCTGCCAAAAGTGCCGTCAATCAAATTAGCGTTAGCTGACAACTTAAGACCGGCAATAACTTCCTCTAAAAGTACTGGTGTGTGCTTAATTGGCATAAGTTGGGCCACACCCGCCCCCGACTTAAACTCCTAATTCAGCTAAAGCTTCAGCAATATCACCGCTGGTTTTTTCTGTTGCCCGTTTATAATTCTGCCAGCGGGCATTGTCCCAAAGCTCCAACCGATTATAAAGACCAGCCACCACTACCTGACGTTTTATACCGGCATACTTTCTTAAATAATCTGGCAGCAAAATTCTCCCCTGACTGTCTATTTCTACATCCATCGCCCCGGCTAACATCAGGCGGGCAAAGGCGCGGGTTTTAGAGCGAGCAATAGGCAAACCGGCTAATTTTTTAGCCAACTCTTCCCAAGAATGCTTAGTGTAAAGGAATAAGCAGCTGTCTAACCCTCGGGTAACCACCGCACCTACTTTCAGATCTGACCTGAATTTAACTGGTACTTGCAAGCGTCCTTTGCCATCAAGCGAATGTTGATATTCACCAATAAACATTGTTTAGTAAAATAATTCAAACATTTAATAAATCAGTGGTTATCCACACTAGATCGACCTTATCCCCACTTTTATCCACTTTATACCACTGCTATTACATTTTACCCCACCAAAGTCCACTTGTCAATTATTAACCATCAACAATTTAGTCACATAACAGCTTTAGACAATTACGCCTTATCAGGACATAAAAAAAGCCCCTTGTTAAGGGGCTTTTTAAAAAACCAATTAGCCAACGCCTGGGCCGCGGTAAACCGGCTGTAATATCTTTTGCCAACGCAAATGAGCTAGCTCGCGTTCCTGTTCAGTATTGGGCCATGAAGATGTAGCCGCCACTTTAATTCCCCAAGCATAAGCTAAAGTATTAGCAACGGTGCAGACCAGGCGCGATTGGGAAAAACTGCCCCCTCCCTGAACTACTATGATCCCCTTTAACTTCTGCGGGGGTTTGCCTATAAATTCAACCAAACTGGTTAATAATTTTTCAGTTCGGCTGCCGTTCTTTATTAAGCGCTGGCTGATTATTTGCCCAGACTTATTTATTAAAGCAATAAACAAATCACGGCTAGAGACGCCGTCAATATATAAATATATTTGGCTGCTAGTTTTTCCGGCCACAAATTATAACCAGCGACGACGCTTAAAATACCAGCCCATGGCTATAACAATTACTACCATTAACGATAATGCCCAGGGGTATCCCCAATGAAAATATATTTCTGGTAAATAACGGAAATTCATGCCGTAAATTCCAGTTACAACCGTTAACGGCAAAATTATAACCGTCACAATCGTCAAGACTTTCATAATCTCATTCAACCTATTAGATACCACTGATAAATGAGCCTCCAGGGTTGATGACAAAACATCACGGAAGGAATCCAACATTTCCGTGATGCGGAAAAGCCGATCGTAGATATCTCTGAAGTAGACTGAAGCGCCCGCTGAAATTTGACTAAACTCATTACGCGATAACCGAGAGAAGATATCCCGTTGCGGTGTTAGTAAACGCCTAAGAGTAGTAATTTTCTTCTTGGAGATTAAAAACTGATTAATCAATTTTGTACTCTCCATTTCGCCGCCGCGCCTGTTCCACTTAAAAACAGAATCTTCCATGGCATCAATGGCGTTGTCCAATTCATCCAACATCGGGAAATATTCATCCACATAACGGCTGGCTAAAACCTGAAAAAGCATGCTGGCAGATTCTATGCCCTGCATGGCTCCAGACAACAGGTGCTGCTGGGCAATTTCCAAAACGCGTGACGACTTTTGGTGCACAGTGACTAAATGTTTGCCAACAATAAAGAAATCAACCTCAGTTGTTGGCTGATATTTATTGTCGGCTTCAAGGGTATGCAAAATTACAAACAGATAATTTGTAAACTGCTCTATTTTAGGATAATGAACTTCATCAAAACAATCTTCAATGGACAAACGATGAAGCTTAAAAACATCAGCTAAGACTTTGGCCTCCTCTTTGGTCGGAGAAGTAAAATCAGTCCAGGTAATTTCTTTGCTCGCCAAAAACTTCTTAACGTCAGTACTATTAGGATTTTTGAAGGCGCGAGGCTTGGCGCCTAAGGTACATAAAGTAATCATACTATTAAGGTTCGTTTAATTCATCTACCACTACCATTTGCGGACTATTGAGAATGCCTAGTAAAAACTTATCCCCCAAGCCCCGGCGTTCGTTATATTCACGCAAAGATAGCAGAGTATAATTAACTTCCTTGCCTACTTCCCGCTGGAAACGCTCAATCGCCCGCACTAGCACACTCCGATCAACCTTGCCTACTACCAGTATATCAGTTAAGGGCTGTTTGGCATTGGTAAATATGCCCGTTAAGGCCAAATACTTAACCTTGCCTGATTCTCTTATTTTCTTAATCAAATCCTGCTCCATTAACAGCTGAGATTTCAATATCACTGCCTTGAGCTCAGCTGCTAGAACAAAGCCGGTGTTCAGCTGATAATACTTTTTATCCTGCTCGGCTGTGGCTTCCACAATGCCTAAACTAGCTAAATTCGCCAATTCTCGCCTGACCGAATTAAGCTGCTCATCAACCTTGCGGCTGATTTCCCTGACATAAAATGGTGTGGTCGGATTAGTTAAAAACAACCGCAGTAATTTTACTCTTGTTCTGGAACCAAAGAGCTGTTCTAACATGTTTTTTGAAAAAGGCTATTGTCAAAGCTCCCGCCAATAATTTAATCTGAAACAAGGCGTGAGGTGTTAGTTCATAATCAGCTATAGTATACTTAACTATATAAAGAAGGTAAAGCACCATGACCACTAATAAATTTCCTGTAACCACTAAAGTAGCGACCCTAGCCTTGCCCACAAGAGAAGCACATGTGGCGGCCACAGTTTGGCCCGGGCCTCGGGGTATGCTGCTTTTTTTAGCTGAACTGAATTTAGCGCCGCAGACCAGGCAGGAATTCCTGCAAAAAATAAATGGGGAAATTGAACGAGTTTGGCAGGAAGTTAAATTAATGCCCCAGTCAGCCGATGAAATTTTGGAAACTATTATTGTACCGATTAATAATCAGTTAGCCAGCAGCGAAAGGTTGTTGGGCAATCCCCTCTCGCCCCGCTACCAAATGCTCTTAGCTTATTTGTCGGGACAAAAAATTGCTTTGGCTGAATTGGGTTTAATTGATGCTTTTGTTATCAGCCCAAATAAACTTAACAATGTACTGGTTGCCAGCAGCCAGCACCGCGGCCGCAAACAAAGCGGGACTTTTGACAATTTAATATCCGGCGAGTTAATACCTGGGGAAAATTTGCTCTTGGCCACACCAGCTTTAACTGATTATTTTTCCTGGGATCGCCTCCGGCAGTTGATATCAGACCGGGCTCCAGGACAGGCTTTACGCGAAATTGAAAGATACATGCTGCAATTAAAAACCCACCCGCCCTTGGGGTTAATATGTTTAAAGATGTCATTGGCTAGCGACATTGAAAGTACTGATTCATCAATTAGCCATCTCCTGAATACCCAGGCTCAAACTGATTCATTGCTGCAACCTAAGTTAATCTCCTACCTGAAAAGCAAATTTACCCGAGGTAAGGCTACAGCTAATAAATTTACCACCACTGAAAGCACCGGGCTGACTAAACCAATAACTAGTACGAAAGAAAAGCCAGCTGGGGGCTTAACCCTAATTTTTGGTAAGATCAGCCGCGGTTTTAAGCGCTTGGCCTGGCTCGGTAGCCGAGAAAGCGCCAAGGTGACAATCGCCTGGTGGCTGGAGGCTAAAATTATCCAATGGCGCCGGTTAGCCAAGTCTAAACGCGCAATCTTGCTGCTGGGCTTAGTTATATTGCTGGCTTTCTCACAAAGTATTGTAAATCTTGGCCGGAATCGTATTAAATCAGTGGATAGTGAATATTATAATCAATTAGTTACTGAGATTACTGAAAAACAAGCCGAAATTGAAGGCGTCTTAATTTATGGCGATCATGACAAAGCTTTAATACTATTTAACGAGGTTAAAGCGAAACTGGAACAACTACCCCATAATACCTCCTCTCGCCAAGAACAGTGGCAGGCTTTGCAGGCAAATCTAAGTCTGCTGGCTCGCCGGCTGCAGTACTTAAACGAAGTAACTAATCCTGAGGCGTGGAGTCAATTGCCAGCGCCTACTAACAATCAATCTTGGGGTCAACTAGCAGCTTTGGGCAATCAGATAATTGTCATTGGCTCAAAAGACAAACTACTAACTTTGTCAGCGGATGGCAAGGTAAAGGATACTATTTCACTGCCAGGTGAACTTAGTAACACCACCAAAACTATACCCCTACAAAATGATTTACTATTAATTAACCAAGATAATAAAACCGGACTTTATACTGCTAGTACTAATAAAATAAGCGTGCTGACACAAAATCTGGAACTACAAGACGGCGGTTGGTATCAAGGTGGCATTTATTACTTAAGCCAAACCAGCCGTACAATTTGGCGCGCCGGGCTTCAGGGCACTACCCTAGCCTCACCAACCCGCTGGTTGCGCTCGTCCCAGGGTGAATTGCCTAATGCCATAAGCTTAATTGTAGATGGTTCCATTTATGTTGCTACTGCAACTGGTGTAGAAAAATATAATCGTGGCCTTAAGCAAGATTTCAACATCGCGCCAGTTAATCCGCCATTAAATGCCATTACAAAAATATATACAGCAAGCGACACTGATTATCTCTACTTATGGGAAAAAAATAATAAGCGCTTGGTAGTTTATGACAAAACTGGCAAACTTATTATTCAAATTACCTTGCCAACCTTAGAATCTACTACCGCCGTGGCGATTGATGGGGTTAATAAGCTTTTATATGTGCTCTCGGGCAACACTATTTACCGGGTGCCAATTCTTGCTCCAGTCACCAGATAATCTTACAAATGAAACTCCACGGTTTTACAGCCGTGGTTTTAGTTAAGGTATTGAAGGCATATAAAAACATCCGCCGCAGGCGGATGTTTTTATTAACATTTACTTCAATGTTACCTTGGCGCCGGCTTCTTCCAGTTTTTTCTTAATAGTTTCAGACTCTTCCTTGGTGGCTCCTTCTTTCACCATTTTAGGAGCACCGTCAACCATGTCCTTAGCTTCTTTAAGCCCAAGGGTGGTGACTTCGCGTAAAGCCTTAATAACATTTATCTTGGTGGCACCGGAATCAGTCAGCTCAATATTAAATGTACTCTTCTCTTCCTCAGCGGCGGCACTAGCTGCTGGGGCACCAGCGGCGGCCATCATTACTGGCGCGGCGGCGGAAACGCCGAACTTTTCCTCCAAGACTTTGACTAACTCAGCCAGGTCAATGACGGAAAGTTTCTCAATCTCACCAACGAGCTTTTGAAACTTTTCCGGAACTTCAACTATCTTTTTTTCATCAGACATAGTATAAATAAATTAAAATTTAAAAATTAAATATTAAAAATAGTAATAATTTTACATTTTGCTCTTTGCATTTTGCATGGCAGTTAACACCTGAATTAAGCCGCGCAAATTGCCTTGCAGTACATTAACTAAGCCTGTTAAAGGTGCGGTTAATGAACCAACAACCTGCCCGAGTAATTCCTGCTTGCCTGGCAGCTGCGCCAAAGCTTTCACCTTCGCCTCATCTACATAATTATGCCCCAAGATTCCGCCTAAAACCTTTAACTTATCAAACTTTTTAGTAAAACCAACAATTGTTTTAGCAGGGGTCACCTCATCATCAGGGCTGACCGCCACACTAATACTGCCAGCGAGCTTATCCACTGACACTTCTTTAAAGCCAGCATCAGTTAAACCGCGCTTTAGTAATGTTCTTTTAACCACTTCATAATAAATACCGGCTTTTCTAAGTTCTCGGCGCATCTCTTGTAACTCTTTAACCAGCAATCCGGTAAAATCAGCAAACACAATCCCCTTTCCCTGACGCAGATTATCTGTTAGGCGGGCGACCGAACTTTCTTTAACCGCACGTGTTTTTGCCATATATATATATTTAAATTAAAAAATCTGTGGATATAAACCACAGACGATGCTTTGCCAGTAAAGCTGGCATTTTTGCCTCGGCAGGCCCCTAATTTGGGCTTAATCCGCCTGGGGCGGAACCTACTGTCTGTGGCCATTAAATTGTGAAAATATGATAACATGGACGGGAAAAAGCGTCAAGAATAAACCCCTCAAAGACTGGGTCTTTAAGGGGTTTTAGAATAATTTCAATTAATTAATTTATTACATAGGACTAGCCTGGTAAGGTATAAAAGGAATCAAATGAAAATTTAGTTCCTTCAAATTATCATGGGCTATAATGATCGGCTTGTTTACTGGGTACTTACCGGGAGATAATACCGGATTTAGATGAGGATTAAGCAGTTTAAAAGTATCATAGTCTAGGTTATTATCCTGACAAAGATTTACGAGCTTGGTTGGTTTTTTAATTACCATGTACTCTTCCCGTGATTTAGGCAAAGGATCCATTTGTTTTAACCATGATCTAAGATCCATAATATCACGGTTAAAAATATAGCTCAGGGCTATAATGCGAAATACATAATAATATGTTTCCTTTGGCACCGCCAGATCAACAAAGTCC
>Ga0209210_1000955_pt1 | contig 26428 bp, 15 predicted proteins | sample RifGroA1_FD_183991 | JGI IMG/M metagenome (GOLD analysis project Ga0209210, IMG submission 183991) | Contaminated groundwater microbial communities from Rifle, Colorado, USA - Rifle Groundwater A1 (SPAdes) (version 2) | ecosystem: Environmental > Aquatic > Deep subsurface > Groundwater >...
CAAGTGCTCTTAATAAAGCCAATAAATATAATACCAAGTGTAGAAAGTGTTGTAAACGAGGTATTAAATCTCCATTTATAAATAAAACATATGAAGATATTTATGGAAAAAAATTAGCCAAGATATTAAAGAATAAATTAAGTAAATCACATATAGGGATAAAACATAGTAAAGAATCTAAAGAAAAAATATCTAAGAACAATGCTAGATATTTTTTAGGTAAAACGTTTACAATAGAACATATAGAAAAATTATGTGCAAATAGTGGTATGAGAGGCACAAATTTTTCTAATATATGGATAGAAAAATATGGTAAGGAGGAAGCAGATAAGAGATTAAAAGAAAGATCAAATAAATTAAGTATTAAGCAGAAGGGAATACCATTATCAGAGGAACATAAGAAAAAATTATCGATTGCAAAAAAAGGTAAAAAGAGAAAACTGTTTTCAGAAGAAGCAAAAAGAAAAATGAGATTATCAGCTATTAAAAGAATAGAAAAAAACAAACTAGATGGTAGACAACTTATTCCTAGTTATAATCCAATATCCATTCCTATAATAGAAGAATATGGTAGAGCTAATGGATATAACTTTCAACACGCAGAAAACAGTGGAGAATATTTTATAGAAGACTTAGGTTACTGGGTAGATGGATATGATAAGATTCGAAATACTGTAATAGAATATTATGAGAGAGCTCATAAAAATAAAGTTAATAGAGATGAAAGTAGAAAACAAGAAATTGTTTCTTTACTCAATTGTAAATTTATAGAACTTAGAGAATGGGAGATAAGTGATGCATTACCTTAAATTTGCGCGTGTCGATACAACTATATATTCGGATCATCCCACACAGAATTGTGGTCGTGACGAAATTCTAGAAATTATTAAGACTTTTTCTTCGGCAAGTTATAGTTCAGCTATAGTGTCAACTATTAACTCGCGTGCGCTAGTTCAGTTTGATCTAACTGATATTTCTCAATCCATTGTTGACGGTACAATTGCTAATCCTAGATTTTATTTAAATATGTATATTTGTACTGCAAAAAATCAAGAACAAACTACTAATCTTTACATATACCCAATTTCATCAAGTTGGGTACAAGGTGTTGGTAAAAGATTTGACTATCCTATTAGAACTGCAGGTGCGAGCTGGACAGCTAGTGATGGTGATGTTCCAACTTATTGGGATGCAACTGGTTCAGATTATATTTTGGCTGATATTGTAACAACTTCTTTGTGGTCTAACGAAAATACATTTCAATCGTCTGGTCATTATACATATGAATTAGCAGATTTAAGGGCTGATGTTACAAGTATAGTAAATAATTGGTTTAATGAGTCTTATGTAAACAATGGATTTTTAATTAAGAGATCAGATTCAGAAGAAACTAATACTAAAGACTATGGTTATTTACAATTTTATTCTATAGATACTAATACAATATATAATCCTAAATTAGAAGTAGCATGGGATGATTCTTCATTTATAACTGGAAGTTTAACTTCTTCTAATATGACCGATATGTACATATATGCGAAGAACATGGACAGTGAATATAATAACGGAGAAAAAGTACAAATAAGACTTGGTGTTAGAAAAAAATATCCAAGGAGATCATATTCAATTAATAATGCATATGAAATGTTGCAATATTTACCATCATCTTCTTATTATTCGATTGTAGATGCTCAATCATTACACACTCTAATACCATTTGATACAGGGAGCACTAAAATCTCTTGTGATTCCAGTGGAAGTTTTTTCAATATCTGGATGAATTCGTTTCATCCCTCTAGATACTATAATATAAGGATTGAGGTTGTATCAGGATCATTGAAGAATATTTATGAACTTCCTGTTTCATTTAAGGTTGTAAGATAATAAATGATATATTATACATATGAGTTAGTTGATCCAAGAACTAATTTAATATTCTATGTTGGAAAAGGCAAAAATAATAGAATGCATCAGCATTTTAAAAAAGTAAAAAATAATAAAACTTTAATTAATAAACACTTAGAAAATAAATTAAAACAATTAATAGACGAAAAATTAGAACCAATATATAATAAAACTTTTGAATCAGAAAATGAACAAGAATGTTTTCAAAAAGAAATTAGTAGAATTAAAGAAATAGGAATTGACAACTTGTGTAATATGACACATGGTGGTGAAGGTGGATTATTATCAATAGAAGCAATACATAAATTATCTATATCTAAGATGTGTCCAAGATTTAATTATATATTAGAATGTTTAAAATGTAAAAATAAGTATACACTATGTTTAACATTAAATGAATTTAATAGAGGCTGGTATAAGAAACATTGTTCTAAAAAATGTGCATATAGTAGAATAAAGAGCGCATTAGAAAAATTAAAAATTTCCAACATAATGATAGTGCGGGGCACTTCTAAAGGAAAAAATAATTCAAGATATGGAAAAAATTTATATAACACATGGGTTGAAAAATATGGGAAAATAGAAGCAGATAATAAAATGAAAATATATAAAGAAAAACAAAGAAATTCTCTCACCAATAGAAAATTTTCTAATCAGACTATTAAAAAAATGTCAGATGCTGCAAAAACTAGGTGGAAAAATTTTAATAAACAGAAGATTAAGGTAATTTCTGGATCCTTAGAAAATATTTTTGAATTACCAACAGAATTTTTAGTCACATGAAGATAAAAAATGGCAGAAATAAATAGTCAAATATATAACACAATAGAAGGTGAATTAGTAACTAGTCGTTCTGATGATGGTAGTATACTGTCAATTTCGAGTTCAACTATTAAGGCAACCGATGAACACCAATTTGTAGAATTAGATTCTATGCTGTTTTATTATTCATCACCCTATTTAGATGATATAATGGATACAGAATTTAAAGAGTTGGTACCACCTCAAGATTTGATAGATGCTCAGCAATCTATAATACCTCCTGGTATGATATTGATTAGTCAGTCAGATTGGTTAGCAACAGAATCGTTAGTACTAAATTTACATGAAGACTTAATAGTATCTAAAAGCTACTTTGACAATGAAATTTATATATTAAAGGCAGAAAATACTTCATTGGATTCAATAGTAAAATATGTTGACCAAGCAGCAAGTACTATACTAGATAAACAGATTGTTAAATATTCAGACCCATTTAGTAAACACTTTCCCAATAATCTTTCACCAGAAAATGAGAAATCATTTAATGAATTTTGGGTAGTACTAAATGCAACAAGAGCAGTGTTTGATATTCCATTTTCAAGTATAATTGAAAGTAGGGTACCTATTGCAAGTAGAACATCTTCATACGTTGATTATACATATGAGGTAGTAGCATCTATGTCGGCTCAAAATGGAATTAAACCCTATGTTTCTAAAATTATTACACATGAAACAGATGTCAATTATAAAACTGCTTATAGTGATAAATATTTATTTGATTCATTTTATTATGGTGCATATATATTTGAAAATCCAGATACTGTAACAGCATTATTAGGAGAAAGGCAATATTTGTTAAACGTAACAAAATCTTTAAGAGAAGAAATTACACGATTACATGTTATATTATCAGGGGGGGGCGGAGGTGAAGGTATTACTGTAATTCCATCTATAGTGACAATAAACGAAAATCAAGAAATAAATTGTACATTAAAGTATGGAGCTTTACCATATAGAATAGATAATGCACCTGAATCAGAAATTGCAATTGCATCTATAAATGGTGAAACGCTTGTGATAAAAGGTATTAAAGAAGGAAATACCCATTTATTAATCAAAGATGCAACAGTTAAAAATTTTGCAACAGTTGGAATAATAGTTAGTAACAAAGAGGTCTATTTTGATGAAAATCAATTTGCTAAAATGAGTTTAACATTTGTAGATTATTCTGGAAAATTTGATGTTTCTGATTTAGGTGTTACCATAAGTCATGTTACATTTCCTTCTGGTAAATATACATGGACACATAAACCAATTTGGACTCCAGAACAAGCAGAATGGAAATACATACAAGAAGCGAAAATTCCTCCTGGATATATTAAGATAGATTTTAGTAAAAATATAGATCCTAATGATGTTGAAGAAATCTGGTATAATGAAAATGGTCCAACATTTCCATATGAAGATCGTAAATATGTTGATGTAAAACTAATTAATAATCTTAATGTTGCGAATATAGATGAAAAGATATTATATTTTGGACCACCTGGAAATGTTAGCTCAAATAAACAAATAAATATAACATTTAGACACTATGTAGAAAATATTAATACAGGTAATCTTATACTTATTCTAAAGCAAGACATAAACTCATCTTGGTGGTGGAGATATGATGATGTGACTATTACTGTTAGATCTAGATTGCATCCTGAGAAATTTAATAAACAAATTAGACCACCTTTATATAGTCAAAGTGATAGGTCTAATGAGATTCAATTCACTGAGGTACCTCCAGGACTTATAGATATTATATTTAGTGAAGAATTAAAACCTATTAATGTGACAAAACTTGAATGGTATCAGGATTTATTTTACTATCAACCAATTGATTTACCAATTCCAATTATACCATTCACTACTTTAACAGTGGAACACTTAACAAATGCAGATTCACAATTAAGCATATCGTTTAAAGGAGATTATTAATAAAATGCCTATAAACAACAATTTAAATAGAGATGTTAAAGTAGTTGATAAGAGATTAGAAAAACTTGAAAAGACTGGCGAAGGATATTTCTCACCAGGATATATTCAGGATATAGGGCTAGATGTTTATTTAGAATTATTTGTATATAATGTAGCTACTAATGAGTTAATTAACTATAATAAATTAAATTTTGAATCCGAATTAAATAAGAGTATATTTGTAACAAATGATTCTTTATTAATTAACCCTGGAATGCATTTACGGGTATTAGGATATTCATCTGGTGTATATAAGATAAAATATGAATTTTATAGGAAATTAATAGGTAACGAAATAGTTGATGATGTAGCTAATAAATTACTTATTAAACAAATTTCCCCATCTAGAAATGAAATAGAATATTTAATACCACTTTCTTATTCTAATGATGTTAATACTGTTATTGCAGGGATAAAAAAATTAAAAACATATGTGAATTTTGGAGAAGGTAACTCCAACTTAATCATTAATTCTAAATTATTAGAAAATAGACATTTTTTTAAATTTTATGAATATTTGAGTAGTACATTAGATATTAATAATACATTTTGGATAGTAGAAAAATTATTAGATACATATGAAGATAAAGTTACCTTGTATACAGAGATACCTGAGTATGAAGGAGAACTAAAAAAACTTCTAGGTCCAAAAATAGATTATAAATTACTAAATGTTACGCAGAGAACAACAAACTTAGAAAATTTTGATTCATTAACAGCACCATCAGGTTCAATAACAGATAAAGATGTAATTAGAACATTCTTAAGTGGTAGTATAGTTGAAGGAATGGAATTAAATACCGACTTTAGGGCATTTAGTAATTTTATTCATTTTAGCTCAGCAACGCAGAGGTTACAAAATTTTAAATATAAAGTCGGTCAAATTGAATTTTATGATTCTAAAATATTTACATTAACATCAGGAACAATTGGAAGTGCAAGTACAGGAACACCTGAAATATCTGCTAGTAAGATATATTACGATAATAAGAAATTTGAAACTTTAAATTCATTTGATTCTTATGAAAAATATATGTATTTTGAGAGTCATTCGGCTGAAAGCGGCTCAGAAGGAATATTTTCTGCTGCTACATGGCCCAAGTATAATTCTGCTGGTTCAGGTTCATTTTTATTATATTCATATTCTTCTAGTGCAGCAATAGATTGGTATAATTCTCAGATATATAGTGCAAGTGTATATGATAATGAAAACCCAAATAAGTTAACGAATTTTGTTCCATTGGAAATACAGTTAGATGTACAAAATGACAACTTTGTTAAATTTATTGATATGATTGCTCAAATTTTTGATATCAACTATATTTATATTAATAGTATAACTTCTAAAAATCAGACTGAACATCATGTATACAAAGGTATACCAAAAGAAATAATAAACATTCAAGTTGCTAGTAAGAATTTTGATATAAGAAGTACAGTATCAACTAAATTTTTAGCCAATATAATGGGAACTTCTAATTTAGATACAGAATATTATTTGTTAACAGAAAATGATTTAGTGTTATTAACAGAAGATGGTATACCACTAATATTATAACAACAGGAAAATGAAAACAATTAAACTTCCATATAAAACTAAAGAAGATTTAACTTCTATACTTAAACAAGTCATAAAAGCATGGTACTAAATTATGTTTTTATGATTAATTATTGAATTTTGTATTTTATAGACTTAAATAGGATATTGTTATGAAAAAATTTAAATACATATTATTTTTTACAATTTTACTTTCAACCATGATTATAGGTCAGGTAAAAATATCCGAATTGCCTACACTAAATTCACCTGATAGTACAGATTATACTATAATGGTAAGTGGCGGAATCACTAAGAAAATTGCACTTCATGTTCTTGTAAATAGTGCCGTTGCTCAAACAATGATATTTGATTATAATACTAGTGATCTTGCTAGAACAAAAACTTTAATAAATGACTCACTTATTCTTGAGCGCGCAGCAAGGAGTGCTGCTGACTTGTTGAAAATTAGTATTGCTGATAGTGCCATATACTTCTATAAACGTGCTTACATTGATGCTGTTGCTAATGGAAAATTGTCCATAGCTGATAGTGCTACTTATTTTTATAAAAGAGCCTATCTTGATGCTGCCTTAGCTGCTAAACAAGCAAGCTTAACTTTTGGAATTGCAAATACAAATAAAGTCCAAATTAACGCTGCTGATGTAGCTGAAGATGATTATGCAAAGTTCACGGCAACGGGATTATTAGGCAGAAGTTATGCAGAAGTATTAAGTGACATAGGTGCAGCGGCTTTGGCACAGACGATGTACATTGGAACTACTGCACATGCTATTAATCGGGCTTCGGCTGCGGAAGGGTTAATGGGCATTACAAGTCTAACTCCAGGGGCAGATTTCACTTTATCACAAAACTCTGTAAATGTTTTCACTTCAGAAAATTCTGGGGCAATAGTTAATACGCTTTATCTAAAGGCGGGCAATGTCGGCATCAGTACTGTTTTACCCTCGGCTAAATTAGATGTTGCTGGTTCTTTAGAATTTGAGACAGTACAATCACCGATAAGAAGTTTAACTTCTCTTAACATAGCTTGGGATTCAGCTTCAATATTTAGAGATACTATTGCGGTTAATTCTGAATATACATTTTCAAGTGAAGCAGATGCACAATGGATAACGGTTGAGATATTCAGTAACGGAAGTTACACGGCCACTTTTAGTGATGCTGCAATAGTATGGCAAGGTGGAGTAGCACCAACACAAACAGCAGATAAAACGGATATATATCAGTTCTTCAGGTCAGGTTCAAGAATATTTGGAATGGTAATGCAGAATTTTTAATGAAAATAATCTTAATAATATTACTCAGTTCGGTTAGTGTATTAGCACAACTCAAACCTTTTATTTTTGGGGTTGGTTCGAGTATAAACGATACCACAACGAATATTTATGTTGTTACTTCCTTAGCAAATGATAACGGAGATGGACTGACTTATGAAACAGCTAAAAAATATTTACCTTCGGCTTTAAGTTTAGTTGATGCACCAACAGATACGGTTTTTATTGTTGGAAATTTACCAGACTCCACTTATACCAATACAAAAAATTGTGTTATTACTGCTTATAACTTATCAAACCCGCCCTTATTGTATGGCGGTGATACTGTGGATTATTCACACAGTTATGCTTGGCAGCAAATTAATACTGTCTCCTCAGACACTAATGTTAATTACTTTAGTAGTACAAGTACAACGGTAACTTCGGCTGCTGCTGATAGGATATGGACATGGAGAGTGTACGTTGCTAATCCAGGTAAGCTTTGGGCTTATATGGTTTATCATGGTATTAATTCGGATGCAGACGTAGTGAAACTTTGTTTGAATACCAGAACAAACAGCGATATTACTATGATAACTGATAGCTGCCAAGTTATAGATACAACTGCCGCTAATACTTGGAATGTGTCTCGTTATTGGGGTGAAGGTAAGTATTTAAGTGATACTGTTTGGTTTTCTATTGTTGCTAATAGTACAATTAGCGTACCAATAGGAACGTCAACAGGAGAGACAGAAACAACGAGGGGATATAAGGATAGTGGGGTAGATGGATATGAAAATTTTCCAGCAGCAAGTTATTCAACCTTAACATTTGATAAACAAACCGATATAGCAGTTGGGATAATTACAAAAACTGAAACTGGTGGACTTGATTCAAATAAATACTATGCAATATTCCCAGATACAACGTATCAAGTATTTTTAAGTGGAATATTGGGTACAGAGGTTTCGGATGCTTCATTAGTCGATACTTTGAAAGAATGGCATTATAAAAACGATACTCTTTATGTTAATAGATACACCGATACTTCAGCAGTTGAAGCAACAACACGAGATGGTTTTTTAGTTACAAGTCAATCCACTATAAGCGGATTTAAAATTGAAAAAACAAGATATGGAATAACCGCAACTGGAACGATCGATTCATTAACATTATCAAGAAATGAATTTACAAATAATATACAAGCTATTTTAGATTCATCAGCTGGCGATGCTTTATATGCTAATAATTTATTTGATAATAACACTAGAGATATAAAATTAGTTAGCAAAGATTCTGCTTATGTTAGGAATAATAGTTTTTATAGTGCAGGTGATACAAGTTTACTTTCAATTAACACAAAATTATTCTATGAAAATAATTTAAGCTATACCGAAGCATATCCAAGGAAAGCATGGATTATTGATGACTTAGCAAATGTTAAAGCGTTAAATTTTAATGCCTATGCTTCTTCAAGCTTGTCTCTGGGCAGAATAGGCGCTGTCGAATATGATAGCTTACCTACCATAGTTTCAAATACTGATTTTGAGGATAATTCATTCCAGGTTAAAACTTGGAAAGCAGAACCATATAACAGTTTCACAAAAGTTTGGACAAATATGTTTGCCGGGGATTTTAGTTTACGTTTAGACAGCTTAATCACAAGTCCAGCAATAGATGCCGGAACTAATTTGGGATTAGAAACTGATATTATCGGCAATCCAATACCAGATGCTTTAACTGATTTGGCAGATATGGGGGCTTATGAAAAGGTATTATCTGATGAGCCGCCAGCATCGCCTTTTAATGTTTTAGCTTCAATGGTTGGAGATTCTGCTTATATCACGTATGAATACGATTTTGAGAATGATTTAGATTCTGCAAGAATACACATAGGAAGTACATGGATTGCTTCGGTTGGAATAGGTTCTTTTTATTATCATCATCCTACAAGAAGTTCAACGAGTTCGATCCCAGGATTAACCGCATTAAATGTTGTTGGAGTAAATGATGATTCGGCAACAGTAAGTTTTAGGATTAAGACAAATAATGACACGACTTCTTATCGTATTCGGTATGGGATAGGAAGTTTGTCAGATTCAACTGTATCAGCAGACACTTTTATTTTTATACCGCAAGCGACAACCTATGGGGTAAGGTTGCTTGATACTGCTGGGCAAACAAGTGGATTAGTTACATCTGCTTTAACTTGGATTGATAGCACAAGGATTTATGTTACTTTAATTGGGCTTACTGCTTCGTCAGGTTATATGTGGGATGTAACTGCTTTGAATGATAATGGATGGGTGAATAGTTCCGATGGTTCATTCACGACAACAAGCGGAGCAACTTTAACTGCTGATTTTTATGTTAGCCCATGGGGTGGCGGTGATACGCTTACTTACTCACAGATAGTTGATTTAACTTTTGCTGGCGGAGATACAATTTTATTTTTGAAAGGATATACTTATAAAGGTGCGTGGACTATCAGAAGGACTGCTGGCATAGATACTGTTTATATTGATTCTTATGGTATTGGATTAAAACCAATTTTAACTTTGAAAGATTCTGTAAACGGTGCTATGGATGGAAGCAACTGGTCAGCAGTAAGTGGACTAACTAATGTTTGGCGAATGACTTTATTATCAGACAGAGTTATTGACCGACTTTGGTTAAGTGGTTCAGAGGTTAAATTAGCTGGGTGGTATAAGTTTGAGCCTACGGTATGGATGGAGTATTTACAAAGGGGTGATAATGGAGATGGTACTTATGGTGTTTGTCCCGAACATCCATTCCATCATTATAAAGGGACTGGTTACTATCTTCACGTTTATGCTGCTTCTAATCCAGCGACTGTTTATAGTTCTTTTGAAATTCCAGCACCAGTAATAAGCGGAGCTTTAGTAAGAGAAACTATTTTAATAAAAGATGCAGATTATATTACTATTAATGGATTAGATATTCAAGGGGGAGGTTATGCTTCGCTGGGATTGGCAGGTGCTGATTATATTACAATTACTAACTGTAACATAGGTAAAAATAGTAATTATGCAGCCATAGCTGGTGATAGATTGAGCGGAACAGATAAGAAATCAAATTATGTAACTGTTTCAAATGATACAATTGACAGCCATTGGGACTATGATTATGTATTCTATACTCAAAGGACACCTTATGGGATGTATATTGATAACTCTAGTTATTGGGATATTCACGACAACTATATCAAAGATTGGTGGATGGGTATTTATATAATAGGTACGACTGGACTTACACAGTATCACAATTTTTATAATAATGAAGTAACCTCATCAGTGAGTTTATCGAAAGGCATGCAGATTGGTGGAGCCGCCCAATATGGACAATATTATACCAATGTGTATAACAACTATTTCCATAACTTAAAAGTGGGCGTACAAATGTCCTCTTCAATCGGTAATAAGGTTTACTATAATATCTTTGAAAATTTAGTTCCATCAACAAACTCTCATTCAACTGGGTCAAACTCTGGATGGGGCGTAAGCATGGGTGAGGAATATCCAGAGTTAACCTCAGATAGTAATACTGTATTCAATAATACGTTTTACGATTTCACAAATCAGGTTTGTATGTTTCCAGGAGAATGGGCTAAATTTTCCAATAATCTTATGTTATATACTAATCAACGCTATCCAAGTGGGGGTGTAACAAGAGCCACTGCCAATAGGAACCAGACATATAAAAATAATTTGTTCTTTTATCCGAGCAGGGGTTCATCAGATGATATGATAACACTTCAATTAGGCAGCATACCAGGAACATATACAACAAGTGAATTTAATGCTTTGAATGGACAAGAAGAACTTACAATTTCCGATAACTTACAGCATGTTGGAGTGATTGAGGATTTAATAAATACAAGCAACTTTACTTTACCAACTGGTAGTCCAGCTTTGAATGCAAGTGATACTACATCCGTTCTAAGATTAATACTTGATGCAGTAGCAGACGAGAATGGAGACTTTTTTGATAGACAAAATAATTTAATTCTTGATAACCATGACTGGTATAATTTTGAGAAGCCTCACATTGGTGCAATTAAAAATTGAAAAAACTAATCTTATTCGTCTTAGTCGGACTTTTATTCACAGCGATAGGATATTCGCAAAATCTCAATTATTCTTTTATTATTTCCGTACCAAATACAGGAATGGTTGATAATTAATATTTATTATTTAATATGTCTTATAGAGATGATTATATAACATTAAGAGATGCAACATTAGAAATATGGAAAAGAATTTTAAACAATCTACCATATTTGTACAAAACGAAGGGTACTATTCGTGGTCTTAGAGCAATGGTTACTTGTTATGGTATACCATCTACTCTTTTATATGTTAGAGAATTTGGAGGCCCAGATGTAAGTTCATCTATATGGAATGAATATAGATTTGATAATTATTCTTATGCATTAGATTTTATTCCAACTGCAAGTATGATGGGTGTATGGACAGGAAGTAATTCAATTTATAATAGGGTACCAAGTTGCATTGAATTTAGATTTATAACAACAGGCAGTGCATATACAAAAAATGCTACAATGTCTTTATTTGAATTAGATAAAATTACTAATGGGGCAGGTACACTTAATAGTTTATTCGGAATACATACAATATATACAAATGAAGACACAGGTCACCTACAATTTGTAATTCCAAACAGCAATGATACTAGTAGTTTATTTGTTGCTTCTACAAGTGAATTTCCAATTTATGATAATAATCCCATTCACGTTGTTTTTCAGAAAGATACTGCATCTGATGGGGATATATCAAATGAATATCATCTATATGCAAATAAATATTTATATGGTTCTATCCTATATGCAGTATCTGCATCACTAATAGTATCAGCTAGCCAGAACTTATATTTTTCATCTCATTCATATGTAAACGTTGGTGGAGTGGTAAGTGGTACTGATGTAGTTAATAGATTTTCAAATGTAAAAGCATTCTACGGTTCTATAGATGAATTTAGATTATGGGATACAGCTCTAGCAAGAACAACAATAAATACTCACACCAGATATCCTCAGTCATTTATAGGTGACACTATTACAGCCTCCTATAATGATTTATTGTTAAAATATTCGTTTAATAATCCATTAGATGTTGGTGATAATACTATGGTGAGTATTGGTTTACCAAATGAAGCACCATCTAATGGGTACGAGTTTCAAACTACATTTAGTCAATTTCCCAATATAACAGTATTTCCTTACCAATATAGCTTATATGAATATGAATCTGAAGCACATAGTATAAATTTAGGAAGCTCACGACAATCTTCTAATAAAGTTAGAATAGAAAATGGTACGCTTTTAGGACCACTTTCACCTACTGATAAGATGGAAATAGGTCAATATGATTTATCACAAATTGATTCAAATAGACTGGGAATATATTTTACTCCTTCAGATCCAGTAAACGAAGATATGATTAAAACGTTAGCAATATCTGATCCGGGAGACTTAATAGGTAACCCAATAGATTTATATAATGATACATATTCAGAATTAGACAAGTTAAAAAATATCTATTGGCACAATAGTTCAAGGAAAATTGGTGTAAATGATTATTTGAGATATATTAAATATTATGATCCAACATTGTTTGACCACCTAAGGTTAATGGTACCCGCAAGATGTCATATTAATTTTGGTATTGTCTATGAACAAACTTTGTTAGAAAGAGCGAAGACAAAATATATAAAACCTATAATTACTCCCCATCACTATGAACAATCAATTGATATGCCAGAACATTATAGGAATATTACAAGTAGTTATATATCAACTGATGTATACTATGATATAAATTCCATTGTAACAATGAGTAACTCTGGATATGATAATTTACCTGAGTTAATTTATTATATGAATGATGTTATGTACATAGTTAGTTCTAGTTATGCTAATTATAATTTACCTATGACTATAGAATTAACAGATTATTACAATGGTTTATCAGGAAGTATTGTAAACATTATAGGTCCAATTGTAGACTTTGATCATAATATTACCTATGAACATAAAGTTAAAATACCTCTGTCTCAGTCTTATATACCAACTAGTGGATATATTGGTTCTGCTACATGGATAGGATATCATCCTTCTCATTATAAATATTTTAATTGTTTCGGTACCTGGGAAAAGAGATTAAAGTGGATGGGTTGTTCTAATAATGAATCAATGACTACTGATAGGTTACCTGCAATTCAGACCTGGATCACAGATAAGAGGGTATTAAAATCAAAAGATGATGGAAAATCAAAATTGCAGATCATTAATTAAAAACTATTAAATTTTTAAAAAATCTGTATATTAATATAAAAATATGCCAAGCGGGGTTTATATAAGAACAGAAGAAATTAGAAAAAATATGTCTAAGTCACATATAGGAAAACACCATTCAGAAGAAACTAAGCAAAAAATATCTAAGACGGGGACAGGTAAAACTAGAAAACCATTTTCGGAAGAAACAAAAAGAAAGATGTCTGAAGCGAATAGAGGAATGTTAGGAAAACATCACTCTGAAAGAACAAAAAGAAAAATGAGACTGTCAGCTATAAAAAGAATAGAAACTAGACTTGGTACTGCTATTCCTAATTATAACATTGGTGCTTGCAAAATAATAGAAGATTATGGTATAGCTAATGGTTACAACTTCCAACGTGCAGAAAACGGTGGAGAATTTTATATTAAAACTCTGGGATATTACGTAGATGGATATGATAAAGATAAAAACGTAGTAGTTGAGGTTGATGAACAACACCATTTTGATAGAAATGGAAATTTAAAAGAAAAAGATATTACAAGACAGCGTGAAATACAAAATTTTTTAAGTTGTAATTTTATAAGAATTAAGATATAAGGAGAACAAACATGTCGTATTTAAATAATGATACAATTACTACAAACAATTACCTAAAATAATTAATTAAACTTAAAAATTCAATATATATTATTAATAAAGTAATTAGATAACCTCAAAGAATAAACACATAGATTAGAAATGGTAAACAAAGGAACAGTTCCTTGGAATAAAGGATTGACAAAATAAACTAGTAAATCTGTGGAACTCTATGCTAATTAGAAGGTCTAGGTTATAATTTTATAAGAATTAGAATTTAAAATTAAGGAGAACAAATATGTCGTATTTAAACAATGATCAAATTTCGGTTGACGCCATTCTAACAAAACGGGGTCGCGAATTATTTTCACAGGGAAAATTTTCTATAACTAAATTTGCTCTTTCAGATGATGAAATTGATTATGGTTTATATGATAGAACACATCCATCTGGTTCAGATTATTATTCTGTAGCAATAGAAAATTTACCTATGTTAGAAGCTATTCCAGATGGTAGTAAAATGATGAAACATAAATTGGTAACATTACCAAAAGGAACAACTACTATACCTATGGTTACAGTTGGTCTAACATCAATACATTTAACATCAAAAACTGCAACATATCCTGGGTCATCACAACAAGTCACTCCTTCTACTGTAAATGGGTTAAATGCAACACTGGGGTACACAGCAACTATATACAGTACAGCATATGTAACATTGAGTGTTCTAGCTAATGTTCAGGGAAATGCAACTACGCTGCCTACATCGACATATCAACCAGGATATTCAGTTGTTGGATTGTCATTCTTGCTTCAGGCAAAAACAATAAGGCCTGGTATAACAGCAACAACAACATTAATAATAACAGGAAATGAAACAGGTGGTACTGTTACTATTCCGATATATATAGTAGAAGGTGTTACTAATCAAAGTTAATATAATTAGGAGATAAAAATGGCAGATGACGTAATTCAAACAACAATGGCTAGACCTGTATCTGTATTTACACCGTTTAATTTAGACGATGACATTGTAACAGAGGTACCAAGTAGAGTAACATATGGACTTTGGTCAGATGGTAGTGGAATTTTAACGGGAATGTCTACATCTTCTGTAGCTGATGCTTCTATAAAGAAGTATTATCACGATGTATATGGATCAGGGGCAACAGGAAGTGCAGCAGTTGAATTTTCTATTGCATACGGACACGTATCAGGAAGTGGTTCTGATGTATCAGATAGGGACAATTCTACACAGGCAATTTATGGTCAATATAGATCTTTATTACTTGCAAATCCAAATGGCTCATTTATAACAATTGATGGTACTAAAACTTTAACTGATTTTATTGCAATAAATATTAAAAGATCTAATTTAAAACAAAAATTAGATGCAGGAAACTGGCAACTTAATCTAACTAGTACAGTATCGGGAACTCACTATTTAATTGACAATAGCGGAGGCGCAGAAGATACTAATATAAGTACAGTCGGTAATGTATTAGCAGTTGTTAGTGGAACAGTTGTAGGTGGAGAAGTTGCAGCTGGAGCATTGGCTAATAAAGAATACGGATTATGTTATCCAGAATATGGAATTATATTACTAGATCCTCGGAGAATCTCAGAGTCTTTGTGTCCATTTGATTATAATACCGCAAGTGATGCATATTATGATAATCATGGTAAACTCTTTGGTAAAATGTCAGGTTCAGCAGCTGTTTGTTATTTTGAAGCTCGTAGTGAAGAAATAATAAGTTCAACTCATTATTTTGTCAGACTGAAAAATAAACAATACAACTATACTACTAACCCAACATTTTATTCTGCATCAGATGGTACTATAATATATTCAGAATTTTATGATAATCCAGAGGTATATGTAACAAGTATAGGATTATATAATAATAGTAATGAATTGGTTGCAGTTGCAAAGACAAGTCAACCTATTAAGAAGTCGTTTTCACTTGAATCCCTATTTTCCGTCCGGCTCGATTTTTGAGAAATATTATTTAGTGTTTGGTTAGAAAATGTATATCTCCTATATTTATTAATAATGAAAATAAAATAGGAGATTTTTATGAGCAAAGAAATACTATGCAGAATATGTAATAAAATTTTTAAAGTAAGTTCTATGGCATCCCATCTAAGAGTTCATAACATTAAATACGAAGAATATGCAGAAAAAAATTTAGATCAATTTCCACAACTTAAAAATAAAACATGTATAAAATGTGGATCTAAAACAACAAATAACAAATTATGTAAACTATGTTACAAAGATTCTGATAAACAAGTTAAATGTAAACACTGTAATAGACAAATTAAGATTAAAGGGTTGGCTCATCACTTAAAAACAACGCATCACATTTTATTCGATGATTATGTACAAAATAGTATAGAACAATTTCCCAACTGGCATCCCTGTTTAATCTGTGGAAAATTAACTCCAAACAAAACAACCTGCTCTGGAAAATGTGAAGGAGAACACAAAAAAATTATTTATAAAGGTAGGGGACTTTTTAGTTTAATTTCAGAAGAACAAAAAATAATAGTTGGAAAAAAAATAGGTGAATCTCAGAGAAAAAGATTTTCTATACCAGGAAACAGTGATTATTTAAAGGGTGATAATAATCCAGCTCACAGACCAGGGGTTGGAAAGAAAATATCGGAAACCCGTTTAGCTCGTGGCTGTGGAGTAGGTAGTAAAAATCCAATGTATGGTAAAACTCATACCCCAGAGGCAATTAAGAAAATATTCTCGTACCGAAAAATGAATAAAACTGAGAAAATAGTAGCTGATTTGTTAGATCAACAAAAAATTCCATATGAATTCCAATTCTTTATCACTGATAATAGTATCTGCAAATCATATGACTTTAAGCTTAAGGACAGACCTGTAATTATAGAGGTTGATGGAGATTTTTGGCACGGTGGTCCAGGTTCAAAAACATATTGGAAAGACGTTGATAAGGTAAAACTAAATGATGTATTAAAAGAATCCATTGCTAAAACTAAAGGTTATAAGTTGTTAAGGTTCTGGGAAAGTGATTTAAAAAAAGATGTAAATATTATTCTTCAATATTTATAATAGAATGAGACTTTTTATGACTTCTGGTGGTGTAAAGGTTATTCTTCTATTTTTATATTAAAATCAGGAAACAAGATGTCCGACGGATTTGTGTTTAAAGGTTTAGATTCTACAGATTTATCTTTAAAAATATTTAAGGTATTTAAAAATTGGAGTTGTGATGAATCTAATTATGATACTTTTGGTATATCTCTACAAATTGGAATCTCAGGAAGTAAACGATTTTATCCAGAAACAGATGTACAAAACTCTGATGGTAGTTATCAGAAATTAGTCTGGAAATCTATTAAATATTTATACTATCCAAGTTCGAGTGTACATCTTCGCACAAATCCATTGGATATAACCCAAAATTATATAGACATGGATAAGATTCATTTAGTTAGTAGAAGTTTAGAAGATAGTATATGTGTTGTAAATATTCCACATAGGGTATTTGGAGAAAGAATCAAACCAACGTCAGTATATTTATCAGATGAGAATCTAGGGTATGTATATATTGATGACGGTAATTATAATTTATATATTAGTGGTACTGATAATCCTAGAGTATTGGTAGGGAATGTGTTTTATGAAAGTGGTCATATAGTTATTTCAACATCATCTTATTATGAATTAGCAACACATAATTTTGAATTATATTTTCAAGGTACCCAGACAATAACAGAATATGAAATTATATGCACTGCCCTAGAATCAGAATTTAATAATACACTAAATCCAAGTGCTCAGGAACCAGGTACAAATAAATATATACCACTGTTTTCATCATCTGAAATTCCACCACTTGTTACAGCTATAGGATTATATAATGATCACAATGAGTTGGTAATGGTTGGTAAATTAGGAGCTCCATTTAAGCGTGACTATGATCTTGATACAACGTTTATTATTCGGCTAGACGTGTAGATTATAGAGAGGATCAATGCAAATAATTATGAAATTTGAAACCAAAAAAGGACAATTTTATTCTAAAATGTGTCAACTGAAATATTTACATAAACATAGGAAACATAAAAATGAGCACAATACGCAGTAGAAAAAATAAAGGTCGAAAGCTCCAGCAAGAAGTTAGAGATCTTTTATTAGAAAAAACAAAGGGATATGGATTGGTAGAAGGTGATATTGAAAGTGTTACGATGAGTACTGGGGGACGCGATATCCAGTTATCACCATCTGCAGAAAAAGTTATTCCTTGGGATATCGAGTGCAAAAATACCCAAACTTTAAATGTTACGTCAGCCATAAATCAAGCTGAATCTAATACTAAGGAAGGTAGAATACCACTCGTTGTATTTAGAAGAAACAGAAGCAAAACATATTGTGTTCTTGAATTTCCATTGTTACTTGACTTACTTTTTAAGAAATAATTTCTATATTTATAATTATAAATAATTTAAAGGGATTGTAGTGAATTTAGGGTTATTAAGTTTTCTTGAAAAAATTTTAAATCAAAAGGGTTTAATATCTAAAGGTGATAATGTAGCATTTTATTGTCCAGTATGTAAAAAATCAGATTTACATAAGAAAAAACTTATTGTGAATCTCGATGAAAATTCTAAAAAATTTGGTTGGTGGAGATGCTGGATATGTAAAGATGAAAACAATATGTATGGTAGAAATTTAGTCAAACTACTTTATAAATTAAAGGTTGATAGAAATAAAATAGTAGAGTTATATGGATTAGTAGATAAAAATACTTTATTATTTATAAAAGAAACCGATGATTTATTTGATGATTTACCAAAACCAACGTTTAATATTACCTACTTACCAAGAGAATATATTCCTCTCTATGAACCCCACAGTTCTTCAGAATATAAATATGCTAAGACTTATTTGATAAAAAGAGGGATTACAGAAGAAGAAATTTTACAATATAATATTGGTTATTGTGAATTTGGGGAATATAAAAATAGAATTATAATACCTTCTTATGATTCTAATGGACACTTAAATTATTTTATAGGTAGAAGTTATTACAATTTATTGAAACCTAAATATAAGATGCCTCCAATAAAAAATTCTAATATAGTATTTTTTGATCAGTTTATCAGCTGGAATTTTCCAGTGCTGTTATGTGAGGGGGTCTTTGACGCAATTGCAGCCAAACGAAATGCAATTCCAATAATAGGTACTAATATACCACATTCAGTTAAACAGAGAATATTATCTGAAAATGTTAAAGATATATTTTTGGCTCTTGATATGGATGCAATTAAAACTTCTTTAGGTTACATAGAAAAGTTTATCTCAGAGGGAATTAATGTTAGATTAATAGAGATGAATAAGAAAGACCCCTCAGAACTTGGGTTTCCAAAGTTTATAAATTTATATAACAGTGCAAGTATAATAGATTTTGAAAAAATAATTAAATTAAAGATGAAATTTTAAGGAATAATATATGGAAATAAAAAAACTCACCACTAAAATTACCTCAGTAGATCAAATTGTACATATTGCGGATATCCATATAAGGCCTTATAAGCGACATGTTGAATTTAAACAAGTGTTTGAAAATTTATATAAATCGATCAATTCAATAAAAACAGAAAATACCATTATTGCTATTTTAGGAGATCTATTTCATGCTAAAACAGAAATGACTCCAGAGCTTATTTCTATTGTATCAAATCTATTAATAAATCTTTCTAATATATGTCCTTTGATAATAATACCAGGAAACCACGATTGTTTTACAGGAGACCATGAAATTTTAACTAGAACTGGTTGGGTATCTTTAAAAGAATATATAGATTTAAATAAAAACGAAGAAGTAACAACATTTAATTTATCTACAAATGAATTAAGCTTTGAAATGCCAACTGCGAAAATAAAAAGACGTCACAATGGTAAACTTCTACATTATAATGGAAAGGATGCGGAATTTATATGTACTCCAACACATAGAATATTATATAAACAAGGAAATAATATTATTGGTGAAAAAATATATGAAAAAGAAGCTAAATTTTTAATAAACAGAAAAATTAATATTCCATTAAATGGTATAATTAATAATGATAATTATATACAAAATAAATTTGCAAGATTAGCTGGATTTTCTTTTGCTGAGGGTACATTTGTTAAAAAATATTTTAATAAAAATAAAAGATTAGTGGGCAGAATACAATTTCATTTAAAAAAAGATAGAGAAATAAATTACATATGTAATATAATGTCTCAATATGGAATAAAAATAGATATAAATAAATACATTAAAAAAGATGGCGCTTGGACATATTCTATAAGTGGGCAACTAGCAACTGATATTTTTAAATTTTTTAATACTGATAAAGATTTGATTAAATTTACGTGTTTAAATAAGAATATACCATGGACAATTTTAAATGAAGATATAAATTCTTTGAAATCTTTTATGGATGGATATTTACATGGAGATGGTTGTAAGAATAAGAATTTTTGGTCGTTTTGTTCTATGAATAAACAGAGTATAGAAATTCTATCGACAATTTCTAGATTTATTGGAGCTCGTTCTAGAACATATTTTAAAAAAATATTTTATGGAAAATATGAAAATTCTAAAAGATTATACGGGGGATCATGTACAATAAATAATTTAATTAATAGTACACATTGTAATTTTTCAAATGAAATAGATTATAATGATTATGTATATTGTTTAACAACTCCAAATTCAACTCTTTTAATAAGATATAAAGATAAAATATTTATTTCTGGCAATTGCAATTTAAATAATCCAAATAGATTAGATTCTATAAGTCCGATTGTAAATAATTTAAATAGAAAAAATATTTTTTATTTGAAGCAAGGTGGGGTTTATGAGTTAGCAGATATATATTTTTGTCACCTATCTATCTTTGATGTGCCTAAAAATTATATAAGAGCAGTTGATGTTCCAAATGATAAAAGAAAAATTGCATTATTTCATGGAATTGTTGATAAATCAACAAACGAATTTGGTTATAATCTAAGAAATGAACTCGTAGACAAGACTATTTTTTCTGGATATAATATTACTCTTTTAGGAGACATTCACAAACCCCAATCCTTATCAGAAAAAATAGTTTATCCGGGAAGTTTGGTGCAAAATAATTATGGCGAGGGATTAACTCATGGGTATGTATTGTGGACTCTTAAAAATGAATCTAATAAATTCATTACTATAGAAAATGAATATGGTTATTACACCTTAGAAATTAAAAATGGAGTTGTTCCGGATGCAACTGATGTTCCAAAAAAGTGTAGAATGAGAGTTCATGCATATGATATGGCAGTTGCAGAATTGAATGATGCATTGGGTATCATAAAGAAAAAATATAATCCTATTGAAATTACTATAAATAGAATATCATCAACAAAATATAATATTTCTACAGAAGATAGAGTTAAATTGAATATTCTAAATATTCAAGATATATCGTACCAAAATGATTTAATAGAAACATACATTTTACAAAATAATACCATCGATCAAAAAGGTTTAGATACTATAAGAGAAATTAATACAAATTTAAATAGTAGTATTAATACAGGCGACTTTGTTAAAAATGTTAGATGGTCACCTTTAAAGTTCGAGTGGTCAAATATGTTTTCCTATGGAGAAAATAATATAATTGATTTTACAAATCTAAGGGGTATAGTGGGCTTATTTGGAGTAAATGTAGTTGGAAAAACATCCGCAGTTGACAGTTTGTCATTTTGTTTATTTGATAAGACTAGTAGAGATTTTAAACCTATAAACATTATTAATAATAAATCAAACTACCTTGATTGCAAAATAAAATTTTTATTATCTAATACTGAATATTCAATACATAGACATGTATATAAAAATAAAAAAGGTGATCCTATGTATAAAGTAGAATTTTCATATATAGATGATGCCAAAGAAGTACAATCGCTTAATGGAGAAAATAGGTGGGATACCAATAAAAACATATATTCAAGAATAGGTACCTTTGAAGATTTTATTTTAACTGCATTTAGTATGCAGGGTAAAAATGCGAATTTTTTAGAAAAAGGACATTCAGAAAGAAAAGATTTATTAATTCAATTTATGGGGTTAAGCTTATTTGATAGTCTATATGAGATGGCATCTAATAAATATAAGGATAAAATGTCTTCTCTAAAGACACTACAACACGAAAACTGGGCAGATAAACTAATTAAATCAGAAAGAAAATTGACAGATTTAGAAACTATATATTCGGAAAAAATTTTAAATAAACAAAATATATCAAATACTATTAAGTCAATTGAAACAAATATAAATGAGTTAAGAGAACAATTGGTAGATATAGATGAAGATTTGGATATAAATGATTTGATAATTAAGAAACATAATAAAGAAAAAGAAATTAAAGAATTAAATAATGAAATAACTAAAATAATTGATGGCTTAGAAAAGTCTAGGAGTACTATAGAAGAATATAATGCCAGAAAAAGTATGTACAAAAGTTTAAATATAGATAATATGATTATAGATGTAAATAATTTAGAAAAAAATAAAACTGAATTATTATCAAAAATAGATACATTTCAGGTAATCGTCGACAACGAGTTGGATAAGATGGACAAGTTAAAAGAGTTGGAGTATGATCTTAGTTGTAAATATTGCATGAACAACATATTTGTAAAAGATGCGATTGCAACAAAACAAAAATTAGAAGAAGATAGTGAAAAATTAAATGCATTAAAAACAGACTTAAATTTACTAAAAGATATTATAGAATCTAAGTCTAATATTAAAGAACAGTACGAAGAATACCAGATGATACTTAAAGATATTCCTAATTTAGAAGTTACACTGCACAGAGAAGATTTAGAAAAAATCACACTACAAAGTTCTATGCACTCAAAAGAACATGAACTTGGGTCATTAAATGATAGGATAGAGAAGTATAATTATAATAAAGTATCTATAGAAAATAACAATCGAATAAACACGTTCATCACTGAGTTAAACAGGGAGGTCCACAAATATGATAAACCTATACGTTTATTAGATACAGAAATTTTAAACATATTCGGTAAAATAAAGGTCGAAGAATCTAATCAAAAAGCATATAAGTTAAATATAGAAAAACAGAACAGTTTATTAATAGAAACCGATTGTTATAAAGTATATCTAGATGCTATTAAACGAGACGGAATTCCCTATGATTTGATTTCTAAAATTATACCAACCTTAGAAACTGAAATTAATAACATCTTGAATCAGATTGTAGATTTTTCTATAATGATTAGTTTGGATGAATCAAAGAATATAAATATGTATATTGTATATGATGAAAATAACTTTTGGCCTTTAGAAATGACTAGTGGAATGGAACGTGTCATATCTTCAATTGCGATACGGGTTGCCTTAATAAATATCTCTGAATTACCAAGGTCCAACTTTTTGATTTTAGATGAGTTGTTTGGTGTATTAGATGCAGATAATTTAAATAATGTTTCAATGTTAATGGATTATTTGAAAACTCAGTTTGATTTTGTATTACTTATCTCCCATATAGATGATATCAAAGAGATACCGGACGTTTATATTGATCTTCAGAAAATAAACGGATTTAGCTCCATTTCTCACAACTAAATTGTTTTCCCTATATTTATACTTATAAATAAAGGATAAAAGTCTATGGGAAAAGAACGCAAATCATTATTTCATCAAAATTTATTAAGTTGTACCGTACATCAGGAAGATACAGATAATTCAGTCTTTGATGTGGTTAATGTTCCTTCATTCTTTCCTCAAGGAAAATCTTATTTTTTAATAAGAGGTTCTGATCTTTTGAGACAGGAAAGCAATCTAAATATAGAAATATTAGATTCTGAAAATATTCCAATTTATTATGAGATACCTATATACTTAGAAGCAAGCAGTAGAGCGATATCGGTATTTATATATGAGGACACTGCCGCAGGTCCTGGAAAATTAATAATAACAGGTGAACTAAAAGATGTTCCTAAAGACTGGAAGGGACTACACAATATAAGATATGTTCAAGACATTAACATCATGCCTCAGGCACGTAACCAAGAATCGATTAAATTTAAAAATACTCCTAGTGCAATAATTAGTGAAGGATTGAGTACCAGAGCATCATATACGCCCGCTAGATTAACATTATCATCGATATCAGCTGGATATATAATTAGTAAGTTACCTACTGTCACAACAAAAAAACCATCAAAAGGAATTACTAAACGTGTGATCGATGTTGATGAGTCTAGGGTACCTACTTATGAGATAGAATTTACTGATGTGGAGACAAATAAGAACTTTGTAGGTGGTAAAATATATGTTGAAACTCCAGTTATCCACGTATCTCCTTTCAATTTACAATATTATCAGACAGCGTCATACACAGCATCAATCGTAGCTATTAAAAATTCAAATACTGTTTTGGTGGATCCTACATTTAAAGCATTAAATACACTAAATAATTATTATGAACCCCTTGTATTCAATCAAAGTTCTTATAGATTAGATTATATGACATCAGAAACGGGATCTAATACAATCTTTACCTCGTCATATGCCAAAATTGAATTAAAAAATTTAACCACGTTTTCAGGAAAAGTAAATAGTGTAACAGTAAATAAGAGTAGCATATATACTAGAAATGATTTTGAATTTGTAGGTAATTATCCTATAAAACCAATTGAATTGTTGTCAATTGAAACCAATAATGTACCAATGTATATTGGACAATTTGAATCGGCTTCTATGCTAACTCACTGGATATCATCTTCACTATTAGGAAATTCGTTTACCTCAACTCAGCCAACTGCAAGTATAGATAAAAATTATTTATTTAATTCAGTTAAATTATATGGAGGAAATTATACAAGTTCTTTTAAATTTTTCCCAAGTTTAAGTTTATCATCACCAGCAACCCATGAATATTCATTAAATGCAAAATTTAAAACTAGGTTACAACCAGTAGGTAGTACTGCCATCGAATCATCATCACTATTTATATATGTATCAGGTTCAGCATTTTATCATACCACATTGGATGACCAACTGGGACGTAAAATAGGTGAATTGACATCTAATATTGATAGGGCATTTGATGAAAAAGAATTTAATTTTACTACAGATAAAGATGGGACAAGTAATATTGTATTTGTTGTTAATAGTGGTGAATGGTACATTTCAGAAATATCTTTAATGTCTGCATATGATGTTGGCTTTAATCCTGATGCTACAACATTATATATTCCAACTAATAATGAAATACGAAATGATGTTGTTAATTTTAAATTGGAATATTTAAATGAACGGGGTGAACTAGCATATGAATCAACTGTGTTAGATACACCAGTCACGCTAAGGGGTTCTCCTACATATATATTAGGATCAGAAAATTTGATTACTGGATCTTTAAATATAGGTAATTCTCTTGTTCGCGGATTTGAAATAACAGGAGACAATGGAACTTTTCTAAAAACACATGGGTACCAGGGATTCAATAATGCAACATCAAGTAATGGACCAGGTGGAATATTACTTTATTCCGGTTCAGTGCTTGGTGGTTCTGGAGATAATTATAGAGGAATGGGACTTGAATTACATCCAGGTGGAGGAAAAACTGGTTCATTGAGATATCGTTCAGATGACAGTGGTTCATTTTTGGAAATTTCAGGTTCTATTTATGCTGATAGTGGTAGAATAGCTGGGTTAATGTATGTAGGTAATACTGTTACTATGAGTGGAGCATTAGGTGGTTCCATTACAGTAGGAGCTCCAAACGATGATAGAATTATTATAGATGGAGAATCTAGGACTATTAAATTTTATAGCGATGCTACTAACTTTGCGTGCATAGACGGATTTAGTGATGGAACTTATTCATATATTAATGTAAACGGCTCTTTATACGGAACAGGAATTTTTTTAATAGGTACTACTAATGCAAGCGGTGGATGGACAGAAGCAAGATTTTAT
>Ga0209210_1000958_pt1 | contig 26339 bp, 33 predicted proteins | sample RifGroA1_FD_183991 | JGI IMG/M metagenome (GOLD analysis project Ga0209210, IMG submission 183991) | Contaminated groundwater microbial communities from Rifle, Colorado, USA - Rifle Groundwater A1 (SPAdes) (version 2) | ecosystem: Environmental > Aquatic > Deep subsurface > Groundwater >...
ATTAAGGAACAAGAAGGGGAACCTATGGAGGACGACAGTCGATTTCAAATCGACCAAATATAAACCCCTCGCCTTAGAGGCGAGGGTAGTTTAGTTTTTCGACGAAACTCTTCCATTTCGGTAAATGCTGGATCGTTTACTGTTTGATTTACAATAGTTCGAATATCTGGATTAGTCCATAAAACATACGGATGACCCCAACAAAGGTCACAAATAGGATTAACATTAAGTCTGTGTAACCAGTAAGCAAACTGATCTTCTTGTCTATATAACAGCTTTTCAGGCATATTTGTTTCTATATCTTTCATATTTATTTTTCACCTCCTTTCAAAAACTTTGTTTATACGCTCCACACGGAATGGCTTTTTTAGCCACAAAAAAACCCCGCTCAAGCGGGGATTATGTTTTTAAAAGGCTGTGATTATCTAATTATTTTTTCCAACCCAAAACACCCCGCCCGAGCGTGGTAGAAGATGAGGAACTAAATCCCCCAACTCGACAGAGTGTTATGTACATCTGGGTTGTCATACAAAGGGTATTATAGCACGTTACAGTTCTAAACGTTAATGCAATGCAATAACTCACTGAGATCAAACGCTGAAGTTGATTACTAAAGAGCCAAGATCTATTCAACTCGCTGTCCAACCGCCGTCTATGTAGAGAGTGGCGCCGGTGGTGTAACTGGCTTCATCGCTGGCAAGATAGACCACTGCGGATGCAATTTCTTCGGGTTTTCCGAAGCGCTTCATGGGAATTCTGGCAAGCATTCCCTGAGATTGTTGTGGATCACCGGTAATCCCCTGGGTCATTTCTGTTTCGATCACTCCGGGTCCGATTGCATTGACTGTAATCCCCAAGGGCGCCAGTTCATCGGCTAAGGCTTCCGTCATCCCTACAATCCCGCCTTTACTGGCACAATAGTGGACTACTTGAGGAAATCCGACAGCGACTCCTCCTGATGCAATTGAGGAGATGTTGATGATCCGCCCCCATTTGTTTTTAGCCATCTCCTGTCCAGCGGCTTGTGCAACATGAAAATACGCCTTGAGGTTTGTGTTGAGCGTTTTGTCCCACTGCTCGTCGGTCATATCAAAAAATGATGCAAATTCAGCTACCCCTGCGTTGTTCAGAAGTATATCCAGCCTTCCAAATGTTTCTACAATTTTTTTTACTCCTGCCTCAATGTCTTCCTTTTTTGTCACATCCATAGGAATAACAAGAGCTTTCCCGCCTTTTCCTTCAATTTCTTTTTTGAGTTCCTCTAGTTTTTCAACGCGCCGAGCAGCAATGGCAACTGAGGCCCCCTGACCGGCAAGAGCAATGGCTGAAGCCCGGCCGATACCGGATGAAGCACCGGTAATGAGAGCAACCTTGTTAGTTAAGTCAAACATATTATCCTCCTTAATAGTAAAAAGTTCATAAAGTTATTGAGTTATAAAGTAAAAAATACTTTATAAACCTTATGAACTTTATAAACTTGCAACTAGTTTTTATGTAGCGCTTCTTCTACTTTTCTTTTCAAATCATCCGGCTTTCCTATATCCAGTTTAACACCATTGAGGAAAAATGTGGGGGTGGCGTTGATCCCCAGAGACACACCAAATTGTTTGTCCTGTTCAACGAGGGCTTGGAGCGAAGGATCTGCAGAATCGGATGCGAACTTCTTTTCGTCAAGCCCGAGCGTCTTTACAATTGCTGAAACAGAGCTTTCCGAAAGCGTTTGGGCAGCGTACAGTTCTTTCCACATCTCCCAGAATTTCCCCTGTTTTCCGGCAGCTTCTGCCGAAACTGCTGCTTTGACGGAAAACAGATGCTGGGGGAGAGGATAGTGGCGGTGGGCAAACAGAAGGGCATCTTTATTGTCGTTTATGAGCGTTTCAATGGTTTTGGCAAATAGTTTACATGCCGGACACTCAAAATCCGAAAATTCAACCAGCCATACGTTCGCATTTTTATTTCCCGACGTGTATGTTGCGGGAGTGATAAGCCTGTCTTTTTCAATGGGTTTTTGCGGACGGGAAAGAAGTATGACGGCTATGACAACGATAAGAATCGTTCCCACGATGATTCCGAGGAAAAATTTAGATTCAGAGGTGAGCTTCATAAAAAATTTTATCAACGAATTACGAATAAAAACTACGAATATACGAATAAGAAAATTTCAATTCGTTTATTCGTACAGATTCGTTATTCGTTGATGCCACTTTGTGGACATTACTTTCGGGACAAAAGCATACTCTTTATTACTAATCCAAAGACGATATACATATCCACTGCTGATATCGCGCACCACGTGCAAATGCCTTTGATGACGAACAGCTCCATAATGGTAAACCAAGAAACGAAGCAGACGCCGAATATGGCGATACCAAGCATAAATTTTAACAGTTTATTGTTGCTTGCTGATCGATCGGTTGTTCGGAGAAAGGAAAGGATGGTAAGTCCGGTGTAGCCGACCAGACCAAATGCCGGGACCGGAATGCCGAAGGGGTATGAAACAGGGCTTTTCCTGACTAGCTCACACCCGCCGCCGGTGAGACAGAGGATTCCGGTGTTTCGCAAAAAACTCTGAAGGACATACGCGGCCATGAGGACTCCTGCCAGAGAGAGAATAAAGATGATGCGGTTAATCATTACTATTTTTTGTTTCATACTAATCCGCTAAAATCATTCAAGGTTTAGCCTTGTCGTCAAGGCTAAATCTTTATATGCTGCCGCGGCGGGTTCTGGCAAAAAATTTGCCCCGGTTGTCCTGACGGATTTTCAATCCTCTGGCAAATGGATTGGTAAACACCGGCCGCGGAAACGCAACAGGCACTGCCGGTATATGCGCTTTCTTCGAAGTGCTCGCTTTGGGAGGCATTGTGGGTTTGACCAGAGGTACTTTTTCTTTTTTCATAGTGCTCCTATTATGGCAAAGCTATTCCTCCTTCGCAATACCGATTCTCACAAGATTTAACCGCAGGGAATTTCCTACAACTGAAAGAGAGCTTGCGGCCATGGCAAAGGCCGCAAGAGCCGGATTGAGCATCCATCCGGTGAACGGATAAAGAATTCCCATTGCCAATGGAATGAGGAGTACGTTATAGGAAAACGCCCAAAAAAGATTCTGTTTGATAACGGATAGTGTATTTCTGCTTAACCGTATAGCTGATATGACGCTCCGCAGGTCTTTATTGAGAAGCGTAATGCCGGCTGATTCTATAGCAACATCGGTTCCCGTGCCTATGGCAATACCAACATCAGCAGAAGCCAGCGCTGGAGCATCATTGATGCCGTCGCCAACAAAAGCAACCGTAGAAAATTGTTGTTTTAGCTCCTTTATCTTGTGTGCTTTGTCTTCCGGTAGCACCTCTGCCATGACATTTTCAATTCCAGCTAGTTGTGCAACAGCGTGTGCTGTCCGTTTGTTGTCACCGGTGATCATCCAGACGGTTATACCCATCTTTTTCAGGTTTTTCACCATGTCTTTTACCTCGGGTTTGAGCGTATCGGCAACAGCAATAATTCCTTTGAGTTTATTGTCTACGGCACAAAGCATGACTGTTTTACCCTGTCCCTCAAGTTCAGCAACCTTTTTTCCCAGAGAAGCATACCCAATGTGACGTTTATCCAAAAGGGCCCGGTTGCCCAGCACAATGGATTGTTTTTCTATGGTTCCTGTTATACCAAACCCGGGAATCGCTTCAAATTTTGTTGTTTTAAGAAGTGTCAGGTTTTGATCTTTGGCTTTTGCAGCAATTGCTTCAGCCAGCGAATGTTCAGATCCTTGCTCCAGAGAGGCAGCATACTGAAGAAGGTGTTGGGTTGGATCCCAGCTTCCGCCTTCGCTAAAGCTACGTCGGACAGGCGGGACGACAGTGACTGGAATTATATCGGTCACTGTCGGTTTTCCTACGGTGAGCGTACCGGTTTTATCAAAGACTGCTATAGAAATTTTGTCGGCAATTTCGAGGCTTTCTGCGTCTTTTATGAGAATTCCGTGTTCTGCGCCCTTACCCGTTCCCACCATGATGGCAGTGGGGGTTGCCAGACCGAGCGCACAGGGACATGCGATGATAAGAACCGCAATCATATTAGTTAAACCTTGGACAAAAACGTTGTTGAATCCGCCGACTGGCGGACCGAGGTCAAACCACAGAACAAACGTGCCGACGGCAAGCATAAGAACAATCGGGACAAAATATCCGGATACGCTGTCAGCCAACCGTTGAATCGGCGCCCTCGTGCTTTGGGCCTCTGTCACCATTTTGACGATTTGGGAAAGCATGGTTTCACTCCCCACCTTAGTTGCAGTCATCACAAACGTTCCTGTTTTATTCATCGTTGCGCCAATCACCGGATCACCGTCTTTCTTGTCAACCGGCATGGATTCACCGGTAATCATGGATTCATCAATACTGGATGATCCTTCAACGATGGTTCCGTCTACCGGGATTTTTTCTCCGGGACGGACACGGATAACGTCGCCGACGATAACCTGATCAATGGGAATATCTGTTTCATCATAATTATTATATGAAGCGTATGCGCGAGGTTTTCTTGTGTCCGATGGGGGTCCCTCTCCGTCAGCTGACGGAGAGGGACGGCTCGAGTTTTTACGCAAAACTCTCGCCGTTTTAGCCTGAAGATGCAGGAGTTTTTTGATCGCATCTCCTGTATGGGCTTTCGCTTTTGCCTCCAAGTATCGTCCAAGAAGGATAAGTGTGATAATAATGCTTGATGTATCAAAATACATGATGAGCGGAAATCCAAAGCGAGAAAGTTCTTTTCCAAAAAGCGTGGTTGCGGCGGAGAATCCGTACGCGGCACTGGTCCCGATGGCAATGAGCGTGTCCATACTTGCCGTTCTGTTCTTGAGTCCTGACCAGGCGGCCTGGTAAAATCCCCATCCGGCCCAAAATTGGACAGGGGTAGCCAAAAGAAACAGGACGACAGGGCGCGTTAACAGTTCATAAAAAGATGAGAGTGACAAGAAAGAAAAGAATTCTTTGAACCATTCGGGAAAGCTACCCAAAAATACGAAAGTGCTTATGATAACTGATAGAACAACGAGTGTTTTTAAATGCGCTAACTCTTTGCGCTTCGCCTCCTCTTTAAGATTCTGCGGGGTTTTTGTTGTATCTCCTTCAAGAATAGCCTGATAGCCGATATCATTGATTGCTTTGCCCAGAGTTTGAAGATGTGTGATTTTCGGATCAAAATTGACTGTTGCCTCTTCACTGCCGTAATTGACAGTTGCAGTTTCCACTCCTGAGATGGAGCGGAGTTTGTTTTCAATGTTTTTCGCACACGAGCTGCAGTGCATGCCGACAATGGGAAATGATACTTTGCTCATACGATCCGTATTCTTCCATGGAACATATTCATACCGCAGTAAAATCCCGAAACGCCTTTCTTTTTTGGGGGAAGAGTAATGGTGATCGGAATATTAAGCGGAAGATATTCTTTTATTTTATAATCCGGAAATATAATCTCCTCGAGACACCTGTTGCTGTCGGTCCTGATAAAGGTGAGTGTTGCCGGTTTTCCTTGATTGATCGTAATTGTGTTTGGTTTATATCCACCTTCCACATGAATATTCCATGTGCTTTTTGTTTCCTCTCTGGCGAAGCCAGATCCGGCTTCGCCGGACTTTTTGCCAAAGAAAAACCAGTACATACCAACGATAACGGCTAAGCCTCCGGCTGTAACAATAATTTTATCCATAGTATGATGATAGCATTTTTTCAACACCTTGTTGCCAATGGGAACTGACTTCTTTACAATGACACATATGCCAGGAAGTAGAATTTCGATGCGTTTTTACCTTTGCCTTGAATGACTTCCTGAATAATGAGACATACTATTATATTTTGAAAGGAGATTGAAATTTCAAAAAACGCAAATAGGCAAAGATCGAAATTTCACTTCCTGGTATGCCAAATTTGATTGTTATTTTCCTTACAGGACTTCTTACAGGCGGGATTACATGTGCCGCCGTACAAGGCGGGTTGTTGATGGCCGTTTTGGCTAATGCTGATGCGACGAATCCAGTAAATTTAGCTAATCCTACCAATAAAATTCGATTAAGAATGATTACCATCGTTTTTGTTTTTGTTTTAGCTAAACTCATCAGTCACACGATATTAGGATTCTTTTTAGGATTTATGGGAGAAAAACTTCAGTTTTCCGTACAGTTTACTGCCATTATGTTGGGAATTGCGTCCGTTTTTATGATCGGAATGGGGCTCAATATGCTTTCGGTACACCCCGTTTTCCGCAGATTCGCGGTGACTACACCTAAATTTTTCCGTACCCTTGTATGGAAACAAAGCAAGCGAACGGATTTTTTGGCGCCTGTTATTCTGGGGGCGCTTACCATATTTATTCCCTGCGGTACGACGCAGGCCATGATGGCCCAGGCAATTGCTTCCGGCCAGCCAATAACAGGAGCCCTTATCCTTTTTTCGTTTATCCTCGGGACTGCACCGCTTTTTATTCTTTTAGGACTTGCTATTACCACTCTGACCCAAACCTATAAACAATGGTTTGAAAAAGTTGCCGCCATCATAATCATCGGTATGGCCGTATGGAATCTTTATAACGCGTCTACCATATTTGGTGTAGACAGATTCGTCAAACAATTTATACAGCCAATAGCCTGTCAGATCGTGTACTGCGATTCCTCCATCGATTCCGGGAATCTCAAGAGCGATCAAAGGCAAACGACAAAGACGCCGATCATTACTGTCCGGCAAACGGAATATGAAGTGGATAACCCATATATACGTTCAGGAGATGAAATCAGACTTACAGTTGTCAATAAGGATGGATACGGGTGTATCCAGTACTTTACGATTCCGAAACTCGGTATTCAAAAAGCCATACCTGTCGGGAAGACGGAAACGATCGTGTTTACCGCTCCATCGGAAAAAGGAGAGCTTTTGTTTACGTGCAGTATGGGGATGTATAGGGGGAAATTCATTGTACAATGATACATGACTTATGCAGTCTGTTTATTATAGAGATTGCTTCGTCTCCCGACGTAACGTCGGGATCCTCGCAATGACAACCTGTATGATTACTGTTTGCGTACATCTTGGATGAGAATATTGAGAGTGTAGTATACTTGTCGTATATGGCTTATGTGGATGAAGAGAGGTTTGTTGCAGGTCCATTATTAGAAGAGGGTGTAGAAGTATGGAGGTGGTGTGAAAATTGTTCAGAGATAAACTACGGAAGATACTTGCAAAACGAAAATAGCCCGCGCATAAATGAATTACAGAGGGAAGCGCGAGAACACGGAAAAAAGCCGGGCCACACGGCTCATTTCCAAGTAAAAAGAGAGGGAGTTTATGACACAACGCGCTATAGAAGAGAAGACTAATTGAGTGGGCAAACATCGTATGACCAAAAAACGGCTTTTTTTATCAGGACTTCACTGTACGAGCTGCGTCATGCTTATCGAGGGGGAACTTATGGACATCGGTGTAACCGCAGTTTGCAATTATACAAAAGGACACGTGGATGTTGCGTTTGATGAGGAAAAAATAAGAGAGAAAGAGATTGCTGGTGTCATTGAACGGTTAGGATATACAGTAGACCGGATACGCTGACGTATTAGCGTGTTAACATGTTAACACGCTAATACAATACATTATGTTGTTCTGAAATTTGCCTCCATATTGAAATTTTTGTAGAGCAGAGGAGCGGATTATGTTGTTACGCCCATCACTCGATCAATTCATAAAAGTTGGTCAGATTACCACTCGTTTTTGGGAGATCGGCACCGCGGGAACTCCTCTTATTCTTATTCATGGTGCCGGAGGATTCATTGAGAATTGGAGTTTTAATATTGATGCGTTAGCGACCCGGAATCGTGTTTACGCGCTTGACTTAGTTGGGTTCGGTCGTTCTGACAAACCCATACTTCATTACTCCACGATACAATTGGCTGGTTTTGTAAAGAATTTCATGGATACTCTCAATATTGACCATGCCACTCTCATTGGCAATTCCACAGGGGGTGCTGTCGCTTTATATACTGCATTTCATATTCCTGAAAGAATTAGGAAGCTCGTGCTCGTTGATAGTGCAGGTTTCGGAAAGAAGGCATCACTAACTTTGCGTTTGCTTACTTTACCATTATTTGGGGAGTTATTAGTTCGCCCCAATCGACTAGGTGTAAGATATTTTCTTAGGGAGATCTTATATAATCGGGAGCGAATAACTCCTGAATTCGTTGAACTTTGTTATGAATTGTTTTCCCTTCCAGGTTCACAAAGGGCTTACTTAGACACATTGCGATCGATGGGAACTGTTCGTGGTGCAAAGGACTCGTTTATTAACCCTATCTTAGATAAATTACCCCAATTAACTATCCCAGTGTTCATTATTTGGGGCAAGCAAGATCAGCAGCTTCCAGTCGAACAAGCGTACATAGCACATAGTAAAATTAGGAATTCGTGCTTAAAAATTATTGAACATTGTGGACATTTTGCTCAATACGATAAGCCATCAGAGTTCAATGAGTCTGTTATTAATTTTCTCATCAGTTAGATGAAAATAGTATTTTATTGCGGGTGGCGGAGGGAGGAAAGATAGTCGGTGAGTTGGTTGACTGCGTCATCTTCGGTTTCAAATATAATTTCTTTTTTGACAGCTGGATTGCCTTTCAGCATCCGCGACACGACATCTCCTTTTTCGTACATGATAATAACCGGAAGATTGATTGATTTGGCATATTCAATTTCTTCCCCTGTACCGATGGAATTTTCTCCGACGTAGGCGATCATGAGATCAGATTTTGCAATCTGTTCCGTATCCCGGCGGTATACTTCTTGGGCTGATACTTTAGGGTTTTTAATGGGATCGGTGCCCGATAGGAACGCCCAGAACGGTTCATGACCGAGCTGTTTGGCAAGAGCCGCAAGTTTGATATAAAATGCCTTGACTTTATCGGGATTTTCTAAATTTGTAAGTGGTCCAGCAAAAAAAATTTTCATAAGAACAATTAAGACATATACGACCTATGTAATATATACGACAGGAATATCAGTATAGTTCGAACTGATATAGTTTGCAATGTTGTCAGAGAAAAAAGGCATGGTATACTTGGGAAGCGGTATTTGTTAAATCGTTAAATGGTTACATCGAAAATAATATTGATTAGCCCACCACATCTTACCTCACAACTTTTCAGTACTATTTGTACACGTTGTGAGGAGCGATTGTTGGTGGGTCCAAGAAACACTAAACTCTCCTTTAACAAACTTAGGATCGTTAAGTGTTTCTAGGAGAGGAGTATTATGGACATCGTTTTAACTGACAAAAATTTTGATGTAGAGGTACTTAAAGCTGATAAGCCGGTGCTAGTGGATTTTTGGGCGCCGTGGTGCGGGCCGTGCAGGATGCAGGGGCCGATTGTTGAGGAGGTAGCCCGCCAGCTGGCGGGAAAATTCAAAGTAGGAAAAGTAAACGTCGATGAGAATCCGAAGATGGCTCAAAAATATACTATCATGTCGATTCCGACACTGATGATTTTTAAATCCGGAAAGTTGGTGAAACAGTTTACGGGAGTACAGGGCAAGGAAACACTGGTGGGAGAGCTGAATAAGTTTGTTAAATAAGCAAATCCGACAAATCTACAAATAAACAAATGAATATATAAATTATTACAATGATTTAATTATTGATTTGTAGATTTGAAATTTGTAGATTTGCATATTCATCATATGTATGATGTCATTATCATCGGTTCCGGACCTGCGGGTTACACTGCTGCGATTTATACATCGCGGGCGTTTTTGAAAACACTTGTTATTGCCGGGCCGCAACCGGGCGGACAGCTTACCACGACAACAGACGTTGAAAATTTCCCCGGGTTTCCGGAAGGGATACAAGGACCGGAGTTGCTGGATAAAATGCGGAAGCAGGCAGAGAGGTTTGGCAGTGGGATGGTGACAGACGTGGTTAATTCTGTCATTTCGACCCCGATTCAATCGGGGGAGAAATCCCTGCCTCGCCGGCAGGCAGGCCAACGGGATCCCTCGTCCGTTAGCCAACGGACTCGGGATGACAAGCAGAGGGGAAACACGTTCCTTATTCGAGGACAAGACAAAACATATGAGGCGCGGACAGTCATCATCGCAACCGGAGCGAGTGCAAAGACGTTGGGAATTCCGAGCGAGGAAAAATTCCGAGGGAAAGGAGTGAGCTACTGTGCAACCTGTGACGGATTTTTTTTCAAAGGGAAACACGTGGCGGTGCTGGGAGGCGGGGATACAGCGATGGAAGAAGCAACATTTCTTACGCGGTTTGCCGACAAAGTGACAATCATCCACAGAAGAGAAGAGTTTCGGGCATCGCCTATTATGGTTGAAGAAGCAAAAAAAGATTCGAAAATCAGATTTCTTCTGAATAAAGAAGTGGTGGAGTTTTACGGAGATGGTGTGCTGCGGGGAGTTCGTCTGCGAGATAAGACGAATGGGACGAATATGACCAATACGACGGAAGACGTAGAGCTTGACGGGGTATTTGTGGCGATCGGCCACGTACCGGCGACAGAATTTCTGAAAGGTTTCGTGGAGATGGATGAGAAAGGATACATCAGAATTCAAAATTCAGAATCTAGAATTCAGAATTTTCACAATACATCAACCGCTACATCTATAGAAGGTGTGTTTGCTGCGGGAGATTGTATGGACAGCAGGTATAGGCAAGCCATTGTTGCTGCGGGTATGGGCTGTATGGCTGGGATGGATGTAGAGAAATATTTATCTTAATAATCCTGTAATTTATAGAAAATACAGGATATTATTCCTGTAAATTTGACAAAATACAGGAAATATGATACTCTGTGTTCCTATGGAGATTAAACGTATCATTGAAAAACAGCTGGTTCAGCACATTTTAAAACAGAATCCCCCCATTCTTATTCTTTACGGACCGCGACGGGTCGGAAAAACGACCTTAACCGAAATAATTGTCTCACAACTAAAATTCCGTACGAAGATGGTTTACGGGGACGATCCGGATGTTCAACGGGAACTTGCGGGTATTGGACTCACCGGTATACAACAGTATGTTGCACAATATGATTTGGTTGTTTTTGATGAAGCACAATATATTCCAAATATCGGTGGCATCCTTAAATTGATTGCAGATCATGTGAAGGGTAAAAAAATTCTCGTGACAGGTTCATCGAGTCTGGATATCGCCAAAACAGTGTTAGAACCGTTAACAGGGCGAAAAAAGGTGTGGTATCTGTACCCCATAGCGGACGAAGAAGTGCGGGATACCACAATCCAGATACCAGAAACGACACTTTCTTCCTATTTGCGGTTTGGCATGTATCCCGTGGTATTAACTACCTTCGGAGAAGAAGAAAAAGGAGCATATTTACGGCAACTGTTGGAAGATTATGTATATAAAGATGCACTGAGGATCGTTGGGGAGAGAAATCGCGAACCGGTCAGGCGACTTCTGATTGCATTGGCGTACCAAGTCGGGCAGGAAGTCTCCTACACAGAGCTGTCTCGTACGGTTGGACTTGATTATAAAACAGTCATGAAATATCTCGATATTCTGGAGGAATGTTTTGTCCTCCTCCGTTTGCCTGCGTTTTCCAGAAATATGCGGACTGAACTCCGGAAATCACGGAAAATATATTTTGTCGACGTCGGAATACGCAATGCGCTTGTGGATTATTTTGTCCCGTTTGACAAACGCAACGACAGGGGGAGTCTCTGGGAAAATTGGGTAATCATGGAGAGGACAAAACACGATCACTACGCTCAACGGTCAGTCAAACGATATTTTTGGCGGACGCATGATCAGAAAGAAGTTGATTTAATAGAAGAAGAAGCGGGTCAGTTAACGGCAGTTGAAATTAAATGGAACCGCACAAGTCAAACGGTCGGTCAACATACATTTTGTACGCAGTATCCCGGAAGCAATGCGCTGTTTATTGATAGAGAGTCGTATCGGGGGAAGGAAGACTAAAAGAGATATTTGCAGTCGGGGACTGTGTGGATCTACACTATCGCCAGTGGACGCAGCTGCCGAGATGAGCTGTATGGCGGGGATGGATGTGGAGAAATATCTGGCTACACACCTAAATCCCGCCTAAATTCCTCATTGGCCCGTGGTCCTTTGCGGATAAGACTTCTAAAAAAGAGAGGGTTGCCAGATCCAATAATAACTTTCTCTTGATAATACACTTCGGGAACAGAAGTCTGGTATATGAAAGTCATCAATTTTCCACATTGAGTACCTTCAATTTGCTCCTCTTTCAATGTAATCGGTTGAGCAGTGCCGCCAAAAGTTCCATATTGTCTTGTGGCTTCCACAACCAGTTCATCAGAAAAAAGAGTAATCTCCGCTTGGTCAAACGGACCTAATTGACGTGTCTCTAATTCGTTCAGTTTGGAAAGTGTATCCATTCTAAGGTTTTGTAATAATTGTTCATGTTGGTTCATATGGCCCATAATACTCTCTCTCTCAAGAAGTCAACTTTTTGGGCTTTCCGTAAGAGTTCAGACTCCTGATACGATTTCGTCATTTCGAGCGCAAGCGAGAAACCCCGATTGGATCTCTCAGCTACTTCGTAGCCTCGAGATGACCATAGTTCTATCAGAAGACTGAACAGTTACGGCTTTCCGCTTGCCGGGAGTGCCAAACTGGCTCTTGACAATACCATTCATACTATAGTATGATTTATACTATATGGATACTATTGTTACTACCAATTTACGAATACCTCAATCTGCTTATTTTCAAGTAAAGGCGTTGGCTGGTGAATTGGGGATGAGCGTCAATGAATATATGACCTTTCTTATCAAATACACCACCCGCACACGGATGGCTGCGAAGGATGGTTCACTGTCTGTCGAAAAGAAACGTCAGGAACTCTGGGAAGCTATGGAGCGTATTTCTCAAATACAGAATAAGCCAATGGGATGGTCAGAAGAAGATGAAGCTATTTATTCCATATGACACGTGTATTTATAGACTCTAGTTTTTTTAAAGCGTTTGTTGATCCAAAAGATGACTTTCATACACGAGCGAAGGGTTTGTGGAAAAAATTTGTTTTTCATGGTCAATCACTTGTAACAAGCAATTATATCCTTGATGAAACGTATACCCTTATTCGTTGTAAATTACATCTCCAAAAAGCACTCCAGCTTCGCGGGATTCTTTCTCATGATGCCCTCAATCTCGATGTCATTCGCGTCACGGTTGATGATGATGCTTGCGCATGGGGATGGTTTGAGAAAAATTGGAGCAAACTTTCATTTACTGATTGCGTGAGCTTTGCAGTCATGAAGCGAATAGGGCTTACAGATGTTGCTACATTTGATACGCATTTTAAACGGGCAGGATTTACTATTGTCAATACTACATAATCAGCGTCTTCGTGCTGTATAATACAGTCATGGCATTACCCAAACCACGGCAATATACAGGGAGTATAACGAAGAAACTTCAGCTTACAAAAACTGTGTTTCAGTTTTTTATTCAAAACCAACAACCTAACCCCCTCCTTTTTACTCCCGGACAATATGCGACGTTCATCATTGATCCTCAAACGCGCAGGCAGTACACGTTTTGCAGTGCTCCGAACCCGTCATCATTTGAACTGATTGTTGACGTTTCTCCCATGGGGGTTGGGTCAAGATATTTTCTTGAGAGAAAGGAAGGGGATAGAGTAGAGTTTTTGGCACCTTTTGGAAATTTTACGCTGTCCGAAAATCCGCTGAAGAAAGTTTTTGTGGCAACCGGCACCGGGATAGCACCTTTCCGTTCAATGCTATTAAACGGAAAGGAAATTTCAAATTGTTCGTTATACTGGGGTTTGCGGTATGAGGATGATGTGTACTGGGATCAGGAGTTTCAAACCCTTGCAGGGCAGTACACGGGCTTCCAGTATTTCCTCGTTTTGAGCAAACCGAGTCAAAATTGGCAAGGGCTGACCGGTCATATTACAGAACATGTTCTTAAAAATCCCTCCTTCATCCCGACACACGTCGGGACTTCGGCGGGCGAGGGAGAAAACCTTCAAAATAGCGAGTTTTACCTTTGCGGGAATAATGCGATGATTACTGAGATGAAAAACAGGCTATCGGCCAAAAATGTTAGAAATGAACGGATTAAAATAGACTTATTTTATTAAAATTAACCGTATTAATGGATATTAATAATACTCAATAAAATACCAACCTATAATTTAAGAGATATGTGGAGGTCCAAACTCCAGATAAACATTTTTTCTCAAATCATCTTGTTGTTGAGTGAGTAAATGAGGATTTTTTAATGTCGGTGGCGCGGTGCCGGAAACAAGGTCAAGAAGCTGAGAGACACTAGGAACTTTATCTTTTTCTAATATACTTTGAAGTATTTGTTGTCTAATCTCACTAGTTCCTCCAGTACGGAGATATGCAAATCGGCTGTTGGATTCAGCAAGTTGTTGATTTAATTTCTCCTCTGTTTCATGAGGGTTTTTTTCAGGTTCAACAGGTTTCATATAGCTTGTATTATAAATCTAAACGTGTATACAATCAATACATAAAAAGACATATTGTCCTTTGAGGGAAGGAATGGTAGTATTAAAATTCATTACTCTATGAGAAGCTCCGGCATTATAAACAATCCATTTACCAACGCGACGACTCAGCTGCGAAAAGCAGGAAAGATAGTGAGAGATAAAGATACAAAGACACCCGCTTCGCGCCCGCTCCGGCGGGGCGAGGCGAGTCGAGGAGCGAACGCGAGTCGAAGCGGGCAAAGAGAAACGATTGATTCTTCTTTAAAACTTCTTGAACAGTCACAGAGGATAATAAGCGTCACAATCCCTGTTGAAATGGATAACGGATACGTACGGATTTTTCAAGGCTATCGAGTACAGCACAACAACTTTCTAGGCCCCTACAAAGGCGGAATACGGTTCCATCCTCACGTGTCTCTGGATGAAGTCAAAGCGCTTTCTTTCTGGATGATGATAAAGTGTGCGGTTGCGGATCTTCCTATGGGGGGCGGGAAGGGCGGGGTGATTGTGGATCCGAAAACGCTCTCCGAAGGAGAATTGGAGAGATTAAGCAGGGGGTATGTGCGGGCGATTGCAGATTGCATCGGGCCTGATAAGGATGTACCGGCGCCGGATGTGAATACCAATGGGATTATCATGGGGTGGATGGTAGATGAATACATCAGAATTCAGAATTCAGAATTCAGAATTCAGAATGAAAAGGAAAAGAAAAAGGAATACTTATCATCAACCTTTACCGGAAAGCTCATCAAAGACGGAGGAAGCGAAGGGAGGGATGAGGCGACGGGGTTGGGGGGGCTGTATGTTTTGCGAGCAATACTTGCAAAACAACAATTCAGAATTCAGAATTCAGAATTTAGAATGAAAAAACCATTGACGGTTGCGGTGCAGGGTTTCGGGAACGTTGGATATAACATAGCCAAATTTCTTCATGACAACAACTTTACGATTATTGCGGTGTCGGACAGCAAAGGCGGGGTGTATGTACCTGAAGGGTTGGATCCTGTTCAAACACTAGCCTGCAAGAAGAAAACCGGAAATCTCGCCGGATGTTATTGCAAAGGATCGGTGTGTGACGTGCGGTACGGGAAGCCGATTACGAACGAAGCGCTGCTGGAGCTTCCTGTGGATATCCTGGTTCCTTCGGCCCTGGAAAGCGTGATCACCAAAGACAATGCGCAAAAAATAAAGGCGAAGATTATTCTTGAAATGGCCAACGGCCCCACGACTCCGGAAGCGGATGAGATTCTTTTTGCGCGCGGTATACCGGTCATCCCTGATATTTTGAGCAACTCCGGAGGGGTCACGGTTTCCTGTTTTGAGTGGGAGCAGAATAGGAAGGGAGAACATTGGAGCAAGGAAAAAGTAAATGGAAAATTGAAAATGAAAATGGAAAAAGCAACAAGTGATGTGTTGGATACCTCGCAGAAGCTCGGTACCAGCCTTCGGACCGCTGCGTTTGTGGTAGCACTTCAAAGAATATTGAAGAAAATCCAAGTATAGCTTTTTTGTGTACACAGTATGGTGTATGATAAAACCACATGGCGTCTCCATCAGTTGCTCAATCAGCGAAAACCAAGAACGTTCCAATTGAGCCCAGCCAGATGATACCTCCGAAACAACCATTTCCGGTATGGGTCATTTTTCTTCTCCTTTTTCTTGTATCCATCATTGTGGGAATGGGGACATACATCGGATTTCAGCAGGGGATGTTTCGGAAAAAAACCACGATTGTCACTCCGACGAATTCGCCAACACCGATATCTACTACCATGATAACTCCGGGGGCGGATTGGAAAACGTTCCGCGATGAGAAAGCAGGATTGACCCTGAAATATCCTCCAACAGTTTTGCTCAATGGTGACGGAAAAGGTAGAGCGCAGCCGATCCTTTCCGTTTCTGTTGAATCAGTAGACAGTATCCCCGAAGAACTCCCCCTTAGTAAGGGGCGAAAGGAGGCTTTAGCTGATAAGGAAGCTTTAGAAAAAGGTGTTGCCCAAACAATCGGTGATTTTGCAGCCTCGGATGCCTTGGTGCGTATCGGCAACACGTATAACGGACGTTTAACGAGCACGCTATCCCGATTTGAGGTGTGCAGTGTTATTTTTTCCCGATCGCTCGTTTTTTACCCGGATACTTATCGGGTTATTATTGGTTTAAGCGGGAACAATGAACATATCATGTCGGACATGCCGGAGTTTTTTACGACTGACACGGCAAATTGCTCTGATCAAAACGTATGGAATCGGGATATGATGGGAACGTTTATCCCAACTCTTGCCAAAGGTCAGGGGAAAGGAGCAGGGCAGGAGTGGTACGATACGTTTACGGCAATTGTCAAAACAATTACGTTGAACTCGCCAATACAGAATACCGCTTCAAGTTCACCAAGCACTACGCCATCCTCTCTGTGTGAAGTGTCCGACAGCGCATTTTGCAATGCATTAACGGATATTAAAAGTGCAATGGAAGGAAAGAATTACACCGGAATTAACACATACGAGACCATAACCAGCGTTATCTGTGATCCCGAAGGTATGGCTATTGCCATCTGTGAGGGTTCAGCCAAAGGGGTCGTAAAAGAAGGCTACAGCATGGGGTATAACCAAAGCGAGGGGACTATACAGACCAAAGATCAGCATCTTGCATCGATTGCTTCCTATGTTACCCAGAATGGGCCCTTTATCTATAAAGGAAGCTTGCAGTCAGGGGATAAAGGTATGATTGTGTCCCTGACCGCAGATGCCTCAAAGTTGTTTGTTTTATATATGAAGCGCATTGACAGCTCCTGGCGTATTACGACGGTCCTGGTTGGGGGCGCGTGGGGAGATGAGGAGTTCATTAACCTCAAACCAACACTTCTTGATAGAGTGCAGTAGAATTAGCTTCACAAGGCCTGTCCTTGTGAAGCTGGATTTTTTCCATAGCCCATAGTTGACAAATCTCTCTCTCTTTTATAATTCCTCTTTAATAGATAAAAAAAGGAGGGGATATGGGAGGAAAGAAAAAAGAAATTCAAGAAAATGGCAATATGCCGGATCTCGGAGTTAACTGGACTGCCATACGGGCGCTGGAACACAATATTGATCCTCAGCAAGAAGGGGAAAGCAATGCCGATTTCCGCCTGCGGGTTTCCGGAGAGCTTCGAGGGAAAAGACGTATTATTGAAGCACATGAAGCATATCAGAACGCACTCTTCGATTCCGGTAATGAGATGCTGGAATACGGTCTTTTGGGCGCAGTTTCTCAATTGCTTGGCGGGGAACAATATTCACGAGATCCTGTTGAACAGGTCGGCGATGATATTACAGTAGGCATATTTTCACAAGCGCCGCAACATAAAGACCCCTTTGCCGCCATTCTTCTTCTTTCTTTAATGGGTAAGTAAGAAGATACAGCTACAGCCTTTGTTTTACTGGATTTTTTCCTCTTGACAACATACGACATACAACATACAATTATCTTGTATGATACGGACACAGGTCTATTTACCGGATGAGCTGCATCATCAATTGGTCTTTGCGGCTCAGCAAAGAGGGGTGCGGTATGCCGAATTGATCCGTGAAGGCGTTGCGCGTGTCCTTTCGAATGACCAATACAGCCCTGACAAAAAAGCAAAAAAAATGAGCTTCATAGGTGCAGGGGCAAAAGGGGGAGATGCAAAACTTTCTTCGCACATTGATGCAATCATATATGAATAAGCCGCTGCGTTTTTTGATGGATTCTGATTTTCTGATTGCTCTATATAAGCCGGATGACGGTAATCATGAAAAGGCAAAATCCATATTTACCCGCCTTATGGAAATGGACGTTTCAGTATGTCTTTCATCTGTTGTGCTTGCAGAATCGACAACTGTCATAAGTTATAAACTCGGCATGCCCGAAGCGAAGCGGTTTTACACAATGGTCCGGGACATGGCAGACGGAATTGTTTTTGTTGATGAAAAAGCATCAGAGCGGGGTTGGCGCGTATTTTTTTCTCAAAAAAAGAAAGGCACATCGTATGTGGATTGCGTCAACATCGCGCTTGCAGAGCTTTATGCATTTGCCGGCATTCTTTCTTTTGATACGTTTTATCCGTCGGCATTCCGGCGATACATGGAAGATGCACGGAAAATTTGACAAATGCAGGAATAGTCGCGTAAAATAGCCCTAACTTATGCCGCGGACACGAAAAGACCCAACGGTTTCAGAAAAAAATACCAAGACGGATATCCTTTCTGCGTACCATGCGCTCCTGTCGGAAATCAATGCAGGATCCGATGAACCGTTCCATACTCCGGAAGAAGATGCGGTGATTGACACAGCAACGAAAGAAACCGTCGAAAAGCTGACGTCGGATTTATCCAACCTCAAACTAACCCTTAATAAAACCATTACCGATTTGACAGAACGGTTGACCGGTGAGGCGGAACGTTTTGCGACGATCCAAAGAGCGATAGATATCGCTCAAAAAGATGTGTTACATATTCAGAAGATAAAGATTACCGCAGTGACACTCCAGCGGATGATAGAGCTTCAAAAAGAGAAAGAAGCATTGTTTGAAAAAGAGATGGCGGAAAAACAAAGGACATGGGACGAAGAACAGCGGATCTATGAGGAATCAGCAAAACGCGGCCGGACGCGGGGAGAAGAGGAATACCGGTATGAGCAGGAGCTTTTGAAAAAACGGGACGCGGACGAGCGGACAGAGGAAAAACTGGAACGGGAACGGCAGAATGCCCAGGAAAAAGAGGCAAAAATGCAGATGATAAAAGAATTGGAGGATCTGCGTAAAAAAACCGTCGGGTTTCCGGTTGAGACAGAAAAAGCGGTGAAAGAAGCTGTCGGCAAAGCATTAACGGAAACAAGAAAAGATTTTGAAACAGAAAAGCAGTTTACTGCGTCCCAGCATGAGTCAGGGATGACGGTTGCCAAACTGAAAATCGATACATTGGAACAAACCGTAAAATCGCAATTAGCGGAAATTACCAGACTCCGAACTCAGTTTGAGGAAGCCACGCGCCAGGTCAAAGACATCGCAGTGGCGGTGATTGAAGGCAAAAAAGAACCGGCTCCCCAAAAGACTGCAAATTAGCTTCGTGAGTCCGTCGGCTGGCGGACGGGCCGTGTGAAGCTAAAAAAACCTAAGAGGTTTATCCGTGATATGTATCCGTAATACCATATTTTGACAAAATGGTGCTTAAGCACCAAAAAGTCAAGGAGCCCTTTTTTCAATCTTAGTGTAAATCAATCGATTCATTTACACTAAACCCTGGAGCCGGCCGGATGCGCCGGAAGCCTTTTGAAGGTATCCCATAGGCGTATTGTGTCACGAATAATTGTAACGGAACTAGGCATAGTTGACAAATCTCTCTCTTATAATCCCTCGTATTATTATAGCCTCTATATACAAGGAGGGATTATGTTGGGGAAATTAAAGGAATTCCTTGGCGGGTGTGGGCAGAAAGGCAAAGAGCCCATTGAAACCATTCTACAAGATTCACAATTGATCGTGGAAGAAATAATTAAAATTTCGCGTGATGCTTATGCATCAAGCGTTGCCGAGAGAGAAAGATATATGAAGGCAACCGCACGACTCGGGGTTGCAGATAAGATTATTCCTTTACCTGGAGTCTCAGAGTGGGGAAATGTTGGGACTAAAATTTTACTTAACGAAAGCGAGAGGGCTGACTTTTTTAAGGAAGTCTGTGCAATTGAAGATGAAGAAGGGGTGTAGTTTTTTACTCCTTTACATATTTACACACCTTGATGCTTTGATATACCCTTCACAATCTGAATTGTTACGGGTATACCAGCATCACGGCTTCTTTTTTGAAAAAAAAGGTCTACACGTCTCCCGGCTTTTTGTTTTCTTATCAGGGGAAGGGTAGCGACTCCATCAGTTTTTTAACCGGAGTTTTTTAGATTAGAAGACGAAAGGTTGCGCGATTTCCGGAGATGCAGTATAGTAGGAACACTATGAAACGATCTGCATCCGTATCCGTATATGAATATCACGTCCCGATTTCCGTTACCTCTCTTTCCGATGGCGGTTTTCTCGCTCGGTGTACAAAACTTCAGGGGTGTTTAGCAGAAGGAGCATCTCTCTCCGATGCGGTATCAAATTGTTTGAATGTGGCAAAACATTTAATTGATCTCCGGCGGGAAGAAGGGATGACAATACCGCTTTCAAAAAAAGCGTATACCGGCAGTATGCGTACTTTTGTATTTTCTCTTCCGCTTCCGTACCAATTTTCCTGAAATCCGGAGTTTTTATGCCGAAACAGCCAGTTCTTACATTTCGTGAACTGGTGCATATACTGAAAGCACATGGTTTTCTTTTTCGCCGGCAGGCAAAAGGAAGTCATGAAATCTGGTTTTGTCCGCAATCACAACGGTTTGTCACTATTCCTCATCATAGCGGGAAGACGATAAAAAAGGGCACACTTCACGCTATCATGAAAGACTCGGGGCTTTCGAAGGATGTATTTAGAGGAAGATAAAGATGTAATAGATAGTAAATTGAAAATGTCCTCCGGGCGCGCCGGAATCCTTTCGAAGGTATCCCATAGTTGACAAATCTCTCTCTCTCTCTCTTATAATCACCCGTATTATTGTTATCTGTTAATAACAAAGGGGGATATGCTTGTGAAATTAAAGGAATTATTTTCCAGAAGTCAACATAGGGGATTGGCTGGTGCACATAAGGGAGCCGAACCCCTTTCACCGTGGCAAATACATGAGCAGTTTTCCTGCATACAACACGATGCTGATATTAGCAGGGAAGAGTTGCTTCGAATAAGGAACGGGCTTCATGTTCATGATTCGTCACAAGTAGTAAATTTATTATTAGATATAGATGAATGCCCGCACCGCGTCCAGAGTCCTTATAGAGGCAGTTTTGGTGATCAGACCTTGTTTGATTGCAGTCATCCTGACAGAAAAGCTGTTAATGCGCAGTATGGTTCGTGTGATGTGTTAGATACAGTTTGTCCTCCGGTGCAAAATGATGGGGCAGAAGCGATTCTGCCGGAGCATAAATCTTAAAGAACCTATACGCAGAAAGGAGACAGTATGGTGAACATAGAAAATAAACCAATAATGATGGAGTTGCCAAAGGAGTTAAAAGATCAGTTTCCAAATGAAGTATTAGTGTAAACCCATCCAAACACGCCGGAAGGGTATCGATTTTTGACGAACATTGGTCCTGGCGGAGAGCAGTATCTTGAAAACTACCGTGCTTGCCCCGATAGATTTGTCATACTAGGAGAAGCATTCGATGATAAAGGAAGGATTATTGAAGGCGATGTTGCTGTTTTTGTCCGAAAAAGCTAAGGCCTGCCTGCCCTCCTAACGGCGGGTAAACCGGCAGGCAGGTTTGTGATCGTAGATGGAGCGTTAGGAAGCTTTGGGAAAAATTTAGTTTTTATTCCTTTACGAATTTTGAGGCGAGGGTGACGGCCTGATTTTTGAAAAATTCTTGAAGTTGCTCAAGGCTGAGTTTTTTCTTCATAATAGGCAGGGCATCAATTTCTGTTATCCTGTAAAGCAGCGAGGAAAGATACAGAGGCTCTAGCTCGATTTTGAACTTATGTTCAACTCCGTGCATTAAATCCCAGAATGTGTATTTTTTTAGAATAAAATAGAGATCGACATAATCTTTCGCGGCACAACGCTGACTGATAGAGAGCAGTTTATTGACAGCAATATCAGTAAAGCTGTCTACCTGTAATCCATTGATACTATTGGGGTTTTCCAATTGATCAAAGTCATAAAAAACGTAATCTATCTTCAGCGGTTTTTGATGAGGGATACTGATTTCATACGTAATCCTATCCTGTACGCGTGCGTGTGTTGATGACGCGTGGAATTTTTTGATAACTGAAGCCATTATAGACAATAGACGTTGCTCATCAAGCTGACGCCGTGAAAAAAGATCAATATCTTCGGACAGGCGATGATCGAGGTAACAGGCAGAAAGGGCGGTACCGCCGGTCAGGTAGAATTGCTGTAGAAAATCAGGATACCCCCTGAGGGCATCAAGAAATTTCAGTTGTTCTTTTGTAAAGAAGTGTTTAACTATTTGCCCCATAGTAGGTATTGAAAAAGGCGCCTCCGCAAGGGGTCAAGATCAAGGGAACTCCAGTATTTTTTTACGAGCGATAGGGAAATCTTTTTTCTTCCCGGGCCGTAATTTATCATGTGCTCCACGAGATGTTTTCGCCCCCAGGCGGATTTTTTCAGGTCTTTTTCGCGGTAGTCCCAGAGATGCATGACCCTTATTCTACCCGCACTTGACAGGGTTTGCAAACTTCCTGTACAATGGCTTCTAGCTCCAAGCGGGAGCACTCTTTTTTGTTCGTTTGTTGATCCCTCGCAACATACGTTGCCCGGGATCCATCTTTCTAAGCTATTCCGAGATGACTCGGAATAAGCAAGAGATCCGGAGTTTCCAGAAGAAACGAGCAAAGAATACCCATTCATGAAAACACAGTACCAATATACTCAAAACGCCTTAGGCGATATTTTGCGTGTTTGGAAATGACTGTGATTCATGGGTGTGTGCCCCGCGCAAGCGGGGTTTTTTGATGGCGACTTGCTGATCCGCCTCAGGGCGGAGAAGCTAGACGCCGATCAATCCTCCGGAGCGCTCTTTGCGCCGTCTACGAAAAGTAGGGAACAGGCGCAAAGGAAGCGAAAGGAGGATGATAGCATGAGCAAGGGAAGTGTTTTTCGGGATGATGAGCAGTTTTGCACATTTTTATAAGACGTAGAGGACTTATACGACCAAAAAAGGAGAAGTTGGGCCCGAAGTTTACCTGGTTGAACGCTTCAGGCGTTTAGCCCGCAAGGGCCGTTAGCTTAGCTGGAAGAGCGCAGCATTTGCAATGCTGAGGTCGGGAGTTCGAATCTCCCACGGTCCACTAAAGAACGGCCTCATGCGGGCCAATGAAGACCCGCCAGAGGCGGGCAGGGTCCGGGTCGACTCCCCCCGGGTCCACATGCACTTGCTGAGCCGAAGGCGAAGCTTAGTGCTGTGGATGCCGCGTAGTCGCGGCGCCACCATCACAAATGATGTATGATTTAAGATTTATGATTTACGAATACGAGATCATAATTCCTAAATCGTATACTTGCATTGCTCTTTAACATCACCAATAGTGTCTCCATTTATATAGGAAAACATGGAGACACGGGTTTTTTGATGACTGCTTAACGATCCGCCAGCTGGCGGAGAGTTTAGCAGTCGATCAATCCTCCGAATCCGTCAGCTGACGGAGAAGGAGGATGAATGAGTAGTTGCATCGTAAGGGGTAATCCACCCTACGCTCCGCTAATGGCGGAGCTTCGGGTGGCAAGTCCACGTTTCTATTAGAAAGAAATGTGGATGCCATTTGAACGTAGGGTGTCCCTCGAAGTCCCGCGGCGCCTTTAGCGAAGTGGGACGAAGTGGGGCGCTTCCTCTTATGAAGCACAATTCGTTGGGTAATAAATGCTGTTAAAAAGAACAGGGGAAACTAAACATATCGTTTAGATCCTTTGTTCTCCGCAAGAATTAAAGCTGATAATGGATGCCTAGGGCATGTTTGCCGAGGAAGGACGCATATGGTAGCGATATTCGTCGGGGAGGAGCCATACTCCGTATGATCCGGCGGTTTCCGAATGGAGAAATCCCTTTATCCTAAAGATAAAGACTGTATTATAAATACGGTTCGCACCATGATTATAAAATTTATAACTGTTATAAAAATTATAATTAGGGTGCGGACTGGAATAGTAATACAGAGGGCACCACCTGAACTGAAACATCTCAGTAGGGTGAGGAAAATAAATCAATTGAGATTCCGCAAGTAGCGGCGAGCGAAAACGGAAAAGTCTAAACTTGTGCATAGCACAAGAAAATTCGAAATTCGAATATCGAAATCCGAAACAAATTCAAATGTTTAAATATTAAAATTTTTTGAATTTATATATTGTTTCTGATTTCGTATTTCGTGCTTAGGATTTTCTCATGCTGTGCATGAGTGTTGCAGGGCTTCTGATATGGGATGTGAACTTATGATAAAAGAACGCCTTGGAATAGGCGGCCAAAGAACGTGAAAGCCGTGTATTTGAAATTATAGTTCCCCCTAAGGAGTTCCTAAGTACCATGGGACACGAAGGTCCTGTGGGAATCCGGGTCCACCACGATCCAAGACTAAATACAACCATGCACCGATAGTGAACGAGTACCGTGAGGGAAAGGTGAAAAGCACCCCGGAAGGGGAATGAAATAGTACCTGAAATTATCAGCTAACAAACAGCGAGAGCTTGTGCGTGGCACAAGAATTTTCAATTTTAAATTTTCAATTTTCAATAGTTCCGCCTGTGGCGGAATTAAGTTTGAGATTTCAAATTTGTAGTTTCTTTGAAAATTGTGATTTGATATTTGGAATTTCTCGTGCTGCGCATGAGTAATCGCGTGCCTATTGAAGAATGAACCGGTGAGTTACCGTGCAAAGCAAGCCTAATCACGTTTCAACGTGTGGAGGCGCAGTGAAAGCGAGGCCTAATCGGCCGACATAGTTTTGAACGGTAGACCCGAAACCAGGTGAGCTAACCATGAGCAGGGTGAACCCCGATGAAAATCGGGGGAAGGCCCGAACTCGTCAATGTTGCAAAATTGTGAGATGACTTGTGGTTAGGGGTAATATGCCTATCGAACCTGGAGATAGCTGGTTCTCCCCGAAATATATTTTGGTATAGCGGTGAGTCATGCGGCGAAGGGGTAGAGCACTGAATGATTTGCGTTTCCTTACGGGAATTCTTATCAATCAAACTCCGAATACTTTCGTCGTTATCTCACTAGTCAGACGTGCGGGGCTAAGCTCGTGCGTCAAAAGGGAAACAACCCAGACTCTCATCTAAGGTCTCTAAACAATACTCAGTGGTTAAGGAAGTCGTGATTTTAAGACACCCAGGAAGTTGGCTCAGAAGCAGCCATCTTTTAAAGAACGCGTAACAGCGCACTGGATGAAAGTCGCGGCGCCGAAAATGAACGAGGCTCAAGTATTGTACCGAAGATAGAGGGGGGTACCGTCCGGTACCCCCGGTAGGGGAGCGTTCTTATTGCGGTGAAGGTCACCTCGTAAGGGGGGCTGGAGCGATAAGAAGTGAGAATGCCGGTATGAGTAGCGTTTGGAAGTGAGAATCTTCCATGCCGAATGCGCAAGGTTTCCGAAGCAACGTTCGTCGACTTCGGGTTAGTCGGATCTAAGGCGAGGCCGTCAATTGGCGGCGTAGCTCGATGTATAAACGGTTTATATTCCGTTACTATAATGTGTCGATTAAGACTCAAAGGGGTGACAATGGAGGATTTGTCTGTGCCCCGCAACCGCGGGGTCTAAGCGTCAAGACAGTGAAGATTGGGAAATCCGTTTTCATGTTTAATCGAGGCGTAGGGAAGTCCAAGGGGAAACCTGCGGGCAATACAGATCGTTTTCTATTCGAGAAAAGTCTCGTTGAGGAGCACATGATATCCGTACCGCAAACCGACACTGGTGCGCTGGTAGAGAATACTAAGGCAAGCGGGCGACAGCAGTTTAAGGAACTCGGCAACAAAAACTAGGCGTAACCTTTGGGAGATGCCTTGCCCCGACGTAACGTCGGGGTCTCAGTAAACGACACTATGCAACTGTTTAACTAAAACACAGGTCTCTGCGAAGCCGAAAGGCAACGTATAGGGGCTGACACCTGCCCAGTGCCGGTAAGTTAAAAATGGTTGGTGACCTTCGAAAGTTGGAAGCTAGCTTTTTAAGCTCCGGTGAACGGCAGCAGTAACTATAACTGT